>Ga0190265_10002247_pt1 | contig 12927 bp, 11 predicted proteins | sample Popmic124T_FD_133135 | JGI IMG/M metagenome (GOLD analysis project Ga0190265, IMG submission 133135) | Populus adjacent soil microbial communities from riparian zone of Indian Creek, Utah, USA - 124 T | ecosystem: Environmental > Terrestrial > Soil > Riparian zone | place: USA: Utah | collected... | reverse complement strand
GCCCGGGCCAGCGTGCCCGCGGCCCCGATCGCCTCGTCGTCCGGATGCGCGTGAAACGAAACAATCGTGCCCATTCCCCCAACCTAGCGACGCCCGTCGCTACCCGCGTCGGTGCTGTTGCGCGGCCGTCGAGCAGCGCCAACGCGGACATCGCCGAAACGCCCCAGACGATCACCGCGCCAGTCAGGGTGATGGGGTGCTCGATCAGCCGTTCCGGGGCGGGAGGCGATCGCGCGCGGGCTGTCACACCCGGGCAGCTGCGCGGCCCGCGGTTCCGGTTGTTGTTCCGCGGCGTGCACGTGCTGCGCTCCGACCGACCGCTCGATCTGCTGACCTGGTCACGGGCGGCCTACCTGCTGCTCGACGGCCGGGGGGCGCTCGCTGGGTACTCCGCAGCCGAGCTGCTGGGCGCCGGCTGCGCGCCCCGTGATGTGCCCCCGAGATCGTGGCGCCCGGCACCGGGATCCGACCGCGGCCAGGCCTGCTCGTGCACCGCGATGCCTGCCGTCGGGCGACGTCCGGACCGCGTGCGGCTGCCGGGTCACCAGTCCGTTGCGGACCGCGTGGGACCTGGCCCGCCGGCTGGAGCGCACCGAGGCCGTGGTCGCCGTCGAGTACGACGGGGACGAGTACCACCGCGGCCGCCGCGGCCCGGACAACGACCGCGACATCGCCGCGTCGCTGCTCGGCTGGGAGACCATGCGCTTCCGGTCCGGCGACATCTACCGCACCCCGCACCGGACGGCCGACGCGGTGGCCCGGATGCTCGCGGTGCGCTCGCCGAGAGCAGCGGCGGCCGGGAGTCAGGTGAGGATCCGGGTCAGGGCGGGGCCGATGTCGGCCAGGCGACGCACCGGCTGCGCCCGTCCGCCGCCGCGGGCGGCCAGGGCGGACGCGGCCGCCGTGGCCTCCGGGCCGCCGAGCGGGACCAGCACCTGCAGCCGGTCGATGCCGCCCATGGCGCCGGCCGGCTCCTCGCCCGCGGTGTGCAGGCAGTCCGACAGCAGCACGACCAGCCGCTCGTCGGCCACCGCCCCGGCCAGCTGGGCCGAGGCCGCCCGCAGCCCGGCCGCCAGGTCGGTGACGCCGTGCCCGCGCAACCCGACCAGCTCGGAGAGCAGCTGCTCCGGCGGTCGGCGCACGCCCTGGGCCTGCAGCACCCGGACGCCGGCCCCGAAGGCCAGCACCGACGGTTCCAGCTGCGCCGGGCCGTGCTCGTTGGCCAGCACCACCGCGGCCGCGGCCACCGCGGCCAGCGCCACCGCCAGGCCCTGCATCGAGCCGGAGATGTCCACCACCAGGCAGACGGCGCGTCGGTGCGCGGTCCAGGACCGGGTGATGATGTCGGCGTCCTGCGGACGGCCCGGGTTCCACCGCTCCAGGGTGCGGTCCAGGTCGAGATCGCCCTCCATCGAGCGGGACGGGCCCAGCCGCCGGGTGCCGCGCGCCCTGGCCGGTCCGATCCGGCCCAGCCGCAGGAACACCCGGCCGGCCAGCCGGCGGGCCGCGGCCCGCAGCTGCGCGTCGGTGGCCACCGCGAGGTCGGCCAGCAGCGCGGCGGCGGCCTCCGGGTCGCGGCTCAGCAGCTCGTCGAACGCGGCCGCGTCCAGCTGGCCGAGCTCGGGCGAGACCTCGTCGAACGCCGGGTGCTGGGCGGCCAGCTGCTGGCGGCCCTGGGTGCGGCCGGCGTGCTCCCGACCGGGGCGGGAACGGGGCTGGAAGCCTGCCGAGGGGCTCGGCAGGCGGTCAGCTTTTCCCGGGTCGTCACCCGGCTCGGACTCGTCGGGCTCGTCCGGCTCGGCCGGCCACAGCACGTCCAGCAGCTCGTCGATCACCGACTCCGGGGTGCGGTCGACGCCGTCGGCGATCCGGATCCGCCCCGACAGCGCGGCGTAGGCGGCATCGCGCGCGGTCTCCCGGGCCGGCGCGGGTTCGCCGCGCAGCTCGGCCAGCCCGGTCAGCAGCAGCGCCAGATCGATCGCGCCGCGCACCGAGGAGCCCATCCGCACGTCGCGGTGCTCCCGGGTGGCCCGGGTCAGCGCCACCGCGAGCCGCACCGTCGGGCCGGTCAGCCCGCTCACCGACGAGGTGATGGCGCGCTCGCCGCCCTCGTCCTGGTAGCCGAGCACCACCCGGCACATCCGGTCGGCGATGGCCTGCGACACCCGGGCGGTGCCGATCGCGTCGAACGGGTTCATCGCCGCGATCAACCGGAAGTCCTTGCCGGCGCGCACCGTGCCCAGCCGTGGCACCGCGATCTCGCCCTCGGTGAGCACCGTGATCAGCACGTTCAGGGTCTCCTCGGGGACCCGGTTCAGCTCCTCCAGGTAGAGCAGCCCGCCGCTGTGCATGGCGGTGAGCAAGGGGCCGTCGACGAACGCGTCGGCCCGGTAGCCGGCCGCCAGCACCTGCGACGGATCGAACTGGCCGACCAGCCGGGCCGGGGTCAGCTCGGCGTTGCCCTCGACGAACACCACGTCCTGCCCGGTCTCGCCGGCGATCGAGCGCAGCAGCGTGGACTTCCCGGTGCCCGGCGGGCCCTCGATCACCACGTGCCGCCCGGTCAGCAGCGCGACGGTGAGCACCTCGCGCTCCCGCCGCAGCCCGACCACCGGAACCGCACCACCCATCCGCACCCTGCCCCTCAACAGGAACGAACGGCACTTTCGCACGATAGGTTCGTGCGAAAGTGCCGTTCGTTCGCCCGGCTCAGCTGTACTGGATCACGCCGCGGATGTTCTTGCCGTCGTGCATGTCCTGGTAGCCCTGCTGGATCTCGTCCAGCGAGTAGGTCTTGGTGACCAGCTCGTCGAGCTTCAGCACCCCGGAGCGGTAGAGCTCGAGCTGGCGCAGGATGTCCCAGTTCGGGTTGCTCATGCCGAACATGGCCCCCTGCAGCCGCTTCTGGTACAGCGTCAGCTCGGAGATGGCGATCGGCAGCCCCACCTCCGAGAGGTCGCCGAGCCCGGTGACCACGCAGGTGCCGGCCTTGCGGATCGCCGAGAACGCCTGCGCGACGTGCTCGGGTTTGGTGATCCCGACGGTGACGATCGCCGAGTCCGCGCCCTGCCCGTTGGTGAACTGCTTGGCCAGCTCGGTGGCCTCCTCCATGGACTCGAAGGCGTGCGTGGCCCCCAGCTCCTGGGCCTTCTCCCGCTTGAACGCGACCGGGTCCACCGCGATGATGTTGGACGCGCCGGCGTGCGCCGCGCCCTGCACGGCGTTGATGCCGATGCCGCCGATGCCCATCACGATCACCGTGTGGCCCGGCTGCACCTCGGCCGCGTTGACCGCGGAGCCCCAGCCGGTGCCCACCCCGCAGCCGACCAGGCAGGCCACCTCCAGCGGGATGTCGTCGGGCACCTTCACCGCCGAGTCGGAGGACACGGTGGTGGTCTCGCAGAACGTCGAGATGCCGCACATCTGGCCGACCGGCGTACCGCCGTCGGACAGCTTCAGCCGGAAGTCGGTCGGGTCCTCCCAGCGCGAACCCTGCAGCAGCCCGGCGCCCAGGTCGCAGAGGTTCTGCATGCCCGACGCGCACCAGCGGCAGTGCCCGCACGAGGGCAGGAAGGAGAACACGACGTGGTCGCCCTCCTTGAGCCCCTTGGTGTTCTGCCCGGCCTTGGTCACGATGCCGGCGCCCTCGTGGCCGCCGGCGAACGGGTAGACCCCGACCGTGAGGTCGCCGGTGGCGACGTGGTCGTCGGAATGGCACAGGCCGGATGCGGTCAGCTTGACTTGGACCTCGCCGGCGCGCGGGTCGTCCACCTCCAGATCCACGACCTCGTACTTGCCCGGTGCCTGCCGGATGATGGCGCCACGCGTCTGCATGCGGTGTTCTCCTTCGAACCGAGGTCTGCGCGTTCCTACCTTCGGCGTTCATAGCAGCCCGCGCATGCGACGGGAAGCTCGTGGAGCAGGGCGTCCGGGCGAATTTTCTACGGAACCCTGACGGAACGTGATCACCTAGTAGAATCCGACCGAGCGCGGAGTGCACGGTGCCGTAGGGTCTCGGCACACCCGATCTCCGACACCCGAGCCGCACCGGAGCAGGCCGATGACGGAAACGTTCAACGCCGCCGCGTACCTCACCGAGCGACGCCTGGCCGCCGGGGACGGCGGCCGCGTCGCGTTCCACACCGGGCGCGGGCCGATCACCTACGCCGAGCTCACCGCCGAGGTCCGCCGGGTCGCCGGCGGCCTGGCCGCGCTCGGGGTGCGCCCCGAGGAACGCGTGCTGCTCTGCATGACCGACGACCTGGAGCTGGCCACCGGGATCCTGGGCGCGATGTACCTGGGCGCGGTGGCGGTGCCCTGCTCGACCATGCTGACCGGCGGCGAGCTGGCCACGCTGGTCCTCGACTCGCGGGCCCGCGCGCTGCTGGGCAGCCAGGAGTTCGCGGCCACCGTCGGCGCGGCCGCCGCCGACGCGCCCGACCTGCGGCACGTGGTGCTCACCGGGGACGCGCCGCCCGCGCACCCGAACGGCCTGACCTGGGAACAGCTGCGCGCCGCCGAGCCGCTCACCGAGCCCTACGCGACCTGGGACGAGTCGCCCGCGCTCTGGCTCTACACCTCGGGCACCACCGGCACCCCCAAGGGCGCCATGCACCGGCACACCGACATCCGCTACGTGGCCGAGACCTACGGCGTGCAGGTGCTGGGCATCGGGCCGGACGACGTCTGCCTGTCCGCGGCCAAGCTGTTCTTCGCCTACGGGATCGGCAACTCGCTGTTCTTCCCGCTGGCCGTGGGGGCGAGCGCGGTGCTGGAACCGGCGCGGCCGAACCCGGCGCTGTTCGCCGACCGGATCGGCGAGCACCGGGTCACGCTGTTCTTCGGCGGCCCCAGCTTCTGGGGTCCGCTGATGGCCGCCGACCTGCCCCGGGAGACGTTCGCGACCGTCCGCAACGGGGTCTCGGCCGGCGAGGCGCTGCCGGCCCGGATGTTTCACGGGGTCCGCGAACAGTACGGCTTCGAGATCCTGGACGGCATCGGCTCCACCGAGGCGTTGCACATCTTCATCTCCAACATCGCCGGCAAGGTGGTGCCGGGCAGCTCCGGCTACCCGGTGCCGGGCTACCGGGTGCAGCTGCGCAGGACGGACGGCAGCGTGATCGAGGGCCCGGACGAGCCCGGGATGCTGTACGTGGCCGGCGAGTCGATCTGCACCGGCTACTGGTGCCGCACCGCGGTGAACCGGCAGGTGTTCCAGGGCGACTGGATGCGCACCGGCGACCAGTACGTGCGCGGCGCCGACGGCAGCTACACCTGCCTGGGCCGGGCCGACGACGTGCTCAAGGTCGGCGGGATCTGGGTCAGCCCGACCGAGGTGGAGACCCGGCTGCTGGAACACCCGACGCTGGCCGAGGCGGTGGTGGTCGGCGTGCCCGACGCCGACGGGCTGGACAAGCCGGTCGCCTACGTGGTGCCGCGGCCGGGCCGGGCCGTGGACGCCGACGAGCTGATCGCGTTCTGCCGGGCCGGGCTGGCCGCGTTCAAACGACCCCGGCTGGTCATCGAGGTGAGCGAGCTGCCCAAGACCGCCACCGGCAAGATCCAGCGCTACCGGCTGCGCGAGCGGGCCACCGCCCAGCTCGCGCCCGTCCCGAGCAGCCCGACCGACGTCGCCGAGGCCCAGGCCTGAGGCCGCCCGGTTCGTCGTTGCCACCGGCGGCGGCCGAACCCGACACTACGAGGACGTGCGAGGCGGAGGCGAGCCGATGGAGTGGGTACGCGAGACACCGGCCCGATGGGACTCATCCAAGGCCGACGTGCTGGGTGAGCTGCCCCCCGAGCTGTTCGGGCTGGGCCGGCCGGCGGACGGCGATGCGCTGGCCGACGAGTGGTGGCGGGTCGAGCAGGACGGCGAGGTCCTCGGCTACGGCCGGCTCGACGAGACCTGGGGCGACGCCGAGGTCCTGATGCTGGTGGCCGCGGATAGACAGGCGTCCGGGGTCGGTGGCTTCATCCTCGAGCAGCTGGAACGCGAGGCCGCGGCCCGACACGTCAACTACATCTACAACGTGGTGCCGCAGCGCCATCCGGACCCGGAGACCGTGACCGGCTGGCTCGCCGCCCGCGGCTTCCAGCCCAACGACGTGGGCGAGCTGCGCAAGCAGGTCACCCGCGACAGCGTCACGTAGCTCCCGCGGGTCGCCGCGGAGCTGCTGCGCCCACCGCGGAGCGGCCGCGCCTCGCCCCCGGCGCACGGCGTTGCCCGGTACTCCGGGAATCCGCCACTGACCTGCGCACCACGCACCGAACGTTCTACATCCATGGCTCGTGTCGTCAGACTGTTGTAGAGTGAGACCCGGCCACCACCGGAGGCGCCGATGACCACCGCCGAGCACGACCCCGACGTCTCGTTCGACACCGCGCCGGAGCGCTACCGGCACTGGCGGCTCGATCTCGACGGCGATGTCGCCTACCTGCGACTGGACGTCGACGAGGCGGGCGGGCTGGTCCCCGGCTACGAGCTGAAGATGAACAGCTACGACCTGGGCGTGGACATCGAGCTCTACGACGCCACCCAGCGGCTGCGCTTCTCGCACCCGCAGGTGCGCGCGGTCGTGATCACCAGCGCCAAGGACCGCAACTTCTGCGCCGGCGCGAACATCCGGATGCTGGCCCAGAGCTCACACCCGTGGAAGGTGAACTTCTGCAAGTTCACCAACGAGACCCGCAACGGGATGGAGGACGCCACCGCGCACTCCGGGCAGACCTATCTCGCCGCGCTGAACGGCACCGCCGCCGGCGGCGGCTACGAGCTGGCCCTGGCCTGTGACCAGATCCTGCTGATCGACGACAACTCCTCGACCGTGGCCCTGCCCGAGGTACCGCTGCTGGGGGTGCTGCCCGGCACCGGCGGGCTGACCCGGGTCACCGACAAGCGCCGCGTGCGCAAGGACCGGGCCGACGTGTTCGCCACCCGGTCCGAGGGGCTGCGCGGCCGGCAGGCCGTGGAGTGGAAGCTGGTCGACGAGGTCATCCCGAAGCGGGCATGGGACGAGACGGTCGCCGAGCGCGCCGCGGCCGCCGCCGCCCGGTCGAACCGGCCGGGCAGCGGGGCACGGGGGGTCGAACTGCCCCCGCTGGAGCGCACCGAGACCGCCGACGGGATCTCCTACCGGCACGTGCGGGCCACCTTCGACCGCAGCCGGGGCCTGGTGGAGATCACCGTGTTCGGCCCGGAGGGCGACGTGCCGGACACGGTGCAGCGGATCCACGAGCTGGGCGCCGCGTTCTGGCCGCTGGCCATGACCCGCGAGCTGGACGACCTGATCCTGCGGCTGCGGGCCAACGAGCTGGAGCTGGGCACCTGGATCATCCGCACGAAGGGCGACGTCGAGGACGCGCTGGCCTTCGAGCGGGTGATCGAGCGGTTCTCCGCGACGGACTGGCTGGTCAACGAGATCCGGCACTACTTCAAGCGGGTGCTCAAGCGGCTCGACGTGACCTCGCGGTCGCTGATCGCGCTGATCGAGCCGGGCTCCTGCTTCGCCGGGGCGCTGCTCGAGCTGGCCATGGCCTGCGACCGGCAGTACATGCTGGACGGGCTGATGGAGGATGGGGACGAGGAGGGCGAGCCGGCCCAGGTCGTGCTGTCCGACTCGAACTTCGGTGCCTTCCCGATGAGCAACGGCCTGTCCCGGCTGGCCTCCCGGTTCTACGGGGACGACGAGACCGTGGGCAAGCTGCGCCAGGAGACCGGCCGCCGGATCTCCGGGGCCGACGCGCTCGAGCTGGGCCTGGTCACCGACGCCCCGGACGACATCGACTGGGAGGACGAGGTCCGGATCATGCTCGAGGAGCGGGCCTCGCTGTCCCCGGACGCCCTGACCGGGATGGAGGCCAACCACCGGTTCGTCGGCCCGGAGACGATGGAGTCACGGATCTTCTCCCGGCTGACCGCATGGCAGAACTGGATCTTCGTCCGGCCGAACGCCTCCGGCCCGGACGGGGCGCTACGCAGGTTCGGCACCGGACGCCGGGCCGAATTCGACAGGCGGCGTGTCTAGGAGCATGGGAGTCCGAACGTGTCGATCGACTACTCCGAGAAGATCCCGAACAACGTCGACCTGGCCGGCGACCGGAAGCTGCAGCGCGCCCTGGAGAGCTGGCAGCCCAACTTCCTGAACTGGTGGAAGACGATGGGCCCGGCGGTGCCGACCGAGGACGTGTACCTGCGCACCGCGGTCGCCGTCGGCCGCGAGGGCTGGGCGCACTTCGACCACGTGGCCATGGAGGAGTACCGCTGGGGCGTCTTCCTGGCCGAGCGCAACAACGACCGGCGGATCGCCTTCGGCGAGCAGAAGGGTGAGCCGGTCTGGCAGCAGGTGCCCGGCGAGTACCGGGCCGACCTGCAGCGGCTGATCGTCATCCAGGGCGACACCGAGCCGGCGTCGGTGGAGCAGCAGCGCCGCCTCGGCGAGACCGCCCCCTCGCTCTACGACCTGCGCAACCTGTTCCAGGTCAACGTGGAGGAGGGCCGCCACCTCTGGGCCATGGTCTACCTGCTGCACGCCTACTTCGGGCGCAACGGCCGCGAGGAGGCCGAGGCGCTGCTGCAGCGCAACTCCGGTGACCTCGACTCGCCGCGGATCCTCGGCGCGTTCAACGAGGAGACCCCGGACTGGCTGTCGTTCTTCATGTTCACCTACTTCACCGACCGGGACGGCAAGTACCAGCTCGGCACGCTGAAGGAATCGGCGTTCGACCCCCTGAGCAGGACGTGCGAGTTCATGCTCAAGGAGGAGGCGCACCACATGTTCGTCGGCACCACCGGCATCGACCGGGTGGTGGCGCGGACCGCGGAGCTGATGCGCTCCCACGACACCGACGAGGTCGCCCCGCACGGTGGCATTCCGCTGGACGTGATCCAGAAGTACATCAACTTCCACTACTCGGTCAGCCTGGACCTCTTCGGCTCCGAGCAGTCGACGAACGCGGCCAACTACTTCACCGCCGGGCTCAAGGGCCGCTGGCAGGAGGAGCGGCGCCGCGACGACCACGTGCTCACCGAGGACGCGGCGCGCATCGACCTGGTCCGCGACGGCGAGCTGACCACCGACGAGGTGCCGGCGCTGCTGGCGCTCAACCACGACCTGCGCACCGAGTACATCTCCGACTGCCAGAGCGGGCTCAAGCGCTGGAACCGGGTGCTCGAGCAGGGCGGCGTGCAGCGCCGGCTCACGCTGCCCAGCGTCGGGTTCAACCGGCACGTCGGGCTGTTCGCCGAGCACCACGTGACCCCGAAGGGCGACGTGGTCTCCCCCGAGGTGTGGGCGGCGCACCAGGACTCCTGGTTGCCGACCGAGGCGGACAAGACGCACGTCCGGTCGTTGATGCGCCCGGTCTACGAGCCCGGCAAGATCGCCGGCTGGATCGCCCCGCCGCGGGCGGGCATCAACGACAAGCCCTTCGAGTACGAGTACGTGCACTTCCCCTGATCCGGGCGTATCACCGCCGGGGGCCGACGCTCCTGTCCTGCACAGCCGGTCGTGTCGAGACCGGCCGGCACCTGCGGAGGTGAGCAGATGACCAACCTGATCCAGAGCGGGCCGGGCACGATGCCCGGCAACGCCGTGACCCTGGCCGCGCACGAGAGAACGCGCATCCGGACCGCCGCCCGGCACGCCCGCACCGTGTACCCGGGTGACCTCGGTGAGCTGGTCGCCCGGGAGCTGAACGCCTACGCGGAGTTCGGCTACCGCTTCTCGGTCGACGCGCTGGTGCCGCGGCTGGCCACCCACATCCTGGCCCGGCACGGCGCCCCGGCGGACGTCCCCTCGCTCACCGACCGGCGCCACCGGCCTGCGGAACGGTCACGGCCCGAGGCGAGCTGAGCCGGCTACAGCGCCTTCTCACCGAAGTAGGTGGCGACCGGGTTGGCGTTGAAGTTGCCGATCGGGGCGTACCCGGCCTGCTCGTACATCCGGCGCGCGGAGTGCTGGGCCGGCCCGGTGTCGAGCCGGGCGACGGTGTAGCCCAGCCCGCGGGCGGTGTCCTCGAGCCGGCCCAGCAGCCGCCGCGCCACGCCCTGCCGCCGCGCGGCCGGCGCCACGTACATGCGCTTGATCTCGCAGGCTCCGTCGGGCAGCGCCTTGATCCCGCCGCAGCACAGCGGGGTGCCGTCCGGGCCGTAGCCGACCAGGAACGTCCCACCGGGCGGCCCCAGCTCCGCCGGACCGGCCTTCGGCATCCCGGTCGCGTCCAGCTCCAGCCCGGAGTAGAGCGCGCGCAGCTCGTCGGCCATCGCGGTGGCCAGCCGCAGCCCGTCGCCCTCGTCGACGCGGGCCGGCCGGAACCGCACCTCGACCGTCACGGGCCCACCGGCGCGCGGCCGAAGGTGTCCAGCACCGCGGCCACCCGGTCGGCGATCTCGGCGCCGGTCAGGCCGAAGCTGGGCACGTAGCAGCACAGCCGGTCGTAGAGTCCAGCGAAGCCGGGCAGCTGGTCGCGGGCCTCGTCCGGGCTGCCGGCCACCGCCATCCGCTCCAGCATGGCCGGACTCACCGCGGCGATCATGGCCGACTGGTCGCGGGCCTGCCACGCGTCCCGGATCCGGGCCACCTCGGCGGTGAACCCCTCCAGCTCGACGAGCCCCGCGTAGGTGCGCACCACCACGTAGAAGGCGATCTGCGCGGCGGCGTCCCGGCGGGCCCGGTCCCCGTCGTCGTCGATGCTGCAGATCACGTACCCGGCGATCGGCAGGTCCGGGTTCCGCCCGGTGCGGGCGGCCCCGGCGGCCAGCGCCGGCCGGACCACCTCCTGCACGTAGCGCCGGGTGAAGATCGGGTGCCCGACCAGCCCGTCGGCCACCGCTCCGGCGGCGGCCACCATCCGCGGGTTGAACCCGGCCAGGTACACCGGGATCGGCGGGCGCGGGAACACCTCGGCCGTCGGTGTGAGCGCCATCCGGTAGAAGCGGCCCTCGTGCTGCACGCCGGCGGCGTCCATCCCCCAGATCCGGCGCAGCAGCGGCACCAGCTCCTCCAGCCGCGGCGCGGGCGAGAGCCCGTCGGCGCCGTGCCAGTCCTGCTGCATCCGCCGGGTGCCGGTGCCCAGGCCGAGCAGCAGCCGGCCCCCGGCCAGCTCGTCCAGGTCCCGGGCCTCGGCGGCCAGCACCAGCGGGCTGCGGCCCACCGCGTAGGCGATGCCGCTGGCCACGGTGATCGTCGAGGTATGCAGGGCCATAGCGGCCAGCGAGACGGTGGCCGAGCGGTCGTAGAACTCGGTGGTCCACACCGACTCGAACCCGCGTTCCTCGGCCCGGCGGGCGGCCGCCACCACGTTCGACAGGGTGCCACCGTGCACGGCCACGCCCAGCCGATCGCCGCCCGGCCGGTCATCGCTCACCGCGCCACCGTAACCGCGTCGGCGGATGATGGAGGACGATGAGCGCCCAACCCGCCCGCCGCGAGCGGCTGCGCACCGCCGTCGACCGGGACGGCCCGCGGTGCGTGTGGTGCCGCCGGGAGTGCGTCGGGCTGGTCCGCCCCACCACCGACCACCTGGTGCCGAAGGTCAAGGGCGGCCCGTCGTGGCTGGAGAACGAGGTGCTGGCCTGCCGGCGGTGCAACGCCGAGCGCGGGCACCGGGGGCCGGCCGAGTGGCTGGCCGAGTGCGAGCGACGTGGCTGGCAGCCGGACGTCGAGGCGGTCACCCGGGTGCTGCGTTCGCTGGACCGGGCGATCACCGAACGCGGCGGGCAGCGCCGGGCCCGGCCCTACCTGGCCACCCAGCTGCGCCGGCTGCGCGACCAGGCCGCCTGATCGCCGCGCCGACCGGCCCGCGAGCACCGATCCGGGCCGCACGTCCCGGGCGGCGCTTGACCCGGGCCGGCGGCCACCGCGAGCATCCGGGCATGCAGCTGCTTCCGGGCGTCCGCTCGGCCACCGTCGACACCGACCGGATCCGGATGCACTACCTGGAGGCCGGGGCCGGCGCGCCCGTCGTCCTGGTCCACGGCAACCTGTCGACCGGCCGGTTCTACGAGCATGTGATGCCCGAACTGGCCGCCGGCCACCGGGTGATCGCCCCGGACATGCGCGGCTTCGGCCGCAGCGAGCCCGCCCCGCTGGACGCGACCCGCGGGCTGGCCGACTGGGCCGACGACACGTACGCGCTGCTGCGGGCGTTGGGCATCGACGAGCCGCCACACCTGGTCGGCTGGTCGACCGGCGGCGCGGCGATCGCGCGCTACGCCCTGGACCGGCCGGTCGCCTCCTTGACCTTCATCGACCCGGTGTCCCCGCACGGCTACGGCGGCACCCGGCCCGACGGCACGCCGTGCTTCCCCGACGGCGCCGGCTCCGGCGGCGGCACCGCCAACCCCGAGGTGGTGCGCCGGCTGGCCGCGGGCGACGCCTCCGACGAGAGCGCGGCGTCGATCCGCAACGTGATGAACGCGTTCTACTTCGCCCCGTCGCACCGGGAGCCACCGGAACGGGAGGACCTGCTGGTCGCGGAGATCCTCCTGACGGTGACCGGGCCGGACAACTACCCGGGCGACAGCGTCGACTCGCCGAACTGGCCGGGCATGGCACCCGGGCGCACCGGCATCCTGAACGCGCTCTCGCCGGTGTACTGCGACTGGACCGGCATCGTGGAGCTCGAGCACAAGCCGCCGGTCCTGTGGACCCACGGCACCGCCGATCTGGTGGTCGCCGACGGGTCGCCGCTGGAGTTCGGCACCCTCGGCGCGGCGGGTACGGTGCCGGACTGGCCGGGGCCCGACGCGTTCCCACCGCAGCCGATGATCACCCAGATCCGGGAGCTGCTGGACCGCTACGCCGCGGCCGGCGGCCGGGTGCGCACCGAGCTGTTCGAGGGCTCCGGGCACGGTCCGCACATCGACGCCCGCGACCGCTGGCTCGCCGTCTACCGCGACTTCCTCGCCACCCTCTGACCCCGGGTTGG
>Ga0190265_10002246_pt1 | contig 12931 bp, 14 predicted proteins | sample Popmic124T_FD_133135 | JGI IMG/M metagenome (GOLD analysis project Ga0190265, IMG submission 133135) | Populus adjacent soil microbial communities from riparian zone of Indian Creek, Utah, USA - 124 T | ecosystem: Environmental > Terrestrial > Soil > Riparian zone | place: USA: Utah | collected... | reverse complement strand
CGGCAACCACCGCGCGGTTGTCCGGCTCCGTACCGATCGTCATGCGCAGGCAGTTCGGCAGGCCATAGGCGGCCACGCGGCGCAGGATGATGCCTCGTGCCTTGAGGTGCTCATCTGCTGACGCGGCATCCTTGCCCTTCACCGAGGGAAAGTGCATGAGCAGGAAATTGCCGATGCTCGGCGTCACGCCGATGCCGAGCTTCTCGACCTCCGCCGCGACCCAAGGCAACCATGTGTCGTTGTGCGCAACGGCCTTCTCGACATGCGCCTTGTCTTCGAGCGCGGCAACGCCCGCCGCGATCGAAGGCGCTGAAACGTTGAAGGGACCGCGCACGCGATTGAGAACGTCCGCCACGGCGGCGGGGCAATAGGCCCAGCCGAGACGCAGCGCGGCAAGCCCGTAAATCTTGGAGAAGGTGCGCGTCATCACTGTATTGCTGGTGGTTGCCACGAGCTCGAGCCCGGCCTCGTAGTCGTTGCGACGCACGTACTCGCAATAAGCAGCGTCAAGCACCAGGAGCGTACTGCTCGGCAGACCGGCATGCAGGCGCCGCACCTCGCCGTGAGGAATGTAGGTGCCGGTGGGATTGTTCGGGTTGGCGAGGAACACGAGCTTCGTCTTGGGGGTGACGCGCGCCAGGATGGCGTCCACGTCGGCGCGGTAATCCTTCTCGTCTATGGGAACCGGCGTCCCGCCGCTCGACAGCGTCGCGATCTTGTACATGAGGAAGCCGTGCTGGCTGTAGATCGCCTCGTCGCCAGGGCCGACATAGGCGTGCGCAAGGAGATTGATCAACTCGTCGGAGCCGCAACCGCAAACGATGCGATCAGGATTGAGGCCATACTGGCGCGCGATCGCCGCGCGCAGCGCGGTCGCCGCGCCATCGGGGTAGCGATCCAGCGAGTCAGCCGCGCTCTTGTAAGCGGCAATGGCCCTGGGGCTTGGGCCCAGGGGTGTCTCATTGGACGAGAGCTTGATCGGCTTCAGCCCACCCGGAACCTCGCTCTCACCCGGAACGTAGGGGCTGATCTCGAGGATACCCGGTTGCGGCTGCGGCGCATTGCTGGACATGGCGTTCTCGTACTGCTCGCGCGTTGACCGGCGGGCATCCGAGCCGCGCCGCGGTGTGCCATTGCATGGGATTACAGCTGGCGGGCTCCAAGCCCGGCCGGACCCCGTTCTAGCGATTGGCCGTCATTTCGCAAGCTCGCGCGAGCGCAGGGTCGCGGCTGCGACGGCTTCCTCCAGAAGCCTGGCCAGCCCACCCTCGGCCATCAAAACCTGGAGGGCGGCAAAAGTGGTGCCGTTGGGCGAAGTTACATTCTGGCGGAGGATCTGCGGCCCAAGGTCGGAACGGTGCAGCAGTTCACCGGCACCTGCCACGGTCAAGGTGGCAAGCTGCTGGGCAAGGTCTCGCGGGAGACCGGCCTTGACCCCAGCTTCGGCCATGCATTCGGCGAGATAGAAGACATAGGCGGGGCCCGAGCCGGACACGGCCGTCACGGCATCCATAAGCCCCTCGTCGCTCACCCAGGCGACCTCACCCACGGCCCGCAAGAGCTGATCGCAAACCGCGCGCTGCGCCTCCGTAACATGAGCATTTCCGACGGCCACAGTGATACCGCGACCGATCGAGGCAGGCGTGTTCGGCATCGCCCGAACGACAGCGGTGTCCTTGGGCAAATGCGCCTCGAATCCGTCGATGCGGCGACCGGCGGCCACGGAAACGACAACCGTTCTCTGCTGCGCCAGCTGGGCCAATGCCGGAAACACCTGGTCCATGATTTGCGGTTTCACGGCAACGAGGATCACGGCGGGCGGCTCGCGCAGGGAGCGGATTTCAGGGCGGACCTCGATGCCGTGCCAATCAAGGCGCTCCTTGATGCGAGGCGAGGGCGCGGGATCTTGAACGATGATGCGCGCCGGATCGAGACCTCGCTCCAGCCAGCCCGCGAGCAGGGCGTAGCCCATGTTGCCCGCGCCGGCGAGCACGAGCGGTCCATCGAGTTTCAGCATGCGAGTACCTGCCGGCTGGTTAGGCCGCACCTGCCGCGCGCGACCCTGAGTAAGCCGTCAATCCTAGGCACTTTCCCAAGGTTGGCCAACACACAGCTACCTGCCGCGCGCAAATTGCTACGCGTCAATTGCCGTCAGTTGCGCCGGGTTGTGATCCGCAAGTTTGCGGATTAGGCCCGGCCCTCGGTTTCGAACATGGAGGACGCCAGCGCTTCGCGGCTCTCCTTGCCGGCCCAGACCACGAACTGGAATGCTTGGTAGTAGCGTTCACAAGCCTCGAGCGCGACCTTGAAGAGTGCCTCGCACTGGCCATCCGTAGCCACGGCACCGTTCAGCATCAGGCCGTGCCGGTACATGATCAGCCCTTCCTGTATCCAGACGTCGAAGTGGCCGAGCCAAAGCTGCTCGTTGATCTGGGCAACGAGGCGGTAGACCTCGTTGAGACGATTATCGGGAATCTTGGCGTCGAACGCGGCGGCAACGTGCAGCGTCTCAAGATCACCGCGCCAGTTTAGGGAGACGTGATAGTCGGTCCACTGGCCGGCGACGGTGAGGGTGAGTTCGTCTTCGCTTGCGCGGTCCATCGCCCAATCGTGCTTGGCCGCGATGTGCTCGATGAGATCAAGAGGATTGTTCAGGCGGGATGAGCCTGCTTCCGCGGTGGCCATATCTCAAGCTCCTTTGCAGCGGCTCGCTGTTGAACGCTACCGGCGGCCCCGCAATCACCGCCATCCACTCCGCGATTCACGAGTAGTCGAAGCGCGTCTGCGATGGCAAGGCAACGAACCTACTCTCCACGACCAAAATGGCCGAGTGGTGATGAGACCTGTGCAAAAGGTAGACGGGCATCAGGCTCACCCCGAGACCGGGCTCAGCCGCGCGCTCGTTGAAGCTCTGCTTCGAGTGTGGCGACCCGCTGATTGAGAAGCTCATTCTCCTCGCGCGCCTTCGCCGCCATTTCTTTGACGGCTTCAAACTCCTCGCGCTGGACCACGTCCATGTCGCGCAAGATGCGCTCGCCTTGCGTCTTGACCATGGTTTCGAACTCGCGGCGCATGCCCTGTGCGGCTCCCGCGGCATCGGTCAGAAGCTTGGAAAGCTCATCAAGGAAGCGGTTGCTCGTTTGGGTCATGGCGGAAAGCCCTTTCGGTCGGACGGTGGAGGGATGGATTAGACTATGGTAACGGGCAAGGGTGCGATCAAGCGTAAGTCCAAGAGATAACGCGTCAAAATCGCAGCCGGACCTCGCTTGACACCGGCGTGCCGCTGCCGGAAACGTTTGGCCCATGAACTGGCTGGCAATCCCATACCCGGTTATCGACCCGGTCGCGCTCCAGCTGGGGCCGCTAGCGGTGAAGTGGTATGGGCTGGCCTACATCGCCGGCTTGGTGCTCGGATGGCTCTATATCCGGCGCCTCCTCGGCACGACGCATCTGTGGGGACAAATCGGTCCACCGATCGAGCCTCAGAAGGTCGACGACCTATTGATCTATATGACGATCGGCGTGCTGGTCGGCGGGCGGCTCGGCTACGTGCTTTTCTATGAGCCGAGGCACTTTCTGTCCAATCCGCTCGACATTCCGGCAGTGTGGCGGGGCGGCATGTCGTTCCATGGCGGTCTCATAGGGTCCATCATCGCCGTCGTCACCTTTGCGCGACGCTTCAACGCCAAACCTTGGAGCATGCTGGACGTTTGCGCGGCCGCGACGCCCGTTGGCCTGTTCTTCGGCCGCCTTGCCAACTTCGCCAACGCCGAACTCGTGGGCAGGCCCACGAGCGTACCGTGGGCGATGGTGTTTCCAGGCTCCGGGCCCCTGGAGCGCCACCCGAGCCAGCTCTACGAGGCATTCTTCGAGGGCCTCGTGCTGTTCGCCGTCCTGTGGTGGCTCACGCACAAGGTGCTGGCGCTGAAGCGCCCAGGCATGGTGGCAGGCGTGTTCATGTTGGGCTACGGACTTGCCCGTTCCTTCTGCGAGATCTTCCGCGAGCCGGACCCAGGTCACGTCCTCACGCTCGGCCCCTTCACGGCTGGCATTCTTTATTCGCTGCCGATGGTCGTCGTCGGCATCTGGCTCGTGCGTGACGCCCTGCGGCGCACGCCGGCGCCTCCAGATGTCCAACGTGCCGGCTGAGGCGGGTCAAGCATCTTTGCTCGAGACGCTGCGCGCACGCATTGGCCGCGAAGGACCGATGCCGGTCGATGAGTACATGCGCATCTGCGCAGGGCACTACTGGAACCGGGACGAAACGATCGGCGCACGCGGCGATTTCGTCACGGCGCCGGAAATCAGCCAGATTTTTGGGGAACTCATCGGCCTCTGGTGCGCGGCCGCATGGGAGGCAATGGGCGGTCCATCATCTGTCGATCTCGTGGAGCTTGGACCGGGACGCGGCACGCTGATGAGTGACTTGCTGCGCGCGGCCCGGTCGGTCCCCGCATTCGCGGCGGCAGTTCGCGTTCACATGGTCGAGGTGAGCCCCGGCCTTAGGGTGCTGCAAGAGCGTACGCTGGCCGCCAGTGGTTATGCGGCGACGTGGCACCATGGTATCGGAGACCTCCCGCGGGGCGCGTCGATCGTGATCGCCAACGAATTTCTCGACGCGCTCCCCATTCGCCAGTTCGTCTTCCTTGGGACGTGGCGGGAGCGGGTGATCGCGTTGAGCGCCGACGGCGGCCTGAAGTTTGGCGCAGGGGCGCCCGTTGAACATCTGGCGCCGGTTGTCGCCTACGAAGGGGCGATCGCCGAGGTGCGGCCGGGAGAGGAGCTGTTGCTTTCCGGGCTGCAGCGGAGAGAAGGTCCGCTGGCCGCTCTCGTTATGGACTATGGAGCGGCGGAGAACGCGCTCGGGGACACCTTTCAGGCTGTTCGAAACCATGCCTACGCAGATCCGCTGAGTGAGCCCGGACAGGCCGACCTCACCGCGCACATCCAATTCGCCCCGTTGGCGGAAAGGAGCCGCGCTGCCGGCTTTGCGGTTGACGGCCCGATCACGCAGGCGGAGTTTCTCGGTCGGCTTGGGTTAGCCGAGCGGGCCGCAAGGCTCATGGCTGCCAATCCGGCGCAAGCGGGCAGCATCGAGGCAGGAGCTCAACGTCTCATGTCTCCTACGGGAATGGGTACTCTGTTCAAAGCGCTGGCCCTGCGCTCGCCCTCCCTTTCACCACTGCCGGGGTTCGGCTAGGACCATGGGCATGCTGATGCCATTGCTTGCTTCGAACCTGGCCGGGACCGACGGCATTGCGCATGGGTTCTTTACGCGCCACGGCGGCGTCTCCAGTGGGATCTACGCCAGCCTGAACTGCGGCATCGGCTCCAAGGATGATCCCTCCGCGGTCAGGGAAAACCGCACGCGGGTCACAAGCCATCTTAAGGCAAGCGAGTTGCTCTCTGCCTACCAAGTGCACGGGGTTACAGCATTGACCGTGTCTGAAGGCTGGCCGGCCGCCGACAGGCCGCGCGCGGATGGAATGGTGACGGCAGCGCCGGGCTTGGCTCTGGGCGTGCTGACCGCCGACTGCGCGCCAGTCCTGTTTGCGGACAGGCATGCGCACGTGATCGGCGCCGCGCACGCAGGTTGGCGAGGAGCCCTGGCCGGCATCCTGGAAGCAACGGTGGAAGCCATGGAGGGGCTGGGGGCCCAGCGCGGGCGCATCGAGGCAGCCGTCGGCCCCTGCATCGGGCGCGATGCCTACGAAGTGGGTCCGGACTTCGAGGCGGAGTTCAAGAGCAAGGATTTGGCAAGCGGGCGGTTCTTCTCGCGCGTCCCCATCACGGAGCGTCCGAGGTTCGACCTGGCGGGCTACGTCGAGGATCGCTTGCTGCGCTTGCGCATCGCCAGCGCGGTTTCGATCGGAGCCTGTACTTTCAGCCGGGCTGAGGACTATTTCAGCTACCGGGGTTCGCAGGCGCGAAAAGAACCCGATTATGGCCGCCAAATGTCCGCCATCGTCTTGACTTAGCGGTCTTTTTCCACAAGCTTAGCCCATCTGGGAAGCTCGCGCTTGGGAGGCGATCGAGTTTTCCCCTGGCCGTAGTCGTGAGTGCGTATTGTCAGGGGTCAGGGAGTCTGCTGGGGTATTGGCTGTAGAATCACCCGCCGCAGGGTTTGTAAGTCGGCAGCCAGGATTCAGCTGGACTTATAAGAAGGGGGACGTCAGGTGACGACCAAGGACGCTGCTGCGGCGCGGCGCCAACTTCGTTTGGTGGCGCTGGCCGTCGTAATGAGCCTCACAGGTTTCGGCCTTGCAGGCTGTGGCGGGTCGCTGTTCGATTCCGCGAGCAACACCACGCTAGAGCCGACGCCTGCCCCAAAGGCTGTGGCCCAGGCTCCGATCGCGAAGGTCGTAATCAATTCTGTCGTCGGACCTCCGGATCATTTGGGCAAACAGCTGCATCAGGAATTCGCATCGGCGCTTGGCGTACAGCGCATCGCTGTGGCCGGGAAGGATGAGCGCGCCGATTATCACCTGCGGCCCTACGTCCTCGCAGCCAAGGAGAAGGCCGGGACCAAAGTGTCGTACGTGATGGATGTCACCGACCCGACCGGCAAGCGCGTGAACCGTTTCACGGGCGAGGAGGTCGTGGCATCCGGCGCATCAAAGGATTCCTGGGCCGCGATAACACCGACTGTCGCCCAGACGATTGCCAGCAAGGCGACTGGCTCATTTGTATCCTGGCTGCCATCGGCGCAACCTGCGATCGCTTCGAACGCGCCTGAACACAAGACGGCGCCGTCAGGCGTCGGCGGTGAAAAGGACGACGTCGCTGATGCTACGCCGCCGAAAGCGACGACAAAGCCGAGCGCCAGGGTCGCCGCTGGCGGACCGCCGGCCGCTCCCACCACGGGCAGCATCACCAAGGACGGCAGCGTGTCTGCTCTCGTTCCCACGGTAACAGGTGCGCCCGGCGATGGAAGCGCTGCGCTAACAGCCGCTATTCAGCGTGAATTGCAGTCCAAGGGTATCGCGTTGGCAAGCCGCCCTGCTGCTTCGGCTTATCGCGTAGAGGGTGCTGTGACCCTCGGGCAGCCGAGCGAGGGTAAGCAGGCCATCCAGATCGAGTGGATCGTCAAGGATCCGCAGGGCAAGAAGCTCGGAACGGTCTCGCAGAAGAACGACATCCCCGAAGGCTCGCTCGATGGCACCTGGGGCAGGACCGCCGACCAGGCCGCTGGGGCCGCCGCGCAAGGCATCCTCAAGCTGCTTCCGCAGCCGAGCACGGCACTCAACTGAGTTGCGCGCGGCCGCTTCTCGCGAAGCGGCCGCTAGCGCATTGGCTTCCCGGCCCGGCCGCGGTGTCGCGCCAGGTCCACCACCCTCAGATCTCTAAAGATCCGGCCCGCCTGTCTTGGGCTCGTGGTTACGGACGTATTTTTCCGAGCCCCCCTCGGAGGCCGCCTGACATGCCGCGAGCGCGAGCGCCACGGCCAGTAGGAGAAGCATCTTCTTCATGGAAAAGGCACTCGCTGTGATTGGCGCCGGAACGAAACCTGACGACAGAACAGTGGCCCGACTTAGCCACTATAGCGTTTATTCACCCCTTGCTTGCGCAGGGTTTGCAACCCTCCCGTGCGCTTGCTAGAAGGCGGCACGGCTGAACGGAACGGTGCCGCCGATGCCCTTGGATTCGCGAGACGCAAACCGCAATCGTGGGGCGGCGCCGCGCATGAAGCTGGTTGCGGGCAACAGCAACCGCCCGCTTGCAGATGCGATCGCGACCACCCTGAAGCTCCCGCTTACAAAGAGCGTCGTCAAGCGCTTCGCCGACATGGAGGTGTTCGTCGAAGTGCAGGAGAACATGCGCGGCGAGGACGTCTACGTCCTGCAGTCGACCTCGTTCCCGGCCAACGACAACCTCATGGAGCTGTTGATCCTCGTCGACGCGCTCAAGCGCTCGATGGCGCGTCGCATCACCGCCGTCATGCCGTATTTCGGCTATGCGCGGCAGGATCGCAGGCCGGGCCCGCGCACCCCGATCTCGGCCAAGCTCGTTGCCAACCTGATAGAGCGCGCGGGCGTCGATCGCGTCATGACGGTCGATTTGCATGCCGGGCAGATTCAGGGCTTCTTCGACATACCCACGGACAACCTGTTCGCCGCGCCGGTGATGGTGCGCGACATCCAGGAGCGATATGAGACGAACAACCTGGTCGTCGTCTCGCCCGATGTCGGCGGCGTGGTGCGCGCGCGGGCGCTCGCAAAGCGCATCGACGTGCCTATCGCCATCTGCGACAAGCGCCGGGAGCGGGCGGGCGAGTCCGAGGTCATGAACGTGATCGGCGACGTCTCCGGAAAGCGCTGCATCCTTATCGACGACATTGTCGATTCCGGCGGAACTCTGGTGAATGCCGCCAATGCCCTGTTGCAGGAAGGCGCGACCGAGGTGATGGCCTACATCACCCACGGCGTGCTGTCAGGCGGGGCCGTTGCCAAGATCACGAACTCGAAGCTGAAGACGCTGGTGATCACGGACTCCATCGAGCCGACAACGGCGGTAAGATCCTGCGAGAACATTCGCGTTCTTCCGATTGCGCCGCTGCTCGCGGAGGCCATTGCACGCACCGCGCGCGAGGAAAGCGTCTCAAGCCTTTTCTACTGAGGACGCGCCCGACTTTCCCATGGCGTGAAGTAGACGGCGGCGGCGGTCGACGCGCCGTAGGCAATCATCGAGAGCCCGACGAGGGCGAACACCATCCATGCCGGAGCCGCGATAGAAGCGAGCACCGCGCCACCCAAGACTATGACAATCAGGCGGACGGTCGCCGCCAGCACGGGGGTCAGGATTTTTCCAGAACCCTGAGACGCAAAGTACAAGGCTAGGCCTAGACCGAAGGCGGCGAAACATGGGCCGGCCCAACGCAGGTAAAGGTCGGCTGCAGCGCGGACAGCGGGGTCCGTCGTAAACAGGCCGGACCAAAGGCTCGGAAACAGCGCCACGACAATGCCTATTGCACCGACCGCAACGGCTGCCATAGCAGCGGCGGACCAGGCGACGCGCCGCGCGCGTGCGACCTCGCCGGCGCCGATTGCCATACCCACCATCGGCACGCTGGCAACGCCCACGGCGAAGACAATCGGCACCAGCAGGAACTCGAGGCGAGCGCCGATGCCATAGCCAGCAAGCACTTCGGGTCCAAAATCGGCCACCAGCCGGGTCAGGATAAGGACAGTCAGGACTGACTGCAGGGGCGAGAAAGCTGCCACCGCGCCGACCTTCAGGATATCGACGAACATCTCTCGGTTGAGCGAAGCTCCCCTGAGACGCAGCGTTATCCGCGCCCGGCCGGAGTTGAGAAACCAGAGCAGGAAGAGCGTGCCGAGCCCGAACCCAATGACGAGGCCGGTTGCCACGCCGACGAGCCCGAAGCGGGGGATGGGTCCGAAACCAAGGCCGAGAATGCCGCCGAGCGCGATCTGCACCGCGGATGCAGCAAGGAGCGTGAGCGAAGGAACGCGCATGTTGCCCGTGCCGCGAACGATCGAAGCGAGCGTATTAAGCAGCCAGATGACCAACGCGCCAGAGAGCGCCACGTTGGCATAGGCGATGGCGCCTTCGAGAACCTCGCCGCGGCCCCCGAGAGTGCCGAGAATAGGGCGAGCGAAGACAACGAATGCGAAGGAGAAGAACAACCCCGCTAGCGTGCCGATGGCGAGGGCATGCACGGCGAGAGAAGCCGCACGGTCCTCGTTGCCAGCCCCCATTGCCCGGCTGATTGCAGACGAGACACCGCCGCCCATGGCACCGGCGGACAGCATCTGCATCAGCATGATCAAGGGGAAAACGAGGGCGATGGAGGCGAGCGGCGCGGTGCCAAGGACGCCGACGTAAACCGTCTCGAAGATTGCGACGAGCGCCGTCACCAGCATCGCGGCGAGGTTGGGAAGGGTGAGGCGGAGCAGGGTCGGAAGGATCGGCCCAGAAAGAAGGGGGTTCGCCGGCCTCGCTGAGGCGGAGTTGCGGCTGACGACCTGGTCCATTGCTGCAACCCCTTTTGGCGTTGTTTGCCCCAAATCATCAGAAGGGAACCGGGGCGCTTTCCCTCCACGCGGTGGCGTTTCGCGTTGCTCGCATGCGCGCGCAGGCAACCACCGCACAGCACTGACGATCAGCTATCTGCCTGGAAGTAACTTGTCAATGAATAGTGACTTGCAAAATAGGAGCATCCGGGCTACCAGTTCGGCATGACTGGCGGATATGGACAGCGCTGCCCCGTTGCGCGGGCGCTCGATGTGGTTGGCGAACGATGGTCGCTGCTGATCCTTCGCGATCTGCGGCGGTTCGGACCGTTGCGCTTTCGCGACTTCGAGGAGCGCCTGCCGGGTCTCGCGCCGAACACGCTCTCGGCACGGCTCAAGCGCCTTGAAGGTCAAGGTGTCATCGCGACTCGGCTCTATGAAACGCACCCGCCGCGCTACGAGTATTTCCTTACCGAGAAGGGCAAGGCTCTCGCTCCGGTGCTGAAAGCGCTCTACGAGTGGGGCGAAGCACACGGCTGATCGGCGCTGTGCAAAGCCTACCTCCTCAAGGCCGCGAGCGTTCGACATTGCCGGCCGCCAGCGCTGCCGTGCTAACTTGCTGCTTCAAGATACGGGGAGGAATCGATGGCGACGATCGTGGTGTGTCACGGTGCCTGGAGCGCGGGCTGGGCCTGGAAGAAGGTGCGGCCGCTCCTGCGGGCGGCGGGCCATGATGTCTTCACGCCGACCTACACCGGGCTCGGCGAGCGTGCGCATCATGTGAGCCGGTCGATTAACCTCGAAACGCACATCTCCGATGTCGTTGCCATGCTCGAATGCGAGGACCTGCGCGATGTCGTGCTCGTCGGCCACAGCTACGGCGGCATGGTGGCGACCGGCGTCGCGGACCGCATGCGGGATCGCATCGCCAAGCTGATCTACCTCGACGCTTTCGTTCCAAACGACGGCCAGTCCCTCCTCGACCTGCTGCCCGGGCAGGAAAGATCGCGGCGCGAAGATGGTGCGCGGGCGGAAGGCGACGGATGGCTGCTGCCGCCCAACCCGCCGCCGAGCGACACCTTGCCGGAGGATGTCGCCTGGATCACACCGCGCCGGCGCTGGCAGCCCATCGGCACGTTCAGCCAGCCGCTGCACCTGAGGAATGGTCCTCTCAAGCTGCCGCGTGCCTACATCTACTGCACGCGGCTCGGCCCCGGCGACACGTTCGGACAATTCGCCAAGCGCTTCCGCGACGATCCAGCTTGGAAGTTCCACGAGATCGACGCGAGCCACAGCCCCAACGTCACGGCGCCGGAGGCGATCGCCCGGCTCCTCGACCAGATCGGGCGATGAGCAGCGGACAGACCCGGCAGGACGCGAGGCCGACGCAAGGCACGCTCGACGCCCCCGAGCCCGGCCTCACGGGGGAAGAGTTGATCAGCCGCGCCGCATCCTTCCGCGGGCGGTTGCGGGCCGAGCAAGACGCCTCAGAGGCGCGAGGGTGCCATTCGCCCGAGCTGCAGGAGGCCTTCGTCAAAGCAGGCTTCTATCGCGCCCTGCAGCCGAAACGCTTCGGTGGCCATGAGTTCGGCTATGGCAATTTCTACAGAGCCATGGTGGAGATCGCGCGTGGCGACCCGGGGGTGGGCTGGTGCCTGACACTCGGCGCAACGCACTGCGCGCTCGTTGCCGCGCACTGGCCGGAACGGGCGCAGGTGGAGCTGTTCGGGGCCGACGGCCACTTCGTCGCGCCGCACCGCGCGGCGGGACCCGCAGGCAAGTGCCGGCGCGTGGAGGGCGGCTACATCGTCGAGGGCACGTGGAACTATGCGTCAGGCATTCCCTACGCCACGCACTTCATCGGCAATGTGCTGATCGCAGACAGCGGCGAACCGCCCGAGCACGTGGTGTTCGCCGTGCCCCGCGGCAGCTTCGAGATCGTCAGCGATTGGGGAGGAGATGCGACGCTCGGCATGCGAGCAAGCGGTTCCAACAGCGTCAAACTGGAGCCGGTGTTTGTGCCCGCGCATCACGTGGTCCCGGCTGGCGCCGCGCTCTGGTCGGCGAGCGATATCGGCAATGGCACCCCGGGTACGCGCCTGCATGGCAACCCAATGTATCTCGGCCGCATGATGGGCCCTTATCACGCCTCGCTCGTCACGACCGTGATTGGCGCTGCAAGGGCCGCACTCGATGAGCTGGAAGAGATCGCCAGGGTTCGCACCACCCGCTTTCCTCCTGGTATGCCCTGGTATCAGCACACCGACGTGCAGCGCCCCTTCGGGCAAGCGCTGATGCTGACGGATACGGCGGAGGCCGTGCTGGTGCAGGCCTGCGAGATGTACATGGATTATTGCCGCCGCTGGGCGGATGAGGGTCGCCCATTCCCCGTCACCGACAGCCTCCGCCTTTGGGGGATGCTGCTCAATGCGGGCGGGCTCGCCTGCGATGCCGTCGATCTGCTGTTCCGGGCCGCGAGTTCGGCAGCGGCGAAGAAGGGCCAGCGTATCGAGCGCTACTACCGCGACGCCGCCATGTACCGCAGCCACATCTCGTCCCAGTTTCCGAACCTCGCCACGGGACTGGCGCGGCTTCAGTTCGGCCTGCCGATGGGCATGTATGGGATCTAGGGGCGGCCTTACTTTGCCTTGTCTTTGCCGGCGACCGGAAATTCCTTCGCGCAATGGCGCTCGATGTAGCGGTTTGCCGACTTCACCATGCGCTTGTGGAACAGGCCGAACCGGTCCGCAAGCTCGGCTGCCGTATAGATCGTCGCTTTGATGGTCGTCGGTCCTTCAACTTTCTTAAGATTGATCCAGATCTTGTCGACCCTGCCGTCCTTGAAGACGATCTTCGGCACGAGCGTCGCGGTGACCTTTTCCACCTTGCCCTGGCTCTCGACGATGCAGTTGGCGGTGTGGGGCGGCACCCAGAACTTGGCGCGCTCGCCGGTCATG
>Ga0190265_10002245_pt1 | contig 12932 bp, 7 predicted proteins | sample Popmic124T_FD_133135 | JGI IMG/M metagenome (GOLD analysis project Ga0190265, IMG submission 133135) | Populus adjacent soil microbial communities from riparian zone of Indian Creek, Utah, USA - 124 T | ecosystem: Environmental > Terrestrial > Soil > Riparian zone | place: USA: Utah | collected... | reverse complement strand
CGTCAGCGAAGGCTCCGTCTTCCGCGCCGAGGTGGTGCGCGAGGGGATTCCGGAAAGGGGCCGGCTGAAGCTCGCCAGACTGCGTCCCACCGCGCTGACGCCGCGCGCGGGGCCGGGCCTCGCCGACCGGGTCGGCCGGCCGGCGAAAGGATTCGGGGAGGACCGGTTCGAGGCAGCCGGCTGGTCGGAGCTGCTCGAGGAGGCGGCGAGCGGTGAGATCGCGTTCGAAGGCGGCGCCCTCAGGATGAGCCTGACGCCTGCCATGACCTTGTTCGACGTCGACGGCGGCTTGCCCCCGACCGAACTCGCGACGGCCGGTGCCGAGGCCGCGGCGCGGGCGATTCTGCGGTTCGACCTCGGCGGCTCGATCGGGATCGACCTGCCCACCCTGCCCCGCGACCGCCGTCAGCTGGCCGCTGCGGCGATCGACCGCATCCTGCCGCAGCCGTTCGAGCGGACCGCGGTCAACGGCTTCGGCTTCCTGCAGATCGTGCGCCGGCGGGAGCGGCCTTCGCTTCCGGAAATCCTCCAGGCCGACCCGACCGGCGCAGCCGTCCGCGCGCTGCTTCGCCAGGCGGGCCGCGTCAGCGGGCCGGCGACGCTGCACGCCGCGCCGGCGTTGATCGCCCGGCTCGAGGCGCGACCCGACTGGCTGGCGGCGCTCGAGAGGCGGACGGGCGGCGCGATCGCCTTGCGGGCCGAGCCCGGCCTCGCCATATCGGGCGGACATGTCGAAAGCCGCCCTTGATAGCTGCGCCTTGTGCGGCAAGCCCGTCAGCCGGTCGCACCGCCCCTTCTGCAGCCAGGGCTGCCGCGATCGCGACCTTTTGAACTGGCTCGGCGATGGCTATCGCGTACCCGGCCTGCCGGCCGATCCGGACCTTCCGTCGGACCGCGATGACGGGCTGGACAGCGACGGCTAAGCGCCTCTATAGGCCCTGCTCCGCCCACCCGCGGGCACGCCCAGGTAGCTCAGTTGGTAGAGCACGTGACTGAAAATCACGGTGTCGGTGGTTCGATCCCGCCCCTGGGCACCACCCCCTTATAGAGTCTCCCATGGCCGCTCGCCGGCGCCCGCATGATGCGGGCGCGGCGTATAGCACAGCCCTGCTTTCGCGACGCCTATTTCGGCGCGCCTCGTCTTCGCCGCCGCGTTCCGCTCAAGTAGAATCTTGAACTTTACCTCGCCGCCATTTGGGGAGATACTTTTTGCTCCGTAACAATCATCAATGGGAGGGACAATTTATGACTGCTATTCGTAAGATCATGGTTGCTGCGCTCGCGACCGCCGCAGCGCTTCCGGCCACGCCGGCGATGGCGCAGGCGACCCGCACCTGGGTGTCGGGTGTCGGCGACGACGCCAATCCGTGCAGCCGCACGGCGCCGTGCAAGACCTTCGCCGGGGCGATCTCGAAGACCGCCAGCGGCGGCGAGATCAACTGCCTCGATCCCGGCGGCTACGGCACGCTGGTGATCATCAAGTCGATCACCATCGATTGCACCGGCACCTTCGGCAGCACTTTGTCGTCGAGCTCCAACGGCTTCACCATCAACGCCGCCGGCATCAACGTCGTCCTGCGCGGCCTTTCGATCAACGGCGCGCCGCCGACCGCGATCACCGGCCTCAACGGGATCCGCTTCCTGCAAGGCGCCTCGCTCACCGTCGAGGACGTCACCATCCAGAATTTCAACAGCACCGGGGCCGGCAATGGCTGGGGGATGACGATCATTCCGACCACCGCCGCCGAGCTCTACGTCCAGAACGTCACGATCGTGCAGAACGGCCATGCGACGGGGGGCGGCGGAATCAACATCGCGCCGCCGACGACGGGCTCTCTGCGGGGCAGGCTGCGCGACGTCCGCGTGATCAACAACCAGTCGATCGGCATGCGGATCGACACCACCGGCAATACCGGCCCCGGCACCGCGGTGACCGTCCGCAACAGCGAGTTCGTCGGCAGCAACGGCGGCGGCATCCTGGTCAACACCCCGGCCGGGACCGCCAGCGGCAATCTGATGCTGGTCAATTCCGAGGTGGCGAACAATGGCGGCACCGGGATCAGCGCGGTCGGCCCGACCGGCTTCACCAGGGTCGGCGGCACGACGATCACCGGCAATCTGGTCGGCATCGCCTTCTCGGGCGGCGCCACCTTGCTCAGCTTCGGCGACAATATGCTGGCCGGCAATCCGATCGGCTTCGGCGCGCCGAACAACGGCACGTTCAGCGGCGCCGACATTCTCAAGGACTGAGTCGTCGCGACCTCGGGTGGGAGGGGCTGGGCCGAGTCCCTCCCGCCCCTTGTTTTCGCTTTTCTCCCACGACGCCGGTCGGAAATGCACCATTCCCGGCACGAATCCTGTTGATAGAAGACGATTTTTTCCTTGCAGCGGCGGAAACGCCGTTTCGTGGCGGGTTAACTTTATTTCGGGCCGATTTGGGCAGATACTCATCGCGTTCCGGAACAACCAACAGAGGGAGGAACGCATGAACAGCTTCCGCAAGTTCCTATTGGCCGCGCTCGCCATCCTCGGCGTGGCGTTCGCGATGCCGGCTTTGGCGCAGGCGACCCGAACCTGGGTGTCGGGCGTCGGCAACGACGCCGATCCGTGCAGCCGCACCGCGCCCTGCAAGACCTTCGCGGGCGCGATCTCGAAGACCGCGACGGGCGGCGAGATCAACTGCCTCGATCCGGGCGGCTTCGGCGCCATCAGCATCACCAAGTCGATCACCATCGACTGCACCGGCACGCTCGGCGGGCAATTGTCGTCGAGCACTACCGGCGTGACCGTCAACGGGGCGAACGCCAACGTCGTCCTGCGCGGCCTGACGATCAACGGCGCGCCGCCGACCCTGCCCGGAGTGAACGGCGTCCGCTTCTTCCTGGGCGCGTCGCTGACCATCCAGGACGTGCTCATCCAGAACTTCAATTCGACCGCGGCCGGCGCCGGCTTCGGGCTGCAGATCAACCCGAGCAGCGTCGCCGAGCTTTACGTCACGGACGTCACCATCGTGCAGAACGGCCACGCGACCGGCGGGGGCGGCATCAACATCGCTCCGACCGGGACCGGCGCGATCCGCGCGAGCCTGACCAACGTCCGCGTGATCAACAACCGGGGCGTCGGCATGACCATCAGCACGACCGGCAATTCCGGCCCGGGGACCGCCGTAGAAGTCGACGGCGGCGTGTTCAGCGGCAACACCGGCAACGGCATCACCGTCAACACACCCGCCGGCACCGCCAGCGGCAATCTGATGCTGGTCAACAGCCGGGTCGCCAACAATACCGCGACCGGCGTCGCCGCGACCGGGCCGACCGGATTCACCCGGATCGGCAACAGCACGATCACAGGCAACGTCACCGGCATCTCCTTCTCCGGAGGCGCCACGTTGCTCAGTTTCGGCGACAACCGCTTGACCGGCAATCCGATCGGCTTCGGCGCGCCGAACAACGGCACGTTCAGCGGCGCCGACATTCTCAAGGACTGAGTCTTCGCGAGGCTCGGGCGGGAGAGCTCAACCAGCTCTCCCGCCCTTTTTTGCTTTGCCCAATTGCCCGCCGCCGCGGCGATGACTCGTTTTCGCGCACTGGAATCTCATTGATCGGCGACGCTTTCTTCCGCGCGACTGCGGATTCGGAGGCGTGACTTTCATTCGTCCCGGAATGGGGGGATAATCTTCCGGTTCCGGAACAACCCGAAATGAAAGGAAGATTATGATCAGCTTTCGCAAGCTCATACTCGCCACCGTCGCGGTCGGCGGCGTCGCCATCTCTGTCCCCGCTCTGGCGCAGGCCAACCGTACCTGGGTGTCGGGCGTCGGCGACGATATGAATCCGTGCAGCCGCACCGCGCCATGCAAGACGTTCGCCGGAGCGATGTCCAAGACCGCGGCCGGCGGCGAGATCAACTGCCTCGATCCGGGCGGCTTCGGCGCAGTCACCGTCACCAAGTCGATCACCATCGACTGCACCGGCACGTTCGGCTCCGCGCTCGCGGCGAGCACGACCGGCGTGCTGATCAACACCGCCAACGTCCACGTGATCCTGCGCGGGCTTTCGCTCAACGGCGGGCCGCCCACGCTGCCGGGAACGTTCGGCATCCGCTTCCTGCAGGGCTCGTCGCTGACCGTCGAAGACGTGATCGTGCAGAACTTCGTCGCCGCGGCGAGCGGGTTCGGGCTGCATATGGCCCCGAGCACGGCCGCCGAGCTCTACGTCACCAACAGCACGTTCGTGCGGAACGGCGCGACGTCGACCGGCGGCGGCATCAACATCGCGCCGACCGGCACCGGCTCGGTCCGGGCGACGCTCGACAACGTCCGGGCACTCAACAACGGCAATTTCAACATGCGGATCGACACCACGGGCAATACCGGCCCCGGCGTCGCCGTGACCGTCTCGAACAGCCGGTTCGACGGCAGCAACGGCACCGGTATCCTCGTCAACACCCCCGTCGGCACCGCCAGCGGCAATCTGCTGCTGGTCGATTCGGTGGTCGCCCATAATGGCGGCACCGGCATCAACGCCGTCGGCCCGACCGGCTTCACCCGGGTCGGCAGCACGACGATCACGGGGAACCTGGTGGGCGTCGCCTTTTCGGGCGGCTCGACCCTGCTGAGCTTCGGTGACAATCGGCTGATCGGCAATCCGATCGGCTTCGGCGCGCCGAACAACGGCACGTTCAGCGGCGCAGACATCCCCAAGGACTGAGTCGCGACTGTCGAAGTAAGGGCCGGGAGCGTCGGCCGGGCGCTTCCGGCCCTTTTTTTCGCCCTTTTTACAATGGAGAGCGCGATACACCGCGTTCGCAACTTTTATTCGTCACCGAATCGGCAGATAGTCCTTCCTGTTCCGGAACGATCAACCAGAGGAGGGAGGAAAACAATGAACAGCTTCCGCAGATTCATACTGGCGGCGCTCGGGCTCGCCGGCGTGGCCTTCGCCATGCCCCTTATGGCCCAGGCGACCCGCACCTGGGTCTCCGGCGTCGGCGACGACGCCAATCCGTGCAGCCGCACGGCGCCGTGCAAGACCTTCGCCGGCGCGATCTCGAAGACCGCTACGGGCGGCGAGATCAACTGCCTCGATCCCGCCGGCTACGGCGCGGTCAACATCACCAAGTCGATCACCATCGACTGCGAGGACACGCAGGGCTCGATCCTCGCCTCGAGCACGACCGGAGTCATCGTCAACGGCGCCAGCGCCGTCGTGAACCTGCGCGGCTTGTCAATCAACGGCGGCACGCCGGCTTTGCCCGGCGTCAACGGCGTCCGCTTCCTGCAGGGCTCGGCGCTGACGATGGAGAAGATGATCATCTTCAACTTCACCGGCGCCTCGCCCAACGGCTTCGGCGTCGTCGTCAACGCGACCTCGGGAACGCTCGAGCTCAACATGAGCGACGTGACCCTGGTCAATAATGGGACGGCGCTCGGCGGCGGAGGAATCGGCATCGTCGCCACCGGCTCGTCCGCGGTGCGGGCCAATCTCGTCAACGTCCGCTCGATGAACAACGTCAATGTCGGCATGCGCATCGACACGACCGCCAATATCGGCCCGGGCGTGGCCGTCATGGTCCGCAACAGCGAGTTCAGCGGCAACGGCGTCGGCGGGATAATCGTCAACACACCTGCCGGAACGGCCAGCGGCAATCTGATGCTGGTGGATTCGGTGGTCGCCAACAATGTCGGCACCGGGATCAACGCGGTCGGCCCGACCGGCCTGACCCGCGTCGGCAACACGACGATCACCGGCAACACCACCGGCATCGCCTTCTCGGGCGGCGCGACGTTGCTGTCGTTCGGCGACAACCGGCTGATCGGCAATCCGATCGGCTTCGGCGCGCCGGCCAACGGCACGTTCAGCGGCGCGGATATCCTGAAAGATTGATCTTTCGGAACGGCATAAAGGCGGGCTGGGACGACCGGCCCGCCTTTTTTCGTCCCCCGAATCTCAGGACTTTCCTACAGGCGTCGTTTTGTCGCATAATCTTGCGGTCGCGAAACAATAAGCAGGGAGAAGAACAGTGACATATTTCCGCAGCCTCACCATTGCGGCACTCGCCTCGGGCGCCGCGTTCATCGCCACGCCGGCGATGGCGCAGGCGACTCGCACCTGGGTGTCGGGCGTCGGCGACGACGTCAATCCGTGCAGCCGCACCGCGCCGTGCAAGACCTTTGCCGGCGCGATCTCGAAGACCGCTCCCGGCGGCGAGATCAACTGCCTCGATCCGGCCGGCTTCGGCGCGGTCACCATCACCAAGTCGATCACCATCGATTGCACCGGCACGCTCGGCGGCATCCTCGCCTCGAGCACGACCGGCGTGATCATCAACGGGGCCGGCATCATCGTTCACCTGCGCGGTCTCGAGATCAACGGCGGCCCGCCGAACCTGCCCGGGGTCAACGGCATCCGCTATCTCCAGGGCGCCTCGCTCACCGTCTCGGATTCGACCATCTACAACTTCCTCGGCGCCGCGCCGAACGGGTTCGGGATCGTCGTCAACAACACGTCGGGCGCGACCGAGCTGACCGTGGTCAACACCATCATCACCAATAACGGGACCGCGGTCTCGGGCGGCGGGATCGCAATCCAGCCGACCGGCACCGGCAGCTCCCGGGTCAATCTCGACCGCGTCACCCTCAACAACAATTCGTTCCGCGGCCTGCTCGTCAACACCACAGGCAATACCGGCCCGGGGATCTTGGTCTCGATGCGGAACAGCACCGTCACCAACCATGGCAATCATGGCATCCAGGTTACCACGCCCGCCGGCACGGCGAGCGGCAACCTCTTTGTCATAAATTCGACCATCGCCAACAATGGCGGCACCGGTATCAACGCGGACGGCCCGACCGGTCTCACCCGGGTTTCGGGTTCGACCATCACCGGCAATCTGGTCGGCATCGCCTTCTCGGGCGGCGCCAGCCTGTTGAGCTTCGGCGACAATATCATCAACCTGAACCCGATCGGCTTCGGCGCTCCCAATAACGGGGCGTTCAGCGGCGCCGACCTCGTAAAGGACTAAACTCCCGTTTCGAACGGAAGACGGCGGGGCGGGTCCGATGGGCCCGCCCCGCTTCTTTTTCGCCTCAATAGTCGCGATTGTAGCGGATGTTGACGTTGGAGCCGCTGTTCGAGCCGAATTGCGAGAGCAGGCTCAGCGTGCGCGACAATGAGATTTCGAGCTGGGTGGCGGTGAAGCCCTTGGCGTCGGTGATGATCTCCACATAGATGTCGTCGGAAAGATACATGCCGGCCGCGACCGCGGTGCCCCGGCCCGTCACCGTGTCCGCGTCGAGGATGCGCAGCCGATCGATCCCGGTGGCCGAGCGCAGGCGGCCAAGCGGATTGAGCCCGCCGCCGCCCCCCCGCAGCGAATTGAGCGAGGCAGCGAGCTGGACCGCCTGCAGCGCTGAAATCTCGGTCACCGAGCTGCCGAACAGGATCCGCGATACCACCTCGTCCTGCGGCAGGGCCGGCGAAGAGGTGAAGGCGATCTGCGGATTGTTCGCCCGCCCGCTGACGTTGATCGAGACCTCGACGCTGTCGATGTCGCTGGTCGCGGTCAGCTCGATCTCCGGATTGGGCGGCCGACCGCCGACGAAGCTGACCCGCCCGTCGGTCAGCCGGAAGCGGCGATTGGCGAGGCTCAAGGTCCCGCGGACCAGGTTGAGCTGGCCGACGAGCTCAGGCGTCGCCGTCGTCCCCGTGACCCGCAAGTCCGCCTGCCATTCGGATTCGAGCCCCATGCCCGAGACAAAGACGCGGTTGTTGGCGTTGAGCCGGATATCGAGCCGCCAGATGCTCGGCACGCCGGCGTCGGCCGCCTCGACGCCCGGCGTCGGCAGCGGCTCGCCGCGGCGGCGCACGCCGGCCAGCTGCGGCACCTCGGCCGCGGCCTGGCGGACGATCTGGTAGCGGACCTCGCCGAGATCGAGCGTGCCGCTGATCGAGGCGCCGCTGCGGTTATTGACGATGGCGAGATTGCCGGTGGCGACGGCGCCGATATCGTCGCTGCGCGCCAGCCGCGCATTCTGGAACTCGAGCCGGAGGTCGATCGGAAATCCCGCCGCCGAGGCGAGGCCGATGCTGCCGCGACCCTGGATCGTTCCCTGCCCGGCGCGGCCCGACAGCGATTCGATGACCAGGGTCGAGGCGTTGAAGCGGCCGTTGACGGCGAGATTGGTGACGCGCGTGCCATAAACCTCGTTCTGGTAGGTGAGGCTGGTCGCGCGGAGGACGCCGGTGAATTGCGGCGCCTGGACCCGGCCGCCAAAATCGGCTGCGATGCCGATCGGCCCGGTCAGCTGATGGCCAGGAAGATTGGCGAAGGACATCGGCACGTCGGCCGGGCCGTTATAGCGGATGCCGCCCGAGAGCGGCGCGGCGAGCAGCCGGGTCGTCCATGAGCCCGCGCCAGGCCCGAGCGGCTGGAGCCGCGCCTGCACCCGCCCGATCACGCCGCCGCGCCGGATGATCGCGCCGAGCGCTCCGCCCTCGGGCCGGAGACTGGCGGCGATGGCGATGCTCACCGGCGTCGAGCGGACGGCGATGCCGGTGCGGGTGAAATTGGCGACGTTGAGCCGCGCCTCCGCACGCGGGAAGGTGGCCTCCGAAGCTTGAGCGAAGTCCAGGCTGCCGGTCGCCTGGCCGCCGAGGCCGAGGCCCGGCGAGAAAGCGTTCAGCATCGAAAGATCGAAGCTGTCGAGCCGCGACTGGATGACGAGGCCGTTGCCCCAGCGCCCGGCCAGGCGGATGCGGCCGCGCTCGAGCGCCACGGTCGCCGGCTCCAGCCGCCAGACCGGCCCCTCCCTATGGATCATTGCCGGCTGAGCGAAGCGGAAGTCGATATTGTTGATATGGCCCTGCATCGCCGCGCGGATCTGGTTCGGCGCCACCGTCGCATTGGCGGCGACTCGGAAAGCCACGGCGCGGCGGCCCTCGGCGAGCAATTGCACCCGGCCGTTGCCGCCCAGCAAATTCACTCTGAGCCGTGCCCGCTGCACGAGCAGATCTCCGCTGGCGAGCCCGGCCAGCTGCGCGTCGCCGACGATCGATGGCTCGGGCGTCAGAATCACAGTCGCCTGGATCGTGCCGCGCTGGACGATGATCGGCGCCTCGCCCGGCGTGCGCGCGGCATTGGCGGTCGCGGCGATGTCGAGCCGCTGCCAGGCGCCCGCAGCGCTGAGCCTCACCGTTCCCTCCAGCCCCTGGCCGGTCAGCGTCAGCGTCCCCTCGAACGGCCCCGCCGCGGTGCGGACCAGCCGGCCGCGGAAGTCCACGCCGGCCAAGGTCAGCCGGTTGACTTCGATCGTCATCGGGCCGCGGTTCGAGAGAATGACGATATCGGCCGAGAAGGGCCCGTAGGCCGATTGCCCGGTCGCCGCGACTGCCCAGCCCTGCGGCGTCGCCCGGATCTCGGCGCGGACGTCGCGGAGTCCGATTCCGAAGCCGGGGCTGGCCGCGACCAGCGAGACGTTCGGCGCTCGCGCCTGACCCGTGACGCGGACCTGGAGCGGTCCATAAGCGTCACTGACGCCGTTGAGGGTCAGGTCTATCGTACCGTTGGGCCGATAGACGCCGCCGCCCGAAGCGACCCTCAGCGACGGCGCCGCGACCCTGATGTCCGCCACCCGGATCAACCCGCTCGGCTCCATCGCGATCCGCGCGGTGATCGTGCCGACACCGCCGAGCAGGTCGCGCAGGGTCGGGTTGTCGATCCTCTTCGTACGCGCCGCGACCCGGCCGGTGAGGCCGAAGCCGGCGCTCGTCCGGGTCATGTCGAGATGGGTGGTGACGTCGAACAGGCCGACGCCGGCGACCAGATAATTGTTCACCCGCCCCTGGATCGCGGCGAGATAGCGGCCTTCGGCAAGATCGAAGGCGATCGCGACGCGCGCGTTCACCCGATCGGAGCGGAGCATGAGATTGTCGGAGACCAGCTTCGTGCCGTCGACGCCGATTTCGCCATCGAGGCGGACGTTGGCGAGCGCGCCGCCCGCGACGGCGTCGAAGCCCAATATCCGATCCGCCCGCGCCGAGACGGGGACGACGATATCCTCGGCGCGCACCCGCGCGCTGCCGACCGCGCGCAATCCCTCGATGGTCGCGCCGCCGAAGGTGAGCCGCCCGGCGCGAAGCTCGTAGGCGATTCCCGGCGTCGCGAACGGACCGTTGAGCACCATGGCGAGGCGGACGTCGCGGCCGGAAAGGTCGGGGGCGATCGCGCCGGGCTCGATCAGCCGGGCGGCGATACGCAGGTCCTGGAAGCGGTTTTGACCGAGGTCGACCCGCCCTTCGGCCGCGATCGCGGCGACCCGGCTGTTCGCGCGCAGGCGGATGTCGGCGCGGCGATTCTCCAGCCGCGCGGTGAGGTTCATCTGGACGAGCGGCGCCGCGAGCCGCTGCGCCGGGCCTTCGAGCAGCAGGGCCGGCCGCAGCGGGCCGGCGACGGTGAAAGTGCCGTCGCGCCCGCCCAGCGTCAGATCGGCAAAGCCGGTGCCGCCCAAAGCGGCGCGCGCCCGGCCCTGCCAGTTCGCCCAATCGCCCCGGCCGATGATCGAGGCCGAGACCGGCCGGTCGGCGCCGGTCAGGCCCGCGATGAAGCCATCGCCGGGGCCCTGGGCGACGAGGAAGATGTCGAGCTTGTTCTCCGCCGGGACCGCGTCGAGCCGCACCACCAGCCGGTCGCCTCCGGCAAGACCCGGCGCGCGCACCGTCCCCGCCACCAAAGCGAGCTGAGCGCGGCCGTCGGCGATCCGCACGCCGCCATCGAGCGAGACCAGATGCCGGCGCCCGGTCACCGCCGGATCGACCAGCAGCCGGCCGACGCTGAGCCGGCCGATGTCGATGTCGATATCGGGCAGCACGGGCGCGTCGGGATCGCCGGGCCGGAGCGCGGCGAGCCGGGTCAGCCGCGCCTCGGGGACGGTCAGCGCCCGGATGTCGATATGGTTGCTGAAATAGGCGAGCGGCCGATATTCGAGATCGGCGACGGGCGCGCGAAGGAAGACGCCCTGCGGATCGGCGAGCGTGAGATTGTGCAGGCGCAGCTCCCCGAACACCGAGCCTTCGATGCGGTCGACATGGACCTTGAGCCCCGACGCCGTCTCGAAGGCGTTGATCTGCCGCACGACGAAGCGCCGGCCCGGATCGGTGTTGAGCCACAAGAGGAAGGCGCCGAGCAGCAGGACCACGCCCGTCAGCAGGATCGCAGCCCATCGCGCGAGGGTCACGGCCGGGTGGCGGCGGCGGAGGGCGCCGGCGTCCGCCATCAGAAGGCCTGCCCGATCGAGACGTAGATGCTGATCCGCGATTCGCCGGCCCGCCGGCCGATCGGCGTGGCGACATCGACGCGCACCGGCCCGAAATTGGTGTAGATTCGGCCGCCGACGCCAACGCCGAAGCGCATCGAGGAAAAGCTGGGCACTTGGCTTTCGGAGACCTGGCCGGCGTCGACGAACGCCACGACGCCGTAATTGCCGAACCGGTAACGGCCCTCGATCGCGAACTCGGCGAGGCTGCGCCCGCCCAGGGGCACGTTGTTGAGGTCGCGCGGGCCCAGCTCCTGAAAGCCGAAGCCGCGCACCGAGCCGCCACCGCCGGCATAGTAACGCCGCGAGGGGGCGAGGTCGTCGCGGGCGATGCCGAAGATCGAGCCGAAGCGGAAGCGGCCAGCGAGAACGAAGCTCTCGCCGAACGGATAATAGGCGCTGCCTTCGACCAGGTTGCGGATGTAGATGCCCTCGGCATTGCCCAGCGAAGCTTCCGGATTGACCCGGGCCAGCAGCCTGAAGCCGCTGGTCGGATCGAGCAGGTTGTTCGAACGGTCGTAGCCGATCTGCCCGAACAGTCCGCCGATGAAATAGGCGTCGCTGAGCGAGATGCTGGCATCGCCAGTGCCGGTCCGGTTCTCGTTGGTGGCGAGGACTTCCACGCCATAGGCATAAGTCCAGCGCTTCTGCCAGATCGGCGTCGAATCGCGACTGACCAGCCCGTAGAGCCGCGCGGTATAGCCCTCGAACGCCTCGAAATCCCGGCGCCCCGCCTCGAACTGGACGAGCAGGACGCGATCGCGCTGGCCCCAATTGTTGCGGCGGAAGCGGATCGCGAGATTCTGCTCGTTGGTGCCGGCAATCGCCGCGATCCGGAGCGCCCCTTCGGGCGGAAACAGATTGCGATGCTCCCAAGCCGCTTCGAGCCGGAAGCCCTCGCCGGTCGAATAGCCCGCCGAAGCGTCGATCGAGCGGGGTGGCCCCGCATCCTGGCGAACCAGGATGTTGACGTATCGCGTGCCGTCGGGCGCGACCTCCTCGGTCAGAACCGGTTCGGCCGAAACGGTGCTGAACAGGCGCGTGGAGACCATCGCCTCCCTGAGGTCGTCGACTTTGCGGCGGTCGTACATCTCGCCGCGGCGGAAGCGGGCGAGTACGCCGACGTGGCGCGCGTCGAAGGCGAGGTCGCCTTCGGTAGTGAAGCCGCCGAAGCGGGCCAGCGGCCCAGGATTGACCGGCAGCGTGTAATCGCCGCGCCGCGTCTCGGGGTCGAGCACGATGTCGCGCAGGCCGATTTCGGGGAAAGGATAACCCTGCTGGGGCAGCCGCAAGGTCACATTGGCCTCGGCCGCCTCGACGTCGAGAGCGCGGATCGGCTGGCCGGTCTCGAGCGGCAAATAGGTGCGCGCGAGGCCGGGCGGGTCGGTGTCCGGGCCGGCGATCGCGATCGCGCCGAAGCTGTAGCGGTTGCCGGGCGCGACGGTGATCGTGACCCGCAGGCGCCCCGGCTGATCGGGCAGTTGTTCGATCGAGGAGGTCGCGACCGCGTCATACCAGCCCTCCGAGCGGAGCAGGCGGACGGCGAGCGCCTCATCCTCCTCGGCCCGCGCGGCGACCATCGCACCGTTGACCGCCTCGCCGTCGGCGTCCTCGAGCGCGG
>Ga0190265_10002244_pt1 | contig 12933 bp, 4 predicted proteins | sample Popmic124T_FD_133135 | JGI IMG/M metagenome (GOLD analysis project Ga0190265, IMG submission 133135) | Populus adjacent soil microbial communities from riparian zone of Indian Creek, Utah, USA - 124 T | ecosystem: Environmental > Terrestrial > Soil > Riparian zone | place: USA: Utah | collected... | reverse complement strand
GCGAGAGATAGCGGACGTACGTCCCCGCCCTCGTCGCGGTCAGCTCGAGCTCGCGGGACGGGATCGCGCCTGCCCAGTAAACGGTTGCGTCGGTCTCCTCGGCATACGAGGCGAGTTCGTCTGCGGAAACCGAGACGGGTACGCCGGCACGCACGTCGGGAGCCGCATCGTCGCCCGCGAACCACAGGAACTCCGCCGCCGTCGCCGCGGCCGCCACGAGGACGAGCAGCGCGAGTACGAGCGCCGCGCGCCGCCGCCGCGATGGTGCAGGGGCGGCCTGCGCGACGGGAGGCTGAGGCTTGGCCGGCTTGCTCTTTGCCGTCGGGCGTTTCCGCGGCGTGGCTGGTTTCCGCGTCGCAGCCCGCTTTCGTGCCGGCGGGGCGGCTTCCGGATCGTCCATCGGTTCAGCTTCGGCGCGCCTCGGCCGTCTCATCCTCGGCGGCGGTGGCACGAGGGTCATCCGGTGACGGCCTCGCGCGTGACCGTGTCGACCTTGAGCGCAACGATCTTCGTGTTGCGCGCGACCGAGGCGTCGCTGCTCCGGCACCTCAAGACAATCGAGCCCGTGGCCGCGAAGACGTGATTGACGTGCAGCGCCAGCGTTGCTTCGTGACTGAGGTCGACCGAGACGACGCCCGGGGTGAAGTCGTACGAGGCGGTGTCGGTGTCGCCGCCGCCCGCGTCGAGCGTGCAGACCGCAGTGAAGTCCGACCCGCTTGTCGGCGTGTCGACGATCGTCTTGGCGGAGATCGCATAGGCGCCGGCCACGACGTTGGTCATGGTCGCGACGGTGGTATCCGTCGTCGCGAGCGCCTGGCTGCCGTCGCGATACGCCTCGCGGGCGCTCGACACTCCGGCCGGCCCCTGAAGCCCGGCGGGCCCGGCTGCGCCCGTTGCCCCCTGCGGCCCCGCGGGACCCTGCGCGCCCGCCGGCCCCTGCGCGCCTGCCGCGCCTGCCGCGCCTGTCGCTCCTGTCGCTCCTGCCGCTCCCTGCGGACCCGCGGGACCCTGCGCGCCGGCGGGGCCTTGCGGCCCGTCGGCTCCGGTCAGGCCCTGCGGGCCGGCGGGTCCGGCCGGACCTTGAAGGCCCTGCGGCCCCTGCGGGCCTTGCGGGCCTTGTGCTCCGTCGGCCCCGTTCGCGCCGTCAGCGCCGGCGGGACCCTGCGGGCCTTGCGGTCCGGTGAGCCCTACAGGACCTTGCGGGCCGGGCGGTCCGGCGGGGCCTTGCGCACCGTCCGCACCGTCCACACCGTCCACACCGTCCACACCGTCTGCACCGTCTGCACCGTCTGCGCCGTCTGCGCCGTCTACTCCGTTCGAGCCGTCCGCGCCAGGAACACCTTGGCCTCCCTGCGGTCCGGTCAGTCCCTGCGGACCGGCCGGGCCCTGCGGGCCCTGAGCTCCATCCGTTCCGTCCACGCCCGCAAGTCCTTGCGGCCCCTGCGCCCCCGAAAGCCCTGCCGCACCGGTCGCGCCCGCCGGACCGACAGCACCCGTCGCGCCGGAGGATCCGATGCCGCGCGGCCCGATCGGGCCTTCCGCTCCGGCCGGCCCACGTTCGCCGGCTGCACCAGCCGGTCCAGGAGTGCCGTCCATGCCGTTGAGCCCTTTCACGCCGTCGGCTCCATCGGCTCCGTCGCTGCCCGCTCGACCTTGCGGCCCGCGCGAACCGTGCTCACCCGGGAGCCCGCGAGGTCCCGCTGGGCCGTCCAGTCCGCGCTCGCCGCGCGGACCGACCGGACCCTGCTCGCCTCGTTCCCCGTCGCTCGCGACGCGGGGTCGCGCCGTCTGCTTGTGTGCGGTGACGAGAGCGACGCCGCGCGAGGCTCTCTCCGCATTCGCGGGCGCATCGCTTGCAATCGCGACGCCGCCCAACGCCGAGACGGTGCCCGTGGCAAGGAGCACCTTCAGAACGTTGATACTGATCGGGATCCGCATGGTCGAGCTCCGGGGCTGCCTCGGGGACACCGGCTGAGACCGCAGTCCGGGGTGTCTCAGATGCAGCAAAGTGCCTGCTCAGGAGCCACGCATCCCGCAGAAGGGGTACGCATGACACGCCGAAGCGGCGATCCACGGCGCGCCGGATGGCGATCCCCGCACGTCGAGCACCGCTGCATGGCCCGACCTCGCGGCGCGGCAATCACCCGGACGGGGGCACTCAAACGGCCGCCGGCCACCGATAGCTGCTCTGGCGGGGCATCGCGAGCCTTCCGCACACCCCCATGCAGATGTGGCGACCCTTCTTCGACCAGGTACGGCGCGGCGGCGTCCTGCTCGCCTTGTCCAGCCTGTTTGCGCTGTATCTCGTCCTCCGCCTCGCGGATGCCGGTGACCAGTCCACGCCGGTGCGGTGGCTCTACAACCTGCTGCTCGTCGGCTCGGCGTTCGTCTGCCTGAAGGCACCGATGCGCGCCGGTCGAGAGCGCGCCGCATGGCGCTGCCTCGGCGCAACGTTGCTCCTCTGGGCCGCCGGCGACCTCTACTACACGCTCTTCCTCGTCGGCGGCGCAGTCAGCCCGCCGACCGTGACGGACTGGTTCTGGCTGGCGTCGTATCCGGTGCTCTACGTCTCGATCGGGCTGCTCGTGCGCGCACGAACGGTCCAGTTCGAGCGCAGCCTGTTCCTCGACGCCGCCCTCGCCGCGCTCGCCGTCGCAGCATTCGGCGGCGCCGTGCTCTTCGGCCCAGTCGTGGACAGCACCGGCGGGTCGCCACTCACGGCAGCGATGAATCTCGCCTATCCGCTCGCAGACGCGCTCCTGCTGGGACTCGTGGTGGCAGTGCTCGCGCTGAGCGGGTGGCGGCTCGACCGGACATGGGCCTGCATCCTCGGCGGCACGGCCGTGCTCGCGCTCGCAGACGCCGCGTCGCTCTACCAATCGGCGATCGCGTCCTCGACGGCGACGACGATCCTCGATGCCGGTTGGCCGCTCGCGATGGTCCTCTTGGCGGCGGCCGCATGGCAGCCGCCCAGCCAGCTCGGAGCCGTGCGGGCCGAGGGTGGCCGGCTGCTCGTCCTCCCGGCCGTCTTCGGGGCGATCTCGCTCAGCATCCTCGTGTACGGCCAGTTCGAGCGACTCAACACGCCGGCGGTCGTGCTCGCGGCCACGTCGCTCCTCGCAGTGATCGCGCGGATGGCATTCACGTTCCGCGAGAAGGTGGAGCTGCTCAGGCGAACACGGATCGAGTCGCTCACGGATGCGCTGACGAGCGTCGGCAATCGGCGCAAGCTGATGCTCGACCTCGACGCGCGGCTCCAGTCGGCCGAGCCAGCCGTGCTGATGCTGCTCGATCTGGACGGCTTCAAAGCGTACAACGACACGTTCGGGCACCCGGCAGGCGACGCGCTGCTCGCGCGGATTGCCGACAAGCTCACGGGGGCGGTGGCGCGCGAGGGTGAGGTCTACCGGATCGGGGGCGACGAGTTCTGCGTGCTCGCGTCGGTCGAGGGCACCCGCCGCGAGTCGTTCGCGGCGGCGGCCGCAGCCTCGCTCGAGGAGCAGGGCGAAGGCTTTCGGATCAGCGCCGCCTACGGCGTCGTCGCGCTTCCCGAGGAGGCGGCGAGCGTGTCGGAGGCGCTACGCATCGTGGACGGACGGATGTACGACGAGAAGGACGGACGCCGTGCTTCGGCGGGCCGCCAGAGTCGTGACGTCCTCCTCCGCGTCCTCTACGAGCGCGACTCTCGGCTCCAGGGACACCTGAGCGGCGTCGCCGAGCTCGTCCGCGCGGTCGGGGTCGAGCTTGGGCTCCCCGACGGGGAGCTCGAGGATCTGGCGCTCGCCGCCGAGCTCCACGAGGTCGGCAAGCTCGCGATCCCGGACTCGATCCTGCGCAAGCCGGGCGCGCTCACGGACGAGGAGTGGCTGTTCGTGCGCCGCCACCCGCTGATCGGCGAGCGGATCCTCTCGTCGGCACCGGCACTCGCGCGCGTGTCGAAGATCGTTCGGTCGACGCACGAGCGAATCGACGGCAACGGCTACCCGGATCAGCTTGCAGGCGGGGCAATCCCGTTGGGAGCCCGGATCGTCGGAACGTGCGCCGCATTCGTCGCGATCACGTCGGACCTGCCCTACCGCGCGGCCCGTACGGAGGATGAAGCCGTGGAGGAGTTGCGACGCTGCGCCGGCACGCAATTCGACGCGGACGTCGTCGAGGCGCTGATCGCGGTGCGCGCCGAGCACACAGTCGACGCGGCCGTGCTCGCCGAGGCGACCGGCTAGAAGACGCTGACCTCGCGGTAGAGCGTGTCTCGCTGCACCGGAGTCTTGCCGAGTTCAGCCCCTGCGTCACCCACGAGCAGAACGGCCTGGCGGCCCGCTGATGCGGGCCGCCAGGAGCCTCAGTCGAAGGGAGATCAGATCTTGCCGAGCGCCGTGTAGAGGTTGATCCGCGTCCGCGTGATCCCGTTTCGGCTGTCGTACAAGCCGGGGCCTGACAGCCTCAGTGCGTTCTGCGACTGGTCGACGGTCGCCGAAGGGCGGTACGCCTTGAGAACCGCGATTGCACCTGCGACGTGAGGTGCTGCCATCGAGGTGCCGGTCCAGTCGCAACCGATCCCGTCTTTCGAGCCGTCGTAGTCGAGGAAGACGGGCACCGCCGAGCAGATGTCTGTTCCGGGCGCGAGGAGGTCGAGGGTTGCGCTCGAGTTGGAGCCGCCGGGCCCGTGCGTGTATCCGAGCACTGCGTCGTAGCCGGCGGTGTCGAGCGTCGTGTTCCCGACCGTGATCGCATTCGCGATGCAGCCCGGCGAGCTGACCCCGTTCGTGTAGTCGTCGTTGCCGCTGGCGATGACCGTGGCCACCCCCCTCGACTTGAGGGCATTGATGTAGGACGCAAACGAGGGCTTCGCGGCGTCGCAGGCACTCGGGAACCAGTCGCCGCCGACGCTGATGTTGATCGCGGCCGGGAGGAAGGGGAGCTTGTAGTAGACGTACCAGAGCGCGTTGATCAGGTCGCTGTCGTTGAACATCGGTACATAGGCGCCGGCCTTCGCGCTCCACTCGTAGTGGGATGCCTGGATGGCGACGATCCCGGCCCCCCGCGCGGTGCCGTAGGCCCCCGCCGCGGTGTGTGCGACGTGGGTGCCGTGGGCGCAGCTCCCGTGGTACGTGCAGGGGGCCGCAGCGCCGCTCACGCCGTAGGGGCTGGTGTTGTAGCTGTAGTAGGAGCCGCCCGGGCAGGCGCCGGTGCCGTTGGTGTTCGTGGCAAAGCACGCCTCGGTTGTGACCCAACCCGAGAGCCAACTGTGGCTGCGGTCGACCCCGGTGTCGATCACGACGACCGACTGGCCGCGGCCGGTGTATCCGTTCGCGTTCGTCCAGTCGGAGCTGATCTGCTTGATATCCCACCACTGCTGGATCTGCACGCCGCTCTGGAAACCGTGGTTCACGGTCGCTGCCGAGCTGTGGACTTCGTCCACGGTGACACTGCGAACGGCCTTGGATCGACGCAGCCGCGCCAGATCCTTCGCGTCCGCGGCGAACGCGACGATCGGGGAGCCTTCGACGGTATTCAGGTTCCGCAGCTGCTTGCCGGCGAGCTCACCGAGGAGTCGATCCCGCGTCCGGGTCAGGTTGCTCAGGTGCTCGGTCTTGGAGCGGCCGCGCACACCAGGCTCCAGCTCGACGACGACCTTCACGACGCCGTCGCGGCTTGCCCGAGCCTCGAGATCGGCCCAGTCGGTGGTCGACGCAACCGGCTCCTCGATTGCGATGTCGACGGGGTCGGCCGGCTCGGCACGCGCTACTGCCGGCGAGGCCGCGAGCAGCGCGCCGGTGGCGAGCATCGCAACGACGAACGTCCGAATTAGGGGCTTCGGGTTGAGCATTCCTGTCCTCCCGTGCGTGATTCGCCCTGTGCGAACCGATACGACGAGGCTAGGAGCAAGGGATGCGTCAGTCGTTCAAGGCGCCGACAGATGGCGTGTCATGCAGCCGACAGTCGGAGTCAACGGGCGCGGCGTGCGAGCTCATCCGGCTGCACGACGATGGTCTTACCCCGGCGTAGCTCGAGGGTTCCCCGCTTCTGCTCATCGCGCAGCACCCTGTTCACGGTCGCACGCGAGGTGCCGGCGAGCTCCGCGAGCTGCTCCTGGGTGAGCGGAATCTCGCCGTCGCCACTCGAGTAGATGCTGGTGAGCTCGACGAGGCGGCGCAGCACCCGCCGCTCGACCGGGACGTAGAGCGCCTCGAGCAAGAGCTCGTTATGACGCCGCACCTCCCCGGCGAGAAACGCCATCAACACGCGATCGACCTGGGGATGCTCCTTTCGCAACCGCTGGAACTCCGCCTGGTAGACGGCAAGCGTTTCCGCGTCCTCGAGAGCCGCGACCGTCGCGGAACGACGCGCGCCCTCTTCGACGAGTGCCATCTCGCCGAAACTGTCTCCCGGCCCGCGAACCGCAATCGTGACGGTCTCGCCCAGGGGAGTCATGATCCGAACCGCGAACCGTCCCTTCTGCACGAGATGCAGCGAGTCGGCCGGATCCTCGCGGTGGAAGACGACCTCGCCCCGGGCGAACGTGCGCCGTCGCGCCACCGAGACCAATCGACGCACGTCCTCCTCCGGCACTCCGTCCACGAGCCGCCAGCGCATCAGCCAACCTGCTGCAGGCTCAACAGACGGTCGCCACGACCGTGCCGGTGCCTTCGTGACCCGGATTGGGCGAGTAGCCGGCGTTCGTCCTGACGATGACGATGTGCGGGGTGTTGCCCGTGATCGGTGGGCCCGACTTTCCGGTTGAGCTCGTGACGATCACCGCCATATGGCTCGGGAGCGGCCCGGGGGGCGGAGGCGCGCTGTTCCCCGGATCGGTGCTCCAATCGGTGCCGCACGTCGGGGCGGTTGCATCCTTCGCGAATCCCTTGAACGCCGCTGGAGCCGTCCCGCCGCTGACCGTGTTCAGCTTCCACCACTGCGCACCCCAGAACGTGACCGCAGTGTCGATGGCCGAGTTCCCGTCGCCGATCACGAACGCGCCTCCACCAGGAGCGAAGAAGACGCCATTGGTGAACGTGCACGTGACCGTCTCCCCGGCAGAGAGGCCGATGTTCCCGACCGGACTGCCGTCGTCGCAGGTGGCGCTCGTCTGATCCCAGCCGACCGGCAGCACCTCGCCGACGCTGTAGCCCGAGCCCGGCGGCAGTGGCGCGCTGGTGTTCGACTCTTCGTGACGGAGCGAGAAGCCCGAGCCGTAGCTCGATGTGAAGGCGAAGGCCTGTGCGCTCGGCGGCACCGTCAGCTTCCTGACGACGATGGTGCCGCGCTGCGTGTTCGTGAAGGTGCACGTGACGTTTTCGCCGGGAGCAAGGTCGATTCTGGTGACGGGACTGCCGTCGTCGCAGGTGGCGCCGGTCTGGTCCCAGCCGGGCGGCAACGCCTCGCCGACGCTGTAGCCGGAGCCTGGCGGTAGGGACGCGCTCGTCTTGCTTTCGCCGTGCCGGAGCGGGAACGCGGGCCCCCAGCTGGGCGTGAAGGTGAAGCTCGCCGAACTGCCGGCCGGGAAGGTCTGCTTCCTGACCGCGATCGTGCCGCGCTTCGTGTTCGTGAAGGTGCACGTCACGGTCTCGCCGGGGGCGACGTCGATGTTGCCGACAGGGCTGCCGTCATCGCACGTGGCGCTCGTGAGATCCCAGCCCGCGAGGCTGCTCTCCGCGACGCCGTAGCCGGAGCCGGGCCGCAGGAGCGCGCTCGTGTTGCTCTCGCCGTGCTTGAGTGTGAACGCGGGACCGTAGGTGGCCGTGAAGACGAAGCCGTCCGGGCTGCCGACGGGAAGCGTCTCCTTCTTGACGACGACCGTGCCGCGCTGCGTGTTCGCGAACGTGCACGTGACTGTCTCGCCGGGCGCGAGGTCGATGTTCGTCACCGGGCTGCCGTCGTCACAGGTGGCGCCGGTCTGGTCCCAGCCGGGCGGCAACGCCTCGCCAACGCTGTAGCCGGAGCCGGGCCGCAGGGGCACGCTCGTGTCGCTCTCGTCGTGCTTGAGCGAGAAGGCCGGGCCCCAACTGGGCGTGAAGGTGAAGCTCGCCGGACTGCCGGCCGGGAGGGTTTGCTTCCTGAGCACGATCGTGCCGCGCTTCGTGTTCGTGAACGTGCACGTCACGGTTTCGCCGGGGGCGACGTCGATGTTGCCGATCGGGCTGCCGTCGTCACACGTGGCGCTCGTCGGATCCCAGCCTTCGATCTCGCTTTCAGCCAGGCTGTAGCCGGCCTTGGGGGCCAGGTCCTCAAAGGACCGCGACTCGCCGTTCTTGAGCGCAAAGGAGGCCGAGCTGAGCCCGCCACCCGCGCTGATCGTGAAGCTCGTGTCGCTCGTGTCCGGGCTCGGCAGCGTGAGCTTGCGCACGACGATCGATCCGGTCTTCGTATTCGTGAACGTGCACGTGACAGTCTCGCCCGCGGCGAGGTCGATGTTGCCGACGGGACTGCCGTCGTCACAGCTGGCGCCGGTCTGCTCCCAGCCTTCCGGCACTGTCTCGGTGATGCTGTAGCCGGCCTTCGGCTCCAGGTTCTCGAACCGGCGCGATTCGCCGTCCTTCAGCGAGAAGTCGGAGTCCGGAGCGCTGGTCGCGAAGTCGAAGCTCTGCGTGCTCCCGTCCGGCAGCGTCTCCTTGCGCACGACGATCGCGCCGCGGGCAACCCGCTCGTTGCGGAAGGTGCACGTGACGGTCTCGGTCGCGGAGAGCGTGATGTTCGTCGGCGGGCTCCCGTCGTCGCACGTGACGGTGCCCGTCCACCCGTCGGCTGCGGCCTCGGAGATCGCGTAACCCGAGCCGGCCCACAGCCCGCTGAAGGTCTTCGACTCTCCGCCGGCGAGCGAGAACGAGCCAGCGAACGACGGCGTGAACTCGAATCGCTGCGGGTCGCCCGTCGGCACGGTCTCCTTCCGAACGATGATGCTGGCGCGCGGCTTACCGTTGATCGTGAGCCGAGCTCCGCAGAAGATCGTCAGAGGGGTCGTCTTGGGCAGGAACCCGTCCGCGGCCGCCGTGATCTCGACGTCCAGCGGCGTGTTGTTCGTTCCCACCTGCAGCCCGTCGAGCGTGTAGGCGCCGGCAGCGTTCGTCCGCGTCTCGCGGCGCGGACTCCCGCCGAAGACCAGCGCGTTTGCGATCGGGGCGAACGGCGACGCTCCGCTCTTGACTGTCCCCTCCACGGTCGCCGGGTCGCAGATTGGGAGCAGGTCGAAGTCGAGCTCGGACCTTTGCTCTGCGAACACGGCCGCGCTCCGCTCCTGCGGCCAGTAGCCGTCGGCGACGAACTCGATCGACGCGCTCGAGGGCGCATTCGGATACGGCAGGTCGATGTCCCCGGTCAGGTAGCGGCCGCTCGGCTCGGTGACGACGGTGAAGGACGACGAGGCGCTGCGCACCCTCGCGTTCGGGATCGGCTCGTGAGGGGGCAGCCGGTCGCGGATCGTCCCGGTCAGCCGGGCGTACTTTCGCTTGATCAGCAGGATGTCGTGCGTCGTCGTCTGGTTCGCCGAGACCTGCGTCCTTGTGAACTCGGGGTAGTAGCCGGCGAGCTGGCCGACGAGGGCGATCTCCCAGGGCCGGTCCGCCGTGAGCAGCGGCACCGCCGGCAGCGAGTAGAAGCCCTGGGCGTCGGTCTTCGTGCACTCGGTCGCCGGCAGCGGAGAACAGACACCCGGGATGAAAACATCCGCGCCGGCGAGCGGCGCGCCCGTAACCGAGTCGTACACGTGTCCTTCCACTCCCCCGAAGATCGGCGACGGGAGCAGCTCGAGCTCGACCTGGACCTCCGGGGTTGCACCGCAACGCTCCATCGGGAAGCTGACGGACCTGGACTCGTAACCTGCTGCGAACGCCGACACGCTCCGCGTCGTGGTGGTGTTGTTGTAGCCCAGGAGAACGCCCGGGTAGGTGAATTCGCCCGTGCCTCCGGTGGTGACCGAAAGCTCCTCGATTGGCCACAGCACCTCGATCCGCGCCCCGACGACGGGCTGGCGCGTGACCTGGTCGATCACTTCGCCGCTCACCGAACCGGTGCACTTCTTGACGAGCGGAATGTTCGCGACGATCTCGTCGTGCGGGTCGATGTCCCCGATCGGGATAGGCGATGAGAGAGGGCCGCCAATCGACTCACTCGGACGGGACCAGTAGCCGTCCGCCCTCGCTTGTAGATGCGCGCCGACGATGGGCTGATTGCGGAAGAGCAGCTTCTCGATCTCGATCCGGTACGTCCCGTCCGCCGCCGAGTCGTCGTTGGCGAAGAACGGCAACAGGACGTTCGCCCCCTCGATCGGCGGGCCCGTCGGGTGGACGATCTCCGGATCCGCCGCGTCCGGTGCGCCCTCGACGACGGTGCCGAGCACGACCGCCGGCCGCCAGACGAGCAGCTCGAAGTTGACGCGTTCGGTACGACCGCACGTCACTGTCACCGGCGTTGACAGCGCCGGGCTCCACCAACCCCGCTTCGCAGCGTTGAGGTGGTACTCGCCCGGCGGGATGCCCTGGCGATCGAAGTGGCCGTTGCTATCGGTCAGGAGCGGCGGCGAGAAGTTGCCGATCTCCACGCCCTCGATCGGGGATCCGCCGACCACGCCGAACTTCGTGTCCTTCTCCTCCGTGACGAAGCCGTCGATCCCGCCGCCCGGGCAGATCGGCGTCAGCCCGAAGTTCAGCGACCAGCTCGTGCGCAGCTCGTGGATCTGGTCGCAGCCGGTGGCGCGGACGACGAGCTCGTAGTCGCCGAGCTCAACGTCGGCGCCGGCCATGACGGTCAGCGTCGACGTGCCGTCCGGCACGACCTGACTCTGGGAGAACTCGGCCGTCACACCGGCGGGAAGCGGCAGCACCTCCAGCGCCACGGGTTCGTCGCAGCCGAAGAGCCCTAGGACGACGATCTCGTAGGTCACCGACTCACCCGGGCTGAGCACCTGATCCTGCGGCGAGATCAGGAGCTGGAAGTCCCGCTTGCCGGTGGCGTCACCGTCGTCGACGATCAGGCCGGTGGCCTGGCCGTCGCCGATCGCCGCGTTCACCGGATCCGCAAGCGCAACGACGAACCGCTCGTCCGGCTCCGGGGTCGTGTCTTCGATCATCTGCACCTCGAGCTCGGCGGAGGTCTGCCCTGGGGCGAAGGTGACCGTTCCACTTGCGGGCTCGTAGTCCACACCGGCCGCGGCGGTGCCGTCCATGGACGTGTAGCGCACTGTCACGACAGCGGTGGCCGCAGGAGAGAGCGAGACCGTGAACGTGGCCTTTTTCCCGTCAGCACCCGTGTTTCCCTCGGTCACCGCCGTGTCGGCGATCGTCAGCGACGGCAGATCGTCGTCCAAGATGCGGCCGTGTGCGCGCCCGTCTCCGAGGACTGCGTTTTCGGCTGCCGACAGGTCGACGACGAAGGTCTCTTCTCCCTCGGCATCGTTGTCTCCCTTCACCTGCACCACGACCTGCTTCGTGGTTTCGCCGGGCTCGAACGTGATCGAGCCGGTGGCAGGGGCGAAGTCGGCCGGCGACGTCGCCGTGCCGGCGGCTGTCGCGAAGGCGACCGACACCGTGCGCCCGCTCGCCGGCGCCAGTGAGACCGTGAAGACGGCCGCGGTCGTCCCCGCGTCGCCCTCGGGTACCTCGGCGTCGGAGATCGACAGCGAAGGCGAAAGATCGTTGTCGGTGACCGTGGCGACTCCCTGGCCCTTGGCGATCGTCGCGTTGCCCGCATTGCTCAGGTTGACGAAGAAGGTCTCCGCGTTCTCATCGAGTGCGTCGCCCTTGACCGCGACCGGGATCGTCTTCGTCGTCTCGCCCGGCGCGAAGGTCACCGTCCCGCTCGCGGCCGCGTAGTCGGCAGGGGCGACGGCCGTTCCGTCGGCCGTGGCGTAGTCGACGATCACCGGCTGCGTCCGAGGCGCCGGGAGCGTCACATCGAACGACGCGTTCGTCGTTCCCGTGTCTCCCTCGTTGACGGACGTATCGCCAATCGAGACCGACAGGGTCGAGATCACGAGCGAGACGCCCGTACTGTCGTAGTCAGCGGTGTAGCCGAGCCCGCCGCCGAGGTCGGCGCCGACGAGGGAGAGGAACTCTCCAGTGCGCGAGCCGGCGGTGACGATCCTGAACCGATCGCCCTCGGCCGGGATGAAGCCGTTGATCGTCTCGATGCGGAGCGTGCCGTTCAGCGCCGCCGCGCCCGTGACCGCGAGCTGGTCGAAGTCCGTGCCCGCGGTGTGCCCGCCGATCTCGACGCGCAGCGCACCCGATGCCGTCTGCGCGTAGGAGCCCGAGGCTCTGAGGACGCCTGCACTCAGGCCAGGTGCGACCTCGCCGCCGCTCGCTGTGACGGCCGGGCCGGCGGTGCCGATGCCGGCGAGCGACCCGCCCGTGACAGAGACGACCGCCCCCGTCGCGGTGAGCGCGCTCGTCGCCGCCTGCAGGAGCGTGCTCCCGGCGGCCTGCTCGTAGTTGCCGGTCGACGTGAACGCGCTGTCGCGGCCGAGGGCGAGCCGCCCGTGGTTACGGAACGGCACCGACGTCACGGCGCTCCTGCCGTTCGTGAAGGTGAGGTCGCCGGGGGCCGCGTTGTCGGCGAGCCGGCGCAGACCGTTCGCGGCCACGGAGTCGGTGATCTGCGAGCCGGCACCGTCGAGCACGACCGTCGCCGCGTTGGTGGCCACGTCGGCTCCCGGAAAGCGGAATGTTCCCTTGAGGATGTACGAGCCGCGGCTCAAAGTGCGCGTCGCGGCCAGGTAGTTCGCGAAGTCGTCGGTCACAGCGACCGTCCCGGTGTCGACCTGGAGGGTGCCGTCGTTGTCGTAGGGGACGTTGACGGTGGTGGCGCTGACGCCGGTGGCCTTGATCATCAGACCGCCCACCTGGTTGTGCAGCTGCGGATCGAGACCAGCGCCGGTCCAACGGAAGACCGAGTTACCGTCGGCAAGCTGGAAGCGGCCGCTGTTGTTGATCCGCACCG
>Ga0190265_10002243_pt1 | contig 12937 bp, 15 predicted proteins | sample Popmic124T_FD_133135 | JGI IMG/M metagenome (GOLD analysis project Ga0190265, IMG submission 133135) | Populus adjacent soil microbial communities from riparian zone of Indian Creek, Utah, USA - 124 T | ecosystem: Environmental > Terrestrial > Soil > Riparian zone | place: USA: Utah | collected... | reverse complement strand
GCAGGAGGACGTCCTTGACCTCGCCCTGCAGGACGCCGGCCTGGATCGCCGCGCCCATGGCGACGACCTCGTCCGGATTGACGCCGGTATGCGGCTCCTTGCCGAAGAAATCCTTCACGACGTCGCGCACACGCGGCATTCGGGTCATGCCGCCGACCAGGACGACCTCGTCGATGTCGGCCGCCTTGAGGCCGGCGTCGGCAAGCGCCTTCTTGCACGGATCGAGGGTGCGCTTGATCAGGCTTTCGACCAGCTTCTCGAGGTCGGCGCGGCTGATCGCCTTGACCAGATGCTTGGGGCCATTGGCGTCGGCGGTGATGAAGGGCAGATTGACCTCGGTCGTCTGCGCCGACGAAAGCTCGATCTTGGCCCGCTCGGCGCCTTCCTTGAGGCGCTGCAGCGCGAGCCGGTCGCCGCGCAGGTCGATCCCTTCCTGCTTCTTGAACTCGTCGGCCAGGAAGTCGACGATCTTTGCGTCGAAATCCTCACCGCCGAGGAAGGTGTCGCCGTTGGTCGACTTCACTTCGAAGACGCCGTCGCCGATCTCGAGGACCGAGATGTCGAAGGTGCCGCCGCCCAGGTCGTAGACCGCGATCGTCTTGCCGTCCTGCTTGTCCATGCCGTAGGCGAGGGCCGCGGCCGTCGGCTCGTTGATGATCCGAAGCACTTCGAGGCCGGCGATCTGGCCGGCGTCCTTGGTCGCCTGGCGCTGGGCGTCGTTGAAATAGGCCGGGACGGTGATCACCGCCTGGGTCACGGTTTCGCCGAGATAGGCCTCGGCGGTTTCCTTCATCTTCTGAAGGATGAAGGCCGAGATCTGGCTCGGCGAATAATCCTTGCCGCCCGCCTGCACCCAGGCGTCGCCATTGGCGCCCTTGACGATGTGATAGGGGACGAGCTCGGTGTCCTTCTTGGTGATCGGATCGTCGAAGCGGCGGCCGATCAGGCGCTTGACCGCGAACACCGTATTGTCGGGATTGGTCACCGCTTGGCGCTTGGCCGGCTGGCCGATCAGCCGCTCGCCGTCCTTGGTGAAGGCGACGATCGACGGCGTCGTGCGCGCGCCTTCGGCATTTTCGATAACCTTGGGCTTCCCGCCCTCCATGACGGCGACCGCGCTATTGGTGGTGCCGAGATCGATTCCGATCACTCTTGCCATGTTTCTTCCTCTTGGCCCCTGACATATTGCGTCAAATAAGTTGCTGCCCGCGCGGCCTTTTCGAGGACCGGCGAAGGCATGTTGATCGCGATATAGGAGGCGAATTTGTTGCGACAAGAAGCGCGGCCGCCTAAGCGGCGCGCCATGCGAACCATTGTCCCTATCGTGGCCGCCCTGCTCGGCCCTGCCGCCCTCTCCGCCTGCGGCGGTTCGGAGCCCACGCCTCCAGCGCCTCCTGCGGGCCCGGCGGCGTCGGTCCGGCTCCCGGCCGTCCCGGGCCGGCCGGCGGCGGGCTATTTCGAGTTGCGGGTCGAGGGCGATCGCGGCGCCCTCCTTTCCGTCACCTCGCCCCAGGCCGGCCGGATCGAGCTTCACGAGACGATGACGCACGGCAATATGACGTCGATGCGGCCGATCGACCGGCTTCCCGTGCGCGACGGCGAGACGCTGAGCTTCCGCCCCGGCGGGCGGCATCTGATGCTGTTCGACATCGACCGGCGCGTCGCCGCCGGCGGCGGAATCGACCTCGTCCTCCATTTCGAGCGAGGCGAGCCGGTGACGCTGGCCGCCCGCCTTGTCCCGACCGGCGGCGACGTCGGACCTTAGCCGCGCCCGGCAGGCGCTTGGCCGCGGCCGCTCCGCCGTGCTAGCCTGAAGCACTCATTCGGGGGAATCGAAGATGGACGAGCGGCTCGACACTTTCCGGTCATCGACCTTGGGCTGGCTGATCGGCACCGCGGCGGGGCTGGGCACGATCGCACTGGCCATTGCCGGCGTGGCGCTGATGGCGATGGATGTGCAGGGGCTCGGCATCTACTGGCTGGCGCTGACAGCGGCCGCGCTCGTCATCGCCGCGGTGAAATGGGTGCAGAACCTCGCCGCCACGTTCGAGATCAGCGAGGAGAGGCTGGTCATCCGCCGCGGCATCATCATGAAGAGCGTCGACGAGATCGAGCTTTACCGGATCAAGGACGTCCGCATCAATTTCAGCCTCCTGAACCAGATGGCGGGGATCGGCCGGATCACCGTCTCGTCGAGCGACGAAACCACCCGCGGCGGCGATCTCGTCATTCCCGAGATCCAGAAGGCGCAGGAACGCCGCGAGCACCTGCGCCGCCTCGTCGACACCGCCCGCCAGAAACGCCGCGTGCGCGAGATCGACATGGTCCACGAAGACATTTGAGGCGCGGGCGATGGGCCGGTTCCGCCAGGTCACGCCGTTCATGCACGTGCCCGACATCGACTCGGCCGTCGCCTTCTTCGAGACGATCCTGGGCTTCGGCGCGCTCTATCGCGAACCCGGCTACGCCTATGTCGAGCGCGAAGGCTGCGGCTTCCGCCTGCTCCAGAATTCCGGATCGGACGGCGCCCCGCCCGGCAATCGCCGCTTCGCTTATTATCTCGACGTCGACGATGTCGATGCCGTCCACGCCGCGCTCAAGCCGGCGCTCGATTCGCTGCCGCCCGGCGACGTGCACGGGCCGGCCGACAAGCCCTACGGCCAGCGCGAATTGCTGGTGCTGGCGCCGGACGGCAATCTGATCGCCTTCGGCCAGCCGATCGCGCGCTGAAGCGCCCGGCGGCGTCAGGGTTCGAGATCGGGCAGGGCGTCAAGCGCGCCGTAGAGACCGGCAAGGTCGGCGCCCGTCAGCAGCCGCAGCAACTCATCGACGCTGTCGACGACGAAATAGGCCTCCTGAAACGCGTCCGACCGATAGCGTGTGCGCAGCACCTGATCGAGTTCGAAGCGCGACCGGCGGGGCGTCTCGCTCTCCAGCGCAAAGCGGCTCTCGCCGAAGCTGGAGAGCAGGCCGGCGCCATAGATGCGGGTTTCGCCCTGTTCGCGGGCGAGGCCGAATTCGACGCTGTACCAATAGAGCCTCGCCAGCCGGTGCAGCGCGCCCGCCTGGAGCGCCGCCAGCCCCTCGGCCCCCATCGCCTGCATGAAATCGGCGACCGCGGGCAAAGCGAGCAATGGGACGTGGCCGAACACGTCGTGAAAGACATCGGGCTGCTCGATATAATCGAGGCTTTCGGCGGCGCGGATGAAATTGCCGGCCGGGAATCGGCGCTTGCTGAGATGCTCGAAGAAGATGTCGTCGGGGACCAGCCCGGGAACCGAAACCACGGTCCAGCCGGTCCGCGCGAACAGCCGCTCGTTCAATTCGTCGAAATCGGGGATTCCGGGCCGCGACAGGCGAAGCTCGTCGAGGCCGCGAAAGAAATCCGAGACGGCCCTCCCCCGCAACGCTTCGCTTTGGCGCGCGAAGAGCACGTCCCAGACGCGATGCTCCTCGCGGGTGAACCTCTCCCAATTCTGGGGAATGGTCCAATCCGCGTTCCTGGCTTCGATGACGGTTTCGGTCAGCATGGGTTTCTCCACATGAGAAAAACCCCGCCCGGAGGTCCGGACGGGGTGCGATCTGTAAAAACCGGCTTGTTAAGCGCGCGTCAGATCGGTCCCGCCCGGGCGAGCCGATAATAAGAAACGGACGAGGCGATCCTGTTGCGCATTGGTTCGACCGTCGCTTTACCGACCCTGCCTGTCAAGGGCCTGAACGCCCAAATGCCGCGCCAGCCGCTCCTCGATCGCCCGATAGGCCGAGCGGCCGAGCGGCGGATTCTCGCCATTGCCGATGGCGAAATAGGCGATGCCGGTGCCGGTCGCCGGGTCGATCCACAGGCCCGAGCGCAAGCCATAGGCGTCCCCGGCATGGCCGAAGACGGCCCGCCCGCCGCCGAAGAGATCGTCGTTGCAGCCGGCCTGCCGAACCGGAAGGCTCTGCACGGCGAGGCCGTAGGCGCAATAGAAGCCACTTTCGGTTTCGCCATTGGCCCCGCCCGCCCCGGGCCCCGATCCGGGGTCGAAACGCCAGGCGGGATCGGTCAGCGCCCGCAGGCTCGCCTCGCCCAGGAAGGCGACGTCGCCATGATAGCCGCGGTTGAGCAGCATCCGCCCGATCGCGGCGAGATCGCGGACCGAGATTCGAAGCCCGCCCTGCGGCGAGAAGAGCGCGCCATTGCTGCCCATCGCGTAGCCGGCGAGATCGCAGCCCGAGGGCGCCAGCACCGGACAGTCCGGCCGCCGACCGCCGAGATCGTCGCGGATCGGCCTGCCGTCCGGCTCGGTCAGCACCACCGCCCGGGCGATGGCGGAGTCGCTGCAGGTGGTCCAGTTGAAGCAGGCGTCCAGGCCGAGCGGATCGAGCACCAGTTCGTCCATCAGCCGGTCGAACCGCTCGTCCGCGACCCGCTCCATGACCGCCGCGATGATCGGGAAATTCAGGTTGGAATAGCGGAAATGGTCGCCGGGCGGATGTTCGCCATCGAACGCCGCGGGATCGGCCAGCGCCTGCTGAAGCGTCGTGCCGAGCGGGATCGCATAATCGACGCCGTCGCGCAGCGAGGAGCGATGGCCGAGCAGCAGCCGAAGCGTGATCGGCCGGTGCGGGAAAGCCGGGTTGCGCAGCCGCCAGCCGAGATAGTCCGAAACGTCGCGATCAAGCTGGAGCCGAGTCTCCTCGACCATCCGCATCACCCCGAGCGCGACCACCAGCTTGGTGATCGAGGCGATCCGGACGGGATCGTCGATGGCCAGGACACGCCCCCGCGCGCGATCGGCCAGGCCCGAAGCGCCGGAACCTGTGATGCCGTTGCCGTCGAACGTAGCCCAGGCATAAGCCGGAGACGCCGGTGCTGGCGGTGCTGGCGGTGCTGGCGGAGGCGCCGGCACGCTCGCGCAGGCGCTCAAAAGAAGACAAAAAAAGGCGAGCCAGCGCATTCCCCCATCGTCATTCCGGCGAGGACAGGAATCCAGCTTTTTCTTGCCGTGGACCAGCGGGAGTTACGTTTCCGAAAGCGTGAGTGGATAGGACGTCCCGATGACCCACCAACCGGCCTCAAGCGAATTCGCAGTCATTCGGTCCCGTCCAGCCAACTTGTTTGCAGAGCTGAGGAGCAATTGCATAGACGCATTTGCGAGGCTCGAGACGACGATCTGCAGATGCATCATTCACTTCGATTGCGGATTGGACGCCAAGAAGGTCCCTCTCTCGCATCGTCTGGCGACGCTTGCGACAGTCAAGCCCGGTCCACAGCTTTCCAAGGAGAGGGCAGCGGACCTCGCAAAGCTGACGCAGTCTTGCGTGCAACTCCTGACGACCCGGGGCTCAATGGTACACAGCGTCATGGCGCTGGGCGAGGCGGACGGTCAACCGGTCGCACTGTTTCAGAATGCAGCCGACGACGCCCTGGGCTTGCCAATCTATCTGGTGTTGACGCCAGGCGGCTTCGGGGAGGTCGAGGCCACCGCCCGGACCCTTGCCAACAAACTCAATGGATATCTTGCTCCGCCAACCGCGCGACATCCGCAGCCAAGGCCCGCAAGCGCTGGCGCAGGCTCCTAGGTTCGATCACCTCGACCTCGGGCCCAATCCCCAGCAATGCCAAGGCCGCCTGCTCCACCGTCTCGATCGGCAGGTCGATCCGTGACCCCCCGTCCGCTTCGGGAGCTCGCGCCGCCTTGACCGCCTCCGCCGCATAGGCGCCGAGCTTCGCCAGCCGCTTCAGCCCCTCCGGCGAGGCGCGCAGCGCGGCCTTGCCCGGCCGCAGGTCCGTCTCGAACCGCTTTAACTCCCCCGTCCACCAGGCCGGCAGATCGAATCGGCCGGTCGTTCGAAGCCGCCCTCCTCCACCCGGTGCGTCAGGATGTTCGAGACGCGGAAGATCCGCGGCTTTCCCGCGCCGCGCGCGACGACGTACCAGGCGCCTCCTTTCAGCACGAGGCCGAGCGGCTCGATCGTCCAGTCGCGGACGCCCGTCCAGCTTTCATAGGTCATCGAAACGCATTTCTGATCGAGCACCGCGCGCGCGATCGAGGGCAGATGGGGCACCGGCTCGTCGGCCCGGTACCAATCGACCGGATCGACGTGGAAGCGCCCCGCCATCCGCCCCGCCTCGGCGCTGCCGGCGGCGGGCAGCGAGGCCAGCAGCTTGCCCCTGGCCCGCGCCGTCGCGGCTCCGAGCCCGAGCGCCGCGGCGGGGCCCGGCAGGCCGATCATCAGCATCGCCTCCGCCTCGCCCGCCGCGAGCCCGGTCAACCGGGTCCGGTAGCCGTCGAGCAATTGGAAGCCGCCGCCCGGCCCGCGCTCGCCATAGACCGGGATTCCGGCGGCGCTCAGCGCGTCGATGTCGCGATAGATGGTGCGGACCGACACCTCATATTCCTCGGCCAGCGCCTCGGCGGTCAGGCGCACCCGCAATTGCAGCAGGATCAGGATCGAGAGCAGGCGGCTGGCGCCCATTTCTTCGCTCTAGCAGAAAATTCCTGACGTGGAGTGTCAGGTAGGCGCGCCCATAAGGCCGCCGGGCTCGCGCGCGAATCTCGGAGACAGATATGATGGGACGACGGACAGTGCTTCAATCGGCGGCCGCGCTCGTGATCGGGAAGGCGGCGCTCGGCGCCGCGGCGGCGCTCGCGGCCGATGCCGGGACCGCCGCGAGCGGCGATTTCGCCTTCCTCGCCGGCGAATGGCGGATCGCCAATCGTATGAAGCAGGGCGATGCCTGGATCGAGTTTCCCGGCGAATCGACCGTCCATTCCCTGCTCGCCGGCAATGCCAGCGTCGAGGAATTGCGCATCCCGGCGCGCAATTTCAGCGGCATCGGGCTGCGCCTGTACGATGCCGAGGCCGGGGTCTGGAACGACCATTGGATCAACGGCCAGCAGCGCCGCGTCAATCCGCCCATGGCCGGGACGTTCGAGAATGGAGTCGGCACCTTCCTGTCGGACGACGAGCAGGGCGGCCGCCCGATCAAGGCGCGCGGAGTCTGGGACCGGATCACGGCGGCCTCCTGCCGCTGGCACCAGGCCGTCTCGAACGACGGCGGCGCGACCTGGGACATGAGCTGGGAAATGCACTGGACGCGGGTCTGAAGACTCAGCCCTTGCGCGCCACCCCCACCAAGGCCGGCCGAAGCAGGCGATCCTTGATCGTGTAGCCCGGCTGCATTTCCTGGACGACGGTGCCGGGCTCCGAGTCGCTCGGCACCTCGATCATCGCCTGGTGGAGATGCGGGTCGAGCGGCTTGCCCATCGCCTCGACGCGGGCGATGCCGTGGCGCTGGAAGGCGCTGTCGAGCTCGCGCCCGGTCGCCTCGATGCCGGCGACCAGGCCCTTCATCCGTTCGTCGCCGCGCAGATCCTCCGGGATGACGGAGAGAGCGCGCTCGAGATTGTCCTTCACGCTCAGCATGTCGCGGGCGAAGGCCGTGGCGGCATATTGGGCGGCGTTGGTCTTCTCCTGCTCCAGCCGGCGGCGGACGTTCTGAGTTTCGGCCTGGGCGTAAAGAACGTGCTGGCGCACTTCCTCGAGCTCCCGTTCGAGCTCGCCAAGGCGATCGAGGTTCATCTCGCCGCTCAGGTCGATCTCGTCGGCCGCAATGTCTCCCGCAATATCCAACGTCTCTTTTTCGTCGTTCATGCCATCAATCTCGATAAAGCCTTGGCTGTGAAATCCACCATGGGGACCACCCGCGCATAGTTCAACCGGGTCGGGCCGATTACGCCGACCACTCCGACCACCTTTCCGTCGGCGCCGCGATAGGGCGCTGCGATCACCGACGATCCGGACAACGCGAACAGGGCGTTCTCCGATCCGATGAAAATCTTCATCGCCGCGCCGGCGCGAGCCTGATCGAGCAGGCGGGCGATTTCCTCCTTGCCCTCGAGCTCGTCGAGCAACTGGCGCACCCGCTCGAGATCGGCGGCGACATGCTCGTCTATGAGGTTGGCCTGGCCGCGCACGATCAGCACCGGCCGGCGCGCCCCGTCCTCGGACCATAAGGCCAGACCGCGCGCGACCAGCACCTGCGCCACCTGGTCCAGCGCCGCCCGGCCATCGCCGATCTCGGCGCCGAGCCGCGCCTGCGCCTGCGACAGGGTGAGTCCGGACAAGCGCGCGCTGACATAATTGCCGACCTCGGCCAGGGTCGATGCGGTGACGCCCGCGGGCAGGTCGACCACCCGGTTCTCGACGCTGCCGTCGCTTCCGACCACCACCGCCACCGCCTGACCCGGCGACAGCGGCACGAAGGCGAGCTGGCGCAGCACAGGCTCCTCCTTGGGGACCAGAACGATGCCGGCGCAGGCGGAAAGGCCCGAAAGCGCGGCGGTGGCGTTGCTGATCGCCGCCTCGATCGGCCCGCCCTTGTCGAGCAAGGATTCGATCGCCGCTTTATCTTCGGCGCGAGGCTCGGCGACCTGCATGATGCCGTCGACGAACAGCCTGAGGCCGCTCTCGGTCGGGATTCTCCCGGCCGAGGTGTGCGGCGCCGCCAGCAGGCCCGATTCCTCGAGATCCTGCATGACGTTGCGGATCGACGCCGGCGACAGGTTGAGGCTCGACGTGCGCGAGATCGTCCTGGAGCCGACCGGATGGCCGCTCTCCAGATAAGCCTCGACGACCATCCGGAAGACGTCGCGGGCGCGATCACCCATCTCGCCGATGCTGTTGACCATGAGCGAGGATGTAGGCGCGCGGGCGGGCCCGCTCAACCTGTGCCGGGAAGGAGCGCCCGCGTCAGGCGCCGAGCCGGCGGCTCATCCAGATCATGCCGACGCCGACGATCGCGATGATGGCGCCGCGGGTCGTCCATTGCGCCTGGCCGATCATGGCGCTGCTTTCCGGCCAGCTGATATAGCCGGAACCCTGCCCCACGAAGAGCAATCCGATCAAAAGGCCCACGATCCCGACAATCAGCAGCAACAGCTTCAGCATGGTCATTCACCCCCTCAGTGACGCGCAGACGCGCAGGTCGGCAAGAGGCTGGCATGGCCGTGACGCTTTGGCTAAGGCCGCCCCTCACCAGAGGAGTTGATATGCGTCCTTCCGGCCGCGCGCCAGACCAGATGCGCGCCATCGTCATGGAACCAGGTTTCACCCGCCACGCCGAGGGAAGCTGCCTGGTGAGCTTTGGCGACACCCGCGTGCTCTGCACCGCCTCGGTCGAGGGCAACCTCCCCGCCTGGCTGCGCGGCAAGGGGCGCGGCTGGGTGACCGCCGAATATGGCATGCTGCCCCGCGCGACCCACACCAGGGGCCGGCGCGAGGCGGCTGGCGGAAAGCAATCGGGACGGACGCAGGAAATCCAGCGGCTGATCGGCCGGTCGCTTCGCGCGGTCGTCGACCTCGAAGCGCTCGGCGAGCGCCAGATCACCCTCGATTGCGACGTCATCCAGGCGGACGGCGGCACCCGCACCGCCGCCATTTCCGGCGCCTGGGTCGCGCTCAGGGTCGCCGTCGACAGCCTGATGGCAAGGAAGCTGATCGCGACCGACCCGATCCGGCGCAAGGTCGCGGCGGTGAGCTGCGGCATCCACAACGACAATGCCGTGCTCGACCTCGATTATGCCGAGGACAGCGCCGCCGGCTGCGACGGCAATTTCGTCCTCACCGACGACGGCAAGCTCGTCGAAGCGCAGATCGCCGCCGAGGGCGCCTGCTTCGACGAGGAGGAGCTGCTGAGACTGCTCCGCCTCGCCCGCATCGGCTGCGCGGAGATCTTCGCGGCGCAGGACAAGGCCACCGGCCGATGAGGAGGCTCGACGCCGGCAAGCTGGTCATCGCGAGCCACAATGATGGAAAGGTCCGCGAGATCCTCGATTTGCTCGGACCCTACGGCATCGAGCCGGTTTCCGCGGCCGAGCTCGATTTGCCCGAGCCCGACGAGATCGGCACCAGCTTCATCGATAATGCCGATTTGAAGGCGCGGGCCGCCGCCGACCTGTCGGGCCTGCCCGCGCTCGCCGACGATAGCGGGCTTTGCGTCGAAGCGCTGGGCGAGCGCCCCGGCATCTTTTCGGCGCGCTGGGCGATCGCCGACCCCCAGGTCGATCCAGCCGCGGGCCCGGGCGAAGTGACCGGCGCGCGCGACTTCGACCTCGCCATGGCGAGGGTCCGCGACGAACTCGAGGCGCTCGGCCCCGATGCGGGCCGCAACGCCCATTTCGCCTGCGCTTTGGCCGTGTGCTGGCCCGACGGCCACAGCGAATGGTTCGAGGGCCGGGTCGACGGGACATTGGTCTGGCCGCCGCGCGGCGCCAACGGCTTCGGCTACGACCCGATCTTCGTTCCCGCCGGCCATAAGCGGACCTTCGGTGAGATGGACCCCGCCGAAAAGCATGCGATGAGCCACCGCGCCGACGCCTTCGCGAAGCTCGTGGCGAGACTCCTTGCTCCGTCACCCTGAACGTGTTTCAGGGTCCATCCGGACGGCCGCGCTGCCGGTGGAGACATGGATGCTGAAACAAGTTCAGCATGACGCCTACACGGATGACGACAGGGGCCTCGCCCTCTACATCCACTGGCCGTTCTGCGTCTCGAAATGCCCCTATTGCGACTTCAATTCCCATGTCCGCGAGACGATCGATCAGGAGGCGTGGCGGTCGGCTCTCCTCGCCGATCTCGCTTATGAAGCCGGTCAAACCCCCGGCCGCCGCCTGACCTCGATCTTCTTCGGCGGCGGCACGCCCTCGCTGATGCCGCCCGCCACCGTCGCCGCGCTGATCGAGGCGGCCGAGGCCCATTGGGGGTTCGCGCCCGGCATCGAAATCACGCTGGAGGCCAATCCCTCGTCGGTCGAGACGGCCCGCTTCGCCGATCTCGCCGCGGCCGGCGTCAACCGGGTTTCGCTCGGCCTGCAGGCGCTCGACGATGAAGCGCTTCGCTTTCTCGGGCGCGCCCATGACGCGCAGGAAGGGCTGAGCGCGCTGGCGACCGCGCAGGCGGCGTTCGGCCGGGTCAGCTTCGACCTGATCTACGCCCTGCCGGGGCAGGATGGCGCGGCCTGGGAGGCGGAGCTCGCCCGCGCCCTTTCCTTCGGCACCTCGCACCTTTCGCTCTACCAGCTCACCATCGAGCCCGGCACGCGCTTCGCGGCCATGGCCGCGCGCGGCGAACTGGCCACGGCCGACCCGGACGAAAGCGCCGCGCTTTACGAGCTGACCCTGGAGATGACGGCGAGAGCCGGCCTGCCCGCCTACGAAATCTCCAACCATGCCCGCCCCGGCGAGGAGAGCCGGCACAATCTCAGCTATTGGCGCTATCTCCCTTATGCCGGAATCGGCCCGGGCGCGCACGGCCGCCGCAACTTCATGGCCACCCGGCGCCACCGCAAGCCGGAGAACTGGCTCGCCGCCCTTGCCCGCAACGGCCACGGCATGGCCGAGGAACGCGAAGTCGGCGCGCCCGACCGGGGCGTCGAAGCCCTGATCATGGGTCTTCGCCTGACCGAAGGCGTGCCTTGCGTCCCAGGGCAGCTCGACATGGAGACGGTCGATCGCCTGTCCGCCCAGGGCCTGCTCGCCCGTGAGGATGGCCGCCTCCGGACCACTCAGCGCGGCATGCTCCTGCTCGACGCGATCCTCGCCGAGATCGTCAAATAGCGTCGCGCGAAACCCCGGCCTTCGCCGGGGTGACGGCCTGTGGAGTCCGTCAGTTGAAGCCGCGCGGCGCCGGCGAGATCACGCTGTTGCCGGTCGCGGTGACCTCGCGCACCTCGAGCGCGCGATCGGCGAGGCCGTCGCGGCCGAAGCGGAAGGCGCCGTCCACGCCGGTGAAGCCCCCGGCGTCGCGCAGCGCCCGCTCCGGGAAGGCCCGGCCCAGCGGCCAATCCGCGGCGACCCGCACCGCCAGTAGCACCGCGTCATAGCCAAGGCTCGCCAGCCGATAGGGATTGGCGTTGTAGCGGGCCCGGTAGCGGGTGCGGAACTGGTTGAAGAGCGCGTCCGACGGCGCCGCATACCAGGTGCCGCGCAGCGCCGGCACCGCCCCGGCATTGGCCTCGCTCGCCCACAATTCGGTCGCCAGCAGCCGCGGTGCCTGCTCCGCCTGGCGCAGCGTCGGCACGGCCGCCGCGGCCGCCCGCGGCCCGTCCGCGATCAGCACCGCGTCGAACGCGCCCATGCCGTTCAGCCGCGCGGCTGCGGCGGCCGCCGCGCCCGGAGTGAAGGACTGCATGCCGACGAGGCGGCCGTCGGCGGCCGCGACCGCGCCGATCATCGCCTCGCTGGCGCGCTCGCCATAGACGCTGGCCGGGACCAGAGCGCCGAACTCCGTCGCGCCCTGCGCCCGGGCATGGCCGACCACGCGGACGATCGACTGGGCCGGGGTGATGCCCATCAGATAGACACCGTCCCCGGCGACGCTGACATCGTTGGAGAAAGCGATGACCGGAACGTCGGCGCGGCGGGCGAGCGGCGCCACGGCGCGAACGTCCTCGGCCAGCAGCGGCCCGAGGATCAGGCCGCTGCCTTCGGCCAGGGCCTGGTTGGCGGCCGGCGCGGCGCCGGCGGCGGCGGTGTCGTACGCCGTGATCCGGATCCGGTCGCCGCCCGTGTCGAGCAAGGCGAGATTGGCGGAATTGAGGATCGAGCGGCCGAGCGCGCCATTGCTCCCCGACAGCGGCACCAGCACCGCGACCCGGTTCATGGTTTCGCCTTCGGGTAGCCGCGAGCGCTCGACCGGCGCGGTTTCCTCGAGCACCGGCTCGGTCGGAAGCTGGCGTGGCTGGCGCGAACGCGGCACGCAGCCGGCGATTGCCACCGAGAGCAGGATCAGCCCCGCCATCCTGAACCAGGCGGGCGCGGCTTGCGGTCGGTGGGCTGTGGATGCCATGACGATCCTTCCGATGGACAATGATCTTCAGCCCGGCCTCTATATCGTCGCCACCCCGATCGGCAATCTTTCCGATTTGAGCCCGCGCGCCGCCGGCGTGCTC
>Ga0190265_10002242_pt1 | contig 12941 bp, 7 predicted proteins | sample Popmic124T_FD_133135 | JGI IMG/M metagenome (GOLD analysis project Ga0190265, IMG submission 133135) | Populus adjacent soil microbial communities from riparian zone of Indian Creek, Utah, USA - 124 T | ecosystem: Environmental > Terrestrial > Soil > Riparian zone | place: USA: Utah | collected... | reverse complement strand
GCGGCCCGCAACAGCGCGGGCAGCGGCGCGAGGTTGACCGCCAGCAGCGCGTCGCCGGTCGCGCCGGGCGTCTCGTCCGCGGGGGTCAGGGCGGCGGCGTGGACGATCCCCGCCGCCTCGGCCACGAGGTCGTCGAGCGGCTCCACGGCCACGTCGCGGCGCTCGTATCGCGCCGGAGCCGCGCCGTCGCGCCAGGCGGGCTCGTCGGCGCGGTCGGTGGCGATCACCGGCACGCCGGCGCGCACGAGCGCGCGCACGATCGCCAGCCCGAAGAACCCCGCGGCACCGGTGACGAGGGCCGCCCCCGCCACGCTACGCGGCCTGGGCGCGGCGGACGACCCCGTAGTCGCGCTCGGCGCCCTCCGGGGTCACGAGGCCGAGCGCGACGTCGCTCTCGACCGCCTCGGCCGGCCGCTCGGCGACCGGGCCGAAGCCGCCGCCCCCACCGAGCCGCAGCTCGACGACGTCGCCGGGCTGGAGGTGGACGGGCGGGAACTCGCGCAGCTCCTCGCCGTTCAGGAACGCGGCGCCGCTGCGGCCGGGCGAGCCGCCGTCGAGGCCCTGCGGACGCGTGGTGATGCGGTCGGGCGTGAGGTTGAAGACCATCGGCTCGGTGCCGACGTGGCGGAAGACGATCACCTGGCCGACGCCGCCGCGGCGGCGCCCCGGACCGCCGCTGTCGGGCCACAGCTCCTTGCGCACGAACAGCACCGGCGCCTGCGTCTCGAGCACCTCGCAGGGCGTGATCGTGCTGTTCTCGGGATAGGACACCGGTACCATCCCGTCGAGCGTCGGCATGCCGCCGCGGCCGCCGTGGGGCAGCATGTCGACGAGGTAGTTGCCGAACTCGCGGTCGCGCCCCATCAGGACGAGCGGCCAGATGCCGCCGCCGCTGGCCTGCACCTGCTCGCCGAAGATCGGCCACAGCGCCCCGAACAGCACCTGGTTGATGTTGTTCGTGGTCTTGGCGCGCGCCTTCACGGGCGCGGGGAAGGTGGCGTTGAGGATGCTTCCCGGCGGCGCGGTCACCTCGATCGGCCGGAACAGCCCCTCGTTGTTCGGCGTCTCCGGCGCCAGCGCGCACTTGAAGGGGTACATCGACGTCGCGTACGTGCTGTTGTAGGCCGAGTTGATCGCGGCGTCGGGGCGCTGGGGTGAGCTGCCGGTGTAGTCGACGAGCACGTCGCTGCCGCGGATCTCGACCGCCACCTGGAGGTGGGCGGTCTCGATGTAGCCGTCGATGTCGAGCCCGTACTCGTAGCGGCCGTCCGGCAGGCCGGCGATGCGGCGGCGCATCAGGGCCTCGGAGCGCTCGAGGATCTCGTGGGCGAGCGCGGCGAACTCGAACTCGTAGTCGTCGAGCAGGCCGGTCAACCGCTCGGCGCCGATCTTCGCCGCCCCCGCCATCGCCCGCAGGTCGCCGAGCAGCAGGTTCGGGACGCGGCAGTTGGCGCCCATGATCGAGAACGCGAGCTCGTTCTCCTCGCCGGCCTCGTAGAGCTTGAACGGCGGCATGTTCAGGCCCTCGCTGAACACGTCGTGGCTCTCGATCTCGCCCGGGTGCCCGCCGACGTCGGACATGTGCGAGACCGTTCCCAGGAACGCGATCACCTGCCCGTGCCGGAACACCGGGCGGAGCAGGATGTAGTCGGGCAGGTGGCCGGTCCCGATCCACGGGTCGTTGGTGGCGAGCACGTCGCCCTCGCGCAGCGTCTCGATCGGGAAGCGCTCGAGCAGCACCTTGGCCGTGCGCGGGTAGACCTTCGTGAACGTCGCGGTGCTCCACGTCGACTGGCAGAGCGAGCGGCCGTCGCGGTCGGTGAGGATGCAGGCGAAGTCGCGCCCCTCGCTGAGGATCGTCGAGAACGTGGTGCGGACGATGATCTGATCGACCTCGTTCATGACGGTGATCAGCCGCTGCCAGAGCATGTCGAGCGTGATCGGGTCGAACGCCGGGCGGTCGGTGGGCACGCGCGCAGGCTAACCCTCGCACGTCGGATCGTCAACTGTTGACAGACCGTGATGGAGCGGGGAAGCTCACGCGGTGATCGACGGCATCGACCTCGAGATCATGTGGAGCCGCCTGATCGCGATCATGGACGAGATCGACGACGCGATCGTGCGCACGTCGTTCTCGACGATCGTCGGCGAGAGCCGCGACTTCGGCTACATCCTCACCGACGAGCGGGGCCGGTCGCTGTGCCAGTCGAGCTTCAGCCCGCCGAACTTCTGCGTCGTCCTCCCGCTCACGGCCAAGGTCCTGCTCGAGCGCTTCCCGCTCGAGACGCTGCGCGAGGGCGACGTGCTCGCCACCAACGATCCCTGGATCGGGACCGGCCACCTGCCGGACTTCGTGATGATCAGCCCGGTGTTCGTGCGCGGGCGGCCGGTGGCGTTCATCGGCAGCATCGCGCACGTCTCCGACGTCGGCGGGCACGCGGGCGACATCGAGGCGCTCGACGTCTTCCAGGAGGGCCTGCGGCTCCCGCCCTGCCGGCTCTTCCGGGCGGGCGAGCCGAACGGCGATCTGTTCGACGTCATCGCCGCCAACTGCCGCGTGCCCGACCTCGTGATCGGCGACCTGCAGGCGATGGTCGGAACGCACTGGATCGGCGCGCGCCGCCTGCGCGAGTTCCTCGACGACTACGGGTTCCCGGACCTGCAGCCGCTCGCGCGCGAGGTGCACGGCCGCTCCGAGGCGGTCATGCGCGCGCGGATCGGCGCGCTCGCGGACGGCGTCTACGAGTTCGGGCTCGACATCGACGGCTACGTCGAGACCGTCCACCTGCACGCCACGATCGAGATCCGCGGCTCCGACGTGTACGTCGACTACGCCGGCAGCTCGCCGCAGACCGGCATCGCGGCGATCAACTGCGTCCACAACACGACGTTCGCGTCGACGATGTTCCCGTTCAAGTGCGCGCTCGTGCCCGAGGTCCCCAACAACGAGGGCCTGTTCAGGCCGATCCACGTCACGGCCCCGGAGGGCTCGATCCTCAACACCACGTTCCCGCACCCGGTGAAGTCGCGCGCGAAGACGACCAACAACCTGAACCAGGTCATCTTCGGCGCCCTGTGGCCGATCCTCGGCGAGCACGCGCAGGCCGGCAGCGGCTCGATCTGGCCGTTCACGCTGAAGGGCGACGAGCCGCCGTACGGGCGCTTCGTGGTCGACATGCTGCCCCACGGCGGCCGCGGCGCGCTGCCCGAGCTCGACGGGCTCGTGCCGATCGCGTTCCCGCACAACAGCGTGGTGACGCCGTGCGAGATCGTCGAGACAAAGGCGCCGGTGCTGTTCCTGCGCAAGGAGCTGCGGCCCGACTCGGCGGGAGCCGGCCGCCGCCGCGGCGGCCTCGGGCAGACGATCGAGCTGCGCCACGTCGGCGAGCGCGACATGATCCTCAGCCTGATCCCCGACAAGGTCGTGTGCGTGCCGCCGGGGCTCGCCGGCGGCGACCCGGGGACGCTCGGCGAGGTGCTGATCAACGGCGACGTGATCGAGCGCTTCCCGCCGATCCGCTTCCGTCCCGGCGACGTGCTCGAGCTGCGGCTGCCCGGCGCCGGCGGCTTCGGGCCGCCGGCCGAGCGCGAGCCCGAACGAGTGGCGCACGACGCGGCGATGGGCTACGTCACGCCGGCGTGACGCCCGCGAGGCGGGCCGTCAGCTCGGCGTGCGCCTCCACGAAGAAGCCCGCGAGCCGCCGCCGCTCGGACTCGGACTCGCACACGGCGAGCGTCTCGACCCACTCCCTGCAGCCGTCGATCAGCACGAGGAGGGTGCGCGCCGCTGCGGCGTCGAGCTGCTGCCGCTCGCCGCATTGCGCGTAGACGGCCGACGTGTGCGCGCCGACCGCGGTCGGGAACGCCGTCCGCTTCGAGAACGGCGAGGTGCAGCGAGCGGCGATCCAGGACGTCCCGTCGAGCGGAACCGACGCCCGCAGCGAGACGTCGGTCGCCCCCGCCGCGTCGCGCGACGCGACCACCGAGCCGTTGACGACGACCTCGAGCGTCCCGAGCGCGTGCGGCGCCGCCGCGCGAGCCTCGACCTCGACGGTTTCCCCCGCAGCGTCCAGCTCGAGCGTCGTACCGGGCTCGGCGCCGTCGACCGCGAGCCAGATCATCGGGCCGCTGCTCAGGAACGTCCGGCCCGCCCGCACCGCGCGCGCCCAGCTCTCGAAGCCGAACGCGTCGCCGGGCTCGAGCCGCGCGTACGTCCGCAGCGCTCCGACCGGCGTGCCGGCGGACATCTTGTCCGTCCCCGAGACGAGCGGCACGCGGTAGCCGCAGTCCAGGAACCGGTAATAGTCGCGGACGCGAGGCCCGTCGGGCTGCTCGGTGAGCCCGAAGATCTCGATCGCGTCGATCTTCCCGAGCACGATGTCGGCGGCGATCTCCCCGTAGGGGAAGGGGAAGTGCGGCGACACGACGAGCCCTCCGCCGGCGCGGCAGCGGTCGGCCCAATCGGCCATCAGCACCTGCAGCGGGGTCCCGATCGGGCTCGTCGGCTCGCCGCCGTGCCCGAGCGGGAAGATGAGCGAGCCGGGGTTGAGGAGGCTCATGTGGCCGAGCACCGGCTGCCGCTGCTCACTGCCGACGTAGACGGCGGTCTCGTCCTCCTCGCGCACGAGGCTTCCGTACGGGAAGTCGCCGACGCTGCTGAACAGATACCCCCACTGCGTCGCGAGCACGTGGACGAAGTTGAGATCCTCGGCGCGCGCCTCGAGCAGCGCGGTCGGCGGAGGCACGAAGTGCGTGTGCGTGTCCGCCGTGACCCACCCGTCGGCGCGCATGTCGATCCAGCGCTCGAGCTCGAAGCGAAGCTCGGTCGTGTCTTCGCCGATTCTGACGCGTCGGCGGATCGCATTCGTCTCGAAGCCCTGACTCACCTCCCAGTACGTGTCCCCGAGCGGCAGGTCGATCTCGAAGTCGCAGTCGACGTAGGCGTAGGCGACGCCGCCGAGCTGGATGTCCGCTCCGTAGTCCTCCATCAGTGCGAGGTTCACCTCGCTCCGGTGCCCCGCCGGCGGCAGGTAGCGCCCGTGGGCGTCCTCCACGTGCACGCGGGACGGCGTCGGGCGACCACGGCCGTCGACGACGTGGACGCGCACCGTCCGCCGGGCCGGCTCGAGGACCTCGATCCGGATCCCTCCGTGCTCGAGCACCGACCCGGCATCCCCGATCCGCGCCAGCGGGACCGGCACGCCGCCGACCGTCAGCGTCGCGTCGGGACTGCCCGAGACGTCGACGAGGACGCCGTCGCCGTCGTCGTCGGACAGATCGCCCCAGCCCGTGAACGACTCGCCGAGCCAGGCCGACGGCTCGATCGGGCGCGAGCGGCGGCGCGGCAGGTCGGCGACGCCGAGGTCGATCGAGAGCTCGGAGCCGACGCCGATCCCGTCGCCCTGCACGAGGAGCGTGCGCGCCGCCTCGTACAGCAACGGCGTCGCCGTGCCGCGGAACAGCGTGATCCCACCGACGAGCAGGCCGTGCCCGCCGGCCGGCTCGATCCGGATCGAACTGAGCTCCCTCGGCCCGCCCTCGACAGCTGCGGCGTAGAGCCAGTACGTCGACTCGTCCATCCCGTGGTCGTCCCCGAAGCCGCCCTGGTTCGCGGCCCACGACCCGGGCATGGCCTTCATCGACGAGCTCCCCGGCGACCCCCAGACCGGAGCTGCCTGGCGCTCGTGCGGACCACGCCAGTCCACGGGCCGGAAGTTCGCGTGGGTCACGCTCGTGAGCGTCGGCGGCGTGAGCCCTGGTACCCACTCGTTCACCTCGAGCCGGCGCCGGATCGGGAACGCCTGCTCGCTGCCGTCCGCGAACACGAGCACGTAGCGGGCGAGCTGGTCGCCCGCTCCCTCCCACAGGTCGAACTCCGCCGCCCCGACCTGCCCCGCGACCGGAGCGCAGGCGTGCGCGAAGACGACGTGCGTCGCGACGCCCGCAGCGTCGACCGTCGCCCCTGCGCCGGCGTCGATCCAGCGGCGCTCCGCGTCGGCCGCCGCGAGCGCGAACGGGACGCCGCGGAAGCGCTGCGGCCCGGCCGGCAGCCGGTCGAGCGCGTCGAGGTACTCGGGCTCGAACGCGACCCGCCCGTCGCCGAGGTGGGGCGAGAGGTCGAGCGGCGTGCAGTCGAGCGCGGGCTGGGCCCGATCGGTCGTGACGGTCACTGGGTCTCCCTTCCAGTGGGTATCTCGTCGGCCAGGAAGCCGCGAAGCACGTTGTGGGTGATGCGCGCCACGTTGTTGCGGTAGCCGTCGACGGGCAGGCTCTGGCACCAGGCGATCGAGCCGGTCGAGAAGACGGCACCTCCGCCGGGCGTCCGGAAGTACGTCATGTCGGCCCGCACGGCCGCGTTCTCGGTGCCGCCGAGGCCGCTCGTCATCACCTCGACCTCCTCGACGACGCGCTGGTAGGTGTCGGTGTGGCTCTCGGACGAGGCGAGCAGGTGGGCGCCGGGAGGCGTCCCGAGCACCAGGTCGTACCGGTCGAGCTCGAGGCCGGCCGCGCCGTCGCCCGAGAGCCCGAAGCCGCCGATCGGCTCGTCGGGCGCGATCCCCTCGACGATGAACGCGGTCTCCGGCGCGTCCCCGGCTGCGACGCGGCGGTAATGCGAGCTGGCGACGAACCCCTGCGCCGTGAAGCCGACGCCGACGAGCTTCTGCGGCGGCCGCGCCCGATCGCGCCAGAGGCCGCCGAGCTCGCCCGTCGAGCTGTGGTGCCACTCGCCAGGCGCCGCCTCCCACGCCCGCGTCCCGGCCCGCTTGCGGACCTCGAGAACGTGCGGTCGCTCCGGGTCGAACGAGATCACCCAGTAGAACCCGTTGCCGCCGAGGTACATCAGCCGCCCGCCGCCGTCGACGTAGGCCTCGAGCGCGTCCAGCATGCGCGCCGAGACGTACTCCGGGTGGCTGCCCGTGAGGACGGCGCGATAGCCACGCAGGAGCTCGTGACCCTCGCGGTGGAGGTCCTCGTCGGTCACGAAGTCGGCGTCGACGCCGGCCGCGCGCAGCCACCCGATCAGGCAGAGGTCGGCCGACATGCCCCACAGATTCCCGAGCGCGTCCGAGGCCGGCCGCATGTTGAGGATCGGCCGCAGCCGCGACGAGTACGCGATCCCGCTCCCGTCGGCGTGCCGATCGTAGGTCGAGTACGCGTACTCCGGGTGGTCGTGGAGGTAGAGGTCGTCGAGGCCGAGCACGGGCGTCTTTCCCGCGCTCGACTGGAGGTCGTCCCGGCCGAACATGGGCATCTGGTTCGCGTACGCGAGGTAGCTCGCGGTGGGGACCAGGAACGCGACCTTCGAGGCCGGTCGCCCGGGCCGGGGCCGGACGACGAACGGGATGCGGTCCTCGGCGTGCCCGGTCGCGATCCGGAGCGAATAGAGGCCGCTGGGGGACTCGTCCGGGACCGTGAGCGCGCAGGCGCTGCACCAGCCGGCGTCGTCGAGGTCGTCGTCGTGGAAGTGGATCGCCGCGTACTGGGAGGGCGCGAAGCGGTAGTCGACGACGGTGCCGTCCCACGACCGGCCCGTGACCGCCCGGGCCGGCATGTTCACGCAGGTGCCGGGGAAGCGGCCTCCGACGTCGACGACGCGCGTCGTGCCCACCCCGTCGCCTGCGATCTCCGCGGCGAAGTCCCAGCGCGCGACGAGGCCCGCGTCGAGCTCCGCTCCGGAGCTCAGCGCCGCGAGCTCGTCCAGCGACAGCGCGCGGTCGTAGACACGCGGACTCTCGACCTTGCCGTTGTAGTGGTGCTCCGTGACGCCCGCGGCGGTCGCGAACGCCGCGATCGCGAGCCCGGCCGAGCCCGCGCCCGGCGGCTCGAGGGCGACCTCCCGCTCCAAGGCGAGCGGGCGCGGATCGACGCCGAGCGGCGAGGCGACGGCGTTCGCGGACGTCGTGGCGGGCGCGGCGTGAAGGCGGACGATTCCGGCCTCGGCGTCCCAGCTGCAGGCGACGCCGTACCAAGCGCGCGCCCGCAGCGGCTGCGGCAGCTCGAACGCCTCGTCGTCGAGCCAGAGGGTCGGCCGCCCTCGCTCGTCGAGCCCGAGCGCGACGCCCCGGCGCGTGAGGATTCCCTGCCGCCCCCGCTCCGGCGCAGTGGGGTAGACGAACGCGTGGAGCGAGCCCGCCTGCCCGGTCGCCAGGCGCTCCTCGGGATCCTCGACGAGGATGCACGAGCCGGCGCGGATCGCCTGCTCGCGAGCCGGGTAGGTGCCGTCGACCGCCGACGGGACGGGCAGCTCGGCCGCCGGCCCGTCATGCCGGACGAGGTCGGCGGCGAACGTGTCGGCGCCCTCCGCGTGCACGAAGAACCGGATCGGCGAGCCGGGTGCCACGCTGAGCGCGTCCGCGTAGCCGTGGATCGCCTGGGCCGGCCGGGGGATCGGCTCGGTCGGGGGGTCGGCGGCCTCGGAGCGCAGGCTCGCGATCCGAAGGAGGAACACGTCGTGCTGGGCCTCCCGTTCGGTCTCGTGCGCGTGGCCGACGAGCAGCTCCGGCTCGCGCCCCAGCACGCCGATCCGGTAGTGGTCGCCGAGGCGGAAGATGACGTGCTTCCCGGCGATCGGGGCGGCGCGGAAGTAGCGGAGCACGCGCTCCAGCCGATCGCCGTGGCGCCCTCCGACCGCCGTCCGGTGCTCCTCGATCAGGTCGTCGTCGACCAGCGCGCGCACGCGCTCGGCCTGGTCGGCGCGAAACCGGGCGACGACCGCTGCGGCCGGATCCTCAGCCGTCACGCTCCGTCCTCGATGACGTCCCGGACGGCCGCGACGACCTGCTCGAGCTCGCGATCGGTCAGCTGCGGGAAGGCGGGCAGCCCGACCATCCGCTCGGCGATCGACTCGGCGACCGGGAACGCGCCGGGCCCGTGGCCGAGCTCTCGGAAGGCGGGCTGGAGGTGAAGCGGCGGGACGTAGTGGACGCGCGACGCGACGCCTCGTGCGGCCAGCCCGGCGCGGAGCTGCTCCTGGTCGTCGGCGAGCAGGACATAGGCGAAGAAGACGTGGCGCGCATGCGGCAGGCGGTGTGGAACCGACACGCCTTGCAGCCCGGCGAGGCCGGCGTCGTAGGTGTCGGCCACCCTCCGCCTGGCCGCGATCCGCCCCTCGAGCGTCGGGAGCTTCGCGTGCACCACCGCCGCGTGGATGGAGTCGAGACGCTCGTTGAAGCCCTGCGTGACGACGTCCCAGCGGTCGACGCCGCGGAGATCGTCGGGATCGATCGTCCGCTCGGAGCCGTGGCCGTAGTTGCGGAGGACGCGGAGCCGTTGCTCGAGCTCCGGATCGTCGGTGACCACGACCCCGCCGTCGCCGATCCCGCCGAGGATCTTCGACGGCGCGAGGCTGAAGCAGGCGAGCTCGCCGAACGACCCGACCCGGCGGCCGCGGTACTCGGCGCCGACGGCGAGCGCCGCGTCCTCGATCACCATCGCCCCGTGGCCGCGCGCGATCTCGAGCAGCGGGTCCATGTCGGCGGGCTGGCCGAACAGGTGCACGGGCACGACCGCGCGAGTCCGGCTCGAGATGCGCGCCTCGAGCGCCGCAGGGCTCATGTTGAACGTCTCCGGGTCGACGTCGACCCAGGCGACCTTCCCTCCGGCATGGGTGATCGCGGTGACGGTCGCGCTGTCGGAGTTCGGCACCGTGATCACCTCGTCGCCGGGCTCGAGGCCAATGGCCACGAGCGCGAGCTGGAGCGCGGCCGAGCCGGAGGCGACGCCGACCGCGAACCGCCGGCCGACGTAGGCCGCGAACGCCGCCTCGAAGGCGCGAAGCTCCTCGTCGAGCACGTACCGACCGCTCGCGAGCACGCGGGCTATCGCCGCGTCGATCTCGTCCCGGCAGTCGGCGTACTCGCGGGCGAGGTCGCCCATCGGCACGACCGCATCCGCTCGTCGCCCCATCGCTCAGCTGAGCCTATTTCTTCCTCCGTCAAATGTCCACTGTCAACCGTTGACGAACGTGGCGGGATGCGTAACACTCGGGGCAACTCAGGGTGGGAGAGGAGCAACATGCGGACGTTCAGCCTCGTCGCGGTGCTCGGCGCAGTCGTTCTGGCGATGGCCGCTTGCGGCGGCGATGACGGTGGAGAGCAATCCACCATCGGTGCGGCGACTTCGGCCAGCGCGGGGACCGAGATCCCGCAGGCCGACGTCAGGTTCGCCTTCTACCCCTGCTGCGGTGACACGTCGCTCCCCGCCGTGACGATCCAGGAGGGCTTCTTCGAGGACGTCGGGATCAACATCACCCCGCCCGAGGGCCACCAGTACACCCTGTCGGACCAGATCGTGCCGTCGATGCAACGCGGCGACTTCGACGTCGCCGGTCAGTTCGTGCAGGGCTATCTCCAGACGCTGGCGACGTTCGGGCAGGACATCCCGCCGATCATGGTCTACGACGTCTACCTCGGCATGGCGATCCTGAAGGCTCCGGACAACCCCGCGAAGACGGCGCTGGACTTCATGGACGAGGGGATGGCGTTCCCCGAGGCGGCCGAGGCGGCGATCGAGCAGCTGCGCGGGGAAGAGGTCTTCACGCCGCCGCACGGCCAGGTGCAGCCGCCCTATCCGGACGTGTTCCTCAGCTACGCCGACATGAAGTACCCGCAGGACCTCGAGCTGCAGTTCCTCGAGGATCCGAAGATGGTCGAGGTCGCGACCACGCCGGGCCGGATGAAGTGGGCGATCCCGTACGCCGCGCCGGTGCTCGTGCAGATGATCCGCGAGGGCTGGGAGCCCGTGATCAACACCGCGATGCTGTTCGAGCACGACAACGAGTCCAAGCAGGCGAACCGGATGCGAGAGCTCATCGGCAACACCGGCCTGATCGCCCAGCGCGACTGGGTCGAGGCCAACGAGGACGCCGCGCTGCGGCTGCTCTCAGCCGTGTACCGCACGCTCGACTACGTGCAGGACCCTGAGACGCGCGAGGCGGGCTGGAAGATCGAGGCCGACCTCATCAACGCCACGCAGGGTCAGAAGCTGATCCCGGAGGACATCGGGACGATCTTCAAGGAGATCGACCCCCTGTTCGGGTGGGACGACCAGGGGCCGGAGCTGTGGGACGATCCCGACGCGCCGTACCACGTGCCGTCGTCGATGGAAGCCCAGGTCGCGTCGCTGATCGAGAACAAGACGCTGCCGGACAAGGAATACGACCTCGACCAGTTCCTCGTCGCGCAGAAGCTGTACAAGCGCATGAAGGCGCTCCAGGACGAGGCCGACGGGCTGTTCACCGAGGCCGACGAAGCCGACCTCTCCGGCGACAAGGCCGCGCTCGTCGAGCGCGCGCAGGAGTTCTATGACTGGCACGACTACCTCGACGCCGTGCGCTTCCTGAAGGCCGCGCTCGCCGAGGAGTGATCGACCTCGGTCACGCCGACGTGACGCTGACCAGCACGAGCCCGAGCGCGAGCGTCCCCACGCCGGTCCACTGGAGGCGCTCGAGGCGCTCGCCGAACAGGATCACGCCGGCCACGACGGCGAGCGCGCGGCCCGACTGGGAGATCACGCCCACGAGCCACGCCGGGGCGACCTCGATCGCGTAGGCGAAGCCGACGAACGCCGCGGCGTCGAGCAGGCCGAGGATGAGCAGCAGGCCGGCCGCGCGGCGGTCGATCGGCCTGGGCTCGGGCGCGGCGAGCCCGGCGCCGGCCGGGACCGGCGTGCGCAGCGCGCGGCGCAGGCGGGCGCCGAAGACGACGAGCACGACGGCCAGCGCGAGGATCGTGGCCGCGCGCTCGACGACGATCACGTCGAGCGGGCCGACGTCGCGGATCGGGTCGCGCACGGCGACGTTGGCGATCGCGCCGAGCACGACGCCGACCAGCGCGTACACCGGCCCGAGCCCGATCAGCCGCATGCCGCCGCCGGTGCGCGTGACCGAGGCGAGCACGCAGCCGGCCGCGGTCACCGCGCAGCCCGCCCACTGCCCCGCGGTCGGCCGCTCGGCGAGCAGCACGAACGCGGCGGCGACGGTGGCGGCCCCGGTCGCGCTGCCGATCGGGCTCGTCACCGCCACCGGGCCGCGTCGCAGGCTCTCGATCGCCGCCAGGTAGGCGACGGCGACCAGCGCGCCCGCCACCACGACGACGAGCAGCGAGCGCGCGGGGAACGCGAACTCCGCGCCGGCGGCCAGTGCGAGCACGGACAGCGGCACGAACGCGATCAAGAGCGTGGCGGCGGTCGCCACCACGGTGCCGACCCGGCGCGCCGCGATCGCGAGCGCGACGGTGCTGAGCCCGAGCGCGAGCGACGAAAGCGCGCTCAGCGCGATGCCGGTGCTCACGTCATGGCTCGAGGACCACCCACTCCTCCGCGGGGTAGCTCATGCGGCGGGCGCCGTCCTCGGTCACGAGCACGTTGTCGCCGGCGCTGAGCCCGCCCGCGACCCGCAGCCGGTCCGCGTCGAGCCGGGCGTCCGGGTGGAGGCTGAGCATCATCCCGGCCCGCAGCTCGCGGTGCCGGCCCGGGACCCAGGGCGGCTCGAGCGAGTCGATCCCGATCCCGTGCGCGCTGTAGACGACGCTGCCCTCGGCGGTCAGCCCGTGGCGCGCGAGCGTGCGGTCGCGGGCGGCCAGGATGTCCTCCGACGACGCCCCCGGCCGGATCGCCTCGAGGCAGGCGTCGAACGTCTCGACCCGCGCCTCCCAGACGCGGCGGGCGGCGTCCGGCGGCGGGCCGAAGCTGTAGCAGCGCCGCAGCTCGAGCCAGTAGCCGGACGGCCCGCCCCACTCGAGGTCGACGGTGATCACGTCGCCGCGCTCGAGCGGCTCGTCGGTGCCGTGGGTGAAGCCCGGCGCGGGCGGCCGGTTCATCATCGCGATGCCGTCCACGCAGCCGTGCATGCGGCACAGCCGGTGCGCCTCGGCGAGCACGTCGCGGACGAGCGTGCCGGGCCGCAGCTCGGCCGCCAGCGCCGCGAACACCGTGCGCAGGAT
>Ga0190265_10002241_pt1 | contig 12943 bp, 12 predicted proteins | sample Popmic124T_FD_133135 | JGI IMG/M metagenome (GOLD analysis project Ga0190265, IMG submission 133135) | Populus adjacent soil microbial communities from riparian zone of Indian Creek, Utah, USA - 124 T | ecosystem: Environmental > Terrestrial > Soil > Riparian zone | place: USA: Utah | collected... | reverse complement strand
TCGCCGGCGCCGCACTCGGTGCGGTGCTCGCCGTGCCTCTGCTCAGTGGGCTCCCCACCCCTTGCGTGATCGCCGCGTTGGGAGTCCTCCCGCTCGCTGCCCACGCGATCGTCGAGCCGAAGGGGCGCGTGCAGGTCACCGTGCTCGCGGCCCTGCTCGCTGCGAGCGCCGTGTGGGGAGCCCCCTTCCAGCTGCGTTACACGCGCTTCTATCTCGAGACGCAGCCCCCACTGTACGAGCGCTGGACGCCGACCGCCCGCATCACCGTCAACCAGGGTACCGGTTTCTCGGGCTGGGGCACTGGCGCGAAGCGAGAAGGCGCGGCGCTCGAGTCCCTGTGGATCGATCAGGACGGCAGCGCGGGGACGCCGATCGTCAAGCTCGCGCGAGGCGCGCGCATGCCCCAGGCGCTGCTCTACGACATCACGGCCGCGCCCTACGAGCTCGCGCTTGGGCCGCGCGCCTGCATCATCGGAGGTGGCGGCGGCAAGGACATCCTCTCCGCGCTCGCGGCCGGGGTGGAGCAGGTCGAGGTCGTCGAGCTCAACCCGTGGACGGTCGCGGCGGTCTCCGAGGTGTTCGCGGACTACTCGGGCGATCCCTACCATCTCCCGGGCGTCCGCAGCTTCGTCGGCGAAGGGCGCAGCCACTTCGCTCGCCCGGGCCCGCCCTGCGACGTGCTGCAGATCTCACAGATCGATACCTTCGCCGCATCCGCAGCTGGAGCCTATGCGCTGACCGAGAACAGCCTCTACACGGTCGAGGCGATCCGCACGTTCATGGGTCGGCTGTCGCCGGGCGGTGCGCTGTCGATCACGCGCTGGGCGCGAGGGCCCGCCTGGCCGGAGTCCGCGCGCCTCGTGCTGCTCGTCGCCGAGGCGCTGCGGCGGGGCGGAGTCGCGGACCCCGAGCGCCACCTGCTGGTGCTCGCAGCGCAGGGCAGCGCCAACGTGATGGTGTTCCGCGAGCCGCTCGGGCCCGAGCTCTTGAACGCCGCGAACAGCGTCGCCGAGCGTCGTGGCTTCGAACGCTGGTGGCCGCTGAGCCCCGGGCAGCCCGCCAGCTCGCCGGTTGCGCTGGTCCTCGAGCAGGGGCCGGCGGCACTCGAAGCGCAGGGCTACGACCTGTCTCCGAGCGTCGACGACCGGCCGTTCTTCTTCCAGACCTTGCACCTGCTGCAGGGCTCGGTCGAGCTCGCGAAGAGCGGTACCGGCGAGCGTGAGCTGAGCGTGGTGGTGCTGCGGACCCTGGCGTCGATCTTGTCGATCGTCACCGCGCTCCTGCTGCTGCTGCCGGTGGTCCTGCGCAAGCAGCTGCCGCGCGCGCGCGGTTGGGGGCGCGCGACGCTCTACTTCGGCTGCATCGGCGTCGGCTTCATGTTCATCGAGATTCCGCTGCTGCAGCGGCTCACCCTGTACCTGGGCCACCCGAGCTACGCCACCACCGCCGTGCTCGGAGCGCTGCTGCTCGGCGCCGGCATCGGCTCCGCGCTGGCGCCTGCCGTCGCCGTCACCGTCACCAAGCGCGTCGCGCTGCTGGTTCCGGTGGCGGTCTCGTCGATCGCCTTTGGCCTCACCCTGGCGATCATCCCCGCCACGCAGGGTCTGCCGCTCGCGGCGCGCATCGCGATCACGATCGCCGTCGTGAGCCTGCTCGGTGTGCCGATGGGCATGCTCTTCCCGCTCGGCATGCGCGACTTCGACGGGCGCGACCGCAGCTGGTACTGGGCCGTGAACGGCGTGACCGGCGTCCTCGCCAGCGTGCTGGCCCTCGTCCTCGCCCTGCTCCAGGGCTTCACCTTCGTGCTCTGGCTCGCGGTGGCGATGTACGCGATCGCGGCGCTCGCGCTGAAGCAACGTGAGGGTTCGGTCGTCACGCAGCAACCGCAGTGATGCCATTGAGAACACATACCGCAGGGGCGCGTACCGCCTGCACGGTAGGAACGCGATATGATCACGACGATTGAGCGCCGCACCCCAGCCCAACGTCGAGAGCGCCGTGATCAAAGGCGAAATGAAGATGGAGGGTTCGGGACCGGTGATCGTCGGCACCTTCCGGGCAACCTGGAAGGAGCAAACGACGGATGGCTGCGTCGCCAACGGCTGCCCCAGCGCGACGATCACCGCCAGCTTCCGCTCGGTGTTCGACTTCTAGTCGAGCTTGGAGTCCGAGCAACGAGCAGCCGCTCGAGCTCGTGGTGTGGAACGCGCACTCGTGAGCGGGCTCAGCGACCGTCGAACGGCTCATCGCGCTCGCGCACCGCTTGCTTGAAGCCGGCTTCGGCAGCGCGGCGCTGGAACGCGTAGCCCTCGGGCGTGTGGCGGGCGATGCCGTCGAACACGGTCGAGAGCACTTGACCGCTCTGCATGCCTGCGTTCAGCACGGCTTGGTTCACCAGCAGCTTGTGCATGACGAGCTGGTTGATCGGCATGCGCGCGATGCGCTCGAGCAAGGCTTCGAAGCGCGCGTCGAGCTGATCGGGCGGCGCGGATTCGATCGCGAGGCCCCACTCGTGCGCTTCCTTGCCGCTCAGGCAATCACCCGTGAACAGGAGGCGCTTCGTCTTTTCGATGCCGATGCGAAAGACCCAAAGGTTCGTCGTCGGCGTGCCCCAGACGCGCGCGGGCGGGTAGCCGATCTTGGCATCGTCGGCGATCACCAAGAGGTCGCTGCAGAGCGCCATGTCGGTGCCGCCGGCGACGCAGAAGCCTTGCACTTTGCAGACGACGGGCTTGTTCGCGAAGAAGAGGCTCATGAAGCCGCGCACGTTGCGCGACATCATTTGATAGTCGACGACGGGATCCCAGGTCTGCTCGGGGTCGTGGTTGCGGGCGGTGACGCGCGGGTCTTGCGCTGAGCCGGGCGGTGCGCGCCAGCGGGTGGGCTCCGATGCGGGCGCGGTCTCCGTCGCCTTGTGCATGCGCTCGGCGCTGGCGACGAGGTCGTAGCCGCCGCAGAAGCCCTTGCCGTTGCCCGCGAGCGCGATGACGTGCACGCCCGGGTCGAGGTCCGCGCGCTCGACGCAGGCAGCGAGCTCGCGCGGCATGACGAGGTTGATGCCGTTGCCGCGCGCGGGGCGGTTGAGCGTGATGCGGGCGATGCGCCCGGTCACTTCGTACGTGAGCGTCTCGAGCATCTCCATGTGCACCTCTATCAGGCGTGCGCGCGCTCGGGCGCGGAGGCGGCCCGTCGCAGCACGTGCAGGTAGTTGGGCGCGACCTCGGCACGCTCGAGCACTCCGGACGCGGCGAGCAAGCGGTGCGCGGCGGGGAGGTTGTAGTGCGGGACGGTCATGAACAGGTGGTGCTCGAGGTGGTAGTTCACGTGATGGGGCGCGACCAGGAAGCGCAGCCATGCGGGCGCGAGCGTGGTGCGCGTCTGGCGCAGCGGGTCGGCCGGATCCGAGACGCACGCGTGCTCGGCGATGCTGCGGATGCGCAGCACGACCGAGTAGCCGGTCCACGCCGGCAGCCACCAGATCAAGAGATACGCCTCGGGGATGCTCGCGAGCGTGAGGCCGGTCAGCAAGACAGCGTTGATGATCAAGAAGCCGTGTTGATTGCGCGTGAACGTGCGCGCGACCTGCAGCAGCGACTTGCCTTCGAGGCCTGTGCCATGGGGCGTGAGACCCGCCGCGTAGCGCGTGATGACGCGGTGGCGCTTGTACGCGGTCTGTCCGGAGAGATCGCGGAGCATCTTGCGCCAGAAGCTCTTGCGGCTGACGGGCAGGGCCGTCGCGAGGCCGAGGTCGGGATCGCCCTCGGTCCAGGTGTGCTTGTGATGTTGGAAGTGAGCGCGGCGATACAGGAGCGTGTCGGCCTGCGTGGGGTAGGCCGTGAGCCACTGACCGATGCGGTCGTTCCACGGCTTGTTCCGCAGCAGCAAGCCGTGCGCGGCGTCGTGCATCAGGATCGCGAGCGCGAGGTGTCGGCCGCTCATCACGAGCCACGCGAGCGCGACGGTGAGCACCGACGGGGAGAACGCGTAGAGCGCGAAGCAGGCGATGATCCAACCCCACGTCCACGCGATCGAGCCGAGGCTGCGCAGCGGATCGATGCGACGCAGCTGCTCGAGCTGCTCGCGGCTGAGGTAATCGGTGGGCTCAACCAGCACGCCGGCCTCCCTGGACGAGCGCTAGATCGGGCTTGGTGGCGAAGTCGCGCCACAGCGCGTGACCGATCGCGTCGTAGCGCAGCATCGCCTCGGTGAGCGCCGCCCGCGTCTGCCCTGCCATGATCTGCTCGGGCAAGAGCGGGTCGGTGGCGAGCACGCGGATCGCCTCGCCGCCGAGCAAGTAGGACTGCACGAGCGCGGTGTCGCGCGGCATGCCTGCGAGCTGCCGCACGCTGCGCTCGAGGTTGCGGAGCGCGGCTGCGTAGCCGCGCTGCAGAGCGCGGGTGGACCACAGGTCGCTCGCGAAGCGCTCGGTCGTGTGCGCGCTGAAGTCACGCGCGCGAAACAGCTCGGCGCCGTCCTCGAGACCGAGCGCGCGGTAGCGTTCGGTCATGGACTCGAAGGGCTCGCGCAGGTTGTCGGGACGAACCCATACGCCGGGCAGGCCCTCGCGTAGGCCGAGCCGCGTGAGCGCGCTCAGCGACGTGCGGCGGGTCGCGCGCGCGGCGCCGATCGGGAGCGCGACCGCGAGCCACTCACCGCGCCACGGCCGCATGCGCGCTTCACCGCGGCGCCATCCCTCGACGTGCTCGTGCAGTGTCGTCGCCGCGGGGCCGAGCCGGTACGAGCCGCGCTCGTCGCTCTCGAGCCGACCTTCCGCGACGAGGCGTGCGATGGCCACGCGCATGGCATTGGCGTTGAAGCCGAAGAGGCCGCCGATGGTGAGCAGGTGCCGCACGGGCACCGAGCGCTGCGTCACGCGCACCAGGTTCAGCACCACGCTGCGCGGGTTCACCGGCTGAGCCATGGTCCATCTATTACTCGTGACGACCGAACATGTCAAATCGAGTAATACTGGAGACGTTTCGGGCCGGCGCGTAAAGCTCGGCCCTCGACGGCAAGAGAGCTCGACGAGCAGGTGCCGCGGAGCGCGCGCGGGGCATCGCCAATCAGCTGGTCGGGCGCAGCACGCTGCCGAGCTCGACCACGGCCCCCTCCTTCATCAGCACGAACGGTCGCATCTCGAAGCTGGCCGCGCCCTGCGCGTCGACCTGCAACACGTGCACCGCGCCGAGCGCGTACCCCATCGCACCGCGCGCGGCGTAGTGGACCTGCAGCAGATAGGGAAACGCGATCTGCGCACCGGTCGCAGTCACGCACTCCGGCCCGAAGCCGGTCGCGACGTCCGCGCTGAGGCTCGGCCGATCGCGCGTGAAGTGTTCACCGCCGGCGCGCTGGCGCGAGCCGTCGTAGACGATGAGATCCACATCGGTCGCGTCGTTTTCCCAGTACACGCAGATACGTAGCCACGGCTGCGCCGGCGGCCGGCTGGCCGCGAGCTGTGCGTCCTCTCGCAGCAGCGAGGTGACGCCGGGGAAGCGTGCGAGCGGGTCGCCACGATCACGACCGCGTTCGAGCGACTCGCGCCCGGCCGCGCGATCGCCCGCTCGCCACAGCGCGAGCCCGAGCAGTCTGTGGCCAGCGGGATGGTCGGGCCTCTGCGCCACGGCTCTGCGGTAGCTATCGATCGCCAGGGCCAAGCCATCGGCGCCGAGCTGCTCGAGCCCCTGCCCTGCGGCGCGACGCAGCTCCGCGCGCGACGGAAACAGATCGATCAGCGAGCCGTAGGCGCGTGCAGCGAGCGTGCGGTCGCCTGCTGCGCTGGCCGCGCGCGCGAGGGCGAGCAGGGCTGGCAGGTCGTGCGGCTGGTCACGCGCGAGCTGGCGCGCACGCGCGAGCGCGGCGCCGCTGCGGCCCGCGGCGATCGACTCGGTGACCTCGAGCAGCGGTCCGGTCAGCGCATCGGCGGGGAGCGGGCGCGCGCGCGCGCGCCACTCGCGCATCCGCGCGCGCTGTTCCCGCGCGCGCCGCGCCTGCGTCCACTGCGTGGCAGGTGCCACCGCGTCGTCGGGCTCGATCCGCGGTCCGTCGGAGTGGACGGGATCGAGCGTGAACGGATACGTGACGACCACGACGCCGCCGCCTTCGGGCGCGGGGAAGGACCAGCGGCGCACGGCGTTCGCGATGCAGCGCTCCACCTGCGCATCGCCCACGGAGCTCGCGCTGACCGCTGCGGTTTGCACCGAGCCCACCGGGGAGATGATCCACTTGACGGTCACCGCGCCGGCGAGCTGAGGCCTCGTGTTCAACGCCAGCTCGTAGCAGAAGCGAACCTCGTTGATGTGGCGCTGCACGATGCGCCGCACGACCTCCTTGGAGAGCGAGCCGCGCACGTCGCTCTTGCCGGCGACCACGAGCGGCGTGATTCCGCGTCGGCTTCGAAACGAGCCCGACGCGGTAGCGCCGTACCGCCCGGTGCCGAGCATGCCGAAGCCAGACGAGCGGCCGACAACGTCGCCGCTCAGGGTGCCCAGGGCATCCATGGCGCTCGCCGGGGCGTCGCGCGCCCCACCCGCTCCATGACCGATCGTGCCGATCCCGGCTGGCGGACCGATCAAGCCGATGATGCCCTGATCGCGCGCCGCATTGCGCCTGCTGCCCGGCTCGTCCGCGGGCGCGGCCGGCGCATCGTCGAGCGACGGCTCGTCCGCGCGCGCGCCCGCGACCTGCTCCGGCTCACCCGACGCGACCAGAGCGCCGTCACGCACGATCAGCCGCGCCGCGCGCGCGCGTTCGATGCCGTGCCGCGCGTAGTCCTGCTCGCTCTCCAGCACCACCCACGCCGTGGCGTCGCTGAGCACGCGATGGCGCGTGCTCAACGCGACGATGCGCTCGCGCGCGTACGCTGCGTCCGCCTCGGAGCGCTCGCCGGCGCCCTCTTGCTCGAGCTGCTCGATGCGTGCGCGCGCCCACTCGCGTTCGAGCAGCGGGCGTGCGACCGTCTGCATCGCCTGCAGCTGAACAGCCTCGCCGCCGAGGCGCAGCGTCACGCCGTGCGCGTCGCGCAGCTGGGCGAAGATCGGGTACGAAGCGCCGGGCTCGACCCCGCGCAGCTCGCGCGGATACGTCCATTCGGCGCCGGCAATCTCGACCGCCACGCGGCGCTCCGTCCCGCGCAGCAGGCGGACCGCGGCGGCCTGCGGGTCGGCGTCAGGCACCACCACGCCCGCCTCCGGCAGCTCGGCGTGCGCGAGCGCCTCGAGCATCGGCCGATCCACGACACTCCCATAAGTCACCACGTCGAAGCGCCTCACCCCGTGTGCCTGAAGCGCCGCGACGTGCTGCGCGAGCGTGGCGTGATCGCTCGCGCCGGCGGTCGCGACGCCGTCGGTGTACGCCATGACCCGGTCGCCGAGCTCGGACAGCTGCGCGAGGCCGCGCAAGGCCGCGGCGAAGTCGGTGGCTCCGAACGCCCCGCGCGCCAGCAGCTGCGCCTCGAGCTCGCCGTCGAGCTGGTCGGAGCGCAGCTCGAGCAGCGGCACGACTTGCTGGTCGAACACCACCAGCTGAACCGGGAACGGCCCTCCGCGCGCAGCGGCGATCGCCGCGAGCAACGCGCGCAGCTGGGCGATCCGCCGCTCGAACCCCACCGCCGCCGACGCGCTGGTATCGAACAGCACCGTCAGCCGTTCGATCGGCGCCGCGCGACTCTGCAGCGCAGGCGTCACATGCAGCAGCGCCAGCGAACCGCTGACGACCGCGCGGGCGCTCCGGCGGCCAGCCAAGGGCACCACCAGGTCGCCCTCGGGCTGCCAGCGCTCGCGCTCGAGCACGGTCGACTCGCCACGCGCCGGATCGCTGACCTCGGCGCGCACGCGATCGATCGCCGGCAGCCCGGAGAGCGGCAAGCGGTAACCGGCCGCGCCGCCCGAGATGATCTCGGAGTACGCCACGATCACGCGCTTGACCTCGTACTGCTCGATCGGGAACACGCGCATGCGGTACTTGTTGCCCGCGTCGCGCTCGAGCAACGCCGGGTCCCGACGCTGGTGCAGCGCCTCTTCGTACGCTGCCACCGCACGCGGCCGCTCCACGACTTCTCCTTCCTGAAACGCACCCCCGATCTGCAGCGCCAGGCGCGAGACGCTCGCTCGTTCCGGCAGAGCGAGCTCGAGCCGCCCTTCGATCCGGCGCGCCTCGGGGTTCTGGAACGCGAGCTCGATCTGCGTGAACGCCAGCGGCGGGTCGATCACCACCTTCGCCACGAGATCGCGCAGGATCAGCCCGGTCCCGTCGCTGGCCGTCAACGCGAAGGGCGCGACCGCCGTACCGTCCGCACGCGCGACCTCGATCGCGAGCCGCGCTGGCGACCCCGGCCCACCCGCAGCGGGACCGGCCCCGCGCGAATCGCCGCAGCTCAGCGCGAGCGCGCTCATGAGCGACGCCGCAGCCCCGAGGCGTAAGCCCATCGCGAACCTCCTCGCCCTTCGGACAGCGCGCACGAGCGCAGGTTCCACGGCAGATCGGGGCCAACACGGGCTGACGCGTCATGCGAAGCGCTTGTCTGGTGCCGAGGCGCGGGGTGCTCCGTGCCCCAGCGCGCCGATCGCTAGTCGTCTACTCTGCACAGGGCTGTAATCGGCGTCTTGACAACGCAGCGGCGAGTGGCGGACGTTGCACGAGTCCACGCTTACACCCACGCGTGAGGATCGCCATGCTCAGCGAGTTCGCCGGCAAGACACCCCACGTGCACGAGACCGCCTACGTCGCGCCCAACGCGATGGTCTGCGGTGACGTCACCATCGGACCCAACACACGCGTGATGTTCGGCGCGCAAGTCATCGCCGAAGGCGGATCGATTCAGATCGGAGCCGGCTGCATCGTGCTCGAGAACGCGGTGCTCCGCAGCACCCGCCGCCACAGTCTACGGCTCGGTGACAACTGCCTGGTCGGTCCGAATGCCCACCTCGTGGGATGTACGATCGAGCCGGGCGTGTTCATCGCGACCGGTGCATCGGTGTTCCACTCGGCCCACATCTGCAGCAATTCGGAGGTCCGGATCAACGGCATCGTCCATCTGAAGACGCGCCTGGAGGAGGGCTCCGTGGTCCCGATCGGGTGGGTCGCCGTGGGAGACCCGGCAGCCATCCTGCCGCCGGAGAAGCACGACGAGATCTGGGAGAAGCAGGCGCCGTTGAACTTCCCCATGACGGTCTACGGACTGCAACGGGCGGACGCCAACGTCGCCAACATCACCAAGGCTTTTCGCGAGAGCCTGGCGCTGGACGACGGGTCCTAGCGCCGCGACCGGGGCGTAGTGATTGCGGATCGTGGGCGTGTGGCTCGCGTTGCCGCGGGTCGCCCGCTTGCTCGGCCTGTCGGCCCGAACCCTGACGCGGCGCCTGCGCAGCCAGGCCACGAGCTACCAGGTCGTGCACGGGATCGAAGGCTTCATCGTACAGCATGACCTCCGCTCCGCTCGCTCTGGTCAGCTTCGCGCGGGCGTGCCTGAAGTACATGTGTGGCGCGACGGCGATGATCGTCGCGTCGGCGCGCCCGCGCAGTTCGTGATCACGCGCGTGCTCGACCAGGTGAGGCGGTCGGGCCGCGACTCCTCGCGGACATATGGCCGCGAACAGACAATGGTTGGCACTGGCTGGAGCTAGCTCTGCACGCCCTGACCCATCTGAGCGCTCACGCCGCTAGGCCTTGCGCGCGACGAGGGACGTGAGGGCGTAGTGGCGCATCTCGCGGATGTCGTTGATGAATGGACGCACGGCCGCCAGGAACGTCGCGAACTCGGGCGATCTGCGGAACCCCTGCAGGTGCCCCTCGGTCGAGTCCCACTCGATGCGCAAGATGAAGGACGTCGGCTCTTCCGTGCAACGCGATAGCTCGTACGCGAGACAGTGGCTCGAGGCATCGAGCGAGGCGCGCGCAGTTTCATAGCCGCTCAGGAAAGGGTCGGCGTCAGCGATCTCGTACGGCTGCCGCCATGTGGAGTTCTTGAAGCTCGTGAGCTCGACCAGGAAGGCGCGCAATTTCGCGGAAGGAAACCTGCGATCGAGATACACGGCCAGCAAGGAGCTTTCACGATGCCATACGTCTTGATTCAGGTGACGAACGAGGGTGTCACGCAGGAGCAGAAAAAAAGACCCTGATCCGCGGTGCCGCCGGAGTACTCGGAGGCGGAGCTCGACGCGCTCGTCAGCACCAATCTCAACGGCTTCGTATACGCGAGCCAACAGGCCGCGAGGCACATGGTCGCGCAAGGCGGCGGACACATCATCAACGTTACGGCCAGCATCGCCATGCAGCCTCTCGCCAGCGTGCCGGCCGTGCTACCGATCCTGATCAAGGGTGGCCTGAATCAGGCGACCCGAGCGCTCGCGCTCGAGCTTGCGCCACACAACGTCAAGGTGTCGGCCGTCGCTCCCGGGATCATCGACACGCCCCTCTACACCGAGAGCATGCACGAGTTCCTGAACACGCTGCAGCCCGTGGGGCACATGGGTACGACGCGTGACATCGCGAACGCGGGGCTCTACCTGACGCGGGCGGAGTTCACGACGGGCGTGGTGCTGCCGGTCGATGGCGGCATGAGCGCGGGACGGTTCTGACATGAGTTACTGCAGCTGCAGCATGGGTTCGATCGCGTCGTACCAGACGCCGGCCATGCGTTCGTAGCCTTGCCGGTTGGGGTGCACCCCATCGCCGAGCTCCGAGGCGGGGAAGTCCTCGAACATGTCGACGAGCAGCACGTGCTTGCCTACGGACGCACGCGCTTCGACCACCGCCGGAAGCGCTGCGTTGTACGCCATGATCCCGCCGCCGACGAACGAGAGCGGGGTGGCCGTGCACGCCATCCTGGGCGCAGCCAGCGGCTCGGGCTGGGACTGAGGCCCGGGTTACTCGCTGGCGAGCGCGGCGATGACGGACTCCAGGCCCTGGACAACGCGCCCGAGCCGCGCGTAGTCGAGGCGGTCGGGCTGGTCGCTGGCACGGTGGTAATGCGGATCGCGGAACGGTGCGGTGTCGGTGACCATCAGCGCGGGGTAGTTCTGTTGCCAGAACGCCCAGTGGTCGGACCAGCCCACGCCGGGTGTCGAGGGGGATAGCGCGGCGCCCTCGGAAGGGAAGCGCGCGTGGGCGCGGAACGCGGCGATCGCGGAGTGCAGCAGCGCGCGCGAGTCGGTGTTGGCAACGAAGGCGATGAAGTTGCCGCGGTCGGGATAGAAGAGCGAGAGCGGCAGCGGGTACTTCTGGCTCTGCGGTCGATCGCTGTAGTAGCCCATGGTCTCCAGGCTGAGCATTCCGGCGATGCGCGCGCCGTGCTTCCGCGCGCGATAGGCGTAGCGCATGCTGCCCATGTCCGCGGTCTGGAAGTGCGGCGGTTCTTCGTTCGTGAACCACACGAAGCGCACGCCGCGCGCGAACGTGCGACCGTGCATGCGCCGCGCCAGCGCGAGCAGCGCCGCGACTCCGCTGCCGTTGTCGTTGGCGCCCGCGGTGCCGTCCGCCGAGTCGTAGTGCGCGCCGACCACGATCAGCTCGTCAGCGAGCGCCCCGCCTTGCAGCTGAGCTTCCAGGTTGTGACAGGGGACGCCATCGACCGCGAAGGTCTGCCGCACCGGTCCGTATCCCATGCCGCTCAGCTCGCTCTCCAGCCACGCAACCGTGCGCGCCAGCGCCTCGGGGCGCCGTACACTGCGCTCGCCCTCGGCGGCGATCCGCTGCACGTCGCGCTCGAGCTCGCGCGCGAGCTGCGTCTGCGCGTGGGTCAGCGGCGAGAGCGCCCCCGCGAACGAGCTCCCCGGCATCCGGATCGAGCGCCACCAGAAGAAGGTCGGCGGCGAGAGCGCCAACAGCAGGGCCGCAAGGCATGCGGCCCAAAAGCGCCACGTCGGCCGAGGTCGTAACGGGTCGAGGGTCATTGGACAGCGAACAACGCGCTGCGTTTCCGAAACGATCATCGGCGACGTCGTTATTCCCGAAGGCCGTTCTCCGCGGACCGTCTCCTTCTTCCCCGCCCCTTCCAGGTCGTGCTGGTTGCAGCGCCGAGCAGGCCAAACAGCGCTAGCGCGCTCGGATGCGGGCATCGCCGAACATCACTCCACGCGTCATCGGACGCAGCAGAAAGTCGTGCGGGAAGCCGAGCGCGATCGCGCTGTCTTGCTCGAGGCGCGCGCACTGCGAGTCGGACAGCGACAGCTGCAGCGCACCCAGGTTGTCCTCGAGCTGTTCCAACGTGCGCGCGCCCACGATCGGCGAAGTCACGGCCGGGTTCCGCAGCGTCCAGGCCAGAGCGACGCTTCGCCAGCATCGTCGAGCACGGCAGCTTCGCGCGCGCGGCCGTGCAGCTCGGGGTGTCGCGCTCGGCGCTCAGCCAGGCCATCCGTGGTCTCGAAGAGCGGCTGGGCGTGCGCTTGCTGAACCGCACCTCGCGCTACGCGGCGTGCTGGCCGGCGTGGGGCTGGCGTACTTGTTCGACTGCCACGCGCAGCCGCTGGTGACTGCAGGCAAGCTGGTGCGCGTGCTCGAGCCGTGGACCCCGGCGTTTCCGGGCTTCTACCTGTACCATCCGAGCCGCCGTCACACGCCACCTGCGCTGCGAGCGTTCATCGACTTCGTGCGCGCGGCCCAGGCAGCCTCCTCGCGCCGAGGACCAGCAAGCACGCGAGCGCGGTCGTGACCGCGACGGACTGGCTGCGACCCGGCGGCGCGATCGCACAGCCGCCGTTCTCCGTTCGTGCGGCCGCGCCCGTCCCGCCTTGACCCGCAGCGGCACCCGCGGTGGGCGTCGCACCCGCGACACCCGGCCACGGATCCGGCGCGCTCGGCCCGGCGTTCGGAAGGCCGCTGTCGCGCACGGGTGGCGCGCCGCCGGTGCCCGCTGGGCTCGAGGTGGCGGCGTCCGGCGCCGGCGCGACATCCGGGGTCGCCGCTTCCATCCCTGCATCGCCCGCGACGGCAGCGTCCATTGCGGAGC
>Ga0190265_10002240_pt1 | contig 12947 bp, 9 predicted proteins | sample Popmic124T_FD_133135 | JGI IMG/M metagenome (GOLD analysis project Ga0190265, IMG submission 133135) | Populus adjacent soil microbial communities from riparian zone of Indian Creek, Utah, USA - 124 T | ecosystem: Environmental > Terrestrial > Soil > Riparian zone | place: USA: Utah | collected... | reverse complement strand
GGGGTGGGCGACGGCGAAGAAGAGGTCGAGGAACGGGTTGGGCTGCGGCGCGTCGGAGCCTAGAGCCAGGTGGACTCCGCGGTCGAGGAGCGAACGCAGGGACTGGGAGGCGGCGGCGCGCGCGGGTCCCAGCGAAGGCACCAGGTCGATCGTCAGGTGGGTCGGGTTCTGGACCACGATCACCCCCAGGCGCCGGGCCTGCTCAACCTGTTCCGGCAGGATCATGTCGCCATGCTCGATCCGCGGCCGCAGCAGGCGCCAGATGAAAGCGGGCGCCGAGTCTTCGAGCTCGCCCAGGAAGTTGTCGATGGCCCGGTCGCCGAAGGTGTGGGCGATGATCTGGCTGCGCACCGGCACCCCGAAGAGGCTTTTGCGGACGATCTGCATCAGGGATGCCGCCGTTGCATTGAAACGGCCCCGGCCCGGATAGTCCGCGTAGGGCGCTCTAAGAGCGGCGCTGCGCTCGACCGGCGTGCCGTCCAGGATCCATTTGGTACCCGAGGAGATCAGCCGGTCCGAAGGATCGGAGAGCGTCGAACGGCAGGACTCGTTCGGAGTCATGGGCAGGCAGATCGAACGCACCCTGACCTTGAGGTCGGCGCTGCCGAGGATGCGCTCGCTGCGCTCGCGGGTGAAACCGATCGTCATCTCCTGGACCGAAGTCACGCCCACCTGCGCCGCAAGGCCCGTCAAAGCCTCGAACTCCGCCCGCATCACCTCGTCGGAGATGTCCGCGCGGTACTCCCGCACCAGGTTGAACAGGGCGTACTCGTGGATCACGCCGTTGACGACGTTGGTGCCCGGGAAGCGGCCGTAAGAGCCGCCGTATGGGTTTGCCTGCGTCTCCGCGATCCCCGTCGCCACCATGGCCCGGGTGTTGATCAGTGCGCTATGCGAGGACCAGGTCAGGAGGAGGACCGGGTTGTTCGGAGCCACGGCGTCGACTGCCCGCCGGTTGATGGTGGGATCGAGGATCAGCTTCTCGCCGACGAACGTGAAAATCCACTCTCCCGGTTCCGCGGTGGCTACAGCCTGCTCCACCTGGTCGAGCGCCGCCTCGAAGCTCGGCCCGGGACCCGGGATGTCGATGGGGGGAAGCGTCAGGCGCGGGAAGCCGACGCCCAGGTGGGAGTGCGAGTCGTTGAAGCCCGGCACCACCACCCGCCCGCCGAGGTCGATCGACCGTGTGCCCGTGCCCGCCAGGGCGCGCACCGGAGCGTTGTTGCCCACCGCCAGGATCCGCGTGCCGCGGATGGCGACGGCCTGGGCCCAGGGCCGGCCGGCGTCCGCGGTGAAGACCTTGCCGTTGTAGAGGATGAGGTCCGCCGGCGGGGCGGCCTGCGCGGTGCCAGCGAAGAGAAGAAGAAGGAGGGCTAATGGGGAGAAGCTGATTCGACGCATGAAGGGGGGCTCCTTTCAAGGACCACAACCTAATAGGTGGCGCCGGCGGTCAATCCCGAGCCTCCAACTCCCACAGATCCGGATACCGCGTCACGAAACCGGCCTCCAAGACCTTGAGGGTCGCGGCATACCCGAACCGGGGTGACTGGTAGTCGTACTCGTTGAACGTGAGGCGGCGGTAGTGCTGCTCCAGCCGTTCGAACCGCAGCTCGGGAAACAGCAGATAGGCCGCCGGAGCGTCGGCTCCCTGGCCGATGTCCAGGGCGAGCCGCCGTAGCTGAACGAGGTTCGTGGCCGGGGTGAATCCGAGATCGACGTCGACCAGGCCCGCCACCTGCGGCTGCTCGACTCCGTTCAAAGTCCAGCGTCCGCCCGGCTCGGCGGCGATGGCGATCTCCACGACGGCTTTCCCCAGCCAACCGGAGACCCTGGCTGAACGAGCCCGCCAGGCCGCGTCGCAATCCACCTCGTAGCGCAGGTGGCAGGGCTGCCCTTCCTCGGAGAGGAACACCGCCGTTCCCGTCAGGCGCCAGCCGCCGTCCAGGGCCTGGAGGCCGCAGGCGTCGTGGCCGGGTGAGTCCAGCCTACGCCACAGGATCGTCTGCTCGAGCACGCCTTACCTCAGGCCGCGGCCTCTTCCTTGACGCCCACCATCAGCTCGCGCAGGGTCTTCTTGGCGTCGCCCAGCACCATCATGGTGTTGGGCTGCACGAAGAGGTCGTTCTCGATCCCCGCAAAGCCGGTGTTCATGCTGCGCTTGAGCACGATCACCGCCCGGGCCTGGTCGACGTTGAACACCGGCATGCCGTAGATCGGGCTGCCGGGGTTGGTCTTCGCTGCCGGATTGACCACGTCGTTGGCGCCGACGACGAGCACGGCGTCGGTACGGTTGAACTCGTCGTTGATGTCGTCCAGGTCGTAGATCTGCTCGTAGGAGACGTTGGCCTCGGCGAGCAGCACGTTCATGTGCCCGGGCATGCGCCCGGCGACCGGGTGGACGGCGTATTTCACGGTGGCGCCGTTCGCTTCGAGCGCCTGGGCCAACTCGCGCACGGCGTGCTGCGCCTGGGAGACGGCCATGCCGTAGCCCGGCACCACGATCAGCGACTGCGCCGCCATCAGCACCCCCACGGCGTCGTCCACGGTCGCCTGGTTGTAGGCCGCTCCGGAGGCGGTGGCGGTGGCCTGGGCGGGGTCGCCGCCGCCGGTGCCGAAGGCGCCGAACAGGACGTTGGTGAACGACCGGTTCATCGCCTTGCTCATCTTGAGCGAAAGCAGGAAGCCGGAGGTGCCGTCGAGGGCGCCGGCGATGATGAGCACGTAGTTGTTGAGCGCGAAGCCGGTGGCCGCGGCGGCGAGGCCGGCGTAGGAGTTGAGGAGCGAGACGACGACCGGCATGTCGGCGCCGCCGATGGGCAGCACGGCGAGCACGCCGACCGCGAGGCCGATCACTCCGATCGTGTAGAAGAGGACGCTCTGCCCCGGGTTCACGATGAGCATCACGAGCAGGACCAGGGCGCCGAAGAAGAGCGCGATGTTCGAGGCGTTCTGACCCTTGTAGGTCACCGGCGCGCCGGTGATGAGCCCCTGCAGCTTGCCGAAGGCCATGAGGCTGCCGGTGAAGGTGAGGAAGCCGAAGAACACCTCGAGGCCCAGCGCCCCCATGGTGAAGCGGTCGAGCCCGCCGGTGTGGGAGCGGTGGTAGTACTCGGAGACGCCCACGAGCGCCGCGGCCAGGCCGCCGAAGGAGTGGGAGAGGGCGATCCGCTCCGGCATCTTGGTCATCGGGATCCAGATCGCCATCGAGGCGCCGATCATGGAGCCGAGGATCAGGCCGATCGCGATCCACCGGAAGGTGATGATCTCCTGGTGGAGCAGGGTGCCGACGACCGCGACCAGCATGCCGAAGGCGCCCAGGAGGTTCGCCCGGCGGGCGTGCCTGGGCGAGCTCAACCCCTGGAGGGTGAGGATGAAGCAGACCGACGCCACCAGGTAACAGAGCGGGATGATCCAGGAGGAGCTCATGAGCGGTCCGTGGGGCGCTTCCGGAACATCCGAAGCATGCGGTCGGTGATGAGGAAGCCGCCCACCGTGTTGATGGTGGCGCAGACCACGGCGACGAAGCCGAGCACGGTCGCGAGCGTGCCGTAGCCGCCGCCGGCCGCGACCAGCGACCCGACGAGCGAGATGCCGGAGATCGCGTTCGTCCCCGCCATCAGCGGGGTGTGCAGCAGCGGCGGCACCTTGGAGATCACGTAGTGGCCGAGAAACCCGGCCAGCACGAAGATGTAGAGGCCAAAGAGAAGCTCGTTCGACATTGTCCTTCCTTCTCGGAGAGTCCGGCCGGGAATCCTAGCACGCCCGTACAACCATCCTCTGCTGGAACAATGAAGCGTCCGGCGATACACTTCACTCGTGCCAAATGACAGTGCGGGCTTGCGGCGGGCGCTGCAGGCCGATACGCGGGCGGAGAGCGGGAGCGGTCCCCTGGCCGGTGGACTGCTGGTCCCTGGCCTCACGGTCCTCCATCATCCGGACCTGGCGAGGGTGGGTGAACGTGCGTCCCTGCTCGGCCTCGTCTCCGGGCGCGAGCAGCCGCTCTCGCGCGGCGAGCCCGCGTTCGCCCAGCCGGGGAGCGGCCTGCTGCGCCCCCTGGCCGACGCCTTCCTGAGCCGCCGGCCGATCCGCCTGGTGCCGGGGGCCGAGCCGGGGAGCGTCCGCCTGATCCGCGGCGAGAGCGGCACGGCCCTGGCGGTGGACGGCCAGCCGGTCGCCGACTCCTGGGACCTCTCCGCGGCCGAGGTACGGCGCGGTGCCGTCCTCCTCCTCGCCAACCGGATCGTCCTCGTCCTCTCGCAGCTCGACCCCCTGAGCGCGGCCGGCGTCGCCGCCTTCGGCCTGGTGGGGGAGAGCGCCGCCATGGTCGACCTGCGCCGCGAGATCGGCCGCGTGGCCGGCCTCGGCGTGCCCGTCCTCCTGAGGGGGGAGACCGGCACCGGCAAGGAGCTGGTCGCCCGGGCCCTCCACGACGCCGGCCCCCGCCGCCACCGGCCCTACCTGGCCCTCAACATGGCGGCGGTGCCTCCGTCCCTTGCCGCCGCCGAGCTCTTTGGCGCCGCGCGGGGGGCCTACACCGGGGCGGACCGGAAACGCGCCGGCTATTTCCAGAGAGCGGACGGCGGCACCCTCTTCCTGGACGAGGTGGGGGAGACGCCCGCCGAGGTGCAGGTCCTCCTCCTTCGCGCCTTGGAGGGTGGCGAGGTCCAGGCCGTGGGTGGGGACGCCCCCGTGAAGGTCGACGTGCGCCTGGTCGCCGCCACCGACGCCGACCTCGAGGGGGCCATTGCCGCGGGCCGCTTCCGCGCCCCCCTCTTTCACCGCCTCGCCGGCTACGAGATCGCGGTGCCGCCCCTGCGCGACCGCCGCGACGACTTCGGACGGCTCTTCCTGCACTTCCTGCGCGGCAATCTCGAAGCCCTGGGGGAGGCCCACCGGCTGAGCTCCGGGGACCGCCCCTTCGTCCCCGCCGCGCTGGTCGCCCGCTTGGCCTCCCACGACTGGCCGGGCAACGTGCGCCAGCTCAAGAACGCCGTCCTGCAGATCGTCATCGCCGGCAGGGACGGCGGCGAGCCCGGCATGTGGCACCAGGCCGAGCGCCTCCTCCAGGATTCCGCCAGGTCCCTCGTGCCGGAGGACAGCGACCCGACCGGCGTTCCGGCCGTTCAGCCCTCCGAGCCGCGGAATAAGGAGGGGCCCCGCCGGATCTACCGCAGTGCGGAGAACATTCCGGAAAGCGAGATCCTCGAGGCCCTGCGCGCCAACCGCTGGCGCATCCAGCGGGCCGCGGCACAGCTCGGCATCTCGCGCGGCGCCCTTTATGAGAGGATTGAGAAGAGCTCACGAATCAAAAAGGCGGTCGACCTCTCCCGCGAGGAGATCGAGGAGTGCTCCGCGCGGTGTAGCGGAGATCTGGCCGCCATGGCCGAGGCCCTGGAGGTTTCGAAGCGGGGGCTCCAGCTCCGGATGACCCATCTCGGTCTGAGCTGAGGAGTAGCATCATCATGGGTTTGCGCCCGCAGACGATCGGTCCTTACGCGCTCGACAGGAGGCTCGGGGCGGGTGGGATGGGGGAGGTCTACCGCGCTTTCGACGAGCGCCTCGACCGCTGGGTGGCGATCAAGCTCATCCGCTCCGAGGCGGCGGAGAATGCCACGGCCCGCGAGCGCTTCCGCCGCGAGGCCCGCGCCGCGGCCAGCCTCTCGCACCCCTCGATCGTCCAGATCCACGACATCGTCTCGAGCGACGAGGGCGACGCCATCGTCATGGAGCTCGTCGAGGGCGAGAGCCTGTCGAGCCGCCTCGCCCGCGGCCCGTGCCCTGTCGAAGAGGCCGTCCGCCTGGGCCGTGAGATCGCCTCGGGCCTGGCCGCCGCCCACGCCCGGGGCATCGTCCACCGCGACCTGAAGCCCGAAAACGTGATGATCACGGGCGAAGGCTACGCCAAGATCCTGGACTTCGGCCTGGCCAAGCGGCTCGAAGGGGAGGCTTCCCTCACCGAAGATCACCGGGTCATCGGCACCTTCCGCGCCATGTCTCCCGAGCAGGCGCGGGGCCTGCCCGTCAGCCCCTCCTCCGACCTCTTCTCCCTCGGCACCCTCCTCTACGAGATGCTGAGCGGAAAGTCGCCTTTCGAGGGTGGCTCGACGCTCGAAACCCTGACGCGCATCTGTACCCACCAGCAGGCCCCGCTCCGGGAGGTCAGCCCGGCCGTTCCCGAGAGCTTGTCGAACCTGGTGGACCTCCTCCTCAAGAAGGATCCGGCCCTGCGGCCGGAGAGCGCGGGGAAGGTCGAGTCAGTCCTCCGCGGCCTCGACTCTCACCTCCGGTTTTCGGTCGAAGAGGCCGTCACCCTGGATTTCCCCAGGGTCTCGGCGGCCGTGGCGGTGAGCCGGGAGGAGGCGCGCGCCGCGCCCCGGCCGCCCGCTCGCCGGTACCTCCTGGTGGCTGCTGCCTTGGCCGCCGTGGCTCTCCTGGCTGCGCTCTGGCTCCTGCGCGCCGGCCGGGCGGAGCCGCTCTACATCGCCGTCCCGGAGCCCGAGGTGACGCGGGGCCGCGGCGACGAACGGGTCGCCCTCACGGAGACCGCGCTGCGCGCGTCGGTCCTCGACTCGCTCCTGTCTTTGGAAAGCGTTTTTCCGCTCGCTCCCGACCAGGTCGACGAGGCTTCGGGAACCTTGCCGCAGATCGCCCGGACGCTCGCCGCCGGCGAATTGATCACCTCCCGGTTGAGCTGCGGCGCCGAGGTCTGCGAGGTAGTGCTGAGCCGCGTGCGCGGAGCGGACGGCGGCCTGCTCTGGACCCAGACCTTGCAAGCGCCGCTGGAACGGCCCGACCTCCTGGCCGAGGCGGTGCGTGGAAACCTTTTCAAGGCCTATGGGGATCGCCGGGTCCGCGGGCGGGTTCCCCGGCTCGAGGTCCGCCCGGCGGACTACACCGAATACCTCCGCCTGGTGCGCGGCTTCGACTCCGGCGAGGAGGAGGAGGTGCCGGTCGACCGCATCCTGGCCCGCCTGCAAGAGATCCGCTCCGGCTCGCCACGTTTCCTGGACGCCTACACCTTCGAAGCCGAAACGCTGGAGTACCGGTTCCGGACCCGGCGCGATCCCGCGGACCTGGAGCGCGGGTTCAAGGTCCTCGAGGAGGCGGGCGAGCTCTCTCCCGGCGACCCGCGGCCGATCTTGGGGCGGATCAGCCTGGCTCTGACCGGCGGCCAGCTCGACCGCGCCGAAGAGGCGATCCGTGCCCTGGAGAAGCTGCAGCCGGGCGATGCGAGAGTCCTGGCCCGCCGAGCCCGCCTGATGGACCGGCGGGGCGACACCGCGGAGGCCGTGAAGCTCATGGAGACCGCGGCGCGACAACTCCCTCTCTGGAAGCACCTCTTCTGGGCGGCGGACATGAACTACCGCCTCGGCAGAGTTGCCGTGGCGCGCGAGCATTTGGAAATGTTGCTGAAGCGCTCGCCGGGGCATTACGTGGGGCAGTCCAAGCTGGCCGAGATCGAATTGATGAACGGCAGCCCGCGGCGGGCGGCGGAGCTCTACTCGGACCTCGTCCGCCGCTCTCCCCAGTTCGGCGAGCTCACGAACCTGGGGCTCGCCTGGAGCCTCCTGGGGCGCTACGGCGAGGCCGAGGAGAGATACCGGGAGGCCCTGGCGCTCGCGCCCGAGAGCCCTCTCGCCCTCCTCAACCTGGCCGATGTAACCCTTTTCCAGGGCAAGCGGACCCAAGCGGAGTCGCTCTATCTGAAGTTGCTCGAAGTCAGCGAGAAAGATCCGGCCGCCTTGAGCGACATCCAGATCCTCTCCGCCCGGGCCCAGGCCCAGGCCCACCTGGGCAGGAGCGGCGAGGCCCTCCAGGCCCTGCAGGCGGCCCTGCGCCTTGCGCCGGAGAACCCCCAGACCGCCTACGAGGCCGCGGTGATCTATTCCGTGCTGGGCGACAGGGCCTCCGCCCGGTTCCATGCCGAGAGGGCCCTCGATCATGGCTACGAGCCCCGCTGGTTCAGCTTTCCGTGGTTCGAGCCCCTGCGATCACTTCCCGAGTTTCGTCGGCGGCTTGACTGAGGGGGTAGACGGGCACATTGCCGCTGGTGTCCTTATTCACGATGATCGGATCCGAAGAAGTAAAGGTCTGGCCCGAGAAGATGATTTGGAACGTGAAACCGAAAGAGCCGGATGCGGAATTTTCGTCCAGGATGTAAAGCGTCTTGCTATCGCTGCTGTAGACCTTCGTGATCCCCGCGGGCTGGGAGGTGGGCTCGTTGTCGTTCGTCGGATCGGTCCACACGATGGCGTCGCTGGCGGTGCGGAAAATTATGGGCTCCGTGCTCAGTGGTTGAATAGTAAAGACGGTCATCATGAAGTCGAAATGTGAGTCAGCGGTGATCTGGCAGTGCGTAAGCGCAAGGTCTGGGCTTCCGACAGCTGGAACATAGTTCCAATGTGGTTCGTTATTGGTCAGCAGAGAGAACTGTACTGAGTAACCTCGAGCCAGGACGTCCATAGCTTTCACCTCCTATTTGCCCAGGCGCCGATCGTCTGGGAGTTGTGAGCGGTAATAGCAGCCTCCGTGCCAGGCGGTAGCTGCTCTGAAAACCCTTGCAATTGGGGACTCGGCGCTCCGGATCGGGGTCGCGGCAATGTCCCGGACGCTCCCCGACGGTTCCCGACACTCGGCTGACACGAGACGTGTCGGCGACGGCTCTCCGACACCCCTGCGACACCCCGGGCACCGCTTTTTCCACGGTTTCTCCCCGGGAAGTGTGGTGGCATGGCCGTTGCTCCTGTATCCTTGTCGGAACCGTTTCACCAAGGAGAGAAATCCGATGAAGAAGCACTGGAAGTGGCTTGCCGCGCTCGCCCTGGTCTGCGGTCTGGGCCTCAGTTACGCCGCCGTGTCCGACGCCCAGGGAGGCATCACCGCGGAGCCGATCCCGCCGGGCTACCAGTTCCCGGCCGCCAAGGCGACCGTGCTGGGCTGGGTGGCCGCCAACAACGTGACCGCCATGCGCAACCACGCCTGGAACCTGTGGGCCGGCATGACGGCGCCGTCCCAGTCCACCTTCCGGGGGGCCAAGCTGCCTGTCTGGGAGACCTGGTACTCGACCGCCGAAGTCTTCTCGGCGGACCCGCTGCCCGCCGCCGCCGAGCGCGGCCGGCCCGACCGCCCGTTCGTGAAGCCGCGGCAGTTCACCCACTTCCTGGAGGCTCCGGAGGTTCCCAGCGCCGCGTCGGACCAGGTCGTCTCCTTCAACAAGTTCGACGGCGCCTCGGCCCAGTTCCTCAAGGCGAGCCATCCCAGGCCGGCGGGCCCCTCGGCCCCTTACGACTACACCCAGCAGTCGAGCCTCACCGCCCTCAACAACGCCTGGCCCACGGGGACCGAGGTCAAGAAGCGCGCCGTCGACCCCTTCCCGCGTCCGGGGATCAACACCAAGCCGGTCTTCATGCTCGTCGAGGACGAGGGCCTGACCCCCATCCCCTACTGGCAGGGCCCGGCGGCGAGCACCGCGGCGAACTGCCAGGCCCCGGTGGGCGGGACCCCCAGCGGCTGGTCGCGCAACTGCCACCCGGACCCGAACACCTGGACCACCTGCGTGCTGGTCGACCCGAACGGCACCGGCCAGAGCGGCCGGAAGCCCACCGCGGCCGACCTGGCGGAGATCGTCCCCAACTCGACGCTAGCCTGCACGACCTATCCCCTGGTGGTGCCCCTCTCGATGTTCTACAACTTCGAGCTGGACGCCCAGGAGGCCGCGGCCTTCACCCAGAACCAAGGCATCACGGCCGAGGCGGGCGACTTCGCCATCTTCGTCGCGATGCACGTCACCAGCAAGGAGATTCCCCACTGGACCTGGCAGACCTACTGGTGGCAGGCGGGCAAGAACCCGCCGAACAAGTACCCCGGCAGCGTCGACGGCATGATCTCCAAGGTCAAGGGCCCCTGGCGCAACTACGCCATGTGCAACGCCTACAGCATGCTCGCCTCGACCGGCAAGCCGGTCGTCTGCTTCAACCCCTTCCTGGAGACCAGCCCGGGCATCCCGGACGGCCTCAACTCCAACTGCATGACCTGCCACGGCTCGGCCCGCTTCCCCGGCAACAACAACTTCCCGGGCACCCAGGTCGGCTATCCGCCGAAATACCCGTACCCGTTGAACTTCAACGACGCCCAGCTCTTCGGCACCCAGACGCAGACCGACTTCGCCTGGGCGATCACGGTCAACGCCGTGGCCCCCGCCGGCAACTGAGGCCCAACGGGACTCACTCAAGTAGGGGAGGGGCTCGCCCCCTCCCGTTTTCGTCGCTCCCCGCAACGATCCCCCACCCAGCCGGGGACGAGCCCCGCCCCTACTGCGGAATTCACGGCATTCCCGGGATTCCACGAGCTGCTCCCGTAGGTCCGGGATTATCTCAGGCAGGTACGGGAGCAACCCCGTAGGTCCGAGAGTGGCTCACGTAGATCCGAGGGTAACTCCCGCAGATCCGGGAGCGTCTCTCGTCGGTCCGGGAGTATCTCCCGCAGGCACGGGATGTCTCCTGCGGGCGCGGAGCGTCTCCCGCGGGTTCGTTGAGTGTCTCTCGTAGGCACGGGAACAACTCCTGTAAGTCCGGGATCGGCTGAGATCGGGTATGACCGTGCTCGTCGGTTATGATTTCCCGCAAAATTCATTCCCCCGGCGAGAACCGCGTACTTATGGCCCACACCTATTCCAACCTCATTTATCACATCGTCTTCTCGACCAAGAACCGCCTACCGTGCCTCCGGGACGACCTCCGGGAGCGGATCTACGATTGGCGGGGCGGAATTGATTGGAATGAAGAGGCGGGCGAGGCTGGTATAGTCCGCTGCCGTGAACGACACGGCAAAACAGAGCGCCTACAAGGCGGCCGGCGTCGACATCGACGCCCAGGAGAAAGGGCTCGCCCGGGTCAAGAAGCTCGCCAGGTCGACCTTCACCCCGGGCGTCCTCACCGAGATCGGCAGCTTCGGCGGCCTGTTCCGGCCCGACCTCGCCGGCATGACCGAGCCTGTGCTCGTCGCCTCGGCGGACGGCGTGGGCACCAAGCTGGTGGTGGCGAAGCTGGCCGGGGACTACTCCTCGGTGGGCCGCGACCTGGTCAACCACTGCGTCAACGACATCCTCGTCCAGGGGGCGACGCCCCTCTTCTTCATGGACTATCTGGGCGCCGGCGTGCTCGAGCCCGAGAAGATGGTCGAGCTCGTCTCTGGCGTCGCCGAGGGCTGCCGGGAAAACGGCTGCGCCCTCCTGGGCGGCGAGACCGCCGAGATGCCCGGCTTCTACCAGCCGGGAGACTACGAGCTCGTCGGCTTCATCGTCGGCCTCGTCGACCGGCCCAGGGTGCTGGACGGCTCCAAGGTGGCGGCCGGCGACGTCCTCGTCGGCCTCCCCTCCTCGGGCCTCCACACCAACGGTTACTCCCTCGTCCGGCGCATCCTCTTCGACAAGCTCGGGCTCGCCGTCGGCGACCGCGCGCCCTGGGAGAAGAAGAAGCGCACCGTGGGCGAGGTCCTGCTCGCGCCGCACACCTCCTACCTGAAGCCCATCCGCCCGCTCCTCGGCGAGCGCGCCCTGCACGGCATGGCCCACATCACCGGCGGCGGCCTGACCGACAACCTGCCGCGCATCCTCCCCGCGGACACCCACGCCGTCATCCGGGTGGGGAGCTGGCCCGTGCCGGAGCTCTTCCATTTCCTTCAGGAGAGCGGCGAGGTGGACGCCGACGAGATGTTCCGCGTCTTCAACATGGGCGTCGGCATGGTCCTCGCCGTCGACCCCGCGGGCCTGCGCGACGTCCTGGGCCTGCTGCGCTCCGTCGGCCAGAAGAGCTACCTCGTCGGCACCGTCCAGAAGGGCGGCGGGGGCGTCGTCTACGACCTCGGCCTCGAAGCCGGCGAAGAGGGGGCTTCTTCCTCTTGACGCCGCAGACACCCGCCCGGCTCGGCATCCTCCTGTCAGGAAGGGGGAGCAACTTCCTCGCCCTCCACGCCGCGATCTCTCGCGGCGAGGTCCCTGCCGAGATCGCGCTCGTGGCGAGCAACGTCGCCGAGGCGCCGGGCCTCGAGCGGGCCCGCGAGTTGGGGCTGCCGGCCGTCGCCATCCCCTACCAGGGGGAAGGCCGGCGCGCCCACGACGAGAAGATCGTCGCGGCGCTGCGCCAGGCCGGAGTCGAGTGGGTCTGCCTCGCGGGCTACATGCGCCTCCTCACCCCGGCGTTCCTCGCCGCCTTCCCGCGCCGCGTGCTCAACATCCATCCCAGCCTGCTGCCCGCCTTCCCCGGCCTGGACGCCCAGGCCCAGGCCCTCGCCCACGGCGTCAAGGTCTCGGGCTGCACCGTCCACCTGGTGGACGAGGGGCTGGACAGCGGGCCCATCGTCGTCCAGCGCGCCGTCCCCGTGCTGGACGGCGACACCGAGCGCACCCTCGCCGCGCGCATCCTCGAACAGGAGCACCTGGCTTACCCCGAGGCCCTGCGCAGGCTGCTCGCCGAGCCCTGGCGCGTCGAGGGCCGAAGGATTCTTTTCGGGCTGGAATAACCCGGGAGGAGGGACGGTTGTGGAGGGCTCGGGCGGGTGGGGGAGCGCAGGGAGGGCGGCGGGAGAAAAACGCGGGGGTTGCAATCCGTCGCGCTTGGGAATACACTCCTCCTCCTTGCGGTTGTAAGGTCTTGACAGGCGGCGCGGGTGGGAGCGAGCGGGGACGCGAGCCTGCATTTCAGATTGAAATCCTGACGCAAAGAGCGAAGCGAGGGACGGATTGGGGGGTTGACACCCGGTTCCGACTGTCCTAGACTCCGCCTCCCGTTGAGAAACGGGGCTTGAGGCGGCCGACAGGCCGAGCGCCTCCGTGAGGGGGTCGGTTCTTTGAAAACTGAATAGAGGAAACAAATTGAGTCAGCGGCGAAATACTTCTCAGCGAGTATTTGCCTCTGTGTCTGGCCTTTGGGTTGGATTCGGGGCGGATG
>Ga0190265_10002238_pt1 | contig 12950 bp, 10 predicted proteins | sample Popmic124T_FD_133135 | JGI IMG/M metagenome (GOLD analysis project Ga0190265, IMG submission 133135) | Populus adjacent soil microbial communities from riparian zone of Indian Creek, Utah, USA - 124 T | ecosystem: Environmental > Terrestrial > Soil > Riparian zone | place: USA: Utah | collected... | reverse complement strand
GAGCCCGTGCATGAAGATTCTGGCGCTTTCCCTACTGCTGACACTCGTGATGCAGCCGCTAGCTGCGTCGCACACACCGCCTGCCAACGCCATGGCCACCACGCTGGCGGCGTTCACGAAACGCGTCAACGACTACGCCAGATTGCGGGATCGTCTGGGGAAAGGCGACGCCCACCTGGAGCGAACCGCGGAGGCCGCGAAACTGGTCGCCGCGCAAAACGCGCTGGTGCAGAAAATCCAGGCGGCGCGCGCCGGCGCGAAGCAGGGCGACATTTTCACCGCCGCCGACTGTACGACGCGCGCTCCGGGCTGGTCGTCGACCTGCTTCCTAACGCGCTGCCCTGGAGTGCAGGTCCGGGTCAATTGCAGCCGTTCATCGCCGCAAGGTCTGACAAACTTGTCAGTCACATTCAATTTACGACATGCACAGCAGACCACTTTCTCCTCCTCAGGGGTGGTACGAGTCCGCTCGTACTCGAGGATGGAATATCCAACGCTGGCGCGCTCAGGGCGAGTCCAGGGTCCCGTGGTCATTCGCGCTACGATTTCCGAAACTGGTGAAGTGTCAGAGGCCGCTGCGGTCAGTGGCGACGCGCTGCTTGCAGAAGCGGCAGTCGCGAACGCAAAGAAGGTTATTTTCCGGAGCGCTCCCTCCACCGTGATGACGGTCTATCTTTTCGAAATCGACGGGGCCTGTACGGGGCCCGATACGTTCTTTCGTCTGGGCGCCGGCAACGTTTTCAGAATCACCGTCTGTTCTGAAGATGCAATCAGATAGGAGCGCTCTGTTTTAGGTCATTCTTGACTCAACGAACCGTCGCACTGACGTTCGAGAGAATGACCTATCCACCTATTAGTGATTATCGCGTGCATCCCAGGCAGCAACACGGCTACTCCGGCAGGTCCTTCGGCTGCCAGGTGTCCACGATCGATCCGGGTGTGGTGTCATCGAGCTGGCTCCAGTGCTCGATCGGCACTGCGATCTGCACGAGCGCCGCTGTGGTCATGCCGTGATATTCGCCGGTCAATTCCTGAACGACGCCCTCCAGCCCGGGATTGTGGCCGACAATCATCACGCTGTGCGCGTCGTCCGGCACGCCGTTCAATACCGCGATCACGGCGTCCGGCGTCGCGAGATACAGCGACGGCTCGACGACCAGCTCTCGCGTGTAACCGGCCGACGCCGCCACCGCTTGCGCCGTGGTGCGTGCCCGAACGGCGTCCGACGTGATGATCAGATCCGGTACGAGCGATCGATCGCGCAGCAACTCGCCGACGCGAGGCGCATCGCGACGTCCGCGGTCGGTGAGCGGCCGCTGCCAGTCGTCCTGGGAGGTGTCGGCCCAGCTCGACTTCGCGTGCCTGAGGATAAGCAGCCGCTTCACCAGCCGATGTTACGCCGACTCGGCACTCGCGCGCGTTACGGGTGCGGCTTGCGCCCCAGCGCCGCGAAGGCGGCATAAAACACCTCGTCGGGGACCAGCTCCGGCGTCAGGAATCTCTGGAACAGCAACCCTTCGGTCATCGAGTGGATTACGACGACGAGCAGCTCGGGCCTCATCGGCAGATCGTCGGCCTCGGTCAAGTTGCGAAGCCAATCGGCGCCCGCGTCGAAACTCCTGGCCGTGATGTCGTGCACGCGGGCTCGTAGCTCTTCGTGCGTGAGTGTGTAGGCCATACCGGTCAGACGGCCGACCGCAGCGAGACGGCGATCGGGGATGACGGCAACAGTCGCCTCTGCGAATGCGCGCATCTTTTCCGCAAAGCTCGATCCCGGTGTGATCGCGGGGATGATTGGGGCCCAATAGGCCTCGGCGAGTGCGACAAAAAGCTCGTGGCGGTTCTTGAAGTTGCCGTAGATGGCACCGCTCGTCATCCCCGCGCGCCGCGCGACTTCCTCCATCGTCGTGCGCTCGTATCCCTTCTCCCGAATCAGCTCGCGAGCGGCGGAAAGGAGCTTCGCGCGCGTCCGATCGCGCTTGTCCCCTTTGGGTCGCCCTCGACGGGAGGTCTTGCTCGCGGGGTCAGCAGGCATCGCGGAATATTCGGCAAATTATATATTGATCTTATTTAATAAGATTGTTATTTTAATTCAAAGCGGAGCAATTATGACTATCGAAGCAGTAGTGAACTCAGGGCAGTTGGCGGGCGCGGCAACGCTGATCTGGCGGAACGGCGAGGTGACCCACAGCGCATGCGCCGGCTGGCGCGACATCGATGCGCGAGTCCCGATCGAGCGCGACACGATTTTTCGCATCGCCTCGATGTCCAAGCCGATCACGTCGGTCGCGGCCCTGATGCTCGTAGAGGAGGGAGGGTTCGCTCTGACGGATCCGATCTCACGTTGGGCGCCCGAGTTCTCCGAGATGCGTGTGATGCGATCGCCCGCTGGTCCGCTCGACGAAACCGATCCGGCGGGCCGATCGGTCACTTTCGAGGATCTGCTGACGCACCGATCGGGTCTGACTTACGGCGGCTTCTGGCCAGGTCCGTTAGGCGCGGCCTTCGGTGCGGCGCTCGGCGGCGATATCGACAGCACCGTTGCGCCCGACGAGTGGATCGCGCGGCTTGCCGCCTTGCCATTGATCGATCAGCCCGGTGCCACTCTCCACTATGGACACTCCACGGATCTTCTTGGGCTACTCATCGCCCGTATCGAAGACGCTCCGCTTGGAGAGGTGCTCGAGCGGCGGATCTTCGGTCCGCTTGGCATGCACGACACCGGCTTCACGGTGCCGCGAGAGAAGTGGGATCGTCGAGCCCGCGCGTATGGCTTTGACGATGCGGGACGCCTGATTGCCCGTCCGACGGGGCCCGGCGGATCGTTTCTGGCCGAACGTCCCGCCGACATGAGCTACGTCTCAGGCGGCCAGGGCCTGTGGTCAACAGTTGACGACTATCTTCAGTTCGCCCGGGTGTTCGTTGGTAACGGTGCGGTGGGCGGCGTGCGGCTGTTGCGCCCGGAGACGCTGGTGCGAATGACGACGAATCAGCTGACCGGCACGCAGCGCGCGACGGCAGAAGTCGGTGGACTGCCGCTGTTTGCTTCCGGCCACGGGTTCGGGATGGGTGTGGCGGTGGTGATGGAACCGGAGCAGGCGCTGCCGACGGTATGCGGCGGCGGCCGCGGTGCGGTGGGATGGCCGGGTGGTTTTGGCGGCTGGTGGCAGGCCGATCCCAACGACAACTCCGTCCTATTGTTCCTGTCGCACAACCTCGTCGAGCGGGATCAGTTCGCGAAAGGGGTCGGGTTCGGCGTCTACGGCGCCATCACCCAGTTCCAGGCGCTGGCCGCGGGGTCAAGGGTATAGACATCCTCTACCCATGGGTATAGTCTACCTATACCCATGCCGGTGCCGCGCTACAAGAACCGCATCGAGCTGCTGCAAGGCACGCTCGACCTGCTGATCCTCGAACAGCTGCGCTGGGGGCCCAGCCACGGTTACGGTCTCAGCCACGCGATCCGCGCGCACTCGGGCGATGTGCTGCAGGTCGACGCCGGATCGCTGTATCCGGCGTTGCACCGTCTCGAGCGCCAGGGACTGGTCAAGGCGACGTGGGCGCTGTCGGAAAAGAAGCAGCGCACGCGCGTCTACCGCCTGACCCCCAGGGGCCGCCGCCACCTGGCCGGCGAGCGCTCGAAGTGGGAGCAGATGTCGCAGGCGATTGCCGGCGTGCTGAACCGCGCGCGGTCGAGCGAATCATGAAGTGGCCGGCCTGGCGCCGCCGGCAGGATGCGCAGCTCGACGAGGAGCTGCGCAGTCATCTCGCACTGGCCATCCAGGATCGCATCGAGCGCGGCGAATCGCCTGACCAGGCGGCCGCCGCCGCGCGCCGTGAGTTCGGCAACGTCCTGCTGGTGAGGGAAACCGTGCGCGACACGTGGGGCTGGACGCCGATTCAACATTTCTGGCAGGACCTTCACTATGCCCGGCGCGCGTTGTGGAAGGCGCCGGCCTTCACCATTGCCGCGGTGCTGACTCTGAGCCTCGGCATCGGCGCCAACGCGGCGATGTTCAGCGTGGTGCGCGCCGTGGTGCTCCGGCCGCTGCCGTTTGCCGCGCCGGAGCAGCTGGTGGCGGTCAACGAAACCGATCTCCGCGGCACTCCAATTCCGCGCTCGTCTTCGTGGCCGGACTTTTTTGACTGGCGGCGCGACACACAAACGCTGGTGTCGATTGCCGCTCACCATACCGCCAGCTTCACCGTTACCGGGCGCGGACCCTCACGGCACGTGCCAGGCGCGGTCGTCTCCGCCAATCTCTTCTCGACCCTCGGTGTAGAACCGTACCTCGGCCGCGGCTTTCTCGATGAAGAGGAGCGGGCCGGAGCCGACGTCGTCGTGATCAGCGACGAGTTCCGGCGGGACTACCTGGGCGGTGCGGCAAATCCGGTCGGGAGCGCGCTGACCGTCAATGGCCGCCCCTTCACCATCGTCGGCGTGACGCCGCCACGTTTCAACTTCCCAGTGACGTCGCCGCCGCCCGAACTCTGGGTCACGTTGGCGCAGGACGCACGCGTCGAGGCTCCGGGCGATTCGCCCATGACCGAACAGCGCGGCGCACATTTCATCCAGGTGGTCGGGCGCATGCGTCCGGACCTCACCGTGACGAACGTGCAAGCCGAATTCTCCGCCTTCGCGTCGGCGCTGGCGAAAGCCGATGCCGAGGACCATCGCAACCGCGGCACCATGGTTGCCTTGCAACACGACGTGATCGTCGGCAACGCGCGACGGCCGCTGCTGCTGTTGCTGGCAGCGGTGAGCTGCGTGTTGTTGATCGCGTGCGTCAACCTGGCCAACCTGATGACGGCGCGCGGCGTGACGCGCCAACCCGAGCTCGCCCTGCGAGTGGCGCTCGGCGCCTCTCGATCGCGAGTCGTCCGCCTGCTGCTGGCGGAATCGGTCGCGCTCGCGATCGTGTCGGCCATCGGCGGCCTCCTGATCGCGTGGTGGTCGCTCGATCTGCTCGTCGGCATCGCACCGCGCGACGTCCGCGGCTTGCGGGACGTCTCGATCGATACGGTGGTGCTGGCCTATACGGCGCTGATCGCCTTCTTCTGTTCACTGGTCGTCGGTCTGGCGCCGGCCCTGCGTTCCACGCGCGGGGATCTCCGCCAGGACATGGGCGCCACGCGCACGTCGGGCGGATCGCGTGCCCAGCGCCGCTGGCTGAACGGGTTGATCGTTACGGAAACCGCGGTCGGTGCAGTGCTGCTGGTTGCCGCGACGCTGGTCATCACCGGGCTCGACCGCCTCGCGCGCATCGATCCCGGGTTCGACGCATCGACCGTGTCGACGATGCGGGTCAACCTGCCTGATAGCCGTTACACCTTTGCGAAGCAGGTGGCGTTCTACGATCGCCTGCTACCCGAAATTGCCCGCCTGCCGGGCATCGCCGGGGCGGGCATTGTCGGTCCGCTGCCGCTGAGCGGCTCGAATTATTCGCTCAGCTTCGAGTTGCCCGGCAATCGCGGCGCGGAAACGGCGACACGCCTCAGTGCCGGATTTGCGTTCGTGAGCCCGGGCTATTTCCAGGCGATGCGCATCCCGATTCGGCGGGGACGCGAATTCACGATCGCGGACAACGAAACCGCGCCGCGAGCCGCGATCGTCAACGAAAGTTTCGCGCGGCAGTATTTTCCCGGCGAGGATGCGATCGGCAAGCGCATCAAGCCCGGCCTCAGCACCACCGAGCAGGAGACGCCGTGGCGCGAGATTGTCGGCGTGGTCAGCGACATCAAGCAGCAAACGCTCAATGAAGCGCCGGGCCCGGCGATGTTCGTTCCCCACGCACACGGCCTGATCACGACGCCGCACATCGTGGTGCGAGCCACGAGTGGGGTGGACGCGGTTCCGGAGATGGTCCGGCGCCTCGTCCTGGCCGCCGATCCAGAGCTGGCCATCTTCGACGTCCGGACGCTGCAGGATCGCCTCAACCTGTCGATGGCGCGCCAGCGTTTCACGACGTTGCTGCTGATGCTGTTTGCCGGCCTCGGATTGCTGCTGATCGCAATCGGCCTGTATGGCGTCCTGGCCTACGGCGTTGCCCAACGCACGCACGAGTTCGGCGTGCGCGTCGCGCTCGGCGCCAGGCCGGGGGTGATCGTCAGGGGCGTGGTGAGCGGCGCGTTGACGCTCGTCGGCGCCGGCCTGCTGATCGGCGTGCTCGCCGCTGCCGCCCTGACCCGAGTGATGATCTCCGCGCTGGATTTCGTGGCGGCGCCGGAGGCACCGACCTATGGTGCCGTGGCGATCGTCCTGATGATCGTGGCCGCGGCCGCGGTGTTTGTCCCGGCCCGGCGCGCGATGCGCGTCGATCCGATGCGCACCCTGCGCACGAACTGAACCGCGTGCTTACAGCATCGCTCTCGCGGCTGCCGCCAGCATCACCACACCGGCAAAGACCAGCAGCCACAACACGGTCTGCTTGAAGGCCGCCGCGCTCATGCCGACGTAAATCTTGGAGCCCCAAATCGCGGGCAGCACCAGCGACCCGGCCACGACGGCCATCTGCGGCCACTGATCGGCACGGACGCGGCCGCCGTAGATGTTGACGGCCAGCGTGGCCGACAGCACGATCAAGTTGAAATTCTGCAGGACGGCGCGGTGTTCATCCTTGTTGTAGCCACGCAGCGTGGCCCACAACGCCGGCGCGAGGCCGCTGAAGCCGCTGAGCGGCGCCATCACGCCGCCGAGGAGGCCGACAAACGCGTCGGCCAGCTTGCCGCCGTGGTGAATCCTGGGCAGCTTCGCGGTGGCCAGCATCATCGAACAGCAGATGACGAGCAGCAAGCCGAGCACCAGCTTGAAACGATTGGGATCCAGCAGCCCGAGCAGCCGGATCCCGATGGGGATGCCGATGGCGCTCCCGACCACGAAGGGCCACAGGATCGAGACGTACCAGCCGCGGCGCACGCGGAGCGCGGAAATGCACTGTCCGAACCACCCGCCGAACACCGCCATCGGGGCGGCGACCAGCGGATCGATGCCCCACACCCAGATCGACATCGCCACCATCGCGAACGCGAACCCGGAGATGCCCTGCACCAGTCCGGCGATGGCGGCGCCCACCGCCAGAAGCCACAACTCAGTCATCGTGTGAGGCATAAGCCTAACAGGTTGGCGACGGATGGAACTATTCGAATTGAACTATAGTCTAATCCGAATAGCGCGATGAGACGACTGACCCGCGACCCGGCCGAACTGATCCCGCTCAAGCACGCCACCTACCAGGTGCTCCTCGCGCTTGGCGACGGCGAGTCGTTGCACGGCTACGCGATCATGCAGGCCATTGCCACGATGACCGGCGGCCGCGAGTCGATCCTGCCAGGCACGCTCTACGCGGCGCTCGCGCGGATGGTCGACGAGAAGCTGGTGGAAGAGTCGGCGCCGCGTGACGACGACCCCAGCGGCGGGCCGCCGCGGCGGCATTACCGCCGCACCACCTTCGGCCGCGCCGTGGCGCGGGCCGAGTCCGAACGCCTGCGCGCCCTGCTCGACATCGCGCGCGCGCAGAAGATCTAGCACCACGCCCATGCTGTTCAAACGCGCCGCATCGCGCCTTTACCACGTCACACTCCGGGCGTTTCCGCGCCGGCACCGCGACGCCTACGCGGCCGAGATGATCGACAGCTTCGAGCGCGAGCTCGCCGCGCGCCTGGCCCGCGGCCGCGGCTGGTCAACGCGCTGGTTTGTGGCCGCGGCGTGCCTGAATGCGGTCGGCACCGGCATGGGCGAGCGGCTGCGTCAACGCCGTCGACGCTTCGGCCCGATGTTTTCGCCGCTCGATGTCACGCTGGCCTGGCGCATGCTGGTCCGCTACCCCGGGCTCACCCTCGTCGGGGTGTTCGGCATGGCCATCGGGATCGCGATTGCCGCCGCCGCCTTCACCATTGTCTCCACGGTCATGGAGTCGCGGCTGCCGCTGCCCGACGGCGATCGGGTCGTGTCGCTGGCCAACTGGGATGTCGCCACCAGCAATCGCGAGCCGCGGATGATCCGCGACTTCACCGCGTGGCGGGCGATGACCTCGATCGAAGATCTCAGCATCACGCGCACGGTGCAGCGCAACCTGATTGCGGACGGCCGTCAACCCGACACCGTCACCGTGGCTGAAATTGCCGCATCCGCCTTCCGGGTGGCGCGCGTCGGCGCCTTGCGAGGGCGGCACCTGCTACCCGAAGACGAGCGCGCCGACGCACCGAATGCCCTCCTCATCGGCCACGACGAATGGGTCAACCGTTTCGGCGCCGATCCGGACATTGTTGGCCGCGCCGTGCAGCTGGGGAGCAGCACCTACGTGATCGTCGGCGTCATGCCGGACGAGTTTGCGTTTCCGTTGAATCACGGCTTCTGGATTCCGTGGCGGATTGAGGGGTCGGCCTACGAGCCGCGCAGCGGGCCGGTCGTGAGCATCTTCGGCCGGCTCGGCCCGGGCGCGACCATCGACAGTGCGCAGGCCGAGCTCTCGGCCATCGGCCAGCGTCTCACCACCACGTTCCCCGGCACGCACCAACACCTGCGGCCGCGCGTGATGCCGTATACCTACGCGTTCAACGACATGGATGATCCCCTTAACGCGCTCGCCCTCCGCGCGATCCAGCTGGCGCTCGTCCTGCTGCTCGTGGTCGTGTGCGTGAATGTGGCCATCCTCGTCTACGCGCGCACCGCGACGCGGCAGGGCGACATCGCCGTGCGCGGCGCGCTCGGCGCCAGCCGGCGCCGCATCGTGACCCAGTTATTCGTCGAAGCGCTGATGCTCGCAGGCGTGGCCGCCACCGCCGGCCTCGGTCTCGCATCCGTGGCGTTGCGCCAACTCAATAGCTCACTCCTGATCGTCGGCGGCCAGGTCCTGCCGTTCTGGATGACGCTCGAACTGTCGACCGACGACGTGCTGTATGTCGCCGGCCTCACGCTGCTGGCGGCCGGCATCATCGGCGTCGTCCCGGCGCTGAAGGCCACCGGTGCGCAGGTTCACACGCGGTTGCAAACGCTCTCGCCCGGCAGCGGTTCGCGCATGCAGATGGGCCGCGTCTGGACCACTTTGATCGTCGCGCAGGTGGCGTTCACCGTGGCGGTACTGCCGGCGTCGATGTTTCACGCGTGGTCGGCGCTCCGGTTTCGCACCAGCGATGCCGGATTCGCGAGCGGCGAGTTCCTGACGGCGCAACTCCTTGTCGACCGCACCACGGCCGCCCCGACGGAGGAAGGCGAGCGCGCGTTCACGGCGCGTCTTGCCGCCGCGCACCAGGAGCTGGAACGGCGCCTGCAGGATCAGCCTGCGGTAAGCGACGTCACCTTCTCGATGGCCGGCGTTGGCGAAGAGCGCGCGCTGGTGCTCGAGATCGAAGGCCGGGAGCCGCCGATCGATCTGGTGGACTACAACATCGTCGCGGGCAGCAAGCGCGGGCATCTGGTGCGCTTCAACCGCGTCGCCGTGGATTTCTTCGACGCGTTCGACGTCCCGGTGACCATGGGACGCGCCTTCCAGGCGTCCGACACGGGCCCTGGCGCCGGGCGCACCACGCCTGGGGTTCTGGTCAATCGCACCCTCGTCGAGGCGCTGCTTGGCGGAGCCAGTCCGCTCGGCAGCCGCATCCGTTATGTCGGGCGCAGCCAGGAAGCCGACGAGCGCGATGTCGAGCTCGATCGTTGGTACGAAATCGTCGGCGTGGTGCCTGACTTTCCCCCCACGGGCGCGCTCGACGTCGAACGGGTGAGCCGTGTCTATCACGCTGCTGCATTCGGCGACGTGTATCCGGCGGAGCTCGCGGTGCGCGTGCGCAGCTCCGACGCCGCGACGTTTGCCGGCACCCTGCGCGAGATCGGCGCGGCCGTCGATCCGAATCTGCAATTGCGCGATGTCGCGACGGCCGAGATGGTGCTCGAGCGAGAGCAGGGGCTGATGCGGTTGATTGGCATCACGGTGAGCCTCGCGATGCTGAGCGTCGTGGTGCTGTCCGCTGCCGGTATCTACGCGATGATGTCGTTCACCGTGTCGCGCCGCCGGCGCGAGATCGGCATTCGCGCCGCGCTCGGCGCCGATCGCAATCGCATCCTCGCCGGTATCTTTTCACGCGCGCTTGGTCAGCTGGCGATTGGGGCCGCGGCGGGCATGCTTGGAGCCGTGGGCCTCGAACAAGTGCTCGAAGGCGAGATGTTCCAGGGCCAGGGCGCGATCATCGTGCCCCTGGTGGCGGCGCTGATGCTCGGCGTGGGGTTCGTCGCCACGCTCGGTCCGGCCCGGCGCGGCCTCAGCATCCAGCCCACCGAAGCGCTGCGCGAAGAATAATCAGCCGGTTACCACTTCATGCCCGGCAGAAACCGCTTGTGCTGCAGGCGAATGGCGGTCAGGTCGGGGCGTTCGATGCGCAGGTGGTTGGTGATCCGGTGCAGCTCCGCTTCTTCCGCCGTCGAGATGCGCTCGTCGCTGGCCGCCACCGCGAACAGGCAGCGGGCGAGCGCGAGCCGCTCGTCGTAGGTCGTCGAGTCGGTGAAGTCCTGGGTGATGGCGAAGTCGGCGGTCACGCCGAACATCTGGCTGCTCGCCTTGGCGATGCTCACCACCAGCATCGCCTGAACGTCCGGCAGATTGCCGTGCTCCGCCAACACGATCTCCATCGCGTGCGTTTCTTCCTTGCTGATGTGTTCATCCGCCCGCGCCACGCGGCCGAGCAGATAGGCGAAGCGGGCGAGATATTGCGCGCGCGCCGGCTCGAGGCGGTCGAGCGCGTTGATGATCTCGCGCAGCGGCGCCGGGTCGGGAGCCGGCGCGTCTTCGTTGAGCCCGAGCCAGCCGTTGATGGATTTCAGCACCGCACTATTATCGCGTTGCACGGTGATTTGGCGAAAGTCCGCGCCAGGCGAAGCGCGGTCGCGGATAATCGTCGCCGGCATCCCCCCTCCTGAATCAAGGAGGTCCCATGCTTGGTCGGTTCCGCCGCGAGCGTTCGCTCGCGATAGTCGTGTTGGCGCTTGGCTCGTTTGCCGGTTGCGCCGGCCGCGGGGTGGTGATGCCGCGCACCACCGCGATGTATCAACAGGCGCGCAGTGTTGACGCCGGCGCGGCGTGCTTTGGCCAGCTCGATCGCACGCCGTTGCCCTCGTTTCCCACCGACGGCGGCCAGGACATCAGCGTCGGGATCATCAACTGGCATTTTCCGGGCGCCGATCCCGCGCCCTGCTGGCGCCGCCACGAGAACCGCGCGATTGGCCTCGTGAAGTGGGATTTTCGTATTGCCGGGAATCTGATCAAGGAAGGTCGCAGGCTGGAACGGGCCGAGCTCGTGCAGCGATGGGAGAACCAGTCGCGGAGCTACGGCGACTACTGGGAGGGAGGCCTCCTGGCCGACGTCAAGATCGCGAGCGCCGCGTGGGAGGCGCGCCACAAACGCGCCGACCCTGCCGACCCGAGCGTCAACGTGTCATCAACCCCGACGCCGATCATCGCCACCGTGCCGTTCAATCCGTCGCCACGCACGCGCACCGTGGACGTGACCGGCCTGGTCCGCTCCTGGCTGGATGGCACCGTTGCCAACCATGGCCTGGTGTGGGACTCGGTCTCCTTCGGCATCGGCGACACGGTCACGCGCACGGTGGTGGAACGCGTCCACGTGCAGCTGCGGCTGTATTTTTCGGAGCCCTGATTTTGCTATCCTCGCCGGTCTGTGCCCCTGCCCGACACCTTCAATGCCGCCACCTATTTTGTCGATCGCCATCTCGCCGAGGGACGGGGCGGCAAGGTCGCGATCGAATGCGGCGATGAGCGCGTTACCTACGGACAAGTCGCCGAGCGCGTGAACCGGTTTGGCGCCGCACTGCGGCGCCTCGGCATTCAGCCCGAGCAGCGCTGCGCGCTGATGCTGCTGGATTCGCCGGCGTTTGCCTACAGCTTCTTCGGCGCCATCAAGATGGGCGCGGTGCCGGTGCCGATCAATACGATGTGGCGCGCCAGGGACTATCAGTTCGCGCTCAGCGACAGCGGCGCCCGCGTGCTGGTGATCAGCCGCGCCCTGCTCGGCGAGTTCGAGGCGATCGATCGCGCGCAGCTGCCGCGACTCGAACACGTGATGGTCGTCGGCGAACAGCGCGACGGCGATCTCGATTTCGATGCGGTGCTCGCGGATGCTCCGGCCACGTGCGAACCCGAGCCGACGCATAAGGACGCGGTGGCGTTCTGGCTCTACTCGTCGGGGAGCACGGGATCGCCGAAGGGCTGCGTCCACCTGCAGCACGACATGGTGGTCTGCGCCGAGTCGTACGCGCAGGCCGTGCTCGGCATGCGCGAGACCGACCGGTGCTTCAGCGCGGCGAAGCTGTTTTTCGCCTACGGGCTCGGCAACGCGCTGTATATGCCGTTCTCGGTCGGCGCCACCGCGATTCTGCTGCCGGAGCCCCCGGCGGCCGCCCGCGTCTACGAGATCATCGAGCGCTATCGGCCAACGCTGTTCTTCAGTGTGCCGACCAACTTCGCCATGCTGCTCGCGCATCAACCGGGCCCGCGCGAATTCGACCTGTCGAGCGTGCGGCACGCGGTCTCCGCGGGTGAGTCGCTGCCCGAACCGCTGTACCGCCGCTTCAAGCAGCGCTTCGGCGTGGAAATTCTCGATGCGATCGGCTCCACCGAAGTGCTGCACATGTTCATCGCCAATCGTCCCGGCGCGGTGCGCCCCGGCTCGAGCGGGCAGATCGTGCCCGGCTACGAGGCGCGCATCGTCGATGACGACGATCGCCCGGTGCCGGTGGGGGAGATGGGCAACCTGCTGATCCGCGGCGACTCGACGTGCGCGTTCTACTGGAACCAGCACGACAAGACCAAGCGCACCATCCAGGGCGACTGGATCCGCACCGGCGACAAGTACACGGAAGACGCGGACGGCTACTTCTGGTACGCCGGCCGCGTCGACGACATGCTCAAGCCCGGCGGCATCTTCGTCAGCCCGGTCGAGAT
>Ga0190265_10002237_pt1 | contig 12952 bp, 11 predicted proteins | sample Popmic124T_FD_133135 | JGI IMG/M metagenome (GOLD analysis project Ga0190265, IMG submission 133135) | Populus adjacent soil microbial communities from riparian zone of Indian Creek, Utah, USA - 124 T | ecosystem: Environmental > Terrestrial > Soil > Riparian zone | place: USA: Utah | collected... | reverse complement strand
GAATGCTCAGCCGCCTCGTCATTGCTACTTTTCTTCTTGAACCACGCATCGAACAGGTCGTGGCGAATCGCCCCAGCCGAATAGAGCTTGTGACGCGTCACATTTTGGCACTCCATCGCCGAAAGGAGTAGGGGAGACTTGCCTCCGTGGTAATACCTCTCATTGGCGCCGCGTATGTCCACGAACTCGATGCCGTGTTTGTAGCCGCGCTCGTCACAATACAATCTGAGTACACCAGTCGGGGCATAGTCCGCTTCAAAACCTGTAAAACGCACGCGCATCCCTCGTCCGGCCAAGCGCTTTTCGGCCTCGAGACACAGACTGAGCGCAGCGTCGCTTGTCCGCAGCAAGACGTTGAACCTTGCCGAGACGTCAGGATCGGAAAGGTCCGCGATATACTTCCGAAATTCTTTTCCCAGACGATTTGTGATGGTGGCATAGACATTTATGTTTTCGCTGCGGCAGATACGTTTGGCGAAGTCAATTTCCCAATCCAACTGCAAGCCCGGTTCCTGACCACGCAGATGGAAGAGGCGATCCTGGGCCTCTAGACCCTTGTCTTTGACGAAAAGTCCTTTGAAGTGAGCAACATGCTGGTTTGTAATCCGGCCGAGTTCGAACGGACTCTCGTCCAGACAGACTGAAGCCCAGCCATGGTCAAGCAGAGCATGCGCACCGAGCAAGGTCAGGGCATATTGCTTTAGGCTTAGGCCGAGGATAAGCAGCACGCCTTCCGGATCGACCGGTTGAAGCCCATTGGCGAACAGTCGGTGGACGGTCTCCACAAAAGCCTTCTCTCGTCTAAGCAACTCCTGTTCTCTGGCGGCGCGATAGGGTATATCTCGTACGCCGACCGGCTCGAACGTCTCGCCGTAGGTGTTACTGAAAATCTTTTCTGTCGCGACCTCCACTCCCTCCACTTGCTGCGGACCAGATCGGAGCGGGTACAGGTGCCGGCCTGAGCTGTGCCTGCGCCATAGTTTCGCATCGCCGTTTTTTTCGGTGATCAATCTCAGGCGATACCAGGCCTGCCAGATCACACTTCGCTTATTACCAACGACCACACTCTCGTGTCCCCAGGACGCTTGTGCAATCTCTGGCAATGCGCCCAGGGCACCAGAGTCTTCGAAAGACTTCACCCAAGGTGCCAAGAGCAGCATCGGCGTGCCGGCGGCGTGGGCGAGTTGGACGAGCGTCGGGGACGACGGTGCGATGACGAGGTCAAGTTCCCTCAGAAGTGCCGCCTCTTCCTCGATGTCGTCCTCCAAACTGATTTCGGTCCAGCGATGCACTGCAATTCCGTTCAGTTGCTCGAACCTATCAAGCTCCTCCTCGCGCGCGTCAGGTTGGAGATTGATGAAGTGAACTCCCTCCACCTGGAGAATCGGCAGCAGTTGATCGAGCGTGAAGGAGTTCCACTTGGTCGCTGGATTTCCAAGAGCCCGCCAGGCAATGCCAACCTTTAACCCGGGCCCAAGCGGGCCGAGCCGCCGGCGCCATTCGTCCGTTTTGGACGGGTCGGTCTTAAGATAGCCCGCGTGCCGGGAAGCATACCTGGATCCACCGAAATAGGCCGGTAAGTCATCGGCTAGAGCATAGCGGTCGAACACGGTCAGCAGAGAAAGCAGGTCGAGATTTTTTACCCGATCGGCTTCAATGGCTCCCCGGCTTAAGCTCTGACCGTCCCGCTTGAGTCCCCCCGCCGCCGGTGTAAGGCCAACAACTTCAATCTCCGGAAAGGATCTTTGCATGAGGCCGACGAGACGAGGATCGACGGTCGCGGCGACCCGCGGTACGAGAGGCAGCAGGGTACCAAAGTACGACGCGTTGGCGAGCGTATTGATGATGTTTGCGTGACCAAGCACGAGAAGGCTTTTGCAGATGCTCTCTGGGCCCGCCCAGACATTGCGCGGTGACTTAAATCCTAAGGCGGTGGCTCGGTCCTCAAACTCAGTCTGGGATGGCATTCTCGACGGCGTCTCACTATCCGGTACGGCCGGGGCGTTTTCCTCCTCGGGAGGGACAAGAGTCAGGCGATAGATCTGGAACGCCTTCTCTCGGTCACCCCGTAGCCAATATCGCTTGGCGATCTTGTTGAGCGTCGTCGTCAGCGGACCCAAGTACGTTCCAAGGTCGGGCTGCAGCAGCAGATAGTCGAAAATGAAGGCCTCTAGTCCTGCTTCGTCCTCACGCCTGGAGAGAATCTTCAGCGCACGACTAATGCGGCGTGTCTTGACATGCCGCAAGAAACGTAAGGGCCAAGACAGGGCCGACCAAACGAAGCGGCCCCAGGAATTTGACCGCCATACCAGACGCGCGCCGTTATCCACCATCTCTTAAGCCCATGGTCCAAGCAGCCCTAAGAGCCCGAGCCCAATAAGCAGCTTGATGGGCAGATCGGTGAAGGAGACGAAACTATCGATCATATCGAGCAGTTTTCGGCAGAACGTCCACGTACTTTTTACGAGGCGCCATCTGTCCGTGCGCGTTAAACACTACGACCCCTACAACAGTGTACTGCGCACCTTGTCACCCTGCACGACATGCGTAAAGATAGGTTCTTGGGTCGCTTTGTGGCCTGTCTTGAAGACTACTTGCATCAACTTGATGTCCCAACTAGCTTTTTTCCGCGAAAGGTACGGCAAGTGGCTGCTGAACGCCTATCAAACAGCGACATTGACACTTCGGAGAGCTCGACGCCTGAAACCTGGGTCAAGCGTGCAAAGATAGCTATTGCCAAATGGCTACCCTTTCGGGATGCGTTGACTCGTAAAGCCAGCAATGGCTCTGTGGGTTTTGACGTGGCGCAGCGTCTGAATACGTCATGGGCCCGTTCGCGACGTGGGAGCCGCATTACTGTTCAACGCAAGCCCATCATTGATGCTCGTACGAAAATCTTCGCGCTCGGCAGTTGCTTCGCACGCGAGATCAGGGTGGCTCTCCGCGCGCGCGGATACGACGTGTACCCAAAATACTTCGATCTGAAGTTCGACCCATCCCGACAGCAGCCCAACATGCTACCCAGATTTGACAACATCAATCACTATGACACCTTCGTTATACGACAGGAAATCGAGCGCGCGATTACCAGGCAGACTTATAGTCCCAAGGATTTTTGGCAGCTCAAAAATCATCCTTTGGCTGCTTGGCCACAAGCTTGCACTGATCCCTATCGCCGGAAGATTTATGCCGCTGATATGGACTCGCTTATCGATCTGAGCGCACGTCTCGGCGAATGCATTGCCGATGGTCTGGCGTCAGCGGATGTCGCCATCATCACTCTTGGTTTAACGGAGTGCTGGCGCAACAAACTGAATGGACTATTTGTCTGTGAGGGGCCGAAGAGTCCGAGAGACGAGCGGTTCTCTCTTGTCGAGTTCTTTCCAAGCACCTATGCCGATAACTACGCCAACCTCGCCGCCATCATAGACCAGCTTGGAGCGGCATACCCCAAGCTGCAAATAGTCCTGACTGTCTCTCCAGTTGCCCTCCATCGCACGGCGATGAGCGAAGACGTTGTCGTGGCTAACATGACAAGCAAAACTACCTTGCGCGCCGTTGCTGGAGAAATCTGCCGGCAGTATCCCAATGTCATCTACTGGCCGTCCTACGAGTATGCCCTCACTCAGGATGTCTTCGAGGCAGATGGCCGCCACGTAGCCCCACATTACGTGAACCGCATCGTCACGTCCTTCCTATCGGCTCATAGTGAAGATCCTCGATCCTGAGGCGCAGGAAGCGATAGCCGAACTCGGATGGAAAGAAAGCGAGTTGGGAGGTTGTTATTCGTTGTAGCCCATAAGCTCGAACTCAGGCGCGCATTGATCGACGATGCGTCTTTTTTGGTCCCGAGACAGAATTTCCAACGCTGGTCGTGAATTTCCCCGATAGCCGGATTTTGCCATTGGTATTGTATTTGGCATTGTCACGCCAAACCGTCGGGCAAGAATGCTTATTTCTGCCCAAGCTCGCTCATATGGCACGACTGCGTCGACGATAACCCGCCCCCCCTGCGTGTAGAGCGGGTAATTCGTAAGTTTCCCTCTTTCCAACATCTCATCCATGACACGCGTGAAGTCGGGATGTTGGGTGAAGTCCCTGGAATTGCCGGGCCGGCCGTTGTTTTTCCAGAGCGCGCGGCAAACTACCGACACAGCTCTTTCGTAAGGATGCCGCTCAATCGTGAACTTATAAGCATGCCGCCAGAGATCCGGCAAAGCGTCGGCAACGGCCGTTGCCGGCATATGATTATAGAACTTTGTAAGGGGGCGAAGTTCTTGCCTAATATGGGCGATCTTCTCTTTATTGCCTTTTTTGATGGCGCGCCGATAAGCGCTCTCGCGCCACCACCCCGCACCAAAATTTCGGGGGAGCCCACCATACTCATAGCGAAGTAGCTCATCGTCGGCGAATGGCGTGCAAATGTCAGAGCGAGAACACCAGGAGCTGAGAACGATCTCAATGCTCGTGCCCCCAGTCTTGGGTGTTTTGATAAATATGAAATTCCGAGATTTGCTGGCGATCATTGAGAATGAACCAAAGATTTGCGGAGCTTCTTAAAAGAGTACGAAGAATCTTTCCCGTCAACAATCTCTGGTTCGGGTCACTTTACCGCATGTTCATCGATCATGAGGCAGACGTCCATACAGGCGAAGATTTCTTCCGCCTCGACATCGGCGACTCCCTGACCGAGAATGCTGTCGACGAAGCTGGCGATCAGCGCGTGCTTGGCAACGCCCGGATAGAGCGTATCGAGCCGCGCCGGCATGACCTTCGTATCGCGCGTCTCGATCAGGAGCGCGGCATCGACATTGTTCTCGAAGGTTGCCTTCGTGCCATAGACGGCGATCTTGTGATGATGGGGATAGACGCAGGCGAAGTTCGCGACGACCTTGCCAATTGCGCCCGACGCGAAGCGCAGGATAGCGATGCGCGTGTCATGGCCTTGAAAGGTACTATCGCGCGTGGCGAGGCCGGTGCCGAAGGACGCCACCTCCTCCACCCGGTCGCCGGTCAACCACAACAGCAGGTCGACCATATGCACACCGCCGCCGAGCATGACGGAGTAATTTGGCACGCGTCCGCGCCAGCCTTCGGTGAGCTTGTGCAGGCGCCCGTAATTATAGTCGGCCTCGAGCAGATAGATGTCGCCAATCGAGCCGTTTTCGATCCGCTCGCGCAGGTCGAGAAAACGCGGCGAGCGTCGTAGGATCAGATTGGAGCTGAGTTTGAGTTCGGGATGCGCCGCGGCGGTCTCGCGTATAGCATCAAGCTCGCCGCGGGTGACACAGAGCGGCTTCTCCACGAACACATGCTTGCCGGCGTTGAGGGCCGCGACGATCTGCGCGCCGTGGGCGTCGTCGTACGAGCAGATCGAGACGATGTCGATCTCCGGATCGGCAATGATGTCGAAGGGATCGGCGGTCTGCCGGCAATGCGGGTACCGCTCGCCGACATCGGCCAAACGCGCGGCGTCGATGTCGCAGATGGCGACCGTGCGGCAATGGGGATGGGCGTCATAGCCGACGATATGCTGTTCGCCGACTCCTAACCCGATAATCCCGGCTCGCAATGGACCTGTCGAGGTCAAGGCGCCCACTCCGTGAGAGCGCCGACCCGTTCAGCCACCGCGCAAATCTCTGCGCAATCATATTGGCGGTGGTCGCCTTCCAGCGCGGTGATGATCTTCTCGATGCGGGCAATATCGGCTTCATGGTCGACCGAAAGCGTTCGATCTGCCAGGTCTTTGTCGTTTTCAAACGAGACAATGCGAAACAGTTCGGGATGCCGATGGTAGAATCGCGTGGCATGCTCCCGCTCGTCGCTTTCGGTCATCGCATCGTACGCTTCTGCGAAGCGTGCACGGTCCATTATTTCAATCGACATGCCAATTGGAAACGTCCGCCGCAAGACATTGGTGACTAGATCGGCACCCTCTTGGCGAAAAAGCGCAATCGCGCGCGAAATAAGACGCTGATCGATCAATGGGCTGTCGCCCGTAACACGGCCAAAGGCATCGAGGCCGAAGGTGTTCGCGGCGGCGAGAAAGCGCCCCGCGACGTCGTCAAGCGATCCCCGATAGAGCACCACATCATTCTCTGCGGCAAATGCGGCAACGGGATCATCACTTACTTCGTCGGATGTTATGATGGCGACAAGATCCGCGCCGCTTGCCGCCTTGCAGCGCTCGACTACATAAGCAAGCATTGGCTTGCCAGCGATCTCTCGCAGCACCTTTGCGGGCACGCGCCGGGACGACATTCGCGCCTGTATCAGTATACCGACTTTGGTGCTCATGTAGCTAGCAATGCATAGCCATCGAGGACAGGTTCAGCGACGGTGAAAAGCTCTACCACCTAGCCTCGCGAAGGCGCAGAGCGTGAACTTTCCACTAGCTTCGCGAAACCGTTGAACCTCTATCACGGAGAAGAGGCCAATTCGCTCGATAAGCAAAACGAGGGATGCGGGGCTGAAGACATGGTGGTGCTCGACAAAGAATTCCTCGCGGCCCGGACCCTCGGCGGCTGCGGCGACATCGGGCACCTCGACGTAAAGGATACCGTGCGGCTCCAGTAGGCGCGCCGCCGTCGGGAGCAGCGCGCCCGGAGCCTCTATATGTTCCAATACCTTATTGAACGTGATGAGATCGAAAAGGCCCAATGCGGATGTATCCAGGAAGCGGAAATCGCCCTTGATAGCTTTTACTTTTGCTACGCTTTGAGCGTGCTCAACCGCAGCCGCATCCGGATCTACCGCAGTGCAGTCCCATCCAGCCTCGCGCATCCGGGCAGGGAAGACGGCGAGGCCTGATCCAATATCGAGCAGACGTGGCTGCCGCGATCCGGCATTGAGATGCCTCTTGCCGAAAGCCTGGATGCGGGCCACGCGCGCCACATTGTCGGAGTTGCCGGATGGAAGCGCCATAATGCGGTCATAGGTGGCGCGAAGCCGCTCACCGTATTTCGCGTCCATATATTCGCCGCTATACAGCGTGCTCAAATCAAGATCATGATGGGCGAACCAATGCCCGCAGATGCGGCACTCTTGGTAGCTGCGGGCATAGTGCGGGCCGAAGTCGAAGCGCGTCTCGCCTTCAGGCGGCGCGTCATAGCTAAACGCGAGCGATAGATGCGCACCCTCGCAGGGACAGTCCAGCGTTGGTAGGGGTCCAGGCATCAACCGCCAAGGAGCGCGTCTAACGATTGGCAGGCTTCGTCCGTATCGAGCCAGTGCACCAAACGCAAGTTTTCGTCCTCAAGATAAGACCGAAACTCAGGCTCATGCCCCCTCTCGACCAGCAGCAGGTAATAGCGCTTGCTCGCGCGGTTCTGTATCAAAACGCTGCGCAAGCCGAAATCCGCCAGTCGCCCATTAAGCGACGGCGTCGCGTAGAAGCCCCATTCCTTCCGCGTGACGTCATATTCGGCCCCTCGGTTGGTCCTGAATGTGACCTGCTCATTAGGCTCTAGCCAGACGGATCCACAATCCTGAATGATGATGTCATTTGAAACGCCGACACGAAAGCCGCGTGCCGGGCTCTTCTGTTCAACCCGCATGCTTGGCACCCCAATTCCAGTCGGCGATTAGAAAATCGGGAATCTGCCAGACACCATCGATCTGACGCCAAATAGATGGATTGCGAAACTTACTTGCCATTTCGAAAAAGTTATCTTCGGATATTTCGAGGAACTCGCAGAGGGTGGCAATTTCTCGATAAGGGGTATCATCACCTCGCGTACGGATGATCTCAATCGCATCAGCGCGCGACAAACGATTGTTTCTGATCTCGAGACTTAGATTATCAAACAACCGTGTGAAACCAAACTTGTACCATTTGAACCAATGATGGACCGCGACGTGATCGTCATCGATGTCAGCATAGTCGTAATAGCCGGTAAGTGGACCTTCATCCCGCGCCTTGAATCCGTGTGCCTCAGCCACACGCCGCGTCATGTCTGGATCCCACGGAAGGTAATAGCCAAGAAAAATTGCAAGGACATCCGAACGATCGAGCTCTTCTCCCGTAGGTCTGCGATACGCCGCCATGCGGGCAGAGGTGAGAAACTTGTCGGTCCAATCGTTCCAGTTGGTGCCATGTGTCACACCGAACTTCTTCAGCCAGTTTTCGTCTAACCTGAAGCCGCGGCTCTCCTCCTCTGTTCCGCCATACTCGAAGGCCGAATTTTCGCCCCAAATCACCAAAGGAATGCGGGCGCTGGCGGCAATGGCCAGCGGAATGGCGAAAATAGCCATATGCATTGGTATAGCGGGGTCACCGGCCTTCTCTAACGTCTTTCGCATGAAATAGCGTTCGACGACCGGGTTAATGGTGTAGTCGATATGATCGACGCCAAGATCGATCATGTTCCGCAAATTTCGCTCCCCGAGAGTCGTTCGCCCAGGGGTTCGCCAAGTTACGCACAGGGGTGTGAGCCCGTACTCCAAGCATTTAATGACCTGCCATGTGCTGTCCTTCCCTCCACTCACCGGGATTAGACAATCATAGGGTCCCTTACTCCGCTCCTTGGCCGACGCCACGACTGAGGAAAAGGCCCGCTCTCTCGCTTCCCAATCGATGGCCTTCCTGCTTCGGTGGTTTGCGCAGGCATTGCAATTGCCGTCATGTCCAATCACGAGATTGGGCCGCGAATCCGGAAGCACGCAGTTATTGCACCACCTCATTTTTGAGCCCCGACGATCACGATAGCCTTACGACTGGCTCCACTCAGCAAGCCTTGGAGATTGAGCAGTTGGACCAACTCTTGGCGAAGATACACGCTATCGTCAAGAACTGTGGCCTAGGCGCTTGTGCCGTCCTCGTTGACCGTTGTCATTCGATGCAAGGGTGTTCGGTCGACGGCTAGGAGTTGTCGGCGACAGGTAGTGATCGCTTTGGACCGGAGCCCACCACCAGATACGCGACTCACTCTGGGATCGTTGCCCGCCGGGCTCACGCTTGTAATTCCCGAGCGTCTTCGGAAGTCGGAAGAACTTTTTCGAGACCATACATCCGCTTGGCAACGTCGATGGCACGACGCATCTTGCCAAGAAGCTGATCGTTGACCTCGGGCCAGATTGGACGCGCCCGACCAAGGCTGTGTCCAATGGACTCCAACAAACGGTGTGCCGCGGCCGGCGGCGCCGAGCTAAGGCCGATGGCCGCCCTTAGCGCCAGCACATAGCGGTGCTGTACGACTGCGGATTCAACATTTCCCTCGCCAAGAAAGCGGTGAATTTGCGCTGCTTCGTCCGGAAAAACGACCGCACCACCTGACGTGACTGCGTCGCACCCATAAATGCGACCGTAAATGAGGCCCACCGTGTTGCCGGGAATTATCTGCCCCTCGAAGCCGGCCGCAACGAGTCCTTCCTGGGCCTTAGTAACCCAGGCTACGTTCTTTGATCCGTCCTTCACCCCGGCAAGTCCAATACCTGCAAGCTCGACATATTCCTCAGGCGTGAGCAACACATTCGTGGTACGCGGATTGTTGTAGAGATAGAGCGGGGCTGAGGTCTTTGCCACGAGCCGCTCGAAATAGCGCTTGTAGTCGTCCTTTCCCAGATATCCGCCGGTCGAATAATATTGCGGGATCACCGCGGAGATCGCATGCGCGCCATGATCGACGGCATGACGCGCAAGCTCGACAGTGTCGGCCTCCGAATACGTGCTGATATGCACGATGATCTGCATGCCCACGCGGCGTGCCGCGGCGCAGTAAGCTTCCGCCACTCTGCGGCGTTCAGAGAGATCTAGCAGACCGAAGCCGCCCCAGGTGCCGAGCACGTAGATACCGGCGATGCCGTTTTCGACTTGCCAGTCGAGGTAGGGATCGATCACGTCCAACGCCAGCCTTCCGTCCTTGTCGAATGGCGTCATTGGCGTCGAGAAGACGCCGCGGAAATGGGGGTTGCTCATGCTGTCTCTTCCAATAGTGAAGCAGGATCGAATAATTGTGACGCGAGCCAGAGATCGAATGGATGGTCTATGGGCACGCTCCGTTCCCTCGGCATTACCACGCCCACCGGATCGTGCCCATAGAGATCGCGGTCAGGCTTGAGGAAGTTCGCCGCCCGGTCGATAAGGAAGGCGTCGTTCCAGAAATAGGTTTGAGCGAAGGCCTGCTTCCGCGTGCCATAGGCAGCACGATCGACGATCTGCATGAGGCTCCCATCCTCCTCACGCGTCCACAAGAGATGTGGCGGATGCGGGTTGGCGCAAACGGTCAGCACAGTGCGCGTGCCGTCATGCTCGTGGAAAGCCTGAAGCGAACGGTCGAGATCCTCGCGCCGGCGCAAGGGCGCGGTGACCGGCGTTAACACCACGACATCATCGGGCGCCAAGGGCAAATCCTCGACCACGTGCTTGATGACTTGATGCAAGGTCGCCTGATCGTCGGCGAAGGCTTGGGGGCGCGGCAGCTTCGTTACCTCCGCCGGCGCCATGGCCTCGAGCGCGGGATCGTCGGTGCTCAGCACTATTCTTTCGAATAGCCCACAGGAAAGCGCGAAATCAAAGGTCCAGGAGGCAAGTTCCCGGCCATGAAATTGCGCCGTGTTTTTTCGTGGCAGGCGTTTCGAACCTTTCCTCGCCGGAATGAGGCATACTGTCTGGCCCATGCTCGCCGCAGCTTTCCGCAACAGAACGCGTTCTCAATACGCATAGATGGAAGACTGGCTCACATTGTAGCTCGATGGCGTGAGTGCAGTGACGACAAGGTTAGGGAATGCCGTTCTGAACAGATCGAAGATCATGTTCATCTCCTGATGGCGGGGATCGCTGGCGGCAAAGCCATCAAATCCAGCGAGAAACACCTGGCGCGCATTCGACGCGGCGGCGATGGCGAGTGCGTAGGGCGCAACCTTGCGCATGGGAATGGTGCAGCCGGTCTGCCGCAACGAGAACTCATTGGGCTCGATGGTCAGCCCGAAATTATTAACCCGCTCCTCTCCCAGCAGATGGACGAACAGCCGGGCGAAATCGTCAACCGGAGTGAACACCGGACAGTCTAAGGCTTCATAGGCGGGAAAATCGCGAACCAGGCGGCTCGGGTGACAAACTGCATAGGCGTCGATCAAATCCGGGCTGATGGCCTCGACATAGTTCAGGGAGATCACCTGCGGTTTGTGGGTGCTGATGAATTGCGCTATGGCCTGGCGGTGCTCCATCGCGCCGTGTCCATTGGCGATCAGCAGAATATCCTTGCCCTCGGCCCAGCCATTTGCTTCCCAAGTTCCGGGAATGTGCACCTTGTCGGCTCGCATGGCGCGGCTTAGGGCCTCTTCCGAGAAGACGTTCGATGGAATGCTGCGCAGATAATCGAGCGCGTTGATCAGGGCCTCATTGTCGAGCTGACCCGGCTCCTGGAGCCGCTGCAAATAAGTCGGATGGATGCCGTGCAGTGCCGCAAGATAATAGAGGAAGTTCGGCCCCCAGCCGTAGCGGCGGCGCAAATCCACGAAATCCTCGACCAGCACCGGAAGCAGAGCTTCGGAGCGATATTTGTCGAAGCCCTTGTTGCGCAGCGCATGCAGCAAATACTCGGTGGCGAGATTTCCGGCTCCGCGGCCCATTCCCGCCACCGTGGCGTCGAGCCACGTGGCGCCCGCGCCAAACGCGGCGAGCGTGTTGGCCAAGCCGTTATTCATATTGTCGTGCGCGTGGACCCCGATCGGTCCTTGCCATTCGGAGCGGATGGCGCGGATCAGTCCGATCACCATGTCAGGCGACATATTGCCGAACGAGTCGGCAAAATAGAGCACGTCGAGGCCATCGAAAGAGGCAGCATTCTTGGCGAGCTCGGAGATTACCTCAGGCGGCTTGTTACCCACCTGCATAATGTTGAGACAGACCGTGTAACCTTTGTCTTTCAGCCGGGAGATTGCCGGACCGAGCTTCGATACCTCGGAGATGTTCGCGGCGATGCGCACGATCTCAACTGGCGACTGCGAGCGCTCCGTGTAGAGTTCGTCGACCACCTCGAGCGGATTGCCATCGCGCAGCAGAACTTTCGCGTCCGTCATTACCGCGAAGGCAATTTCGCGCGGCAGATCGAGGGTAGCGAGATATTTGTCTTTGCTGAAAGCGAAGGCGCCGAGAAAGCCGCCGCTCGGCGGATTCCTGAAGCCGATCTCGATGGCGTCGATCCCGGCAGCACGGGCTCCGGTGATATATCGTTTGACCAGCTCGCTATCGAAGACCCAGTTGTTGTAATAGCCTCCGTCGCGCAGCGTGCAGTCGAGCACGGTGATGGTACGCCCTGCATCCATTATCGGCCTACAAACTCAAGGGATTGGCACCTGTCTTCAGTCGAAGTTGGCAGCAACCCGCTAGGCGGTCAATAACTTCGATTGAACAGTGACTTTTAGCCCTAGACTTTGGCCAAAATCAGGGAATTGAGATGGAACGACGCTTAGGAACGCTCTCTTCGCCGTTCTATTTCCTTCGCCACGGAGAGAGCGCCAACAACCAGCTGGACATCGTTAATGGCTGGACGGACTGCGCGTTAAGCGAGTTTGGCCGTGAGCAGGCCCGTGGCGTCGCAGCAACGATTGCCGGAAAGGGGATCGAAATCGTCTACACCAGCCCTCTCATCCGGGCGCGCGAGACGGCTAAGATTGTAGCTGGCCCCGCCAGCGTCATCGTGGTCGAGGGTCTCAAGGAGCGGAATTGGGGCGTTCTAGAAAATCGTCCCCGCTCTGAGGTCACTGACTATCTCATGGTCCCCGAGGGTGCTGAGAGCTGGGAGATCTATCGCGACCGCGTATGGGGAAGCCTTTGCGATCTGGCTATGCCGAGCAACGCGCTGATCGTGGGCCATGCCGGCACTATGCGCGTGTTGCGTTATTCCTTGGAGATTGGCGACATCACGAGCCGTATCCCCAATGCCCGGCTCTTGCGGTTCGAGCCCGACGCCGCGGGCGTCTGGTCTTTCCACGAGGTGTGACGCGTTTC
>Ga0190265_10002236_pt1 | contig 12955 bp, 10 predicted proteins | sample Popmic124T_FD_133135 | JGI IMG/M metagenome (GOLD analysis project Ga0190265, IMG submission 133135) | Populus adjacent soil microbial communities from riparian zone of Indian Creek, Utah, USA - 124 T | ecosystem: Environmental > Terrestrial > Soil > Riparian zone | place: USA: Utah | collected... | reverse complement strand
TGGAGATGACTATGAAAACGTACCTAGGATTGATGCTGGCGGCGACCTGCGTGCTATCGGTGGCAGCTACCGCCCAGGAGAAGCCGTTTGTCGAGGCCAGAGGCAACGTGGTGCCGGTACCGCTGCCGCCGGGCGGCCCCCCGCCCCGCATGACGGACGGCAAAGTCGATCTGTCAGGCGTCTGGTTCCCTGGACCGACCGGGAAAGCGAACGCGTGGAGCGTGGTTCGCAACGAGGGTGGTGGTGACCGCGAAGAGCCGATACCGTTCCAGCCGTGGGCTGAAGCGAAGCGCAAATCGATGACCCGTATTGACCTCGAGTTGAGCAGTGCGAACGTCAACTGCACGCCCGTCGGTACCCCAGGCATGTTCACCGACAACGCCTACGTGCACCAGATCATCACGAAGCCGGGGCAGTTCATCCACCTCATCGAGAACAACAACCGGTGGCGCGTGGTGCACACCGACGGGAGACCGCACAAAGCGAAGGAAGATCTCGAGCCGCTGTTCTACGGTGACCAAACGGCACGTTGGGAAGGGGACACGCTCGTCATCGACTCCATCTCAATTGACGAACGTGCCCAGATTCGTGACGGCTGGTTTCACAGCGACCAGCTGCACGTCATCGAGCGCCTGCGGCGCCCCTCGATGAACTACCTTCAGTACCAGTTCACGATCGAGGACCCGAAAGTGCTGACCAAGCCGTGGACGTCTTCCTGGGACACGTTAACGCTCTCGGCCAATGACGAAGATCTCACCGAGAACTTCTGCACCAACAACGAGAACGTCGAGCAACTCAGGAAGCTGTACGAGCTCGAGAAGAGCAAGAAATAGAAACGGGACGCGATCCGGAGATTGGGTGTCAGACGGCGGTCGCCAGGAGCTGTTTCAGTTTGCCGAGCTGGACCTCCGTCGACTCAATCATCCACGGTTCCGGTGCCGGGTTCATCCGCTGTGCGGCTCCGAAGGCGACATCGCTCTCGGCGGCCCGGCCCAGTCCGAGCAGCGCTTCGACGACAGTCGCGCGGATCCAGTATTCCTGCTCCGCCTTGGAGCGTTCCGATTCGCCCTTGATGCCAGTGGCGAGCAGCTCCTGACCGATATTGAGGACGCGTTTGCGCACACGCCGTGCCTGCACGCGATCGGCGATCGCCTCGTCCCCACTGGCTTCCGCCGCACGCGTGTCTAACAGGAACGCGTAGTTGATGCCGTTGTAGTAATCGTTCTTCAGATAGAACCCCTTCTCGTACGCCCAGATCGCTTCATCGAGCGCCTCCTGCCGCTCGTCCGGCGATGTGGCGATCTCGAACAGCCGCTTGTGAATCGCGCCCCAGAGTCCCAGGGTTTCGGGATCGCTCGATCCCTTTGGCGCCAGCGTCTCCAGTGTGGCCCGCGCCTCGCGCAGCGCGGCACGCGGCTCCATGTCTTTTGATTTGTAGGTCGCCAGCGCCAGTTGCTGGACCACGAACGGGTCGGCCTGATGACCCTGCACCGCGCAGATGCCGCCGAGCACAGCACGCGCCGTCTTGAAGTCTCCGCCCGCGCGCGCGGCCATCGCGCGATTCATCATTTCCGCCAGCGGCGCCTTGAGCGCCGCCTGTTCGTGCTCGTTTCTGGCGGCGGTGAGCGCTTCGTCCGTATGGGCCTGTTCCGCGCGATGCGCTGCCGCAGCCATCTCTTTCACGGCCGGCGGCACAAGGTTCGTGAGGAAGGTGTAAACCGGACTGTCGGTGCGCTCGGCTGCCGCGATCTCCTGGCACGCCTTCGTCAATTCGCCCCGCATGCGCTCGACTTCGCCGAAGTCGATGCCCTCGCCAAGATGCTCGTAGGAACGGACGATGACCTGCCCCATGTCGAAGGGGATCTTCAAACCCTTCTCGCCGATGACAATGGTCGTCCGGGGCTTCAGCCCGTATCGCACGCCCAGCTCGAAAAAGGCGTTCAGGTTCGCCGTCGAGAGGTCCGCAATCACCAGATCGGCCGCATACAACTGCTCGTACATCGGCAGGTTGATGTTGCCGGCGTGCTGGATCTCATCAGCGCGGATGCACGTGTACCCCGCGGATTCCACAGCGGGTTTGATGATGTACTTGTACGACTTGTCGAGATCGAACGTTTTCTCCTGAACGAAGTCTGTCTTCTTTCCAAACCCCATGACCACGAAGCAGGTCGGCATATCGTCAGGCTCCAAAGGATGCAAACGTGATCACATGCGCCGGTGCACGCGGGCGGATGGAGTCTAGCGCGACGTGGAGGCAGAGGCAATGATACAAAGGGCGCTGCGTCACTCGCGTTCTGCTACCATGCCGGCGTAAGCAGCGGCCGGGCGGCCAGCTCACGACGCATGATTCTCGTATATGCCGGTCGGAGAATAGACCCGGGCGACGGGACGTCCCCAGGACGATTCCCGCTCGCCAATGTCGCTCGTGTGGAGGAGGACGTCGAGCGCGTGCTGCGCCAGCTGCGGCCCGCCGCTGTGGTCGGTTCTGCGGCATGCGGCTCGGACCTTCTTGTCCTGGAAGCGGCGGGACGTCTGCACGTGAGACGGCGCGTACTCATCGCTTTCGATCGCTCGACGTTCCGCGCCACATCGGTGACCGACCGCCCAGGCAACTGGGGACCGCGATTTGACACGATCATCAACGCGGTCAGCGCGTGCGGCGACCTGGTGGAGCTGGCGCTCGACCCGAAACAGTCCGGGACGTATCAAGAGGCCAACGCCGGAATATTTCGAGAAGCTGAGGGCCTGACTGGCGGGCACGAGGATGACATCGCGGCGCTCGTCCTCTGGAATGGTGCGACGCGCGGCACCGACGACGTGACGGAGGCGTTCTTCAAGGACGCTCGCCGCCGCGGCTGGCCGGTCACCGAAATCGATACGGCAACCCCCAGCGTAGATCCCGAGGTGCCGAAGAGGAGCCCCTGATGATTACTGACAAGCTCACCAAGACACCGCCACACAGGCTTCTCGCGCTCGACGGCGGCGGCATCCGCGGGCTGATTACGCTCGAGATCCTGGCGGAGATGGAAACCATGCTCCGGCAGGCTTTGGGCCGGGACGACTCGTTCGTGCTCGCCGACTATTTTGATTACGTGGCCGGCACCAGCACGGGAGCGATTATCGCCACGTGCCTGTCGCTCGGCTGGCCCGTCACGAAGATTCAGGCCTTCTATGAAGCGAGCGGCGCGGAAATGTTCGACCGCGCCAGCATCCTCCAGCGGTTTCGCTACAAATTCGCAGACGACAAGCTTGCCGGCCTGCTGCGGCAGGAGCTCGGTGCGCAAACGACACTGGGGGAGACCAAGCTGAAGACGCTGCTGCTGCTCGTCATGCGGAACGCCACCACCGATTCGCCGTGGCCGGTATCGAATAATCCGCTCGCCAAGTACAACGAGCGGGGCCGCAGCGGGTGCAACCTGGATCTGCCGCTCTGGCAGCTCGTCCGAGCCAGCACCGCGGCGCCGACGTACTTTCCACCGGAGACGATCCAGGTGGGCAGCAACCGCTTCATTTTTGTCGATGGCGGCGTGACGATGTACAACAACCCGGCCTTCCAGTTATTCCTGATGGCGACGGCGGCGCCGTACAGACTGTGCTGGCCCGCTGGCGAGCAGCTGATCCTGCTGGCCTCAGTAGGCACCGGCGCCAGCGCGGACGCCAACGCGAACCTCATTCCGGGCCAGATGAACCTCGTCTACAACGCCACCTCGATTCCCTCGGCGCTGATGTTTGCCGCCGCCAACGAGCAGGACTTTCTTTGCCGCGTATTCGGCAAGACGATGTACGGTGCAGCGCTCGACCGGGAGGTGGGCCACATGATCGGTCCCGTTGACCCCCTGCCTGACGGTCGCGTGCCCGGTCCCGTGAATCCCAAGCTGTTCACATACATGCGCTACAACGCCGATCTCTCCAAGTCGGGTCTGACCGACCTGGGGCTGCCGGGCATCCGTCCCGAAGACGTGCAGCAGATGGATTCCGTCGACCACATGGGTGCGCTGAAGCAAGTGGGCCGCGCGGCCGCGCGGCACGTCAGCACGGAACACTTCGCGGGCTTCCTTCAGGAATCCGCCGCGGTCGGCTAGCGCTGACGAAAGACGTGGCGCCCCGCCACTCGTTCAGACGACGACGTGTTCCGAAACGCCATGGGCGGTTATCGTGAGCGCTGCAGACAGATGTGCAGGCCCTCATCGTTCGGGCGAACTGTTTGTCAAACAGATCCAGTATCTGGGCGCCTGACTCGCTACCACGCTTGTAATTCGGCATTCGAAACTGAAGCGCCCTCCCTCTGGACTCGCCCCCATTCGAATCCCCGGACCGCCGCAGTCGACCTGAATATCGTTGGATTGGAAGCCGACGCCCCGGGGAGGAGTGGGCACGGGACTTGCCTCGGCCCAACTCTCTTGCCGGTGTCCTGCCGGATGCAACGATGTCTTTGATTCTCGCCATCGAAACCAACCGACAACAGATAACCCAGCTCACTTCAATTGTGCGCGGGCTCGGGGCCGAACTCGTGTTGGGGGAATCAGCCGCGCAGGTGCTCAAGGCGCTCGGGAATCGCGTACCAGATTTGATCCTGACCCCCCTGTTGCTGTCGCCCCAAGACGAGACTGCTCTGACGAATCGATTACGCGAACTGGGCGCCGCCGCAGTTCATGTGCAGACGCTCTCGATTCCGATACTGGCCACATCGGGCGCGAAATCGCGCGGCAAGCTGTCAATGCTGCGCAAAGGCAAAGAGGGCTCGAGGGGGTGCGCGCCGGAGGTGTTCGGCGGACAGCTTGAGGAGTACCTCGAACGCGCTGCCGAGGAGAGGGAACGGGCTGCGGCATTGACCCCGTGCCCGGCGGTGACCGTGGAAGCGGTCCGCGAAACTGAGTTCGTTGAAGACTACCGCGGCGAGGACGTGGCCGAACCGAGTGCAGCGCAGGAGCCGTACGCGCCCGAGGATGATTCCGTTGAAGATGTCGATGCGCTGGCGGCCGAAGAGCGCAGTATCGTCGCGGAGGTCGAAGAGGGCAGTCTGGTCGCGGAGGTCGAAGAGCGCAGTCTGGTCGCGGAGGTCGAAGAGGGCAATCTGGTCGCGGAGGTCGAAGAGCGCAATCTGGTCGCGGAGGCCGAAGAGCGCAAAATGGTCGCGGAGGCCACGAGAATTGCTGTCCGCGCGCGTGTGGCCGAGGAGCGCCGCGCCGCCAAGGCTGCGGCCGAGGCCGAGGCGGCCGCAGAGCGGCTCGCCGCGGTCGAAGCAGCTGTCGCCGCGGCAGAAGCCCAGGCGATGGACGAGCGGCGGGCGGCCGACCAGGCCACCGGGATTGCGACCAAAGCCCGCATGATCGAGGAGCAGCGCGCCGCCAGGGCGAATGCGGAAGCGAAAGCCGCCGAGCAGGCCGCGCAGGCCGCGGCCGACGCACGAATTGCCGACGAGCAGCGCGCGGCCAAGGCCGTGGCCGAAGCCAAGAAGGCCGAGGCGCGTCTGACGGCCGCCGAACAGGCCGCGCAGGCTGCGGCCGACGCACGAATCGCCGACGAGCAGCGCGCAGCGAAGGCCGTGGCCGAAGCCAAGAAGGCTGAGGCACGTCTGACGGCCGCCGAGCAGGCCGCGCAGGCTGCGGCCGAAGCACGAATCGCCGACGAGCAGCTCGCGGCGAAGGCCGTGGCCGAAGCCAAGAAGGCCGAGGCCCGTCTGACGGCCGCCGAACAGGCCGCGCAGGCTGTCGCCGACGCACGAATCGCCGAAGGGCACCGCGCGGCGAAGGTCGTGGCCGAAGCCAAGAAGGCCGAAGCAGCTCGGACGGCCGCCGAGCGAGCCGCGCAGGCTGCGGCCGACGCACGAATCGCTGAAGAGCAGCGCACGGCGAAGGTCGTAACCGAGGCCAAGAAGGCCGAGGCAGCTCGGATGGCCGCCGAGCGAGCCGCGCAGGCTGCGGCCGACGCACGAATCGCCGACGAGCAGCGCGCGGCAAGGGCCGAGGCGGAAGCCAAGAAGGCCGAGGCCCGTCTGAAGGCCGCCGAACAGGCCGCGAAAGCTGTCGCCGACGCACGAATCGCCGAAGTCGTGGCCGAGGCCAAGAAGGCCGAGGCATCTCGGACGGCCGCCGAGCGAGCCGCCCAGGCCGCGACCGAAGCGCGAACGGCCGAAGAGCGGCGCGCGGCGAAGGCCGTGGCCGAAGCGGCGAAGGCCGTGGCTGAAGCCGAGAAGGCCGAGGCCCGTCTGGCGGCCGCCGAACAGGCCGCGCAGGCTGTCGCCGACGCACGAATCGCCGAAGGACACCGCACGGCGAAGGTCGTGGCCGAAGCCAAGAAGGCCGAGGCAGCTCGGACGGCCGCCGAGCGAGCCGCGCAGGCTGCGGCCGACGCACGAATCGCTGAAGAGCAGCGCGCGGCGAGCGCGGTGGCCGAAGCCAAGAAGGCCGAGGCACGTCGGACGGCCGCCGAGCAGGCCGTACAGGTTGCCGCCCAGGCGCGAATCACGGAAGAGCTGAGCGCGGCGAAGGCCGCGGCCGAAGCCAAGGCAGCGGAAGACCGGCGCGCCAAAGCGTTGGCCGACGCAGATGCGGCTGACCAGCGTCGGCTCGCCGCCGAGAAGGCCAGGGGGGCTGCCGAAGCGAAAGCGGTGCAGGAAATTCGCGCGGCCCACGAGGCCGCGCGGGTTGCCGCCGACGCGCGCGCCGCCGAAGCGCGCCGCGCCGCGGCAGAGGCCACGCGGGCCGCCGCTGCCGCTCGGGCCGCCGAGGAGCGCGCAGTCGCGGAAGCCGCACGGGCCGCGGCGGTTACCGCCAGTGTCGCCGCCGAGCCGCGGGGCGCTGAAGCCGCGCCGATCGTGGTAGAGACGGAAAACGTCGATGAGCGCCGCTTAGCCGCAGGGGATGAACCACAAGACGCCGGCACGCCGCGCACAGTGCCGGAGTCGGAGCCTTCCGTCGCCGGGAAGAACAAACAGAAGATGCGTCCCCAGGAGGAGCCGCCAACAGACGTCTTCGATCCTGAGACCGGCTTCGCGGCGATCGTGGCCCAGCTTGACGAAATCACCAGCACCGGGCGGCCGAAACGTCGGAATGGCCGGACTGTCAATTGAGGGGGACGTAGACCCCGGATAAAAGGGTTGGCTCAGAGCTCGACGAGGAACGCATCGATCCGATCGGTGCCCATGTTGCCGCTGAAACACGCGAATTGCCCGACCGGATCCAGGTTCGCCCGCGTCTTCCGCCAGTATTCCTCCCCCCCGCCCGGCGCCGACAGGTGGGTCAGATTCGCGCAGACTGACCGGCACTGGAGCGAGCCGTCCAGTCTCCCCACCACGAGTTCGTTCGCCCTCGGGGCGTCGCCCTCGTAGGAGCTGCTGAACAGCAGGGTGTGGGCCTCAGGCGGCGCCTGCGTCGCATTGCCGTGCGACACGTAGCGGCTCAACCCGGTCCAGTCGGTGAAGTACATCGGCCCGCCGTTCACCGGGCCGTTCGGGGTGAAGGTCCAGAGGCGAAAGACGCCCCCCGGATTCGATTGGTCCTCTTCGCCGACCATGTAGCCCCACCCCATGTCGGAGTGGCCGACGGCGCCGGCTGCGTTGGAAATCCCGAATTCGTTGCCTCGCTCGAGGTCGACGATCCGGTTGCCCTCGCCTTCCTTGATCAGGAGCCAGCGGCCCGATTTGTCAATCTGGCATTCGTCGTACGCGCCCTGCGGGTCGAACACGCGAACCGCGCCGTCCCGTGACACGCCGGCGCGTCCGTCGATCGTAAAGGAATGCACGCGGCCGTCGGCACTCGTGTGGCACTGCCTGATCGGCGCTGCCGCCGTGACGGCGTCGCGGCTCTGCTCGGTGACGACGTTGTAGGCGACGAGCCGGTTCGCCTGCGGCACGAAAATCGTGTGCGGCTCCCGGAGGCTCCAGTAACAGCCTTCCCCCGTGACGTGAAACGGCAGCGCCCGCCCTTTCTGCACGCGGCCCGAGGCCTTGTCCACGGAAAACAGCGTGAGGGTATCGCTCAGGCTGAGGATGACGAGTAATTCCGGCCGCGCCGCGTGGTAGTTGACGTTCGGCCAGTACGACATCCCGATCGGGAGCACGACGCCGTCGCGCGGCCCCGTCAGTCGTATCCCCCGCGTACCGTAGCCGGGAAAGACGAAAGGGCCGGCGTCAGCCGGCAGGAAGGCGGCCATCTGCTCCCGCGAGAGCCGCGGGCGCACCACCCTCGAACTGGCATGTTCAACCAGGCCGCCGCCTCCTCCCGGAGGAGTGGGCGGCGGTGAGGGTGGAGGCGGCGCTGGCGTCCTCGGATGCTTCTCTTTGTATTCCGGCGACTGCCGAATCTCGTGTCGAATCTCCTCAATCGAGGTGCCGCGCTCGAGGCGCCAGTACGCCCAATTGACGAAGGCCTGCGGATCGCTGAACACGCTGCGTCCCAGTTCGGACTGATAGACCTCTTCGAGGTCGGTAGCCGCGCGCAGCCAATCGTTGAGGTCAGGCATGGAAGCGTCCGCGATGGCTGTTGGGGCGCCGGTCGAGTCGGCGTCTTCCTGGGAGGGGATCGCTATTCCATCATCGAGGATCCGGGAACGCAAGCGCGATGTCGGGCCTCAAAAAACGAAACCCCAGCCGTGGCTGGGGTTTCTGTCGATTGCGGCGACGGATGCGAGTCCGGGGGGTGGCTCGTGGTCCGTTAATGGGCGACCGCCGCTGCCGGCTCGTCCTGCTGTCTCGCGATGAGGTCGGACGGCTGAGACGGCTTGTCCTGCGCGGAGCCGGGTCGCTGTGCCTGCGTCGCTTTTTTCTGCATGTCCACGGTGCCGCGGAAGTGAGCACCTTCGGAGATTCCCACTCGAGGCGAGACCAGATCGCCCTCGACGGTACCGCCGTCGCGAATGTCGATCTTCTCCGAGGCCGTAATGTTGCCGGTCACGGCGCCCAGCACGATTACGGATTTGGCATACACCTGCGCCTTGATCTTCCCGTTAGGGCCGATGGTGAGCACATTTTCCCGCAGATCGATCGTGCCTTCGACCCGACCCTCGATGGTGAGGTCTTCGCTGCCATTCAACTCGCCCTTGATCACGACTGATTTTCCGATATTCACGACATCCCTCCCCATCTGGCTGGGTGCTGACGGCGGCGCCGCTGACGGAGCGGGAGGTGGCGGCTCGTAGGTCGCCACAGCCGGCGTTGCCTGCTGTCCGTTTACTGGTTTCAGAGCTTGATCGCGCTTCCACATAAGCCTTGCCCCCACGTTCAATGCCGGGCCGCCCGAGCCAATACGATCGTCGGGGCCACCCAGCGGCCTCATGGAGTGGTTTATCGACACGAAGGTGGCAATTCTTCACAGGTGTCGCTCGTGTCATGCGGGCGTCAGCGCGGCCACTGGCACGGGCCTGAACGTGCGCCGGCCGATGGTCAGAAATGACGCGCCCGCCAGCATGCGGGTGGCCTCTACCAGGTATCGGAGGAGTTCGGCGGCCCGATCTCGATCGGCACGTCGGGCGATACGTCAGTCACGCCGCTGACCTGCCGGGCCTTTGCGGCCAGGTCCGCTCCGCCGGTGCCCGTTATCGAGTTGATTTCCCGCAGAACCTTCTTGACCTTGAAGCCGCGTTTCCGGAGGTCCGCGGCGATGTCGTCGAGTGGCCGGTCTCCAGAGGTTGTTACGACCCAGGTCGTCGCGGTCTTGGCCATGGGATCAGTGTACCCGCCGGCGCGGCCGGCGGGTACAAGGGAGCAGAGCGCCTACGGCGCCTGGACGAGCCCCGAGCCCACGCGAGAAGCGGGGAAGGGTAGCGGCCGCGCGGTCGACTGCAGCCTCCGCCACAGCAGCAGTCCGCGCAGCGAGGGCGACGTCTCGGCCCAGAGCGCGGCGCATCCCGCGACGTGCGGCGTGGCCATGCTCGTGCCGCTCTTGAATCCGTAGCGGGTCGGCCGCGGAACCGACGAGAAGACGTTCGTCCCCGGCCCTGAGATCTCGATTTTTCCAAAGTTCGAGAATGACGCCGGCACGAGCGTCTCGGTCACCGCCGCGACGGACATGATGGTGGGAGAGTTCGCGGGCGCGCCGGTGGGCGACGCGGCGTTGCCGGCGGCGGCGATGATGAGCAGCCCGTTGTTGAGCGCGGCCTGGCCGGCGGCGGTGTAGTACGGCTGCGGTCCGCCCGGCCCGCCGACTGACATCGAGATCACAGGACAGCGGTTGGCGATGGCCCAGTTCATTCCGGCCAGGACGCTGCCGCCGACGCTGCTTCCCGAGTTGCTGAGCACCTTGCCGGCGAAGATCGCCGTGCGGTAGCCCACCCCGTACCGAGGCGTCGTCCCCGCCGGCGCGAGCGGTCCGCAGGCCGTGCCGATGCAATGCGTCCCGTGGCTGTGCAGGTCCTGGACCGGCTGTCCCACGAACGACGCCGTCGTCAACGCGCGCCCCGCGAAGTCCAGATGGCCGAGGTCCATCCCGGTATCCAGCACAGCGACGCGAATACCGTTGCCGCTGCGCGAGCTCGTAGGGACACGGCAGGCCACCAGTCCCCACGTTGCGCCCAGCACCAGCGCCTCCTCCTCGGTATCGCCGACCGGCGCCGGAATGCCTCCGCCGCGGTACAGATCGGCCGTGATCGTCTCCGCCGCCCGCATGAAGCCGCGCAGGTAATCGCCGGGACTCGCCACCGCGGCAGGTGTGATGATGCCGGAAATTCGCCGGAACTGCTCTTCAGTCCCGTCGATGAACACGAAGTATTCGGGGTCGATCGACTCGATCGCGCTGTCTGCCGCGATCTCCGCGGTCGCCGTCAATCCGCGGGTAGCCGCCGCGTCGCCGCCGACGAGCGCCACGCCGATTTCCGGGAACACGAGGGCGTCGGCGTCGCCGACATCCTGCATGCGGACCGACTGGCGGCTGAAATCCCGCGCGTCGGCCAGGCGCATGCCGCGCACGCTGCTCAACGCCTTGATACCGGCGTCGGTGGCGCCTTCCTTGAAGGTGGCAAGGTACCGGCCCGTCTGAAAGCTGTCGTCGCCGCGCTCGAGCGCGGCCAGCAGCATCTCGTCAATGGACGATGATGTGCGATCGGGGCCTGACGGCCCGGTGCGGGCCGCCCGCGAACGGGACGCTCTTTTCTTGACCATGTGGTCCTCCTGTCCGTCCATAACGTCGTGACAACGTCATACGAACAGGAGAATTCACATTTATCGCTAGTTCCCGCGGGTCTCAGGCGGGCGTCAGCGCGGCCACTGGCGCGGGCCTGAACGTGCGCCGGCCGATGGTTAGAAACGACACGCCCGCCATCAGGCACAGCAGGCCGGCTATCCAGAACGCGGCCTGGTAGTTTCCGAGCATCGTCCGGATCGCGCCGGCGCCGAATGCCGCCATCGACGCGCCCAGCTGGTGGCTCGCGCCAATCCATCCGTAGATCACGCCCGTATTCTCGCGGCCGAAGGCTTCGCTGGTGAGGCGCACGGTGGGCGGCACGGTCGCGATCCAGTCGAGGCCGTAGAACACGGCGAACCACGCCAGGCCCCCGCCGCCCCCCTGCAGTGTGAAGGGAAGAAAGAGGAGCGAAATTCCTCGCAACGTGTAGTAACCGAATAACAGATGGCGGCTGGAGTAGCGGTCCGTCAGCCAGCCCGAGGCCGTCGTGCCGATGATGTCGAAGATCCCCATCATCGCGAGCAGCTGCGCCGAGCGGACCTCCGGAATCCCGTAGTCATGACACGCTGCGATCAGGTGCGTGCCGATCAGTCCGTTCGTGCTCGCGCCGCACACGAAGAAGGTGCCCGCCAGGATCCAGAACGCGCGTGAGTGGGCCGCATGGCGCAACGCCTCGATCGGCGCCATCGCCCGCGATCTCTCGGTGCTGCCGCCCGGCGCCCGTCCGTACGGCAGCAACCCGAGGTCTTCGGGACGGTCGCGCATGAACAGGAGCACGACGATAAAGACGATGGCCGCGGCGCCCGCCACCAGCAGAGCGGCAGGGCGCCAGCCGCGCGTCGCGACCAGCGAGGCCAGGACGGGCAGGAAGACGAGCTGCCCGGTGGCGTTGGCCGCGGACAGGACACCGAGCACCAGGCCGCGCCGCTCGTCGAACCAGCGGTTGGCAATGATGGCCGCGAGCACCATCGACGTGACGCCGGTGCCCGTGCCGACGAGCACGCCCCACAGCAGCGTGAGCTGCCACTGGTTCTGCATGCGCGTGGTGAGCGCGACCGAGAGACCCAGCAGCGCGACGGCGCACAGCACGACGCGCCGCACGCCCCACCGATCCATCACCGACGCCGCAAACGGGCCGATCAATCCGAACAGCGCGATGTTGATCGCGACGGCGCCCGAGATCACGGCGCGGCTCCATCCGAACTCGCCTTCGAGCGCGATCATCAGGACCCCGGGCGTGGCTCGGATCCCTGCCGTGACGAGCAGGACGAGGAACGTGACGAGGGCGATGATCCAGGCGTAGTGCAGACGCGGGCCCATCCGTGTACGGTATCAGCGCCGCGAGCCGCATTGTGACTCGTACATCACGACGCACAAATCCGGCAGGTGCGTGTCGAACTGGATCAGGGGGTGACGTGCGTAAGTTCTTTGAGGCAGCCCTCGAAATCCTTGTAAGTGCCGATCCACGCGCGGTTGACTAACCGTCTCCGAGTCGGGCAGAGAGGCGCGTTCGAGCTATTCTCCCGGCGTGGCACGATTCACTGAGGTCTGGGGGTAGACCCTGATGCGACAGGCTTGGTGTGATTGATAAGCTTGTTGAACTCCTTTCCGCCCCTGGTAATGGCGCGATTGTCTATTCATCGCTACGGGCTCGATCATGGGTGCTGACCGAGCTCAATCAGCGGCTGGGTCGCCCCTCCACACCTCGTTCCGGAATCCTTCTTTACCCAAGCGGGGCGCGCGTGGCCTTGCACGACGGCGATGGCGCGGATCACACGATGCGCGGTCAGCAATTCGACTGGTGTGCCCTGATCGCCGACACACGGCCGATCCCGGAT
>Ga0190265_10002235_pt1 | contig 12955 bp, 11 predicted proteins | sample Popmic124T_FD_133135 | JGI IMG/M metagenome (GOLD analysis project Ga0190265, IMG submission 133135) | Populus adjacent soil microbial communities from riparian zone of Indian Creek, Utah, USA - 124 T | ecosystem: Environmental > Terrestrial > Soil > Riparian zone | place: USA: Utah | collected... | reverse complement strand
TACACGCGAACTACACAGGCTGTGGCGGGCGGGAGCCGGTCGTAGCAGATCAGGCCCGGTTCGCCCCGCGAGGAAATGCCTGCTCCAACGGGTAATTCGGCCCGGGAGCCGGTTGTGGCGGTTGACGCCGATCGGCGGTGCGGCGGGGGCTCGGTCGCTTACCTGGCTGAATCTCGTGCTGCGAGGAGGGCTATGTCGGCGCGGGCGATGAGGTCTTGAAGGCTGTCTCCGGCCTGGGCTTCGGCGAGGCCGAAGGTGATCGAGTGGTTGCTAGCTGCGCTGAGCGCGGCGGCGATTGATTCGAAGCGTTTTGTAGCTTCGGGCACTCGAACGCTCGGCATCGCGCAGAGTAGCTCGTCGCCCCCGTAGCGCACGACGACGTCGTAGGGACGAACGAAGGCGTAGACCGTGGCGCCGAGGAGCTGGAGTAGCTCGTCGCCGGCAAGGTGGCCGTCTGCGTCGTTGACTTGTTTGAGGCCGTCGACGTCGATGAAGGCGAGCACGAGCGTGGTCTCCGTGCGGCGGGCGCGCGTGAGCTCTCTCGCGATCTCTCTGAGGCCGAAGCCGCGTACCCACGCGCCGGTCAGTTGATCTTTGCTTGCGAGCTCCAAGCTGCCCGCGAGGTCGGCCTGGAACCGGAAAGCGTCAGCACGCTCTCGGGCTGCCGTGTCGCGATCGGCGGCCGCCGTCGCTCGATCGTCCGCTGCCTTAGCTCGGTCGGCGGCCGCCCGGGCGCGATCACGAGCGGCGCGCGAAACGACTGCCTCCCGAGTCGCGTACGTGTCGGCCGGCAGGTCCTGGAGACGCGCCAGCTCATCGCGCGCGTCTGCGTTCCGATCGCGAATCAGCGCATCCCGATCGCGTTTCTCGGCCTGGTGCAATCTGGCCGCGGCCGTCTCGTCGCGTAACGTCGCCACAGCAGCCCGGTCCTGACCCGCGTGCTGGCGCGCAAGTGCGCTCCGTCGGTATGTCACTGCGTCGCCGCCGGCCGCGTAGTCCTCGTCGGCGGCATGCTGATCCTCGTTCGCGCTCCGCTGGTCCCTCTCACTGCTGGCCTGGTCGTGATCCGACCAGGTCTGATCCTGATCGCTCGCGGTCTGATCCTCATCGGACAACGTCTGAGCCCGGTCGACCGCCATCGCCTCGAGCCCAAAGATCGCCCGAACACCATCGGCAAGAAGGTCTGCGCCACAGGACGGACAAACGGGAACAGCAGCCGCCTCACCACAGGCCGCGCAACTCACAGCCTTCACGGAACCAACCTCTCCTCACGCGCCAGCAACGGCCGGTCGCCCCTCCAGAGTAGCGCGGCCTCGCTTCCCTGGCGATCAACCGCGACTGCACGGCCTCCAAAGCCCGTGCATTCGTCTGAATCGCCAGTTGCTGAGTCTGGCGCGAACGACCGTGGGCTCTACAAGCGGTCATGCGCCCGTCCCCGCACGCCGATCCCGGACGAGATCCGGGTTCGCGGCAAGCGCCAACGTCTCGTAGTTCAGCTCGAGATCGCCGACGAGAGGGTGCGGAAGGGAGCCGAGCGTCGCGTCATTACTCCGCGTGCCGCGCCGCCCCGACCCTCTTATCGCACCTGATCAGCTCTGCTCTTCGGCCTCGCGCTGTTGCTCCGCCGGAGCTTTCACCTCGATGCGGTCTGACCACAGCACATAGACGAGCAGCGTTAGCACAGCAATCAGGCCGAGCATGACCAGCAAGGCGGCTGCGGACGGGCCGATCTCAGGCTGGTAGAGCACCGACGGGGGCAGCAACTTGGCGGCGGGGATCGTGGCGATGCTCAGGAGGAACTGGAGCACCGACGCCCCGATGCTGATGGCGGGCAATTCGCTTTCCCGCCGGCCCCAGCGCACCGCGAACTGGACGACGTCGATGTCCGGCCGAGTGACCCCAGCCCACGCCGAGACAGCGGAGAGCGCAAGAATCGACCATGCGAGCACAAAAGTGAACGGGACGAGAGCAGCCGAAGCCAGACCAAGACCCACCTGCCAGCCTGCCAGCGCCACGCAGACAAGTCCGGCTGAGAAGCGTGCAAGTCCGCCCCAGTGCGGAAGCAGCAAGGCCGAAGCCGCCAGCTTCACATCGGTGCGCGCGCTCGTCTGAAGCTCGGCGACCGGGAGCCGCCAGAGATTTGGCGAGATGACGTTCGCGAGCCCGGAAGCTCCCTCGATCACGCCAAACAGACCGATGAACTGCCAGCGCGACCACGGGGCCACTCCGCCTAGCGCGGCCGCAGTGACGATGATGCCAACCAGGTTCAGAAATGAGAGCAGGAAGACGAGGGCAAGTCCTCGGAAAGCCCGGCCCGATCTCTGCCGTGAGGAAGCCGCTGAACCGGATGTCGTCACGCGCTACGTCTGAGAACGCGTTTTCGAAGTTCGGGAATCCACCTGCGGCATTTCCACGACGTATCCCGAACATGGTCGTTCTAACCGAAGCGCGCCTCGACGCGATCTGTCTCGCTAAATAAGAATCGGTAAGCCGACGCCCGCGGAGGAAGGAGCCGACGGGAAGCTTTGACTGTGGATCGGTGGGACCGTCCCAAGCTCGTTCCCGTCGACCTGAGCAGGTGGTTTTCCGCGCATGAAGAGCGCGCACCCTGGTCGCGTGGCCGGTGAAGGCCTACGCTGTGGGCGTAGTGCGGATGCGGCACAGACGGGGACATCGGTGGGGTCTACTCGCGGCGGCGATCGCCGTCGTCGCCCTCACGACGGCCTCCGCCCCCTCGGCCACGTCGAGCCCGACAGCTGTGCGCGAGGGCGGCATCTTCCGAATCAGCTTTGCCGTCCAGGCCGGCCTCGACAACATGGACCCAGCCCTGTCCTTCACGCCCTCGGGGTGGGCCTTGCTGGACACCGTCTGCGCACGGCTGATGGCCTATCCGGACAAGCGGCCCCCGGCCGGGCTGCGCCTTCAGCCGGAGGTGGCCGCGGCGCCGCCGACGGTATCGCCCGACCTCAAGTCCTTCACCTTCAAGCTCCGCAAGGGCTTCCGCTTCAGCGACGGGAGCCCCGTGCGGGCCAGTGCGTTTGCACGCGCGATCAACCGGACGCTCGCGCCCTCGATGAAGTCGCCCGGCGCGCTGTTCACCCGCCACATCGTCGGAGCGGCCGACGTCCTGGCGGGCAAGCGACGCACGGCGACGGGCGTCGTGGCCAGGGGCAACACACTAGTCGTACGCTTCACGCGCGCGGCGCCGGACTTCCCGGCACTCACGACGATGCCGTTCTTCTGCGCCGTGCCGCCGACGCTGCCGGTCGATGCCGAGGGGATCGGTGTCTTTCCTACCGCGGGCCCGTATCGCGTGACCGAGTACCGGCCCGGGGAACGGGTCGTGATCCGCCGCAATCCGTTCTACGGCGGCTCGAGGCCTCACCACGTCGACGGCTTCGATGTCGACCTGCGCGCACCGTCGCTCGACGAGCCGATCAGGAGCATCGACCGAGGCGAGACCGACTGGACGACCAACCTGATGCCGGTCTTCCTGAACCCGGCACTCGGACTCGTGGAGAAATACGGCATCAATCGCTCACGGTTCTTCTCCCAGCGCGGGCTCGCGCTGCGGATGCTCGCTTTCAACTCCTCGCGGCCGCTCTTTCGGAACAACCCGGCCTTGCGCAGAGCGGTCAACTTCGCGCTCGACCGCCAGGCGCTGCAGGCGATCGGCGGCGGCCCCCTCGCGGGCCGAGTCACCGACCAGTACATGCCCGCGCTGGTGCCGGGCTTTCGCGACGGGGACGTCTATCCGCTGGAGAGGAGCGACCCAGAGCGCGCAAGAGAGCTGACGCGCGGCAATATCCGAGGCGGCAAGGCGGTCTTCTACACGGGCGACTTCGGCTTCCCCCTCGCCGTCGCGCAGCTCGCAAAGCAGCAGCTTGCGGCGATCGGGCTCGAGGTCGAGATCAAGCCCCTGCCGGTGCACACCGGCAGCGCTGCATACCTCGACCTCCTCGCCAAGCCGAGTACGGAGTGGGACATCGCACTCGTCGTCTGGACGCCGAACCTGCCCGACCCACAGGCCTATCTCAATCTGCTGCTGGACAGCCATCACGTCGGCGGAACCAACGTCGCCGGGTTCAGGTCGGCGACCTACGACCGTGCGCTTCGCCGCGCGGCGAGAATGCCGCAGGCTCGTGACCGGCAGCTCGCGTACGGCTCCCTGGACGTACAGGTTGCACGCAACGCCGCGCCGTTCGCCGCGCTCAGCGTCCTCAACGAGCCGACGTTCGTCTCCGAACGGGTCGGCTGCATCGTCCTGCGACCGACGCTCGTTCTGACGGCCGTGTGCCTGAAGTAGCTACGGCGCCTGCACGGTCAACCAGACCTTGCCGGCGGCAAACGCAAGGCCCGACGGCGCGTTTCCCACCTCGATCGTGGCGACGACCTCGTTCGTGCGCGGGTCGACCCGCGACACCGTCCCGTCGAGCCGGTTTGCGACCCAGACGGCTCCCGCACCGACCGCCAGCGCCTCCGGACCATCCCCCACGGGGATCGTGACGATCGAGCCGGCGCTCGGATCGATGCGGCCGACCACGTCCTCGCCGGAGATCGCGAGCCAGACGGCTTCTCGATCGGCTGCGAGCCCGCTCGGCGCCCGGCCCACGGTCAGCTGATCGAGGGGTCCTTCCTCGAACGTGGTCGGCTCGAAGCGCTGCACGCTCGAGGCCCCCGAGTTGGAGACCCAGACCGAGCCGTGCGCGACGAACACACCGGCGGCGCCGAAATCGGTCAGCGTCGATCCCGATGCCCGTACCTCTGCGGGATCGACGCGAACCAGCGTCCCCTTCCCGAAGACCGCCCAGACCGAGCCGGCGCCGACCGCAACGTCCCCGGTCGGCGCATAGACCGCCCTGCCGGCGAGGTCGACCGTCGCCGTCACCCGCCCGAAAGTCGGATCGACGCGCGAAACCTGCCCACTGCGACCGTGTGCAATCCAGACGGCGCCGAAACCGACGTCGATCCCCGTCGGCGTCCCCGGCAGTGCAATCGTCTTGAGAAGGCGCCCACTGCGGGGGTCGATTCGCAGCAGCGTCCGGTCCTCGAGGTTCCCGAGCCAGAGCGATCCGGCGCGATGGACGATCGGACCCGGTCGAGGTCCGACGGGCAGCACCGACACGACTTCGTTGGTGCGGGGGTCGATGGCGGCCACCGAGCCGGGCGGCACCGTTACGGTCGTCGAGCCGTCTCGAAGCAGCAGCGCCGAGGCGCTCGCCGCGACCACCAGCAGGACGATCGCCACCGCCGCGAGCGCTCGGCGGCGCCAGGAGCGTCCGGCCGCCACCTCGGCGGCCGACGCGGCCAGGCCGTCGGAGGAAAGGCGGGCGTCCTGACGCAGGATCGCAGCCTCGAGCTCGCGCAGCTCGGGACCGGGCTCGAGCCCGAGCTCCTCGCCGAGGGTCCGTCGGGCCGACTGATACGCGCTGAGCGCATCGGCCTGCCGGCCGGAGCGGTACAGCGCGAGCATGAGCTGCGCGCGGAGCCGCTCTCGATAGGGCTGGTCGGCGACGAGCGCCTCGAGCTCGGGGACGAGCTGCGCGTGGCGGCCCAGCGCAAGGTCCGAGTCGATCCGCTGCTCGAGCGCCTCGAGCCGTTGCTCCTCGAGCCGCGCGACTGCCCTCGCCGCGAACGGCTCGGCCGAGAGGTCGGCGAGCGGTGTGTCACGCCAGAGCTCGAGCGCCTCGCGTAGCAGCTGCGACCGGCGCTCCTCGTTCGCGGCCGTCTGCGCCTCGGCTCGTAGGTCGATGAAGCGGTCGAGGTCGAGGGCTCTCCGCTCCACGTTCAGCACGTAGCCCGGCGGGCTCGTGCGCAGCGCGCTTCCCTCGTCGCCGAGTGCCTTGCGCAACCCGGCAACGTAGACCTGGAGCGCGGACCGGGCTGTCTCGGGCGGCTGCTCGCCCCAGAGCTCGTCGATCAGCCGCTCGGTGGATACGACTCGGTTGGCGTTCAGCAGCAGCAGCGCCAGCACCGCGCGCTGCTTGCGCGCGCCCAGGTCGACAACGGCGCCGTCGCGCCAGACCTCGAGGCGGCCGAGGATGCGGAACTGCAGCTTCGGTGCGGCCGTCACGGCCGCTTCGGCCGGGCCGGCAGCGCTCATCGCCCAGAGTTTAGGCGGCGGTTTGGCGATTCTTTGGCTCGGCTTCAGCCCGGCCGCGCACCGTGGTGCTCGTCATCGACACACGACCAAGGAGGAACGATGACGAGCACGAGCAGGAACCTTCGCAGAGCGGTCGGGTTGCTCTGTCTGACCGGCGCACTCGTCGTGGCCGGCTTGACCGCCGCGTCCGGCTTGGCGCAGGGCCCCTCGCCCGCTCAGCTTGCGGAGCACGGTTGGACGTGCGTCGTCCCGCCTGTGCCGGGCATCGGGATGGCGTGCTTCAACCCCGGCCTGGGACGGCCCCCGATTCCGCCGGTGGCGGACGGTCGTCCGTCGTACACGGCCCTGCTCTGGACGCCGGCCGGCGACTTCCTGGGCCACTCTCACCTGATCCGAGCGGACCTCTACGCGGGACAGCCATGCCCGCAGACGGGTGGGCTCTACTTCCTCAACCCGCGCCTCGGCTACTACGAGTGCCTCCGCGCCCACTAGAGGCGGACCGCGGTGATCAGACTGACGGCGGCGGTCCTAGCGACCGCCGCCGTGGCCGTCATGGTCGCGGGGATTGCCGTCTCCGCGTCAGGAGACAGGGCGGTGCGGGCCGAGGTGGCCGTTGCCGGTACCGAACGTCCGCTCGACGTCAGCTGGATACGGATCCTCGACGGCCTCACCCCCGGCGAGAGCTACCGCCTCCCGGCGCTTGCCATTCGCAATCACCGCAGTAGCCGCACCGCCTATGGGCTCGTCGTCTCCGCGGGTGCGGCGCAGGCGGAACGGCGGCCACCGCGGCGCTGGCTGCGCTTCGTGCCGGCGGCAGTCGTGATCGACTCTGGGCGGTCGCGTGCGGTCGGGGTGCGACTCGAGCTGCCAGACGAAGCGGCGCCGGGCGTGTACGCAGTCGTTCTCGGCGTTCGTCCCGGCGGTTCGGGAGGCGCGCGTCTTACGTTCCGAATCGACTCGGCCGAGACAACGGGCGCCACGCTTCAACGAGCAGCGAGCCTCGCGATGTGGGTGGTCCCCGGATTGATCGGAGTGGTCTTTGTCGCCTTCCTCGTACGCGGGCAGCAACCGAGGAGGCACTAGCGGAGCTTCTTCAGTGGAGGCGGCCGCCTCCGGACACACGCCCTCGATCGCGGGCGGCGGTCAATCCGGCGCGCGCGGGCGCGCGTAGGACCGGCGACGGATCAACTGGTGTCCGGTGTGAAAGGGCGAATCGCCGCCCTCGGAACTGGGGAGGTTCGATGACGATCGAAGGGGAGAGGAGCGGCGCTCTGTCGCGGCGTTCGTTCTTGCGTCGTGCGGGCGTGGTCGGCGCCGCGGCGGCCGTGCCGGTGGGCGTCTTTGCGTCCGAGGTTGCGACCGCGCCGGAGCGTGAGCGGCTGGAGACGTTCACGGCGACGGAGGCAGACACGGTCGATGCCATGCTCGGCCGGCTGATCCCGGCCGACGGGAGCGGTCCCGGTGCGATCGAGGCTCGCGTGCTTCGGTACGTCGACCGCGCGCTGTCGGGGGACCTCGCTGACTCGCGTCCGGCCTACTCGGCCGGCATCGCCGCGACGAACGCGTATGCCCGCTCTCGTTTCGGCGACGACTTCGCCGATCTGACAGCGACGCAGCAAGACACGGTCCTGGACGAGATGGAGAGAAGCGTTGCGACCGGCTTCTCGCCGAACTCGCGCGCGTTCTTCGATCTCCTGCGCGAGCATGCGCTTCAGGGCATGTTCGGCGACCCGGTGCACGGCGGCAACGACGACTTCATCGGCTGGGACTTGATCGGCTTCTACGGCGTCAAGCTGGAGGTGACCGCCGCCGAACAGCAGCTCGACGTGACGGTGGTACCCGCGCACAAGTCGGTCGTCGACTACCCGATGTTCAGCGGCGCACGCGGAAGGAGCAAGGGCCATGGCCGTCACTGAGAAGGGTGCGGATGTCGTTGTCATCGGGCTCGGCGCCTCCGGCGGAACCGCGGTCCTGCCACTCGCCGAGGCAGGGCTCGAGGTCGTCGGACTCGAGGCCGGGCCTCGCTACTCGGTACGCGACTTCCCGGCGGACGAGATCCGCAACGACATCCGCAACTGGCTGGGACGGGCCAAGGTGAACAGCGAAGTCCCGACGCAGCGCACGACGCCGGCGTCGCCGACGACGCCAGCGATCGGCGCGTCGCGCATGATGAACGGCGTCGGCGGGACTTCGATCCACTGGACCGCTCAGAGCTGGCGGCTCATGCCGTGGAACTTCGTCGAGCGCAGCGAGACGATCAGCCGCTACGGCGCCTCGGCCATCCCCGCCGGCTCAACGCTCACCGACTGGCCGATCACATACGAGGATCTCGAGCCGCACTACGACAAGGTCGAGTACCTCCACGGCGTCTCCGGGAAGGCCGGCAACCTGAACGGGACGATCGACCCGGCCGGCAACGTGTTCGAAGGCCCGCGCGCCCGCGAGTACCCGTTGCCCCCGCTGAGGCGATCCGGCTTCACCGAGCTGATGGACGACGCGGCGAAGAGCCTCGGCTGGCATCCGTTCGCCGGCCCGGCCGCAATCCGCTCCCAGGAGTACGACGGGCTCGGCGCGTGCGTCTACCACGGCTTCTGCACCTGGCACGGCTGCCACGTCAACGCCAAGGCCTCGACGAACCTCAGCCCGATCCCCAAAGCCGAGAAGGCTGGGAAGCTGAAGGTCGTCGAGAACGCGCGCGCGACGGAGATCGTCGTCGGTTCCGACGGCCGCGTCACCGGTGTGAAGTACATCAAGGGGAACGCCGAGCACTTTCAGCCTGCGAAGGCCGTGCTCGTCGCCGGGTACACGTACGAGAACGTCAGGCTCCTGCTGCTCTCGAGGTCGAGCGCGTTTCCGAACGGCCTCTCGAACAACCACGGACAGGTCGGCAAGCACTACCTCGCGCACACGCGGGCAGGCGCCAACGGCGTCATTCCGGGGCGACGGCTGAACCGGTTCTCCGGCACAGGCAGTCAGTGGACGGCGCTTGATGACTGGGACAGCGACTTCTTCGATCACAGCGGGCTCGGCTTCATCGGGGGAGGGACGATGGCCGCCACGATGGAGGCCAAGCCGATCGCAGCGGCGCGAACGACACCGCCGTCCCTCCCGCGCTGGGGGTCGGCGTGGAAGGCGTGGCTGAAGCAGAACGCGATCGCGGTCGCCTCGACGTCGACGCAAATCAACACGACGCCGTACGAATCGAACTTCATCGATCTCGATCCCACGACCAAGGATCCGCACGGCATCCCGGTGGCCCGGGTGACGCAGGAGCTGAAGCCGATGGAGCGCGCAGCGGCGCAATTCGTGGGCGAGAAGTGCCGTGATTGGCTGCTCGCCGCCGGCGCGGCGGAGACGTGGCTCGTCGCGCCGAACGCGGCGGCGATCCAGACGCACGCGTACGGCGGTACTCGTATGGGCGACGACCCCGACGAGGACGTCACCGACCGCTGGTGCTTCTCGCACGAAGTGCCGAACCTCGGCATCCTCGGCGCGTCGAACTTCCCGACCTCCGGCGGGCGCAACCCAACCGAGACGGTCATGGCGCTCGCCTGGCGGACCGCAGACCAGCTCGTCGCCAGCTGGTCCGACCGGACGGGGTAACGGCGTATCGGCCTCGGGCGCGGCGAGCCGCGCCCGAGCGGCGATGGGGCCCGCGCACGGGGCGGGCTCCGATCGCTCTACGATCGGGGCGTGACCGACAACGAGCAGTTCTGGCGCGCGATCGTCACCGGCGACGCGGGTGTGATGCGGCTCGAGCGCCGGCGGCATCGGCGCATCCCGGGCGCGCCTCGCTGCAAGACGTGCCTCGTGCCGCTCGGCGGACGGGCTGCTCCCATCGTCCGCCTCGTCCTCAAGCGCCGTCCATCCGCGAAGAACCCGTACTACTGCGACGTGTGCGAGACGTTCGTCCGGACGCATCCCGGCGGCGCAGAGGTCGAGATCTCGATGCTGTTTGCCGACGTGCGCGGGTCGACGACGCTCGCGGAGCAGATGCGGCCGATGGAGTTCAGCCGACTGATGAACCGGTTCTTCGACTGCGCGAACCGGGTCGTGATCGACAGCGACGGGGTCGTCGACAAGCTCGTCGGCGACGAGGTCGTCGCGCTCTACGTGCCCGCCGTCGGCCATGACCACGCACGAAAGGCGGTCGACGCCGCGCGCGACCTGCTGCGCGCGACCACCGACCTCGTTCCGGTCGGCGCCGGCGTCCACACCGGCGTCGCGTACGTCGGCTCCGTCGGCTCCGACTCGACCGTTGCCGACTTCAGCGCGCTCGGCGACGCGGTCAACGTCACGGCGAGGCTGGCGTCGCTCGCGGGCGCGGGTGAGGCGCTGATCAGCGAGGCGGCCCACACCGCTTCGGGCTCCGACCTCGGCGGCCTCGACCGGCGCGAGCTCACGCTGAAGGGCCGGGACGCACCGCTCGCGGCGCGGGTCCTTCGAACTGGACAGGAACGTCAGTGATCCTCTATATCGACACTTCAGAGGTTCGTGATGGGGCGCTCGAGGAGCTGAAGCGGGCCATCAAGGAGCTGGTCGACTTCATCGAGGCGAAGGAGCCTCGGCTCATCGCGTACAACGTCTACTTCAGCGACGACGGCACGCGCATGACAGTCGTGAGCCTCCATCTCGACTCCGCGTCATTGGAATACCACCTGGAGGTCGCAGGGCCGCTCTTCGGTGGGTTTGTCGAGCTTGTGACCCTGTCCGCGATCCACATCTACGGCGAACCGAGCGAGAAGGTGCTGCAGCAGTCGCATGAGAAGACGCGGTTGTTGGGCGGCATTGTCATGGTCGAGCCGTTGCACGCAGGTTTCGCTCGTGTGGGGGCGACCGCTGAGCAGGGCACGACCCCTACTTGAAGTCGCCTTGACGCGAAGGCGAGCCCTTTAGTTCAGGGCGCCTGCCTCGCTACGCCGACCGGCGAAGAGCGCAACGGCGCCGACGACCTCCACCCCGACGTGGGTGAGCTGGGACGCAAGCCCCCGCTCGAGTCCTCGTTGGTCGTCTTCGAGGTTCGAGAATATTCCCTTCCGGTTGTAGAGCCGCATGAGACGGCGCCCGAGCAGATTGTGCCGGACGCCGCGGCCGAGAATCGTGCTCCCGAAGAGGACACCGTCCGAGGTGAGATAGGGACAGAGGCTCGAAGCCACCGTCGCGGTCTTCGACTCGAGCTCTCCCGGCAGGCAATGGAAGAGGTAGTTCGCACCGATCGAGTCGAAACGCACATCACCGAGGTCGACCGGATCCAGCACGTTCGCCTGAATCATCGCGGGCGCGTAGCGGCGGATCCGTTTCGATGCCACCGACAGCGAATTCTCGTTCAGGTCGAGGAGGGTGATCTTCGGTGTCTCGACCGGCCAGTTGCAGTGGTCGAGAAACCACCCCGTGCCAACCCCGACATCGAGGTGCGCGCGCCGACGTATGTGTTATAGCGCTCGAGCATCCTGAAGCTACGACATCGCCAGACGAAGCGGTTCGAGAACCCGAGCACCAAGAGGTCGTAGGCCCACAGGACAAGCGGCGTGTACACACGCTGGCCGGCCTTGACCTCGTCGGACGATCTCGGTCCTTCGCCTGACACTCCTGGAAATGTATGCCCCTTCGAGGCCGACGACGCTGACGGTCGTGAACGGCGCCTCCCCGTCATCGAAGGTGGCGACAAGCTGCCGCGTCTCCGCGCCTCTCGGGCGGGTCGTAGGCTGTGCCGATGGCGACGTGCACGAGCTGCGGGCAGGAGAACCCACCCGGCTTCCGCTTCTGCGGCGCGTGCGGCAAGCCTCTCGCGCAGGAACCGGTGCAGCGCGAGGAGCGGAAGGTCGTCACGGTGCTCTTCTGCGATCTGGTCGGTTCGACCGAGCTCGCCGAGCGCAGCGACCCGGAGGACGTGCGCGCGCTCCTCTCCCCCTACTACCACCGGGTGCGGCGGGAGCTGGAGCACTTCGGCGGCACGGTCGAGAAGTTCATCGGCGACGCCGTCATGGCGCTGTTCGGCGCCCCGGTCTCGCACGAAGACGACCCGGAACGGGCACTACGTGCTGCGCTGGCGATCCGCGACTGGGCGCTGGAGACGGGCGATCTGCAGGTGCGAATCGGCATCACGACGGGGGAGGCCCTCGTGGCGCTCAGAGCGCAGCCGGCGTCCGGAGAGGGAATGGCGTCGGGCGACGTCGTCAACACGGCTGCTCGGCTCCAGACGGCCGCACCCGTGAACGGGATCGTCGTCGACGAGACGACGTTCCGGGCGACGCAACGGGCGATCGTCTACGGCGACCGCGACGAGGTGGAGGCAAAAGGAAAGGCGGCGCCGGTCGCGGTCTGGGAAGCGCTCCAGGCGAGGGCGGGTGTGGGCGTCGACGTGCGTCAGAGCGCGCGGACGCCGCTCGTCGGCCGCGTGCACGAGCTCGAGGCGCTGGTCGCCTCCCTCGACCGTGCGCGGCGCGAGCGTGCGCCGCAGCTCGTCACGCTCGTCGGAGTGCCGGGGATCGGCAAGAGCCGGCTGGTGTGGGAGCTCTTCCAGCGGCTCGAGCGCGCGCCAGAGCTTGTCCGCTGGCGCCAGGGCCGCTCGCTCCCATACGGCGACGGCGTCACGTACTGGGCGCTCGGTGAGATGGTGAAGGCGCAGGCAGGCGTGCTCGAGACGGACGATGCGGCCAGGGCCGACGAGAAGCTCCACGAGCTCGTTGCGGAGCTCGCGTCTGATCCGGCCGAGGTGCAGTGGCTCGAGCGCAACCTCCGCCCGCTCGTCGGCCTCGTGTCCGGCGGCGAGACGGCCGTCGACCGCCGTGGCGAAGCATTCGCTGCTTGGCGGCGCTTCTTCGAGGCGCTGGCGGAGCAGCGGCCGCTCGT
>Ga0190265_10002234_pt1 | contig 12957 bp, 8 predicted proteins | sample Popmic124T_FD_133135 | JGI IMG/M metagenome (GOLD analysis project Ga0190265, IMG submission 133135) | Populus adjacent soil microbial communities from riparian zone of Indian Creek, Utah, USA - 124 T | ecosystem: Environmental > Terrestrial > Soil > Riparian zone | place: USA: Utah | collected... | reverse complement strand
GTCCGGGATGAGGGCACAGAAATGTTTCTAGGACGCGGAGCCACCGCTTCGCACCGCCGCCCAGGCGGCGGCTGAGCCTCGATAGGTGTTTGGTGCAGGCAGTCCCTGCGCCGAGTTAGAAACGAAGCAGAGGAGAGCATCTCGATCCGTCTCGCAATCTTCTATCTGGCTGGAGCCCCCGCCCAGCTACTACGGAGCGTCTGTGCCTTGACCACCGGTGGCCTCATAGAAGTTAGATGTCGTACGGCGCCTGTTGGTCCAAGTTGACGACTCTCGCAAGATTCGCCAGACACAGACTTAATAAGTTTAAACTCTAGTGCTGCGAGTGTCAATCTAGGGTGGAGACGATCAGGCAGACAACACAAGACAGACAATCCTTCCAGCTTCAGACTATGGAACATAAGCCGTGCCGCGGTTTTGCCCCCTTGCCCTTGGCATGCCAGGCCACGCTGGAGGGAAGCAACGATCCCTCTCAAACAGATGGCTTGCCGCACTATACCTAGACATACCTTAGGCTTTCCCGAAACGCTTCGGCATCCAACGAGCAGGCCTCGAAAGGAGGCTTACTCGCCTCCCCGGATTCAGGACCCTGCCGCCCTCCTCGTATGCACGTCGCCTTCGGCCACCTTCTGCAGGAACACCTCCGGCGTGAACGTGATACCGGCTTTTTCAACCTTCTCGCGCGCTCTCGCTTGGTCGCCGCGGGCAGGAGCCGTGATCAGGACGAGCGCGGCGAGGATCAGCAGGGCGAGCGGTGTCTTTGATCGAAGCCTCCTTACGGGGTGCAAGCTGTGGCCGGGTTGTGCCTACTTGTCGAGGATTCTCTTGAGTTTCCCGAGCACGAGCTTCTGGTCGAAGTTGTGGGCCGTGGCGACGAACACCGTATCGTCGTCGGCCACGATGCCCATGATCTCGTCCCACTCGGCGGTCTTCAGCGCCTGGGCCACTGCCCTTCCCGCTCCCGGGTAGCAGTGCAGGATCGTCAGGTACGGCCCGGCAGCCACTCCCTTGCGGATGAAGTCGTCCACCTTCTTGAGGGGGTCGTTGCCCCTCTCCCAGCTCGGGATCACGTAGCGGCCGTTCGACCGGGCGACCCCCAACTGCTTGATGTCGCGGCTGACGCTCGACTGCGTCACGTCGAAGCCCCGTTCCTTGAGCAGGTGCATGAGCTCGATCTGCGTCTCGACCCGGTCGGGTCCGTTGAGGATGTTCAGGATCTCCTTCTGGCGCCGGTGCTGCGTTTCACGGTCGAGCCCCATGTTCCTTCCTCCTAAATGACTTGCGCAACGGTAACATACTTTGCATGGCGCAACAAGGAGAAAGGGGCTTGACAGGCGCCTGCAACTCTGAGACACTATGCGCACTTCATGCAGGCTCCCGGGGGACAGACGGATTCGCGGTGCCAATCCCGGCACCGCTTTTTGAAAGGAGAAGGATCATGGCTGGGAACAAGTTGGAGTCGTTGGGAAGCCTGCAGAGCCTGAACATGGCGCTGGAGGCCAATGCCGGGGATCTTCCGCAGTTGGAGGTGAGCCGGAACACGTTCGGGGGCAAGGTGGGCCAGCTCCAGGGGCTCACGCAGGAGCAGGCGGCCCTCACGGCGAGCAAGCAGGAGACCACGCGCCAGTTCCAGCATGAGATGACGGAGACGCAGCGGTTGGCGACGGTGCTGCGCCTCGCGGTCAAGCACCACTACGGGATCGACTCGGAGAAGCTCGTGGAGTTCGGGATCCAGCCGTTCCGCGGCCGGAACCGCAAGGTGCAGGAGCCGGAGACGCCGCCAGGGCTGGAGGCGCCAGCCCCGGCGGTTGTTCCCGATCTCACCGGTCTCTAAAACGGCTCGATCTTTGGATTATACCTCGGGGGCGTGCTCTGCACGCCCCCTTTTTTTTCCCTGAACCGCAGAGCCCCTGCCACGGGCTCCAGTCGCCTTTCCGGGCGACCGGGTAAGCTTTTCCAGTCACCGAGGAAGCTTCTGAACCGCAGGGGAAGCTCATCCAGTCATCGGGCAACCTTCTGAGCCGCTGGGTAATCTTATCCGGTCATCGGGGAAGCTTCTGAGCCGCCGGGGAAGCTTGTCCGGTCGTCGGGAAAGCTTCTGAGCCGCTGGGGAAGCTGATCCGGTCACCCGGGAAGCTTCTGAACCGCCGGGGAAGCTTATCCAGTCATTGGGCAAGCTTCTGAGCCGTTGGGTAAGCTTATCCAATCGCCGGGGAAGGTTCTGAGCCGCCGGGAAAGCCTGTCCAGTCCTTGGGAAAGCTTCTGAGCCGCTGGATAAGCTGATCCAGTCACCGGGGAAGCTTCTGAACTGCCGGGGAAGCTTATCCGGTCACCGGGGAAGCTTCTGGGCCGCTGGATAAGCTTACCCAATCACTTGAAATACCCGTTCACATCGAGAATGAGGTGCACGGGCGCCGGGGCGTCGAGGTGCACCTTGACGGTTCCGGTACCGTCATCCGCAAGCCCGATGAGGGCGCTGTTGGCCCGCGTCGCTCCCGAGGCAAAGCTGATGACGGTGGCGGGGGTGAGCGATCCCTTGGCCGGTTGGATACGCAGGCTTCCCCCGGCGCCGCCCTGGGTCACCGTGACGTTGAGCGACAGCGCCTTGGCGTCGCCGGGGACGCCGCAGGCTCCGGTGAGGTCGAACGTGCGGTCGGGGAAGGGCTGCAGCGCCGGTGCTCCGAGCGATTCCGCAGCCCCGCGGGTGTCGACCAGGCGGCAGGGTGTCAGGGTATGGAGCTCGAGGGGCTGCGGCGGAGCGGGCTCGTCGCCCACACCCGGCTTCACCTCCGGCAAGGTGCCGGCGACACCTGTCCAATCCCCTTGCGTCACAGGCCCTTGGACCGCCTGGGTGAAAACCGACTGCGGGAAGATCAGATCGACCCGCGAATAGAGGACGCCTCCGGCTTGCACGGGGATCTTGAGCCGGCCGTCCGGCCTGTAGGTCGGCTGAGTCAGCAGCACCGGCACACTGCTGCCCGCGGGATAGAGCCGAACCATCTGAGCCGTCACCGGAACGTCCTGGAAACGGAGCCCGTTGTCCTGCGTCGAGTAGACGCCGACCCGGACCCGGTCGAGGGAGAAGTAGATTCCCTGAAAACCGTTCAGGAAGCCGTCGCCGAACCGGGAGGGCCGGATCGTGACGCCTTGCAGAGGCACCGCGTGCATGTTCCAGCCGGCGACGGTGCCAAAGCGCACGTCCGTATTGACAGGCACCGGCAACGCGCGGCTGATGCCCAGGGCAAATCCCTCGCTCGAGGTCCGCCACCCCTCCATCTCGAACATCATCGAAAACGTGTTGCCGTGAGCATCGATCTGCGCCAGCAGGTCGACGAGCTGGATCTCGCTCAGGACCGGAACGGGAGCATTGGCAGGGTTGGTGCCCGTACCCGTGGTCTCGGCGACCAGAGCCCCGATCGTTTTCAGGCCGGCTTCATTTTGAGCCACCGCCAGGACCTGATACCTGCCGCCGGTCTTGTAGTCATGAGAAACCGTCTGCGGCTGGCCGCCCGCCGGGACCGTCAGCCGCGTCACGCCGCCGTCTCCCCAAAGGACGACCAGCTCGACTTCCAGAGCCGATGAGACCGCCGAGTCCGCGGCCTGGACTTGAAGATCGATCCCGAGCGAGCCTCTCTTGGCATAGCTCAGCTCGAGAGCCGGCGGGTCGGCCAGCAGGCAACCGTTGTAGAGCCGCGGCGAAACCGTCTCCCCCGGAAGCGGAACGGCCAGGAGCCGGTAATCCTGCAGCAGCGTGCTCTTTCTCAGGACGTCGAGCGCCACCGGGCTCATGGACTGCAGCAACGCCGCGTCAGGATCGCCGACTGGAGCCAGGTACTGCTCGATCGCGGCGGGAGTCCACACTTGGGACTCGACGAATTTCCAGCGCTCGAACAGGTTGGGGACGCTGGCCAGCAGCCGGAGGACGCCCAACTGGCGAAGGCCGTTGAGGCGCGACACTTCTTCGGCGTAGTTGCCGTTCGCGTCCTCGATCCGGAAGTCCGGCTCGCTCCAGTCCTCAGGAAAGGACTCGGGATACTTGTTCTTCCAGCCTGCGCACCCGCGTCCCGTGATGAAGCCGCCGAGCTCGGACAGGGGTTGAACCCGCTGGCGGATCGAACCGGACGGGACGTCGTAGCTGGTGTGGAAGTCGGAGAGGAAGCGGGACCAGTCCTCCAGCAGTCCCGAGCCGAAGGCGAGGCCCCTCGCATTGACCGCGCCGGCCGACTTCATGATGTGCCCGGGGTTGCCGTTGATCGCCCCGATCTGCGCGGGGGTCTTGTTGCTGTTGCAGATCCCGATGTGGTCGCAGGTCTGGGGCGTGCCGAGGCAGGCCTGCCCCGGCTGAGGATTGGGGTCCACGACCAGGGTGGAGCCGGCTTCGAAAGTGCCTCCGCCATAGTGCTGATTGCAGTTGATGACATCGGGCCGCCATTCGCGGTGAAAGGCCGAGTGGCAGGGAGCGGAGCCTCCGGGCACGAAGCAGCACGCGAAGCAGACCCCGACGCCGGCTCCACCACTGCAATTGACGCTGAACACATCCCTGAACTGAAAAAGATCGAGAAAGGCTCCGGCGATGCCTCCCAGGGGGACTTCGCTGAACGCGCAGTAGTTGAACGTCGAGCGGCAGAGGTCGTATCCGAACCCCTTGGAGAGGCAGGTGTTGAAGCTGCCAAACAGGTCCGGGAGCTCGCTGTAGAAAACGGCGACGTCGAAGTACTGCTTGGCTTTGCCGATCTTGGACAGCGTGCCGATGACGGTCTCGCCGATGAGGTTCTCCGGTTCCTGGGCCTTGAGGTTGGCCGTGGCGAGCAAGAAGGCGCAAGCCACGGAGAGTCCAAGGCGCTTCGCAGCAGTCATGGTGCCCCCGCTTCCTGGAAAGAGCTTTCTACTCTACCCTGAGACCCGGCATTCGGCACATTGTTGACTGGCAGGGGCCGCCGCTTTACACGTGCGAGTGCGGCTCCTTCCCGGTGTGCTCGTGCGGAGTCTCCTCCTTCAGGGGCTCCTTCAGGGGCTCCTTCCGGAGCTCCTTCCGGTGCTCCCCCAGGACCTCCACGCTCAGGACGAACGCGGGCCGGCCCCAGCTCTGGACCATCCCGACCCGTCTCGCGAGGTCGGCGGAGGCCACGCTCTCCATCCGCTGGACGGTCTGGCGGCGGAAGTCGAAGAGCGGCGGCCAGTCTTTCTCTTCTCTCGACGGGGAGATCGAGACCACGAAGAGGTCTCGCCGGCTCAGACGGTCCACCTGCTGGGAGCGCTCGAAGAGGAAGCCGGGCAGGCGGCCCAGGTTCTCGACCAGCTTGCCCCGCATGCCGAGCACCGCCCGCGACAGCCGGGAGGGCTCGGCCACGCTCTTGAGCGGGTTCGTGGATTCCACGATCAGCACCTGCTCGGCCGAGAGCGTGCGCGCCGCGTCCACCGGGATGTTGTTGGAGTAGCCGCCGTCGACCAGGGAGACTTCCTGGCCGTCCAGGGTCAGCCGGTGGGCCGGGAAGATCGGGAAGGGCGAGCCGGACGCGAAGATGACCCGGACCGGGAACTGCTCGTCTTTCACCTGCGGGCAGCTTTCGACCGCGGAACCGATGGCGTAGGGGTACCAGATCGCGCCGTTGGAGGGCCTCCGCGGCACTCTCGGGCACTCGTCCCCCTTGGGCACGAAGAGGAAGTAGCGGGTGCCGTCCCGCTCCAGGAGGTTGGCCGGGGCGATGAACCGGGAGGTCGGGCGATACTCTTCCTTCCTCCCCGCCTTCTCGTAGAAGCGCTCGACCGCGCCGAGCAGGTAGGCCCGCGCCTGCCGGTTGCCGTAGAGGGCCGGGGCAATGACCACGTTCCACCAGCCCAGGGCGACGACGCAGAGCACGGCCAGGCGGAGGAAGCGCCGGGTCACGAAGTCGCCGTTCGGATGGTGCGAGCAGAGGAAGACGAAGCTTCGCCGGAGCTGGCCGACCAGGGCGCTCCCCCGCCGGCCGTACAGGGCGAGCAGGAGCAGGGCGAGCCCGGTCAGGGAGCTGGTGCCCAGGAGCCAGGTCCAGAACTCGCCCGTCAGCTCCAGGGGGGAGAGCCAGTCGGGCAGCACCTCGGTGACCACCCACAGGGTCAAGGCCACCACGACCAGGTGGGTCAGCAGCACCATGAAGCCCACGAGGAAGTCCTGGGTCTTGTGCAGGTGGTACCGGCGCTGGGCGGCGTAGGCCCAGGAGATGCCTCCGAGAAGGAGGACGAGCAGGCCGACGCAGACCAGGAAGGTGCCCACGGAGATCTCCAGGGTCTGGGCGGAGAGCGCGCTCCTCTTGCTCAGAATATTGCTCCCAATATTGCTCCCAATACTGCTCCCAATATTGCTCCCAATACTGCTCCCAATACTGCTCCCAATACTGCTCCCGGCCTGCTCCTTCTGCCCCGACCAGCAGAGGTTCATCACCAGGAAGGAGGCCAGGAGCAGCGAGGCCGCATAGGCCGCCCACCAGGATCTCCCCTGGAGCCAGGGGCGCCGGAGCACAAAGTTGGCGACCACCAGCACCAGGACCAGGCCGAAGCCCGTGATGTAGAACGGGAGGCCGGCGAGGCTCAGCCAGTCGCCTGCCAGGGTGAGGCCTAGGAGGAGGGCGAGGGCGGTTGGGAGGAGGGTTTCGAGGAGGACGCGGGCGAGGGGAGCGCCGGAGCCCTCACCCCCGTCCCCTCTCCCGCCTCCCCACCCCCCTCGCCGGGAGAGGGGCGCCTCCGCCCGCCCGGTGGACCAGTTCCCCCCTCTCCCAGGGAGGGGGTCGGGCAGGTGGGAGAGGGGGGCCAGGGGGGTGAGGGCCCGGGCGCTTCTCAGACCTTTCCTCAACGGCAAAATCAAGCCGGTCAGCAGCACCAGGGGGGCGAGGATCACGTACGCGGGTCCGAAGGAGAGGCCGCGGGATGCCCAGCCCGCGGGATCGGTGAGGAGGGGGACCGCGATCAGCGTGCCCCCGAGCAGGACCGGCAGCCAGGGCGGTCCCCAGGGGCGGCCGTTCTCCCTGGGCTCGCGCTCCAGGACGAGGCACTGGTCCGCGAACATGGCCACCATGGCGAGCACGGCGTAGAGGAGCCCTTCGAACTCGGGGATCTGCTCCTGGGCCGTGGCCGACCTCTGGTTCGAGAGCCGCACGAGCAGCGGCGCGGCCATGAGCAGCGGGAAGACGGCGAGCGTCAGCCGCATCCGCCAGGCCGTGGCCCCCTCCCGGGTGGTGGGGTTGAGCGGCGCCCGCTCGGGGATGGAGACCAGGGCGAGCAGGCCGCAGAGCACCAGGAAGCTCACGATCACGCTCAGGTAGCGCAGCAGGTCGGTCCACCCGAACACGTCGGTGCTGCGGAGGTAGATGCCCTTTCTTACATCCTTCTTCCACAGGATGTCGGTCAGGTTGCGGGGTCCGTTTTCCCCGAGCTGGGAGACGAAGAAGCCGAGAAGGGCGCCGCCGCTCGTGCCGATGACGTAGCGCACGTCCAGGGGCTCGCGCAGTTGGGAGTCCGCGTGGAAGTTCTTGAGGTAGCCCTGGCCGTAGAGCTCGTCCACGATCCGCGACTGGTAGGCCGCCTTGACTCCGCCGCCGGGGAGGACGAGGGCCAGCTCGGCGCGGCCGGAGGTGGCCTGGTCCTGGCGCAGCAGGCGGACGGTCTCGTCCACGGTGAAGCCGAAGGTCCGGACGCCGAAGAGGGGTTCGGGCTCCAGGATCGGCAGGAAGGCCCGGGGCGGCCGGCCGGTCTTGGGATCGCCGAACAGCGCCTGGAGGTCGGCCTCGCTCGCCGCGGACGCCGGTTTCAAGTGGTCCCCCTGCTCGAAGATGGCCTCGGCGTCCGGACCGGCGATGACCAGGTGCTCGCGGTAGGCCATCGCGGGCTCGTCAGGGTCGTTCTGTTGCAGGGTACGGCGCAGGGCGCCTTCCCCCGGGAAGAGGATCTCGGCCGGCCCCTCGCCCGCCAGCTCCTCGGACCTGGGCAGCTCCCAGCAGCTCCCGGCTTTGCGGCTGGGCTCCAGGGAGTTGCAGCCCACGGCGAAGCGGGAGCTCTCGAAGAAGGCCGTCCAGAAGCGCTCCCTCTGCTCTTCCCGTTCGTTCTCCGGAACCTCGCTCAGCTTCTGGTCCAGCCAGCCGGCCGTGGCGAGGACCGGGTCGAGGAAGCCGGTGGTCGAGAGGTGGGAGGCGAGCACGGCCCGGTATTCTCTTCCGCCGGTCCGGCCGCCCGATGCCTCTTTCCAGAGCTGGAGACGGAATGCCTCCAGGTCCTTGCCGGCATGCCCCGGCCGCCAATGTCCGCCGACGAGCCGGCCCGAGACCGGACGGCCGGAGAGCGCCGGCAACAGGAGGTTTCCCACGGGATAGCCTCCGAGGTCCATGCTCCTCAGGTCCAGACCGTCCCGGCGTGTGAGGAGGTAGAGGGTCAGGTCGGGGACCACGGCGGCCTGGATCGTCCCCTGGCTGAGCCAGTCGAGGATCTCGTATTCGCTCGCCACGGTGATGTTCACGTGGAGGGGCCGCTCTCCGGGGCAGCGGCCGTGCTCCTGGTAGAAGTCGCTCATGAACCGGCGCACGCCTTCCTTCAGGGCCTCAGCGTTGAACTCTTCAGCCTCGGGCAAGCGCGGCAGGCCGAGGTTGAGGACCTGGGGCAGGGAGCTCTCGCAGCTCGTGTGGTCGGCGAGCGCGGGCAGGGGTGCGACGGCAAGGACGGAGAGCAGGGAAAGCAGAACAGACTTCATGAATCACCTTTCGAAACGCGGAAGCGGAGCCACTCTCCGGGCAGCGGCATGGTAGAGACCGGGCTCGACGGGCCGCAGACGGGGTCGGCCGGCCCCCTCGCCCCCTCCGGGTCGAGCGACGTCCGCACCCTGCCCAGGAACCGGTTGGCCGCGCCGTTCGTGAGCAGCGCAACGAACTTCAGCGATCTCTGTGGATCGCGGGCAAAGTCTTCGTAGTGAGTGACCAGCGCGTGCCGCGGCTGGAGCTTGTCGAAAAGCCCGCCGGGGTGGTTCTTCACGAACTGGGAGGAGGCCATGCAGACGACCGCGAGGTCATAACCGGGCGGATGCTCCTCCCCGAAGTCGGGAATCCCCTTGCCTTCCGGGCTGGCCGAGTCCTGGTAGTAGATGCGGTAGCGGACCGCCCCGAGGTCGTCCAGGAGGTCGATGACGAAGGCGAAGGTTTTGCCCGCCTTGAGGTGGCGGAAGCGGCGGCGGTCCCAGCCCTCTTCCCAGGCCTTCTTCACCTCTCCCCGCGCGAAGTGGAGGTGCCAGAACAGGGGGGCGTGCCCGGATTCGACCGCCCGGAAGCGGATGTTGCCGTCGTCCGTGTAGATCCAGGTCTGATTGTCCGGTTCTTCCAGCGAGATCACCCGCTCCTTCACGGAGTCCACCCCGGCGAGCATGTTGGCCCCGCTCTGGTTCACGTAGATCCTGGCCTTGCGGCTGATGCTCCCGGCGATCTCCGGCACGTCCGCCAGGTGGTCGTAGTGCGCGTGGCCCACGAGGATGGCCCGCACGTCGGCCAGGTCCATGCCGCGCAGGCCGCCGTCGATCCGGACCCGGTCCGCAGACAGCCGCCCCAGGAGAACGCGGCGGAAGGAGGGGTTGGAGAAGAAGGGGCCGGCGAGGATCGGCGTACCCCGCCATTCGACATAGAGGCCGCCGGCGCCGAGGTAGCGGACGAAGACCTCTTCAGGTCCGGTCCCGGCAGGCCGCCGCGCCGGGTCGCACCCCGGGCGGCGGAAGTCGAACTGCCTTCCCGGATGATTTGGGGCAAACTCGCCCCGCACGGCGTGGCCGCAGCCGGCACAGGCCAGGGTCAGGGCCAGGCTCAGGGCCAGGACAGCGGTGGACCGAAAGAGACGGCTCATGATCCTCAAGGACGGACCTCCTCCTGATTGTAGGCGCCGCTCTTTAGAAAATGTTGCTGAAAACATCCTCTCTCCAGCCTGGAGGGGGCACGTTATAGACTCCTCGGCATGCGCGTCCTCGTGCTCGACAATGGGGACCCGTGCCTGGAAAATCTCCTGGGTCCGCTGCGGGAGCTCGGCGCGGAGTGCGAGGTGCGCCCATCCGGCTCGCTCAAGCTGCGGCAGATCCGCGACATGAGCCCGCAGCGCATCCTCATGACTCCGGGACCGGGTCGTCCCGAGGACACCGGAGCCTGTCTGGACGTGGTGATCAGCCTCGCCGGGGAGATCCCGGTTGCCGGCATCGGGCTGGGCATGCAGGTGATCATCCATGTGACGCACTATCCCCTCGTCCCGGCCCGCAAGGTCCGCCGGAAGACCGCGACGATCCGTCACGACGGCAAGAACCTCTTCGCCGGCCTCCCCAGTCCCATCAACGCTCCTCGCGACCCGGGCACCTCACTCATCCTGGACGGACGGAGGCGGCCCTCGAACGACCTGGAGGTCAGCGCCTGGGACGAGAACGGCACGACCGTGGGCTGCCGCGTCTGGGGGCTCGGCCTGGAAGGCGTGCAGGTCGACACGAAGTGGTTCTCGACGCGGTCCGGGCAGGACATACTGTTCAACTTCCTCTACCAGGCGCAGATCTGGTAATCCGATGTGGTCGGACCGGCTCCCCGAGCGCAGGCGCCTGCGGCTGGCCGAGCGCCTGAGGTCGGTCCTCCCCGCGCCCGCCGAGGGCTCGCGGGGCTCCAGGACACCCCTGAGGGTTCCCCGGGGTGGCGCAGCTCCCCGGCCCGAGTCCGTGGCCGGGGAGCTGCGCGAGCAGACCCGGCTTTTCTGGCTCGACGGCGGCCCCGGAGGGCACCGCCTCTATGGCTGGCCGCTCGCCACGCTGAAGGTGAGGAAGGGGCGGGCCACGGTGACCGGCCCTGCCGGCCCGGCCGGCCCGGCCGGCGAAATTTCGTTCCGGGCCGGAGGGTTCGACCTGCTGGAAGCTGCCTTCGAGGCCTGGGGAGGCGCCGGAGGCGCGGCGCTGGTGGGCTACTTCGGATACGAGCTGGGCGGCGAGCTCGAGCCGCTCCCTCCGCCGCCGCCGGACGACCTCGGGCTCCCCGATCTCCACCTAGAGCTGTTCGCCTCGGCCCTGCTCTGGGACGGCAAGGGCTGGACTCTGGAGTCGGCCGGAGCGTGGAATTCCGCGCTCTCTCCAATCGAAGCGGAGCGTCTCCTCGACGCTGCCCGGCGCCGCCCCGATCCGGAGATCCCCTCCGGGAGGCTGGCCGCGGGACCCGTAGTGAGCCGTCCCAACCGGGGCGGGTTCGAGGCCGCGGTGTCGCGGATCCGGGAGCGCATCGCCAGCGGCGAGATCTTCCAGGCGAACCTCTGCCGGCGCCTCGAAGCTCCTCTTCCCCAGGAGGCGGTCTGGCCTTTCTATCTCCGCCTGCGCGAAGCGAGCCCCGCGGACCACGGGGCGTTCTTCGACCTGGGGAAGGGGCGGACCCTGATGTCGGTGAGCCCGGAGCTGTTTCTCTCGGTCCGAGGGGCAGGCGTGGAGACGCGGCCGATCAAGGGGACCCGGCCGCGGGGTTCGAGCCCGCGCGAGGACCGCGCCCTCGCTCGCGAGCTCGCGGAGAGTGAGAAGGACCGGGCGGAGCTGACCATGATCGTGGACGTGGCCCGGAATGATCTCGGCCGGGTCTGCGACCCGGGATCGATCGAGGTGCCGGCCCACGCCGAGCTGGTGACGCTGCCCACGCTGCACCACACGGTGTCCACGGTCCGGGGCCGGCTCCTCGGCCCGAATCCCGCGGACCTGCTGCGCGCCTCCTTCCCTCCCGCCTCGATCACGGGCGCGCCCAAGATCCGGGCCATGTCGGTCCTGACCGGCGAGGAGGAGCGGCGGCGCGGCCCGGCCATGGGCGCCTTCGGCTGGATCTCGCTGACCGGGGACCTGGAGCTGGCCGTGGCGATCCGGACCGCGGTGTTCTCGAAAAACCGGCTCGTCTACCACGCCGGCTGCGGCATCGTCGCGGACTCCGATCCGGAGCTGGAGCTGGAGGAGAGCGCGGTCAAGGCGCGGGCCTTCCTCACCGCCCTGGGGGCGGCGGAGTGAGCCTCGCGTACTGGAACGGCCGGTTAGTCCCTGGGGACGAGGTGAGGATCGGACTCGGGGATTCCGCCTTCCTGGAAGACGGCCTCTTCGAGACCCTGCGCGTCGAGAACGGCAAAGCCGGGGACGTGGAGGCCCATCTCGACCGTCTCTTCGCCGGGCTGGAGAGGATCGGGATTTCCGAGGACCGGGAGGCCCTCACTGACGCGGTGATGGCCGTAGCGGAAGGGGCGCCCTCCCCCATCGCTCGGATGCGGATCACGGTGACCCGGGAGACGCGCCTCATCACCACCGCCCTCTACACTCCCCCATCCGGTCCCGTCTCCGCCATCCTCCTCCCGGAGCCCTGGGTCCATTCCCGCTCCCCTCTCGCCGGTCTCAAGAGTCTCTCCTACCAGGCGAACCGTCTCGCCCTGCGCCGCGCCGAGGAAAAAGGCGCCTTCGAAGCTCTCCTGCTCAACGAGCACGGCCGGCTGGTGGAAGGCTCCCGCAGCAATGTGATCTTGGTCCTCCCGGACGGTGTCTTTACCCCTCCCGAAGAGGATGGATGTCTGCCCGGGACCGTGCGGCGACGTCTCCTGGAAAGGGGTGAGATTGCAGAGCGATCTCTCAGTCCCGAAGATCTTCAGAGGGCGAGCGAGGTTCTCCTTACGAACAGTCTGATCGGGGTGCTTGCGGTGGGATGGATCGATGGGCGGGCCCTCACCCCCATCCCCTCTCCCAGCCGCACACCCGGACCCCCGGGAGAGGGGGGCGTGTGACGCCTCAACTGGTTCCCATCCGTCTCCGCTCCTCCCCCTCCCTGCCGCGGGGCTGACGCCCCTGGCCCTGCTGTCGCCCCTACCTTCCTGACATATGTCCGACCGGTACAATGTGCCGATTGGGGATACCTCAGGGAGGAGACTGACATGGGAATTCGTAACGCAGGCCTGGAGGAACTGGCGCGGCTGGAGAGC
>Ga0190265_10002233_pt1 | contig 12960 bp, 13 predicted proteins | sample Popmic124T_FD_133135 | JGI IMG/M metagenome (GOLD analysis project Ga0190265, IMG submission 133135) | Populus adjacent soil microbial communities from riparian zone of Indian Creek, Utah, USA - 124 T | ecosystem: Environmental > Terrestrial > Soil > Riparian zone | place: USA: Utah | collected... | reverse complement strand
TGCGCCACTCCGAGCAGGGCGGCCAGTTGCTCCCGCACACCGGCCCGCAGCTCGACCATCCGGTCGAAGAACGGCAAGCCGCCGCGTCCTTCCTCCAACTGCCGGCGGAGCTCGGCCTGCATCGTCTCGAACGTCGGGATCGCTACCGGGCCCATCGAGCCCGCGTTCAGATAAGCGGCTCGCTCGAGCGCGGGAAACAGCGCGCGGGCTTCCTCGAATGTCATCTGATCTCGACCTCGACGGGCGCATGGTCCGAGAGCAGGCGGCCGCCGACACGCCTGCGCTCGATGGGCCACACCACCGGCGATTCGGCCCGCGCGCCTCGGACGAGGACTTGATCGAGGTTGGGGCTCGCCTTCGAGAAGCCCCACTCCGGTCCCCTCAAGTCCGCAAGCGTGCGGGATCGCTCGGCCCGAACGTTGAAGTCGCCGGCCAGAACGCAGACCTCGCCGGGTCGCGCGAGCCCGTCCGCAAGGCTCGCCGCCCGCAGGGTCTCCGCGTCGGAGAGCCTGTCGTCCGGGAGCCCGGTCGCATGGAGGTTGGCGATCACGAACCGGCGCCCGTCGGTGGCCCGCGCACGCACGACCTGGCAGACCCGTCGTTCCTTTGCCCACGCAAGCCGAGTCACCGTGTCGAGCTCGAGCATCCGTTCCTGCGCCTTCCTGAAGCGGCGGCTGTTCAAGTGCAGAGCCTGGGTCTCGAGACCGGTCAGCGATGGGCCGAGAAGGATCGCGTTCGCCTGGCCGCTGAACGCGGATCGCAGAAAACCGTAATTGAGGCGGGTCAGCCGGTAGCCGAGCTTGGCAGTCGAAGGGAACGGCCCGAGGCGCGGCGGCGCGGCCATCTCACCGTAGACGGCCATGCCGCTCCACTCGCCGAGCCGCTCCAGCCCCCACGCGGGGATCTCCTGCAGGCAGAGCACGTCCGGGCCGTCCGAGGTAGCGAGCCGGACGGCGTCCTCGAGATACGAAGCCGGCTCCGGCGGCACGGCGTTGCCGTGAAAGAGGTTCCACGTTCTGACGAGCAAGGCGCACTAGTGTAGGAGCGGGATGCGCATCCTCCTGGCCGACCCGCCGGCCTTCACTCCCCAGTACGACCACGAGCTCGCGTCCGCCCTTGTGCGCGCCGGCAACGAGGTCGAGCTCGTCACGTCGCGTTTCCGCTTCGGAGAGGTGCCGGAACCGGACGGCTACAAGCGGAGCCAGGTCTTCTATCCCCTCAGCTCGCGGGTCTTCCGCCGGTCGCGGCTGCGCCTGCCGTTGAAGCTCGTCGAGCATCCGATCGGGCTCGCCCGCCTGGCGCGGCGAGAGGCGGACGTAGCGCACGTTCAGTGGCTGGCAGCGCCTGAGATCGACGAGCGGCTCCTCCGCCTTCGCGCGCCCGCTGTGTTCACAGCGCACGACCTCCTGCCACGGCGCACGGCCAAGCGCGAGGCGCTGTGGCGGCGGCTGATGTCGCGTTTCGAGCGCATCGTCGTGCACAGCGAGCGCGGCCGCGACACGCTCATGGAGCTGGGCGTGGAGCCCGACCGCCTCCGGGTAATCCCGATGCCAGTCTTTCCGAGCAAGCCGACGCGGAACGACGACGGCCACACGCTGCTGTGCGTCGGGATCATCCGGCCCTACAAGGGCATCGCAGACGCGATCGAGGCGACAAAACGTGTGGATGGGGCTCGGCTCCTCGTCGCCGGCGACCCGCTCGAGCCGGTCGACGCCTACCGCGAGCAGGCCGGCGACCGCGCCGAGTGGCGCCTGGGGTACCTGTCCGAGAGCGAGGTCGACAGGGCGCTCGGCGACGCGACCGTGGCTCTCTTTCCGTACCGGCCCGAGATCGATCAGAGCGCGGCGCTGCTCCGTGCCCTCGGGGCAGGGGTGCCCGTAGTCGCCTACGACGTCGGCGGCATCGGCGAGCCTGTTCGGCGCTTCGGTGCCGGGCGCGTCGTGCCGCCCGGCGACGTCGACGCGCTAACCGATGCGGTGCGCGAACTGCTCGATGATCCCCACGCGCTGCAGCAGGCACGCGGGGGTGCCGAGCGGGCGCGGCACGAGCTCACGTGGGAAGCGGCCGCCCAGGCGCATCTCGATCTGTACAAGGAGCTGCTGTGAGCCGCTTCTCCGACGTCATCGGCCGTCAGCTCGACCTCTTCGAGCGCGAGCAGGTCGCCTTGATCGAAGACTGCGAGACCGCCGAGCTCAAGTACGACCAGGCCGGTCGGGACGACGCCGAGGAGCGGTACGCCGACTACCTCGATCTCGTCGAGACCGGAACCGAAGAGCTCGCGGCAATGCGAGACAACTTCGCCTCGGCCATGGACGAGGAGGCGGCCGAGGAGTACGAAGCTGAGTTCAACCGCGCCGTGGCCCAGCGCCTACCGCGCTTCGCGCTGGAGATCGAGGACACCTAGCGGCTAGAAGCCGCCGCCGCCCGAGTCTCCGCCGCCACCGCCGCCGTCGAAGCCGCCGCCGCCGAAGTCCCCACCGCCGCCGTAGTCCGAGCCGCCGCCACTCATGTGGTCGCCGCTCCAGCCGTAGTCGACCTGGCCGCCGTCTTGCGCAGGCTGGTCGTCATGGGAGGCTTCACCGATCGCCGCCGCGCCTGCGAGCAGGCCGATCTGCGTGCCGATCGTCGGATCAGGGTCCCTGCCACGGAGGCGGTTCCGCCACCGCTCGAAGATGCTCATGTCACAAGCGTAGCTACCGTCAAAGCCCGGCCGCGAAGCCGCCGACGATCGCGCCGTACGCGAGGTGCGCCACGGTCGTGGCGAGAGCTGTGTACCGCCCGTAGTTGCGGAGCATGAAGCCTGCCGGCTCGAGAATCGGCGACTCCCGGGCGTCCGACCACGGCGTGCCCATGTGAGGATGAAGAGCGGGTAACAGGACGTTGACGAGCGCACCGCCGGCAAACGCCGCATGGACGAGCCCGAGCACCGCGCCAAAGAGCCATCCGGCTTGGCCGACAGCGAAAAAGACCCCGGCGTAGAGCAGCGAGAAGATGAGCCCGTTGAAGAAATGCAGTGCGTAGCCGATCAGTTTTGCCCGAGACCGGTCCTGCGAGAAGATCGTGCCAAGCAGGAGCGGGATGTCCATTCGGGTCAGGCCGAGCTCCTGGGCGAGGCGGAGCCCCGTCGTGAGCACCACCGTCCCGACGAAGCCGCCGGCCAGGGCGCCGACCAGACTCATCGTGCCCGCTCCGCCGCGGCGATCGAGACGGCCGCGTTGACCAGCGCCAGATGCACCAATCCCTGGGGGAAGTTCCCGAGGAAGGCACCGGTCTCCGGATCGAGCTCCTCGGCGTAGAGGCCGACGTCGTTCGCGAAGCCGGCGAGCTCGTCCATCAGCTCAATGGCCTCTGGCACCCGGCCGGTCCGGGCAAGCGCATCCGCGAGCCAGAATGAGCACGTCAGGAAGGCGCCCTCGCCACCCTCTACGCCGTCGTCCCCGCGATAGCGGTGCACGAGTGGGCCGTCGGCGAGCTCTCGCCGCACGGCATCAACCGTCAGGGCGAGCCGCGGGCCACCGTCGAAGTCCATGATCGGCAGCGTCAACAGACCCGCGTCCAACTCGCGCAGGTCGGTCGCGCGCACGTACGAGTGCCGCTCATCGTCCCAGCACCGCTCGTCGATGAATCGCCGGATCTCGTCGGCGGAGGCGCGCCACTGCTCCGACCGGTCTGGGATGATTCCTGCGTCGGCGAGCCGTATCGCGCGGTCAAGGGCTACCCAGCACATTGCCTTCGACTGAGCGAAATGCGTCGGATCGTTTCTGACCTCCCAGATGCCCGAGTCGGTGTCGCGCCAATGCTCGGTGACGTAATCCGCGATCTTGGCAACGCTTCGTCCCGTATCGCCGCCCAGATCGCCATGGTTCCGGACGTGCGTCCAGATGGCATCGAGTACCGCCCCGTACACATCCAGCTGAACCTGCTCGCCGGCGGCGTTTCCTACCCGCACTGGGCGTGAGCTCCGGTAACCCTCGAAGTGATCGAGCTCGTGTTCGTCGGTTGCGGCCCCGCCGTCCAGGCTGTACAGCACCTGGAGTCGCGGACGAGTGAGACGGCTCGCGTGCATGAACCACCAGAAGAACGCGTGTCCCTCGTCCTCGATCCCCAGCGAGGCGAACGCGTCCAACAGGAACGATGAGTCCCTGAGCCAGGAAAAGCGGTAGTCCCAGTTGCGCACGCCACCGATCTCTTCAGGCAAGGACGCGGTCGGAGCAGCGGCGATTGCGCCGGTCGGAGCGAAGACGAGCAGTTTGAGCATGAGCGCGCTGCGCAGGACTGCGTCTCGCCACGGGCCGTCGTATGACGCCTTCCCGCTCCACTCGCGCCAGAACGCGTCCGTTTGCTCGACTCGCTGCTCCGAGTCCCGGCGCCCGGGTAGTACGACCGGCTCGCCGTCTGCCGCGGCCAGCGAGAAGGTGGCCGTCTCGCCGGGGGCCAGATCCAGCTCACCGCCCACGGCATCATCTTCCTCGCGCCAACCGGGCAGTCCCCACGCACTGATCGCCAACGCTTTCCCGCCAAGCTGTGCAAGCAAGCGGTCTCCCCGGCGCTCGAGCTTCGAGGGACGCCGTGCATAGTCCAGGCGGGGCTCGATTCGCCAGCGCAGCGGAACCGTCCCCTCGAGCGCCTCGACTATTCGCACCACCTCGCGTAGCGGTGCGAGACGGTCTGTGCCGGCCAACGTCATCCCGTCGACGATCTTCACGCGTCCGGCTGAGGTCGTGAACGTCGTCTCGAGGATGTTGCTTCCGTCGCGGTAACGCCGCTCCGACTCGAACTCGGACACAGGGGCGAGCGTGAACGAACCGCCGCGGCGCGCATCGAGAAGAGCGGCGAAGACCGCTGACGAGTCCATGTCGGGGATGCACAGCCAGTCGATCGCGCCGTCGCGGGCCACGAGTGCCGCTGTGCGGCCGTCGCCGATAGCGGCGTACTCCTCGATCGGCGCGTAGCCGTCTATCCGCACGGCCTACTTCCTCAGGAGAGCGCCGAGCAGAACCCCGCCTGCGAGGACGAGAGCCGAGCGATGCTTCGCTGCCATCCACTGAAGGCTTCGAGACCGCGACTCGGCATCGAATTGCCCGTGGGCGCCGTGGTCGCCGGGAACCGGCTCGAAGAGATTGTCCGGACGATCGCGCTCGGGCTCGTCCGTCTGTTGGGCGTCGTAGCCGGTCCGCGCCAGGTAGAGGTCGCCGAGCGGAGGCGCGATCCGTTGGCCGAGAATGGCCGCCACTGTCGATCCACCGACGTAGTACTCGCGGCGGGGATGAAGCGCCGCCCAAACGATCGCGTCCGCAGCGACCTCAGGCTGGTAGATCGGTGGAACGGGCCTCGCGCGCCGTGGCATGCGGCTTCGGGACACGTCGAACTGCGGAGTGTTCAGGGCGGGCATTTGCACCATGGTCACCTTGACCGCGCTTCCCTCGTGCAACAGCTCGCAGCGCAGCGATTGCGTGAAGCCCTTCATGCCGTGCTTGGCCCCGCAGTACGCGGCTTGCAGGGGTATCGCCCGATAGGCGAGCGCCGAGCCGACCTGAATAATCGTTCCACGATCGCGCGGCACCATGCGCTTCAGCGCCGCCATCGTGCCGTAGACGGTGCCCAGGTAGGTGACCTCGGTTGCGCGGCGGTATTCCTCCGGAGCTGCCTGCGTCAGCGGCGCGAAGATCGTCGCCATTGCATTGTTCACCCAGACATCGATCGGGCCGAGCTCAGCCTCTGTACGTTCGGCGGCCGCCTCGACCTGGTCAAAGTCCGCCACGTCTGTTTGGACGGCGAAAGCCGAGCCACCGGCTGCCTCGACTTCGTCGGAGGCGGCCGCGAGACCCTCGGTTCCACAGGCGAGTAGGGCCACCTTGGCCCCTCGGCGCCCGAACGCGAGTGCCGTTGCGCGGCCAACCCCGGCCGAGGCCCCGGTCACGACAACGACGGATGGATCGGAACCCTTGCTGCTCATTCCAAAGGCGTACCCGGTCGGCCGCGAAACTATCGGTGGCCGAAGTGATGCGCTTCGGGCAAAGCGTCCACGAGGTCAGGGGCGGCCGAGATCTGTCGCGCGAGCGGCGCCAGCGTCTCCAGATCGTGGACGAGGACATTCTGGTTGCGCTGGACGCGCTCGAAGCGACCCCGCGCGAGAACGAGCGGCTCGCCGCGGACGAGCGCCCGATGGCGGTCGTAGACCGCCGGCGGGACGATCAGGTTGATCTGGCCGCGCTCGTCCTCGAGGAGCATGAAGACGACGCCTTTCGCGGTCGCGGGCCGCTGCCTCGCCACAGCCATTCCGGCCACGACTACATGAGCCCTGTCCGGTGCCTGGCACAGGTCATGGCTGGAAAGGACACCTACAGGAAGATGCGGTCGCAAGAGCTGCATCGGATGGACGCCGACCGACAGGCTCGTCCGCCGGTAGTCGGCCAGCATCCGCTCCCATTCGGTCTGCTCGCGCAGATGGGGCGTGTCGGCGGTCGGATCGAGCGGCAGCGCAAGCTGGCGCTCCTCGCCGCCCGAGCCGGGAACGCTCTGCGAGCGCGGGACGAGACCGAGCTCCCACAGCAGCGCGCGCCGGTCACCGAGTGAGTCGCACGCCCCGGAGGCGATCAGGCTCTCGAGCCCGTCGCGCGAGAGCGCTGCGCGCTGAGCGAGCTCGATCACCGAGCGGAAGGGGCCACCGCGCACACGTTCCTCGGTCAGCGCTTTCGCTTCGTCCTCGGAGATCTTCTCCACGTACTCGAGCCCGATCCGCACAGCGCCGTCCTCGACCGCGCAGTTCGCCTCGCTGCGGTTCAGGTCTGGAGGCCGAACCTCCACGTCGCGCCGCTGCGCATCGCGCACCAGGCTCGCCGGCGGGTAGAAGCCCATCGGCTGCTCGTTGAGGAGCGCGCACAGGAACTCGGCCGGGTAGTGATGGCGCAGCCAGGCCGACTGGTAGGCGAGCAGGCCGAAAGCGGCCGCATGCGACTTCGGGAAGCCGAAGCCCGAGAAGCCGACGAGCTTGTCGTAGACCTGGTTCGCCAGCTCCGCGCTGACGCCCTTGGCCGCCGCGCCCTCGATGAACCGCTCGCGAAAAGCCTCGATGGCAGCCTCGCTCCGCTTGCGGCTCATCGCCCGGCGCAGGCCCTCCGCCTCCCCGACGCTGAAACCGGCCAGCGCCATCGCCACCTCGAGCACCTGGTCCTGGAAGACGACGACGCCGAGCGTCTCCCGCAGCGGCTCCGCCAGGCTGGGGTGATCGACCGGCGGCACGAAGCTCGGGTCCTCCCGCAGCTTCTGCCGGTGCTCGATGTACGGGTGCACTGCCTTGCCCTGGATCGGGCCCGGGCGGACGAGGGCGACCTGCACGGTCAGGTCGTCGATCGACTCCGGCCGTGTGCGCAGCAGGCTCTGCATCTGCGCGCGGCTCTCGATCTGGAAAGTGCCAACCGTGTCGGCGCGCTGGATCTCTTCATACACGGCCGGGTCGTCGAGCGGGATCCGGGAGAGGTCGATCGTCTCGCCGCGCAGGTTGGCAATCTGAACCACGCAGTCCTCGACCGCCGAGAGCATGCCGAGGCCGAGGAGGTCGATCTTGAGGAAGCCCGCGTCGGCGCACGAGTCCTTGTCCCACTGGCAGATCTGTCGCCCGGCCATGGCTGCAGGCTGGACGGGGACGAGCTCGACGAGCGGCCGTGTCGAGATGACCATCCCGCCAGGGTGCTGCGAGATGTGGCGCGGCAGGCCGGCGATCTCGGCGGAGAGCTCGGCCAGCGCGCGCCAGCGTGGCGAGCGGAGACGCGCCTCACCGTCGGGCAGGAGGCCGATCTCCTGACCCACTCGCTTCGGGCTTCCCTCGGTTACGCGGGCCAGGCGCTCGAGCTCGCCGAACGGGAGGCCGAGCGCCTTGCCGAGGTCGCGAATCGCCCCGCGCGAGCGGTACGTCGAGAAGCTGGCGACCAGCGAGGCGTGCTCGTGCCCGTAGCGCTCGGTGACGGCGACGATCAGCTTCTCTCGGATGTCGCGCGGGAAGTCGAGGTCGATGTCGGGCACCGACTCGAGCTCCCGGTTGATGAACCTGCCGAGCGACAGGTCGGCGGTCACAGGATCTACGTGCGAGAGCCCGGTCAGGTAACAGACGATCGAGCCGACCGAGCTGCCCCGGCCGCGACCAGGCGGCAGGGCATGGCGCGGCGAGTCGCGGCCACGCACCTCGCGCGCGACGTCCTTGGCCAGCTCGAGCACCTCCCAGTGCAAGAGGAAGAAGCCGGCGAGGCCGAGATCGCCGATCAGCGCCAGCTCTTCGTCGAGCCGTGTCCGCGCCTTGCGCTTGTGGCCGTTGGCGCCGCCGTAACGCGCTTCGAATGCGTGGTTGCAGACCCCGGTCAGCTGCGCGATGGCAGGCTCGTCGCGATCGGAGAAGTCCGGGTAGCGGTAGCCGAGCTCCTCGGTGAGGTCGAACTCGAGGCGTTCGGCGAGCTCGGCGGTGCGCGCCACGGCGTCGAGGTCGTCCGGGAAGCGCCCCGCGGCTGCCTCCGGTGCGAGCAGGACGGACTCGTGATTTCCGCGCCGCTCGCGCTCGGCGCCTTCGAGCGAAGTGTTGTGCTTGATCGCCACCATCGCGTCCTGGAGCAGCGCGCGCATCGGCGCATGCGCGTGGGCGTCGCCCGTAGCGATCGTCTGCACGCCGATCGTCTCCGCCAGGTTGCGCAGCCTCGCGTTCCGCTGCGCGTCACCGCGCTCGTAGGGCCGCTGCAGCTCGACGAAGAAGCGGTCACGCCCGAACACTGCGGCCAGCTCGGCGGCGCCGTTCGGATTCCGGGTGCCGAGTCCATGACGCGCGCAGCCCGACAGGCAGATCAGGCCTTCGTTGAACTTGGCGAACAGGTGCCGGTCGAGACTCGGCGGGAGCAACTCGGTTTCTTTGGGACGGGTGCCCGCATGCGCTGCAGTGAGCAGTCGGCAGAGGTTCGAGTAGCCCTGCGGCGTCTCGACGAGCAGCGTCACGTGCGACCCGTCCGCCAGCGTCACCTCCGCGCCCGTGATCGGCCGCACGCCAAAGGCCTTCGCCGCGTGCGCGAACTCGAGCGAGCCGTAGACCCCGTCGTGGTCGGTCAGCGCGAGCGCCTCGTACCCCAGCTCGGCGGCGCGCGCAGCCAGTTCCTCCGGATGCGAAGCGCCGTCGAGGAACGAATACGCCGAATGGCAGTGGAGCTCGACGTAGCTCATAGTTCGCCCGCATGGAGCCGGTCATCTCCCGTCCCGGCGAAGGCGAGCTGATCGAGAACGAGGACCGGAAGCTCTTCGTCAAGGGCTCCTGGGAGCAGATGGACTTCCTCGAGTACGAGGGCGGGCCCCACTACGAAGGCGCCGGGCCGCACTTTCACAAGCTGCACGTCGACTCGTTCTACGTCCTCGAGGGCGAGCTCCAGTTCTGGGTCGGCGACGAGACCCATCGCGCCGGCCCCGGAACCTTCGTCTCCGTCCCTCCGGGCATCGTCCACGCCTTCACCAATCCGGGCCCAGGCTCGGTGCGCTTCCTCAACGTCCACTCGCCGGCCTGTGGCTTCACGGACTACATCCGGGCGCGCAACAGCGGCGAAGACATCGATCCCGAGCGCTTCGACATGTGGGACACGGAGCAAGGTGGAGAGGCCGGCGCCGTCCTCCTCGGGCCCGCAGAGGGCGAGCTGCTCTCCGGGCCGCGCCGCGAGATCTATGTCAGGTACGAGGGCGCCGAGCTCGAAGCGCTCGAGTTCCACTGCGAGCCCGGTTTCGGCCCCGTTGACCCGCACGTCCACGACGACCACATCGACTCGTTCTACGTCCTCGAGGGAGAGATCGAATTCACCCTCGGCGACGAGATCGTGCGCGCGGGCCCTGGGATTTTTGTCGCCGCGGCTCCCGGCGCGCGCCACGGCTTCTCGATCCCCGGCCCCGACCGCACGCGCTTCATCAACATCCACGCGCCTGGTGTCGGCTTCATCGGGCGAGTAAGGAGCGGCTAGATGGACGACCACCCGAAAGCCCGCTACGACGAGATTGCCGACGAGCTCGTCGCCGAGAACCCCGAAGTCCAGCTCGGACAGATGATGGGCATGCCCTGCATCAAGGCCGGCGGCAAGATGGTCATCGGCATCTGGAACGAGGAGATGGTCTTCAAGCTCCCCGACGAGTCTGTGCGGGAGCAGGCCCTCGCGCTCGAGGGCGCCCACCTCTTCGACCCGTCCGAGAAAGGACGCTCCTTCAAGGAATGGGTACAGGTTCCGGCGGCTCACATGGGCGAATGGCCGGGACTTGCGGACGAGGCACTCAGGCTCCGCGCTGGCTGAACCAACAGCCGACCTCCTCGTCCCTGAAGACGACGACGTTCTGCCCGCTGTCGAGCACGACCTCGAAGTAGCGCCGGCTGACCGGATCCTCGGTCCACCAGCGATCCACGACACGCCACTCCTCGCGGACGAGCGCGACGGGCTGACGGTTGACTTTCCGCGGCGAGCCGTCCACTCGTACCTCCACGAGTGCGGCTCGAGGCGCGTTTAGTCGTCCCGCGCGACGAGCAGTGCTCGCTGTTCCGGTATTCGCGACCAGGGTGCGACCTCGACAACCGTGCAGACACCTCCATCGCCGGTGCTCGCTCTCACCTGACGAAGACCATCTCGAAGCCGGTCGCGCAGCTCGTCGCCCTCGGGCTGGACGAGCGCCAGTTGCCGGCCGGTGGACTCGGTGAGCTCGACCGCTTCGAGCTTCAGCCTGGTCACCGGCGCAGGAAGCTCTGCGAGCTTTGGGCCGAGGGCGACGCGCAGGCGCGGGCCCTCGGCGCACGGATCGCGAAGCGTCATCGTTCGGCGCCAGGATCCACCGGCGGCGAGCGTCGCCGAGAGCGCGACCTTGCGCAAGAAGCGATCGGCACGCTCCGGCCGCGCAAGCAAGCCGTCGACGAGGACGGCGAGCGCTCGCCGGAGCGTCAGCTCGTTCCCGATCGCCTCCGGGAACTCGAGCGTCTCTGCCAGCTCCTCGACCGACCGGCGACCGCGAACCTTCCCTCTCCCCTTTCCTCTCGCCAGGCTCCAGGCGCGCCGCCCGTCCGGCCCCAGTCGTTCGGCTACGGCGCCGCCTGGCAGCCCAGCAAGCTCACCGACACTGCGCACGCCGAGTTCCTCGAGCTCGCGTCGACGCTGCCCAGCGAGGGGAAGCAACGCGAGTGGAAGCGGCGCGAGGAACTCGCGCGTGCGCTCGTCGGCAACGATCAAGACCTGCCCGGGCCGCGCAACGTTCGCCGCTGCAAGTGCGGCAAACCGGCGCCCGGCCGCGCCAGCGCGTGGATCCCAGGCAGAGCCGACGGCGGCGAGGGCGCGCTTCATGGCTGCCTCAACGCCGCCGTAGAGTCGTTCGACGCCGCGCGTCTCGAAAAACGCACAGCCGAGCTCGGCGGACTCGACCGAGAATCCGCAGTCCTCGAGCCGCCGGACGATTTCTTCCCAAGCCTGCTCGGCCGCCGCCGGGTCGGGCTCGACGAGCACGAGCTCGGGACAGGTCGCAAGAGCCTCCCCCATGCGCGTCCCCGGCTTGACGCCTTTCGCGTCGGCCGCGGCGGTCACCGGGCCGATCAGCGGCTCCTCGCCTTCTACGGGCGCAAGAGCAGCCGGCCGGAGAGCAAGGCTAGGCCGAGCGCGCAGCGCGGCCCGCAGTTCGAAGCCCGGGACGAGGATGCAGGCGACCATGGGAACGTATGTTCTACACGAACACACGTTCCCCTGTCAAGTCCCCTATCAGCGGGAGTTCTAGAGCTCGCCGGGCGCTGCGTACCGGTAGAAGAACCGCCCCAGCCCCCCGTTGTTGATCGCGTTCATGAGCCCGAGATGGTCCTCGAGCATGCGAGCGTTCTCGAGCCCGCCCGCTGAGACCGGCTCGTAGCCGGCATCGCGGATCAGCTGCTCGACCACCTCGCGCGCCCCGTCCTCGGCCGCGTAGAGGTTGCTCGGCGGCACGCGCTGCTCGTCGATCTGATCGTACGAAGCCGCGTAGTTGCAATTGAACGATTTTGCTACAGGCCCGCCGACGATCGACTTCACCTCGTGCGCGAGCGACTCGAACCCCTCGGTGCGGCCCGTGAACGCGTTCGTCGCGTCGATGACGACCTTGCCGTCGAGCCCGCTCACCTTGCCGAGTGCATCGGCGATCGCGTTGGAGGGCACGGCCAAGAGCACCGCCTCCGCGTCTGCCGCGTCCCCGCCGTCGCGGCCGAGCTCCGTGACCGTGTGGCCTGCCTTCTCCCAGCGGCGCGCGAGCCCGCCGCCGACGTTGCCTCTACCGACGACTGTGATGTTCATGCTTCCTCCCGTTTCGTGATCTCGGCGGCGCGTCCGTGCATGCGCTCGAAGCGCGGCACGACGTCCAGTAGGTCTACCTGCGCGCAGAACGCGATGTCCTCCTCGAGCCCAGGCGGCCCGTACGTGCGGGCCAGCAAAGCCTCGTGGGAATCGGGCCAGGCCTCAGCAATCGCGATAGATGCCTTGGCCGCATCGCCTCGATCAGCCTCGAGCAACTGCACGATCCGGCCTGCGCAATACGCGTCGTCCAGCGCGAACGCGCCCTGAAACCCGGCGCACAGCACGGCTACGTCCTCCCCACGCTCCCGAGCGGCCTTCGCAACGGCGGTCAGGTTCAGCAGGCTCCCGAGATAGACCTCGTCGCAGCGCCCGGCTGCGGCCAGGATCGCGCGTGTCCCGTTCGTGGTCGAGAAGATGACCGGCTCGTCGCCCGCCTGGAGGAACTCGCGCGGAGAGGCGCCGACGTCGAAGCCCTCGATCTTGACCGCACTTCGCTCGCCGCCCAGAAGCCCAGTGCCGAGCTGCTTGCGCAGGGCCAATGCGTGCTCGACCTCCCGGCAGCAGTAGACGCGTTCGTACCCCGCCCCGAGCGCCTGGGCGATCGTCGAGGTGGCCCGCAGAACGTCGACGACGATGCCGACAGGTGCGGAGATCGTCT
>Ga0190265_10002232_pt1 | contig 12960 bp, 10 predicted proteins | sample Popmic124T_FD_133135 | JGI IMG/M metagenome (GOLD analysis project Ga0190265, IMG submission 133135) | Populus adjacent soil microbial communities from riparian zone of Indian Creek, Utah, USA - 124 T | ecosystem: Environmental > Terrestrial > Soil > Riparian zone | place: USA: Utah | collected... | reverse complement strand
CCGTTGGAGATGAACACGCCGTCCGGTTTGAGCGACAGGATCTCCGCCGCGCGCGTCGTCGCGGGCACGACGGTGAGCCGGCATCCGGCGTCGACCAAGCAGCGCAAAATGTTGCGCTTGAGCCCGAGATCGATCGCCACCACATGCCGGGTCGGGACCTGCGACGACGGTGGCTGCGACGATTTCATCGACCATAAGCCGGCCGATTCGGTAAAGGCGTAGGGTTCCTTGGGCGTCACCCGCTTGACGAGATCTTGCCCGAGCATCGACGGCGCTTCGCGCGCCTTTCGTAGCAAGGTCTCGCGATCCGTTGCCCCAATCGCCCCGTTTTGCGCCCCGTGGTCGCGCAAATGCCGCGTGAGCGCACGCGTGTCGACGCCGGAGATGGCGACGATGCCGCTGCGTGAAAGGTAGGCGTGGAGACTCTCGGCCGCGCGGTAGTTCGATGCCGAAGCGCTGGCGTCACGCACCACGAAGCCCGCAACCTGCGGCACGCCGGCGACGCTCTCGCCGTCTTCGAGGTTGATGCCGGTGTTGCCGATCTGCGGCGCGGTCATGGTGACGAGCTGCCCGCAGTAGGAGGGATCGGTGAGCACCTCCTCGTAGCCCGTCATGCCGGTGGTGAAGACGACTTCGCCCGTAGCGATGCCGCTCGCCCCCCACGCGATCCCTTCGAAGACCATGCCATCGGCCAGACACAGGTACGCTTTTTCGCCGCTCATGCTCATTCCGTAGCGTCGAAGATGACGGCACCTTCGCTCATCGTCAATGCGACCGCACCGCGCACCTCCCGGCCGAGAAACGGCGTGTTGGCGCTTTTGGAGCGAAGTCGGGCTCGACCCACCACCCAGGATTTCTCGGGTTCGACCATCACCATCGCGGCCGGCACGCCTTCACTCAACGTGGGCACGTCGATGCCGACGACCCGCGCCGGCGCGCGCGTCAAGGCATCGATGAGACGGCCCAGCGGGATCGCGCCTGATCCGACCAAACCGAGCAACAAGGGAAAACACGTCTCCAGCCCGATGATGCCGGGCGATGCGGCTTCGAATTCACAGTCCTTTTCCAGCGGCGAATGGGGCGCATGATCGGTGGCGATGGCGTCGATGGTCCCGTCGGCGAGCGCGGCGCGGAGGGCCGCCACGTCGTCGTCGGTGCGCAGCGGCGGGTTCACTTTGCACGCCGTGTCGTAACCAATGAGCGCCGCATCCGTCAGCAAGAGGTGGTGCGGAGTCACTTCCGCGGTGACCGGCAGCCCGCGCGACTTCGCTTCGCGCAGGATGCGCACCGCGCCCATGCTCGACACGTGCGCGACGTGGTAACGCGCGCCGGTCACTTCCGCGAGCAGCACGTCGCGCGCGACGATGATGTCTTCGGCCACGCGCGGCCAACCCCGAAGACCGAGGCGCGTGGAGACGACGCCCTCGTGCATTTGGGATCCTTCGGTGAGCGCGTGGTCCTCGGCATGCTGAATGACGGTGAGCCCGAAGGTGCGCGCGTATTCGAGCGCGCGGCGCATGACGGCGCTCGACGTGACGCAGCGGCCGTCGTCGGAGACGGCCACCGCGCCGGCGTCTTTGAGATCCCCCATTTCCGTGAGCTCTTGTCCCTTTTGCCCCACCGTGATGGCGCCGATAGGGTGAAGCTTGGGTCCTCCGACACCTTCGGCGCGCGCGATCATCATCTCGGTGATGGCGCGCGTGTCGTTGATGGGGCGCGTGTTGGGCATGGCGCACACGTGCGCGAAACCGCCCGCGGCCGCCGCGGTGAGCCCCGTCAAAATATCTTCCTTGTACTCTTGCCCCGGTTCGCGCAGGTGTGCGTGCAGATCGACGAAGGCCGGCAAGAGCCATCGTCCCGCGCCCGCGATCACGCGCGCGAGCGGCGATTGGGCGAGGTCTCCGGCGGCTCCGCGCCCGACGCGCGTGACGACACCGCGCTCGACGACGACGTCGACCTCCTCGTCGAGCCCACGCGCAGGGTCGATGGCTCGGATCGACGAAAAGATGACGAGATCGGAGGCAGCCTGCGGCATGTCAGCCCGGGCGGTACCACACTTCGGGCCGAGAGGGGAGTGTTCCCCCAGAACGAACGGTCGCGGCTACGATCTGGATCGCTCTTCCGGCGCGATGGCCACGTCGTTCCATGCCCGGCGCGCACCGCGCTCGGCCAAAAGTGCAAGAAGCTCTCGTTCGTCTTCTTCGAGCGTTCCATCGACCGTGTCGTCGATGAGGCGGCGCGCTTCGTCGAGCGTGCCTGGCCAGCTGCCGAGCGTGCGCGCGTTTCGTAAGTAGTGAGCGCGCATGCGCGCGCCCCAACGGACGCCGACTTCGCGTGCTACTTCCTCGAGCTTCTCAGTACTCTGTGATTGCCGCATGCTTTGGCCCCCGATGGATTCGGAGCAGTTGACTTCGCCGACGCACCCCCCGCGAGGTTCGGTCAATCTAAGCCCGAGCTCGCGATGGTGTCGATGAAGTTCGTGCGAAAAACTTGTGGAGACGCTGTGGGTAGGCGGTAGAAATCACCGACACAAACACGTGTTCACCCCGACACCATCCTGAAACGGGCAGGGCTCCAAGGTCCAGTTTTTGTAGATCGATTTGGTGGTTTTTGCTCTCGGAAGAAAGCCCTACGCGCGAAACAATCACGGTCGTTGACACCAACGAGAAGCGAGCGCGCGAACGACAGGCTCCGTCCTTGACGGTCCCCGAAAATGCCTACATCCTTTAAGTTGGCACACGCGGGTGCTGCATCGTGAACTCCAACGACACGTCTAGCGGAGTCGAAGAGAGCGAGCGCGCGCGATAGGCGAGAGCCGACACGAAAGGCGACCGAACACTGAGTGGCCCCTCATCGAATCGACCTCCTTGCGAATTGAAGGATGAGTTACAAATGCACCGATCAGCGTCAGCCGGTCGGGGGATCAAGATCGTATGCGCAGCAGCACTCCTCGGAGCGCTTCACTGTGCGGTCTATGATCAGTCAGCGCTCAATCCTGACGGCGGTGGCGCAAGCACCACGGCCCGCGGCGGGACGGGTGGCGGCAGCGGCGGATCGACATCGATGGGTGGCGCCGGCGGCACGGACGGCGGCGGATCGGGCGGCGTGAGCACCGGCGGATCGGGCGGCGCGAGCACCGGCGGATCGGGCGGCAGCGCAGGAAAAAGCGGCGCGGATGGCGGCGCAGGAAAAGACGGCTCGTCAGGATCCGGCGGCGCAAGCGGAAGCGGTGGAAAGAGCGGCGCGGCTGGCTCGATGATGACCGGCGGATCCGGCGGCGCGACCGGCGGCGCAAGCGGCGCTGCAGGTGTTGGTGGCGCAGGCGGCAGCGGCGGCGCAACCGGCGGCGCTGCCGGCAGCGCCGGTGACGCGGGCAGCGGTGGAACGACAGGCGGCGCGTCGGGAACCGGCGGCACCGGAGCAACGGGTGGTGCCGCAGGAACGGGCGGCACCGGAGCAACGGGCGGTGCCGCAGGAACGGGCGGCGCGGCTGGAACCGGCGGCACCGGCGGCGCTGCAGGAACGGGCGGCACCGGAGCAACGGGCGGTGCGGCAGGCACCGGCGGCACCGGCGGAGGAAAAGGCGGCGCGGGCGGCGCGGTCGACGCCGGCCCCGATGGCGGCCCGGGGCCCACGGGCGGCGGCGACACGCTGATCATCGCCGATCACAGCGAAAAATGCATGACCGTCTTGAACAATGGAACGGCCGATGGAACCAACATCGTGCAGCAGCCGTGCACCGGCAGCTCCGGGCAGGTGTACCGCTTCCAAAACCAGGGCGGCGGCGTCTACAAGATCTTGCACGTCGCGAGCGGCCGCTACGTCTCGGCCAACGGCCCCGCGACCAACAACTACGTCGTCGAGATCCGCAGCTCCAGCACCTCGACCTTACAGCGGTTCAACATCGAGCTCGCCACCGGCGTCTACTACAACCTCGTGAACCTGGCCGCCGGTTATTGCCTCGACGTCTACTTGCAGCAGACCGCCGACGGCGCCGAATACGAGACGTACCAATGCAACGGGGGCTCGAATCAGCGGTTTCGCTGGGCGTCGCCGTGAGGGGCGGGCGGCGGCGGGGCCCGCCCGTGGCGCCCCCAAAAAACGGATTCCCTTGCCGACCCGGACCACGGTGAGGTAGTACGTCCGAACCTCGCCCCGCGGAATCTCCGAGGAATTTCCGAAGGGCAGGCAAGCGAAAGTGGCGGAATTGGCAGACGCGCTGGATTCAGGTTCCAGTGGGGTAACTCCCGTAGGGGTTCAACTCCCCTCTTTCGCACTATGCGGTTAGGCGAGCCGCAGTGATCTCCTTGTGGTCCTAGGTCGGGAGCTCGTCGGGGGCGTAGCGGCGCAGGAGCTCGGTGGCACGGCCTCGTGCTCGGGCGCGGCGCGCGAACCAATTCATGAGTGGCCTGAGCAGGCGCAGTGGGCCGGAGAGCACCGAGGGGTCCCAACCGGTGAGCAGGCCGAGATCGCAGAGCCGCTTCGGTAGCCCGTTTCGACGTAGCTCGCCGTCGCGTCCGAGCCCGAAGAGGACGCGGAGGAAGAGCTCGAAGCCTGGATGGCCTGGCGTCATCCTGCCTCGGAAGCGGAGCGTTCTGTGCGGCGAGGGGTTGCGCCACCCGTGCTCGGTGCCCCGTTCGATGACGACGTGCTCACCCGCACCGAACCGGCGCTTGACGCCGCCCATCGTGACTTCGATCTCGCCCTCGACGACCTCGATCCGCTCCTCGTGGTCCGTGTGCTGGTGACTGGGTACCCCGCCACCGGGCGTCACGTCGAGCTCGGCGACCGTGCGGGCTCCACTCGTTTCGCGTGAGGTCTCGACGAAGGTGACGCGCTCGCCCGTGACCGGGTTCTCGATGGTGCGATCTTCCATGTTAACGCCTCCGTTAGTACGTTGTACTATAGCGCGAGATGGAATTAGATCAGCGTACTAAATCAGAATTCGGGGCGACCGCCCGTCGCATCCTCGAGCATGCCCGCCAGGCCTTCAACGAACGTGGCGTCGCGTCAGTGGGAATTCGCGAAATCGCCAGGGATCTCGATCTCAGCCCCGGCAACGTGTCCTATCACTTCCCAACGAAAGAGGCGCTCGTTGTGGCGCTCGTTGAAAAGGCGCACGCCCAGAACAACGCCAGAGCGGCGCCGGCAGGGTCGCTCGACTTCGAGTCGCTCCTCGCGATCCTCCACGACATCATGCGCCGCGACCTCGACAACCGGTGGCTCATGCGCGACTGCGTCGGGCTCTTGACCACGCTGCCTGCGCTCCGCCCGCTCACCGAGAAGATGCAACGCGCCCGCGAGGCGCGCGTCGACGGCATAACGCGGCGCCTCGTCGCGGCAGGCCTGCTCGATCGCGTTCGAACCGAGAAGCAACTGCCGCACCTTCGCCGGCAAGTCCTCACGCAGGTGATCTTCTGGCTCCCCATGGCGATCCTCGCCGCTCCGGACCGCGATCCCGAAGGCAGCCTCGAGACTCACGCGCGCACGGTGCTCGCACTTTTCCTCGCCTATGTGACGCCTACCGGCCGACGACGGCTCGAATCGCTTCTCGGCCGAGAACGCGCTTAGCGAATCCTTCGACGATGAGTCGCGGGCGCTGTGGCCAATAACGCTCCGGTACCCGGCGGCGGGCCATGGACCGACAAGAAAGCGCGCGCCAGCGAGGTGCGATCGTGCAGTGCGTTGACCTAGGCTTCCCTTGGGCGGTACCGTTGTTGATAACCAACGCCTTGTTGGCCGATATTCCGGGGAGGGAAGCGTGACGAGCGATCGCGACACAGACCCACCGATCGACTCGAGCGGTTGCGTAGCGCGAGGAAACTGCTGATGCGTGGTAGCGTTGAACGAGACCGGGATGTGAATGGCGCCGAGGAGAGGTCGGCCGCTGTTCCCGAGAGCCCTGGCGGCGTCAGCTTCTATCCATCGCCGGCAATGGGTGCGGTGGGGCAGCTGGTCGCCGCCATGGACTGGAGCACCACGCCGCTAGGACCCAGGAGTTCTTGGCCGCGAAGTCTGACGAACTACGTGCGCATGGTGCTCGAGCTTCGAATGGCGGCGATCCTCTTTTGGGGGCCGGATCACATCCAGCTTTACAATGACGGCTATGCGGTGATCATGGGACCGCGCCATCCGAAGTACCTGGGAGCAACGTTCCGCGAGTGCTGGCCCGAGGCGTACGAATCAATCGAGCCGTGGATGCAGCGCGTTCTCGACCGTGGCGAGGTAGTCGAGGTGAATCGCGCGCTGATTCCGCTCGCGCGGTTCGGATTCACCGATGAGGCGTACTTCACTTTCTCCTTTAGTCCGGTGTTGGATGATAACGGTGCCGTTGCCGGAGTTTTGCAGCTCGTCACCGAGGTGACGGACGCCGTGCTCGGTGAGCGCCGCACGCGCGCGCTGCATGAGCTCTCCAGTCAAACGTCCCACGCGAGGAGCATCCCAGTTGCGGTCGAGCGGGCGACGCGAGTACTGGGCGAGCATGCTGCAGATCTGCCGTTCAGTCTCCTTTATCTCATTGATCCACTCAACCGAAGCCGGCTGACGCTGGACGGAACGAGCGGTTGGTCCGAATGGCGAACTCCCTTCCCATCTCAGATCGATCTCGACGAACGCGCCACCGCAAGCTCTCTGGCGGCACACGTTTCCCGAGTGATACGCGATCGGCAGACGGTGATCACCGAGGAGCTCGCGGGGGAGGCGGGCCCATTGCCGGGCGGCCCGTGGCCCGAATCTGCGCGCGCTGCGGCGATCTCCCCGATTGTGTCGGCCGATCATCAAGAGGTGACCGGCGTCGTGATCTGCGGGCTGAGCCCCCGGCTCCGGCCCGATGCCGCTTATCGCGACTTCATCGACCTGCTCTGCGCCCAACTGGGAGCGATGATTGGAGCTGCGAGAGCCTTCACCAAGCTCGAGGAGAAGAATCGCGACTTGGAGGAAGCGTTTCGAAACCTCCAGGTGGCGCAAACTCAGCTCGTCCAGTCAACCAAGATGGCCTCACTCGGCGAGCTCGTGGCGGGCGTGGCCCACGAGATCAACAACCCACTCGCGTTCGCGGTCAGCCACGTCCAAACCGTGTCGCGCATCCTCGAACAACTCGAGGAGCAACTGCGGTTGGGCGCATCTGACGTGGAACGCGGCGGCTTGCACAGAGCCCGCGAGCGGCTGCGCGAGATCCAGACGGGCCTGGAACGAATTTCCACCCTGGTGATCAAGCTGCGGACCTTTTCGCGGCTCGACGAAGGTGAGCTGAAGCAGATCAGCGTGCGTGAAAGCGTCGAGTCCGTGCTCATGATCCTGGGTCATCGTCTGAAGGAGGCGGAGGTGGTGACTCGATTCGGAGAACCCGACGTCATTACTTGTTTCGGGGGACCGCTGAATCAAGCCATCATGAACCTCGTGTCCAATGCTATCGACGCGCTGGAAGGTCCGGGGCGGATCACGATCACGACCGGCATCGATGGTTCGTCTTACGCCATCACGGTGTCCGACACCGGTCGTGGCATCGCCGATGCGATTCGAGAGCGAGTGCTCGAGCCGTTCTTCTCGACGAAACCCGTGGGGCAAGGTACTGGGCTTGGGCTCTCGATCACCTACTCGATCGTGAAGAAGCATCGCGGAGAGCTCGAGCTCAAACCGCGACCCGAAGGCGGCACGGAGGCAACGATACGTATTCCCAGACAACAGTGACGGGGGCACGACCGGTGAATCGCAGGTTCAGCTGCCATCCGAGCATCGTATCCGCTCGACTGTGATCCACCTCGCCCCAGCGCCCGGCTCACCCGTCGCCGCGGGCCCCGAACCCGCCGACATCGCGCTCGCCGACCTCGACGCCGATGGCGTCCTCGACCTCATCATCGCCAACCCCGAAACGTCCTTCATCACCATCCTGCGTGGAGTCGCTCTCCTCCGCAACACGGGCACGGGCTTCGAGCCATTCCCCGCCTCCCCGATCGCCATCGCCGAGGCCACCGACGTCGCCATGGGGGACATCGACGGAGACGGCACCGCCGACGTCGCCATCGGCCCCTGGGCGGGCCGCGACGTCACCATTCTCTCGGGCGAACACTTCATCCAAACCACCCTGAGAGTCGGCCGCCGTCCTATCGGCCTGGCCATCGCCGACCTGACCGGCGACGGCAAAGGAGCTCATCGCCGCAAGCGCCCTCGACGACTCCATCGCAGTAGGCCGAGCAAGATCCCACCATTCCTTCGTGGCTGTTAACTAGAGGCTCGAGATTCCACGAAGCCGATGGCCCTTGCTGCTAAGGCCTCGCCGCGATGCCGTCGAGCCCCCAAGCCGCGTCACCGCCGTTTGCATTGTGCCAACCTAGATGGCAGCCGCACGGCAGCGCGCTCGCACGTCGACAGCGCGGGTCGGCCCGAACCCGCGGATCAGATTGCGCTTTGGAAGCGGTTGATCGAACGAATCGGGCGAGTTTAGTGAGTGACCAATGGGTATGAACATTGCTGAATCGGTGGAGTTGGCCCAGCGTCATGCATGACCTCGGGAAAGGGTGCCGATAAGTGAAGGAGTGGGAAAAAGGCGCGTTTTTCTTCGTGCTGTCGGCCGTCGCCGCCGTATGGACGGGGTGCTCCGATGTTGCGAGCGCTCCGCCCCCCGGTGGCTCCTTCGACGCCACCGCGGAGATGACACCTGACGTCGACGCGCCAGCGACGCCCGACGGTTCGTTACCGGATTGCTCGAATCCCGCCGTCGCCATCGATGCTCCGCTCGGCGAGGCCGGAGACGGATCGACGTGCTCGATGGCGTCCGTTTGGAGCTCCGACAGCGCCACGTTGCGATTGACGATATCAGCAGGCATGCGACCGTGCCCCGTCCCCCTCTACTACGAATTCTCGCCAGCAACGCAAATGCTGCTGCGAATCGGCTGCTTCGACGTCGCGCAAGTCATTCGTCTGAGCGATGCGGAGAACGACCGCCTTTGGGCGGAGGTCAGCGCATTGCGCACCACTTGTGAGGAGGACTGTCTCGACTCGACCCGAGTACAACTCGCCATCGCCGATGCGGGCGGTTGCGTGCAGCGTGTATTCGATGGGCACAACCAAGCTGTCTGCCACGATTCGTTCGCTTTGCCTCCTTACATCGAGCACGGAGCCCTCGATTTTCTCGCGGCGCAGTTCCGTGCGACGGCCGATGCGGTCTGCAATGCAGATGCAGGCGCGTCAAACCTCGGTACGTGCGTCACGAGCGATGGCGGCTCCGGCCGGGTTTGCCCAACGATACCACCGGCGCCGGACGGGGCGCCCGACGCCGATGGCGATGCCGCTGATTGTCATCCGCGGCCCGTTTGGAGCGAGGCCAGTGACAATTTCACCCTGAGACGGTCGGGCGGGTTGCCGCCTTGTTCCCCGAGCACCGGGTGCGGCACTGCCCCCGAATTCTACGACTTTTCTTCGCGGACGAAGACGCTCATACAGGCCGGCTGCATCTCCGGTCGCGATGGTCGCCGGGAGCTCCTGCTGAGCGATGACCAGGTCACTGCCATCGTTGCTGCCGTGAAAGCCATGCCCACCACTTGCCAGACATCGTGCGGCGCGTTTGCGCCGGACATGACGCTCGTGCCGCGCGACTGCACCGGGCGCCCGGAAGCTTCCTTCCAGAGCAACTTCTACGCAGGCTGCATTCCCAGCAACATCGCGCCGCCGTACGTCGCATTTCAGGATCTCGACGCGCTGATGGGCTTGATGGGCGGCATGATCGAATCGTCTTGCGGAGACCAAGATGCGGGCGCTGGAACTTGCAATGCCTTCTGCCGCCAAGCCTTCTGGTGACATGCTGCTTGCCGAGCACCGAATCGCGGCCGCCACTTCGTGCCAGCGGGCGCCATCACCCGCCCGATCGCGTGCGACGTCTTGCGTCGTCAGCGCGGGGGTAGCGCAGATGGCGGGGGTGGACGTGGAGGAGGGGGCGGCAGGTCAGTCACCCCGACCCGCGTCGCCGCTACCGGGGCACTGACGCACACGCGGCGCCGGAACGGCGGCGAGCTCGCCTTCGCGTGTTCGAGCGCATTTCCGAATCCAAGATGGAACCGTTGCCCGCACTCCCGTCGTACCTACGCGAGCGTCGACGACGCCTACACACAAGGAGCATCGAATGCAAAACCAATGGTTGGCTCTCGCTGCGGGACTCGCACTGGCCACGAGCTCGGGATGTCTCGAATATGCGGTCGAGGATGTGGGGTCCGTCGAAGCGGCGGCCGAGTTCCTCCTGGTCAGGGCAAGCTGCCTGGTCGAGAACTGCGTCTACTTCGACCAGCGGCTGCGCTATCGCGCCACGTTCTCGGTGGATACCGGGCCGATCCCGCGGCCGACCGACCCGCCCACCGCCCTGTACTGGGAGCTCCCAGACGGCTCGAACGTGATCGCCGGTTGCATGGAGAACGATCCTTTTTGCACCGTCGACCTCCCGCCTCCGATCTGCGGGCAGGGCCGGAGCATCATCGTCGGCGCCCAGCTCAACCGGCTGAGACCGTATGCCATCCTGGCCGGCGGCCTCGGATTCGTCACGGTACCGGCGGAGGCGTGCTCGCAGGTCGCGTGCACCGCGCCGCCCAGCGTGGTCCCGGCCCTGAGCGTGCACTCGGAGTTCTGCGGCGGCCTGCACACGCGCTTCATCCAGTCGGTGGCAGACGCGACGCATTATCAGGTCCAGGCCAAGCCGAAGCTCGACGCCTGGCTCGGTATCTCGTCGCAGACGCCTTGGGACGTGATCCCGACGTCGTTCACCTATCCCGGGATCGTGGTCGACTCGACCAGCACCGTCTGCCCCGCCGACGCCAACGCGGACTACCGGCTGCGCGCGCGGGCGTGCAACCAGTGCGGGTGCACCGCGTGGGGCCAGGACAACTTCTTCAACTTCTTCCGGGGGGAGTGCCGGTAGACGTCGACCTCAGCTGGTTCGGCGCATCGGGGGAACCGAGATGAACCTCGATCTCTCGCCGCTGCGCCGAACAGCCACCCGCATCGCCGTGCCGATCGCGCCTACTGAATACCTTTGCGCTGCACGGTCCACGTGGTGTCGGTGCAGAGGCCGCAGCTCATACCGTAGAACAGCGGCCGCGCGCTCTCGTCACCCATCAAATGGAGACGAAACCACGCCGTCGCGGGGCCGCGATAGCCGCTGATGTTGCCGGTGGCGCTGACGAGATGGTCGGCCCCCTTCAACGTGCCCCAGAACACCGGGACGTTGATGCCGTCGTAGACCGTCTTCTGGTTGGGCGTTGGAGACGCGATGGTGTCCGAGCTGCCCGACATCAGGAACATGGGCCCCTTTTGCTGTCCGATGGACGCCGAGCTGAATCCGCCGAAGCCAGCGGTGGTGTAAGGCTGGAGCGGTGCCGTCACGGTGACGCGGACATCGCGTCCCGTCATGACGGTCCCGCCGCCGCCCTGGGAGTGGCCGGACGCGCCGACGTGGCTCGTGTCCACCTTGCCGAAGAAAGCGCTGCCCGAGGTCGTGCTCTGCTGAATGACATATTCGAGGCACGCGATCATCTCGTTGCCCGTACCGGCATTGGACGTGTTGGCGGCCGCCACGATGAAGCCGTGGCTTGCCCAGTGGGTGAGAACCGCTTGGTACGTGGCAGGGCTCGCGCCCGTTCCATTGCCCCAAATGATCACCGGGTGCTTGCACGTCGCTCCGAGCGGGTTAGGCCGATAGATCGTGCAGGTCGCGCCGCCCGCCGCTTGTGTGGTCATGAAGGGACCGGCCGCGGCGAAATCGCGCACCGAACCGCACGACGCGCCTCCGTCTGTCGTTCCGGCGTCGCCCGTTGGTGGCGATGCGTCGCCGGGCGTGGCGTCTTGGCCGCCCGTTGCGTCGTTGCCGCCGGCATCGAGTCCTGCTCCGCCGCCGGCCTGACCGCCGCTGCCGCTCTGGCCGCCTCCGGCTTGTCCACCATTTCCCGCTCGTCCAGCAGTGCCCGCGCCGCCGCCCGTCGTTCCGCCACCGCCACCCGTCGAGCCGCCGCTACCTGTCGAGCCGCCGGTGCCTGTGGTGCCGCCAGTGCCTGTCGAGCCGCCGCTGCCCGTCGAGCCGCCGCTGCCCGTGGTCCCGCCGCTGCTCGCGCCCGCGCCACCACCGGTTGCGCCGGTGTTTCCGCCGGCTCCTCCCCGGTTGTCGGGTCCGGTGCCGGCGCTGCCCCCGGGCTCTTCGGTCATGCCATCGCCGCATCCCGAGCCCAAGATTCCGACGATGGCCCAGCGTGCGACCGCCCGACGCCTGGCCAGACGGCCGCGCTGCGTCTCATTGAATGTACGCGTTTTCACAACGGGGAAAAATGTAGCCTATGAGCGCTTGCCCCGAGTTTGTCGGATGTTTGTCATTCAACGGGCATCTTTTGAAAACATCCTCGATCGCGCAATGGCGTCGCGCCTTTACGATCGGCCTGCTCGTGCGTTCACGTTAGCGGGTATTGGGGCTTCGCTCGGCTCGATCGAGGCTTGCGCCTCGGACGCGAGCGCGCTCATTCCCAGATCGCTGGCCCGGGTAACCACTTCCGAAACCAACTCCATGGCACGCTTGCGGCGGCCCTTGGAAGGCGTTCGAGCGAGCATTCCCGCCAATCCCAATTGCGCCCGCAAGAGCTGCGGCTCGTAGCCAATCCGTTCGTTCATCACGATAGCTTCTTCGAAATAAGTCTCGGCCTCAGCGGGTTGGTCGAGGAATCGGGCGAGCACGCCGAGAAAATACGACACCGAACCGAGGCAAAACGTCAACCCGTTGGCCGGATTGTGGTTGGGATAGGCGCGCAGTCGGTCATAAAGTAGAGAGGCCGCGTCTTTTTTGGCGAGTCGAGTGGCGGCAAGCGAGAGCTTGGCCAACGTAAAAAGGTAAGATCCATTGCGCGTGACGCCCGCGAAGTCGTTTTGGGTGAGCGCGCCAAACGCCACCCGCGCTTCGCTGAGACTGTCGCCTTCGATCAAATACAAGATCCT
>Ga0190265_10002231_pt1 | contig 12961 bp, 9 predicted proteins | sample Popmic124T_FD_133135 | JGI IMG/M metagenome (GOLD analysis project Ga0190265, IMG submission 133135) | Populus adjacent soil microbial communities from riparian zone of Indian Creek, Utah, USA - 124 T | ecosystem: Environmental > Terrestrial > Soil > Riparian zone | place: USA: Utah | collected... | reverse complement strand
GTCGTCGGGGCCGCGACCGGCTACGCGATCGCACGGGACGCACCCGCCCTCGCACTGCTCCACACCACCGCCGGGCTGGGAAACGCCGTGGGCGCCCTGTCCACCGCCCGCGTCAACCGGGCGCCGCTCGTCGTGCTCGTCGGGCAGCAGGACCGCCGGCACCTCGTCCAGGAGCCCTTCCTCACCGGGCGCCTGGAGCAGTTGGCCGGCGACTATCCCGTACGGACGGAGACGCCACCACGAGCACAGGACGTCCCCGGAGCGATCGCCCGTGCCGCGCACGCCGCCCGTACGCTGCGGGGCCCCGCCCTCGTCATCGTCCCCATGGACGACTGGGCGCAGCCCGCGGAGGAGCTGCCGCTTCCCGCACCCGCCGAACTGCGTCTGTCCGCCGCTGCCGACACCGCAGCCGTCCATGAGGTCGCCGCTCTCCTCGACTCGGCCGCCTCTCCCGCGCTGGTGGTCGGTGCGGGAGCGGACCATCCCACCACCTGGGAGGCGCTGACGGTCCTCGCCGAACGGCTGGACTGTCCCGTGTGGCAGGAGTCGTTCGGGGCGCGGGCAGGCTTCCCCCAGGACCATCCGTGCTTCGCCGGGCACCTGCCGGCCGACCGTACGCGGCTGCGGCAGGCGCTCGCCGCGCACGACCTCGTGCTGAGCGTCGGCGCTCCCGTCTTCCGCCAGTACCCCTACGAGAGCGGGCCCCTGGCCGGGGCCGGTACGCGGCTCGCCGTCGTCACGGACGACGCGGCCGAGGCCCACCGGGCACCTGTCGACCTGGCCGTGGTGGCCGAACTGCCCTCGTTCTGCACGGCCCTGGCGGAGACGCCCGTAAAGAGCGGCGACCGGGCTGCACAGCCCGAGCGCCACCGACCGGAGCGCCCCGTTCCGCCGCCACCGCCTCAGGAGGGGGAGCCGCTGCGCGCTGCGCACGTACTGGCGGCGCTCGCCCGGAGGCTGCCCGCAGAGACGGTGCTGGTGGAGGAGACGCCGTCCAGCCGCCCGGACCTGCACGCTCTCGTTCCCGCACGGCGTCCGCTGGGGTTCCTCAGCGCCGCGATGGGTGCGCTCGGCTTCGCGCTGCCCGCGGCGATCGGCGTACGGATGGGAGACCCGGAACGTCCGGTGGTCGCCGTCGTGGGAGACGGGTCCTCGCTCTATCAGATCCAGGCGCTGTGGACCGCCGTGCACTACCGCGTGGGTGTGGTCTTCGTCGTCCTCGCGAACGGCCGCTACGCGATCATGGACCGGCTCGCGGACAAGCACGAAAGCACCGCGCCCTGGCCCGCGTTCGAGGAGGTCAGCGTCTCCGGCATGGCCCGTGCCCTGGGGTGCTCCGCGCGCCGGGTGAGCGGATACGACGCGCTCACGGCCGAGCTGGACGCGCTGCTGCCCGGCCTTCCCGACAGCACCCGGCCGCTCGTCCTGGAGGTCGAGGTGACGGCGGACGAGACCTTCCAGCCGTGACGCTGAAGCGGCCTGCCCCGGACCCCGGAAACGCGCGAAGGGTGGCACCTCGCTCAGGAGGTGCCACCCCGTTCCCCTGGAGGGGGTGAGCGGCCGGAGCCTCAGAGACAGAGCCTCCGGGACACGAGCCCCGCAGACCGGAGCCTCAGAGGCCGACGCCTTGCTGGCGCAGGTAGTCGACGGGGTCGACGTCCGAGCCGTAGACAGGGCTGGTGCGCACCTCGAAGTGCAGGTGCGGGCCGGTGCTGTTGCCGGTCGAGCCGGAGGCGCCGACCTGGTCGCCCACGGAGACCTGCTGGCCGGGACGCACCGAGACCGAGGAGAGGTGACCGTACTGGCTGAACTTGCCGTCCTCGTGCTTGAGGACGACCTGGTTGCCGTACGAGCCGCTCCAGCCCGCCTGCACGACGGTGCCGGAGGTGACGGCCTTGACCGAGGTGCCGGAGGGAGCCGAGAAGTCGACACCGGTGTGCTTGCCGCTGGACCAGCTGCCGCCGGAGGCGCCGTACGGCGTGCTCGTGCCGCTGCTCACGGGCGCCGAGTAGTCGCCGGAGGAGTCCGAAGTGCCGGAGGCCTTGGTGGCGCTGGACTTCTTCGCGGTGCTGCCCGAGTCGGCCTTGCCGCCGGAGGGCTTCGGCTTGGCCTCGTCGCCCTTGAGGGTGAGCTTCTGGCCCGGAAGGATCAGACGCGGGTCGCTGCCGACGGTCTCGCGGTTGGCGTCGTAGAGCTTCTTCCAGCCGCCTTCGACGCCTTCGTCGGTCGCGATGCCGTAGAGCGTGTCACCGCGGGAGACGGTGTGGAAGCGTGAGCCCTGGGGCTCGGACTTCGACCCGGAATCGGCCTCGGGCTTCGGCTTGGGCTTGGCCTTCTGCTGGTCCCCCTGCTCGGCCTTCGCACCGGAGCTGTCGGGGGAGATGTCGGGCGAACCGCTGTTCTGGGTCAGACCGGCCTTCGGGCCGCACAGGGGCCAGGCCTTCGGGCCCTGACCCTCCAGCACCTTCTCGGCGATGTCGATCTGCTGTTCCTTGGTCGCCTGGTCGGCGCGCGGGGCGTACTTCGTGCCGCCGTAACTCGACCACGTGCTCTCGGTGAACTGCAGACCACCGTAGAAACCGTTGCCGTTGTTGATGGACCAGTTGCCCGTGGACTCGCACTCGGCGACCTTGTCCCAGGTGCTGACCGAAGCGGCGTTCGCATTGCCCGCGGCGACAAGTGGAAGGGCGATACCGGCGCCGCCGGCGGTGAGAGCGAGCGAGGCGCGCGACATTCTGCGCGAGAGACGGCGATTGGACTGACGACGGTGACGACCGCGTCCGGACATAGGGCAGTTCCTCTCCTACGCCTGCGAGGTGAGCTGTCGGATTCGGGCTGGAGTTGCCCGGCCCTACGCGAATACGAGGGGCATTCGCGTACGGCTTCACCCCAAGCCGTGCGTGTGACGTGACGCACGGCGCTTACCTGGTTCCCCCACTCCTGCCGCCGGGGATTGCGTGATTCCCACTACCGGGCGGCAGGATTCGGCGTCCTGGCAGCGGGCCACCGCACGGGAGACGCGGTGGAGTCCGCACGTTATGCAGAAGGAATTCGTCACCACAAGAAAGTCGACAGATCTCCCAGAAGGTAAAGATCGCTGAATAGTGCACCTAGTGGCTGATCAACACCCAAGTTTCCTTGCTGAGCAGGGGAATTGAGCGGTGCCCTCATCGGGTGCGGATATTCGTGTGATACTGCTCACGAATTGTCTGTGGTGGGAATCACGCCGTTCCCGGGATTTTGATCTCCGTCCGCGGGCGCCTTTTGCGGCTCCACGCGGTGGTAACGGCGTTCCGGCCGGCCCGTCGTGCCGTAGCGGAGCGTGACGCGGGCAGTGCCGAGGGAGACGAAATGCTCCAGATAGCGCCTGGCGCTGACCCGGGAGAGCCCGCTGCGCTCGGCGCACTCGGAAGCCGAGAGACCCGCGCCCTCGGGGCCGGCGTCGAGTGTGGCGCGTACCAGCCCGGAGGTCTGCTCCGTGAGGCCCTTCGGGAGCCTGGCGGGGAAGCCCTGCCCGGGGCCGCCCCGGATGCCCGCGGCGCTCCCGCCCGTGGCGCCCGTGCCGTGTGCGCCGCCTGTGCCGCTGCCCGGAGGGACCGTACGGGCACGTCCGTCGCCGCCGGTGGCTTCACCGGGGCTGCCGGGCGCGCTGCCGCCCGTACTGCCGCTGCCCCTGCCGCTGCCCGTGTCGGCGAACAGCCGGTCCACATCGCCCTGTTCGGGTGCGCTGAGTGCGGCCAGCGCCGCGCGGTGCTCCGCGTAGCGGCGCAGGCGCTCCTGGAGCAGCTGCCCCTCGAAGGGCTTGATGATGTACTGCACGGCGCCGCCGCGCTGCGCGCCCCGCACCGTCTCGGCGTCCCGGGCTGCTGTGACGACCAGGACGTCGGGGCCCTCCTCCGGCCCTGCGCCGCCACGCAGCTCCCGCAGCACCTCGAGGCCCGGGAGGTCGGGCAGATACATGTCCAGCAGCACCAGCTCGGGACGGAGTTCCCGCACCGCCGCCAGGGCCTCGGTGCCGCTGTGGACCGCTCCCGCGACCGTGAAGCCGGGGACCTGCTCGACGAGAGTGCTGTGCAGCCGGGCCACCATGAAGTCGTCGTCGACGACCAGTACACGGATCATCGCCTGGCTCCTCTCCATGCGCCGAGCGTGCTTCCCGAACGGGGTGGCCGGTGCGGGTGCCGGGGTTCGGGTACGGGGTACCGGGTGCCGGACGGTGGGGGCTTCTCCGGTCACGTTCGCACGCCACTATGGACGACGGGACGGCGCACACCAAGGGCGGGTCTGTGCCCGCACCGGCCGCCCGGGCGGCGTCCCGGCTGTCAAAGGCCCCGGTAGGCGACACCCGTCAGACGTTCCGAGGCCGCCCACAGCTGTCCCGCGGCGATGTCGTTACGGGCCCAGGAAGCCCGCCAGGACGGCCCCGGGCCGCCGCGCACCCCGAGGATGCGCGGGCCGAAGAAGGAATCACCGTGGACGTACGGCGCTGTGGCCGCGAACAGGGTCGGTGCTGCGCCCTGGTCGGGGGAGGATCCGAACAGCCCGTTGGAGAGCCGTGCGATTCGTTCCCGCACGGGACGGCCCGCCAGCTGCGGGCCTTTGACCTGCAGTTCGGTCGTGGCGTAGCCGGGGTGGGCGGCTGCGACGGTCAGATCGAGCCCCTTGCGGTCCGCGCGGTGGGCCAGCTCCCGCACGAAGAGCAGGTTGGCCGTCTTCGACGCGCCGTACGCCAGCATGGGGCGGTAGCGGTGTTCGCTGTTGAGGTCGTTGATGTCGATGTTGGACATGACGTGCGCCATGCTGGAGACCGTCACCACACGTGCGCCGGGCGCGGCCAGCAGCCGCTCCAGCAGCAGCCCGGTCAGCGCGAAGTGACCGAGGTGGTTCACCGCGAACTGCGTCTCGATGCCGTCGACCGTCCGCGCGTAGGGCACCGCCATCAGGCCCGCGTTGTTGATCAGCAGGTCGACCCGTCCGTAGGGCAGCGCCTCAGCGAAGCTCTGCACGGACGACAGGTCCGCCAGGTCCAGTCTGCGCAGTTCGGCCTGTGCTTCCGGAACCTGCGACAGCAGCCGGTCGAGCGCTGCGGCACCCCGCTCCTCGCTGCGGCAGGCCAGCACCACGCGCGCCCCGCGCCGGGCCAGTTCGCGCGCAGTCACATATCCGATCCCGCTGTTGGCGCCGGTCACTACGGCGGTACGACCGCTCTGGTCGGGGATGCTGCGCGCTGTCCAGCTCATGCGAATCAGCGTATGGCGGGCGGCCCGTCAGCGCGAGGGAGCGGCGGAGGAGGAGCGACTGCAGGGGGCAGAGGGGAGCGGGTGGCGAGGAGCAGCCGGTGCGCTACCGGTTGACCATTCGGTACCCGTTCACCATTCGGTCGGTCCGGGCAGGCAGTCGTGGTGCACGAGGAGTGCGGCGGTGACTGCGTCCGGGCACTCGGCGTTGGCGAGGTGCGCCGCTCCCGCGATCTCCACCAGGGCGGCACCGGGAACGCAGTCCGCGATCTCACGGGCGTACGCGGGCGGCGTGGCCGGGTCCAGACGTCCGGCGACGGCCAGCGTGGGAACCGTCACCTCGGCGAGCTGGTCGCGCAGGTCGAAGGCGGCGAGAGCGTCGCAGCACGCCGCGTAGCCGGCGGCGTCCGCGGAGCGCAGGTCCTCGACGAGGGCGGTGCCGCGCGGAGTGCTCTCGAAGCCGGGTGCGAACCACACACCCGGACGTGAGTCGATCATGGCCTCAGTGCCGTGCGCACGTACGGCAGTTGCCCGCTCGCGCCAGGCAGAGGGTTCGCCGAAGCGGGCCGAGGAGCAGACCACCGAGAGTGCCGTGAGCCGCTCGGGATGGTGCACGGCCAGATGCAGTCCGACTGCGCCGCCCAGGGAGATACCCGCGTACGCGAACCGGTCCCAGCCCTGTGCGTCGGCGGCGCGCAGCACGAGTTCGGCGATGTGGGCGACGGTGGCGGTGCCGTCGGTGGGGATCAGTTCGCTGGAGGAGCCGGCCATCGGCTCCGCGGGGGAGGCGCCGTGCCCCGGCAGGTCCCAGCGCAGAACGTGGTGGGTGCGGATGAGCGAGGGGAGTTGGGGCTCCCAGACTGCGAGAGAAGTGCCCAGCGACGGGCCGAGGATCATCGGCAGACCGTCGAGGGGTCCGTCCAGACGGTGGTACGGGAGGGGGTCGGGCTCGAAGGGGACTGGGGCGGTCACGGCGGAGTCTCCGGGGCTGCTGTAGATGGTGTGTCACCGCTCTCTGATGTCCGCTGCTTCGGCGGTGTTGTCGGCTTCAAGTGTCTCTCGGGTTGCTCGTGTTGCTCCGGTGCCGTCGGCCGCCGGTGCCGGAGCAGGCGTGGGCGCCGGGTCGCGGCGGAGCGCACGGTCGGTGAGCACCGGTGCGGAACCCGTGTAGTGGGTGGGGTCGGTGAGGTCCCGCAGGCGTTCGCTGGACAGCAGTTCGCGCAGCGCGGGCTCTTCCTCCTCCAGCTCCTCCGCCAGTGCCTCGTCCAGGGTGATGCCCTCGTCGGCCGCCTTCCGTGAGGCGACGTCGAGCAGCTTCCTTGCACGTGCACGGCCCAGGAGCGGACCGAGCGCGACGGTGAAGCGCTCGCTGACGATCAACCCCTCGGTGAGCGCAAGGTGTTCGTGCATGCGGTACGGGAAGACCTGAAGCCCCTCGGCGAGTTCGGCGGCGGCGTGCGCGGCGCCGCCTGTGAGCCGGAGCAGTTCACGCACCGGCTGCCACTCCGCGTGCCAGGCGCCCGCGGGGCGTTCGTCCTCGGCGATGAGGGAAGCCAGCAGCGTCGAGGCGAGGGCGGGCGCCTGCCGTGCGGCGGCGGCGATGAGGGTGGCGCGTACGGGGTTGGCCTTGTGCGGCATGGCGGAGGAGGTGCCGCCGCCGCCCTCGCCCACCTCTCCGACCTCGCTGCGCGAGAGCACCAGCACGTCGGCGGCGAACTTGCCGAGCGCGCCGCAGGCGAAGCCGCACGCGGATCCGAGGTCGGCGACGGGGGTGCGCAGGCTGTGCCACGGCAGTGGCGGTTCGGCCAGGGCGAGTTCGCGTGCGTACGCGGCCAGCAGCGACAGGCCGACATCGTCGTGGGGGCGCTCACCGTCCGGCTCCGTGTGCGCATCCGGCCTCACGGCCGCCTCCGTCCCCGTATGCGCCGCCGTCCCCGCGTCCGCCTCCGCATACGCGGCGAAAGCCGCCAACGTGCCCGCCGCTCCGCCCAGTTGAACGGGCAGTCCTGCCCGGGCAACTGCGAGCCGGTCGTGCGCGTCCAGTACGAGACTGCGCCAGCCCGCGACCTTCAGGCCGAAGGTCGTGGGCACGGCGTGCTGGGTCAGCGTCCGTCCGGGCAGGGGAGTGTCACGGTGCTCGGCCGCCACCATGGCCAGCTCCCGCGCCGTACGGTCCAGATCGGGCAGCACCGCATCCAGCGTCCGTGCAGCAACCAGCATCAGCGCCGTGTCGAGGATGTCCTGACTGGTGGCACCGCGGTGCACGTACGGGCCCGCGTGTGGGCCGGCGGCGTCGGTGAGGTCGGCCACCAGCGGGATCACCGGGTTGCCGCCGGAACGCGCACGCAGTGCCAGGCCGCGGGCGTCGAACCGTTCGGCGCGGGCGGCGGCCGTCACGGCCGAGGCCGCCGTCGCCGGGGCCAGGCCGAGGCTCGCCTGCACTCTGGTCAGCGCGGCCTCGGCGTCCAGCAGGGCCTGGAGCACTGCGGCGTCACCGGTGCCCGACTCCGCGCCTGAGCCCGCATGTACGGGCGACAGCAGGCCGACGTCGTCCGGAGCCTGGACACCCGGCGGGCCGGGCTCCGGGTCGGCGTCCGCATCAGTGGAAGTCAAGGAAGACCGTCTCCTTCTCGCCCTGCAGCCGGATGTCGAAGCGGTACGAGCCTGTGGCACGTTCCGCCGTCGCCACCAGAGTCTCGCGCCGGACGGCGTCGAGCGAGGCGAGAAGCGGGTCGATGGCGTGTGCCTCGGTGTCCTCAGGAAAGTACACGCGAGTGAAGAGATGGTGCAGCAGCCCGCGCGCGAAGACGCACACACTGATGTACGGAGCGTGACCCGGGCGGGCCGCGGGCAGGAGCGTACGGACGGTCCAGTGCCCGTCCGCGTCGGTGGGGACGCGTGCGAAACCGGTGAAGTCGACGCCGTTGCGGCCCAGGTAGCCGCCGGTGACGGGGTCGCGCCGCATGGAACCCGGAGCGCCCGAGAGGTCACCTTCGGTGTCCGCCTGCCACAGCTCGATCAGTGCGTCGGGTATGGGCTCTCCCGCGCCGTCGTGGACGTGACCGTGCACGGTGACGGCGTCCGTACGGCCCGCCGGGGCGATGTCGCCGCCGCCGGGGAAGGGCAGGGCGTAGCCGTAGAACGGGCCCACCGTGTGGGACGGGGTCGGCTGCGGGGAGCTCATCGGCGGCCCTCCTCGATCCAGGTGGCGGACGGTCCGTCGAGCACGATGTCCCAGCGGTAGCCCAACGACCATTCGGACCGGGAGAGGTCGTGGTCGTAGGCAGCCACCAGGGCCTGCCGTGCGGACTCGTCGGTGACGGACTGCAGGATCGGGTCGTAGGCGAACAGCGGGTCGTTGGGGAAGTACATCTGCGTCACCAGCCGCTGTGTGAACGCGGAGCCGAACAGCGAGAAGTGGATGTGGGCCGGGCGCCACGCGTTCTCGTGGTTGCGCCAGGGGTAGGCGCCGGGCTTGATCGTGGTGAAGGTGTAGCTGCCGTCGTCCCCGGTCAGGGCGCGGCCGACGCCCGTGAAGTTGGGGTCGAGCGGTGCCGGGTGCTGGTCGCGCAGGTGGGCGTAGCGTCCCGCCGCGTTGGCCTGCCACAGCTCGATCAGCTGGCCGCGCACGGGCCGCCCGGCGCTGTCCAGGAGCCGGCCCGAGACGGTGATCCGCTCGCCCAGCGGCTCGCCGTGGTGCTGGCGGGTGAGGTCGTGGTCGATGTCGGTGACGTCTGTGGAGCCGAAGACCGGCGTGTGCAGCTCGACCGTCTCCGGGTCGGCCTGCACGGGCACGAGCGGCTGCTTGGGGTGCCGCAGCACGCTGCTGCGGTACGGGGCGTAGTCGCGGGAGGGATGGTGGGCAGCCGGTGCGCCGGTGGCGCGTGACTTCTCGTACGCGTCGCGCAGTTCGGCAACTTCACGGTCGATGTCGTGCTGACTGAGGGGCATGGAACGTACTCCTGCCGGTCCTTGCGGACGGACACCCGTATGGGCACGGTGCGATGGCAATTGCTCAGTGTGCTGAGTATTTCTGTGAGGTTTTTCCGACGTTGCCACTCCCGACCAGGCACGTCAATACCATGGGAAAGGCCGGGTTGCTCTCGACACTCCGTGCCTTCTGGCGCGACAATCAGTCAGTACACCCATCGAATTGCACTGAGAGGGGCAGCCGTGAGGGAGAGCGCATGGCCGCGGTCGATCTGAGCACGCACCCGGGGCACCTGGCGCGGCGGCTCCAGCAGGCGCACTCGCTGCTGTGGGGGGCGATGGTCTCGGAGGAGATCACGTCACCGCAGTTCGCCGTGCTCAACGCGCTGGAGGAGAAGCCCGGCATGGACCAGCGCACCCTCAGCGAGCACGTGCACCTCGACCGCTCCACCATCGCGGACCTCGTCGCGCGGCTGGCCGGACGTGAACTGGTCGAGCGGGTGCGCGACCCGATGGACGGGCGGCGCAACGTCCTGAAGCTGACGGACGAGGGCAGGGGCGTGCACAGGAAGCTCGTCACACGGACCCGCCGCATGAACCGGGTCTTCCTCGCGCCGCTCGACGGCGAGGAGCAGGAGACCCTGCTGCGGCTCATCGCCCGGGTCGCCGGAGCGGCGGAGGAACTGCGCGGCTGAACCGCGCCGTTGAACAGGGCAGTTGAACAGTGCTGTCTGTTGAATGCGCCCTGCCGTACGCGATCAACGCGTACGGCAGGGGAAGACCGGAACGCTCGCAGCCGGGTCGTCCAGGCAGTGCCCCGTCTCCAGGTCGAAGCGCTGCTTCAGCAGCGGCGAGGCCACGAAGGGCGCACCGTCCGCGGAACCCAGCAGACCGCGGGAGAGGACGTAGGCACCGGTGAAGGGGTCACGGTTGCCGATCACGTACGGGCGGCCGGCGCGGTCCACGAAGACCGCGGCCTGCGTGCCGCAGGGCAGCAGGGCCGCGACGCCACGGCCGGGAGTGAGGGCGGCAAGGCGGCACACCGTGAACCAGCTCTCCCCGTCGCGTACTTCGACCCGCTGTGCGGCCGTGACGGGGGCAGCGGTGCCGGTTGCGCCGGTGACAGCCGCAGCGACGGTGGAGGCGGCAGCAGTGGTGACTGTGGTGACGGTGGTCGCGGTCATCGCGATGCGGTCCCTTCGAGCGTGCGGTCAGCGGTCCGTACGGGAATGTCCGGGCCCGACAGAAGCGTCAGGTCAGGCTTGATCTGCTCGCGTTCGGCGACGAACTGCACGGACGGATCCGGTACGCCCGGTGCGTTGACGAACGAGACGAAGCGGGCCAGCTTCTCGGGGTCGGCCAGCGTCGCGGACCACTCGTCCTGGTAGTGGGCGACGTGGTCGGCCATCAGCGCCTCCAGCTCGTCGCACAGACCGAGCGAATCGTGCACGACGACGTCCCTGACGTGGTCGAGTCCGCCCTCGATCCGCTCCAGCCAGGCGGACGTACGCTCCAGACGGTCCGCGGTGCGGATGTAGAACATCAGGAACCGGTCGGTCAGCCGCACCAGTTCGGCGTCGCTCAGGTCCTGCGCCAGCAGGTCGGCGTGGCGCGGCGTCGCACCGCCGTTGCCGCCGACGTACAGGTTCCAGCCGCCGGCGGTGGCGATGACCCCGAAGTCCTTGCTCATCGCCTCGGCGCACTCGCGGGCACAGCCCGAGACGGCCGACTTCAGCTTGTGCGGGGAGCGCAGTCCGCGGTAGCGCAGTTCGAGATCGATGGCCATACGGACGCTGTCCTGCACGCCGTAGCGGCACCAGGTGCTGCCCACGCAGGACTTGACCGTGCGCAGAGCCTTTCCGTACGCGTGGCCCGACTCGAAGCCCGCCTCGACCAGCTGCGCCCAGATACCCGGCAGCTGGTCGACGCGCGCTCCGAACATGTCGATGCGCTGCCCGCCGGTGATCTTCGTGTAGAGGCCGAAGTCCCGCGCGACCTCGCCGATGACGATCAGCTTCTCCGGTGTGATCTCGCCGCCGGGGACGCGGGGCACGACCGAATAGGAGCCGTTGCGCTGGAGGTTGGCGAGGAAATGGTCGTTGGTGTCCTGCAGCGCTGCCTGTTCGCCGCCCAGCACGTGACCTTCGGCGCCGATGGAGGGTGCGAGGGAGGCGATGACCGAGGCGACGGTGGGCTTGCAGACCTCGCAGCCGTCGCTCTGACGGGCCTCCTCGCGGCCGTGTGAGTCGAGCAGTTCGGCGAAGGTCGTCAGCCGCAGCGTGCGCACGATCTCGTACAGCTCGGCGCGGGTGTAGGCGAAGCAGCCGCACAGACCGGTGTCGACGGTGACGCCGTTCGCCTCCAGTTCGGCGTCGACGATCTGACCGAGCACCTTGAGGCAACTGCCGCATCCTGTGCCGGCCTTGGTGCACTTCTTGACCGACGGCACATCGGTGCAGCCGTGTTCGTCGACGGCCGCACGGATGGTGCCTTTGTCGATGTGGTGACAGTTGCAGACGACGGCGTCGTCGGGAAGGGCTGCCGGGCCGAGCGCCGCCGGGGCGCCCGAGCCCGCCGGCAGCACAAGCGACTCCGGCGGTACGGGCGGTACGGACCCGGTGAGCGCGCGCAGCGTGCCGTAGGACTCCGCGTCGCCGACCAGGACACCGCCGAGCAGTGTGCCGTCGGCGGCGACGACCAGCTTCTTGTACAGCCCGGCCCGTGAGTCGGAGTAGACCACGTCCATACAGCCGTCGGCGGTGCCGTGCGCGTCCCCGAAGGAGGCCACGTCGACGCCGAGAAGCTTCAGCTTGGTCGAGGTGTCCGCGCCGGTGAAGGTGCGCGGTCCGGTGCCCGCCGCCGACTCGTCCGCAGCGGCGGCGAGTTGCTCCACGACTGCGTCCGCGGCGCTCTCCGCCATCTCATAGCCGGGCGAGACCAGCCCGTAGACGACCCCGTCGGCTGCCTTGGCGCACTCGCCGATCGCGTACACGCGTGGATCGCTGGTGCGGCAGCGCTCGTCGATGACGACGCCGCCCCGTTCTCCCACATGCAGGCCGCTGTCGCGTCCGAGCTGGTCGCGTGGGCGTACACCGGCGGAGAAGATCACCAGACCGGTGTCGATCTGCGAACCGTCCGACAGCGCCATCGCCTTCACGGCACCGTCCTCGTCCGCGACGATCTGCTCGCCGGCAACTCCGGTGTGCACGGTCAGCTGCATCTCTTCGAGCGTGCGGCGCAGCGCCGAGCCGCCGCCCGCGTCGACCTGGAGAGCCATCAGGCGTTCGTTGAACTCGACGATGTGCGTGTCGAGGCCGAGTCCGCGCAGAGCACCGGCGGCCTCCAGACCCAGCAGTCCGCCACCGACGACGACTCCGGTGCGCGCTGACGTCTTCGCGTACTCCTCGATGGCCAGGAGGTCGTCGATGGTGCGGTACACGAAGCAGCCCTTGCTGTCCTTGCCGGGGACGGGCGGCACGAAGGGGTAGGAGCCCGTGGCCAGGACGAGGGCGTCGTAGGCGATGGTGCGTCCCGAACGCGACGTGACCGTCTGCCGCTCGCGGTCGACGCCGGTCGCGGGGTCGTCCAGGTGCAGCTCGATCCCGTGCCCGGTGAGGAAGTCGTCGTCGACGAGGGAGAGTTCACCGGGTGTCGTGCCGGAGAAGTACGAGGTGAGCTGTACGCGGTCGTATGCGGGACGCGGCTCCTCGCACAGGACGACCACGCGTGCGCGGCCGGTCAGTCCCCGCTCGGCCAGGGCCTCCAGGAAGCGCTGGCCGACCATTCCGTGACCG
>Ga0190265_10002230_pt1 | contig 12964 bp, 4 predicted proteins | sample Popmic124T_FD_133135 | JGI IMG/M metagenome (GOLD analysis project Ga0190265, IMG submission 133135) | Populus adjacent soil microbial communities from riparian zone of Indian Creek, Utah, USA - 124 T | ecosystem: Environmental > Terrestrial > Soil > Riparian zone | place: USA: Utah | collected... | reverse complement strand
TGCGCTTGTATAGCCGGTAGCCGTTGATGGGATGTCGGCGAGCCCTGAATTTGCCGCCTTCGTCCCAGCGACGAAGGGTTGGCAGGCTCACTCCGAGCAGCTCTGAAGCTTCCCGGATAGTGATCATGTCCATAGGGGCCGCTGCTCGTCGGCGTGTTCCCATACGCGGGAGGCTAACCAAGGTTGATCATCAGGGCAACGACCGAGTAGCCTGAGCGCCCCACGATGCCACCCGCAGCAAGGACAGACTCGACGCAGTTTCTCCCTCCCGTTGGACGGAACCTCAGGCCATGGCTCTCCGCCTAACGCGGTGCCACCGCTCCCAATGACACCCACCCCGCTCTCCTGGACTCTGCGTGAAATCGCTCGACTCGAGCGTGGTGGATTGCGCCCACCGAGGTTGACTGAGCCCGACCACGAGCGGTGGCACCGCGTCCGGCGGAAGCTCGGTTGGGTCGCATTCATCGAGCTCCTCCACGAGGACCTCGCCGAAGCGTTTCCGACGGCGTTCGCGCTCGACCGCTGGTCCGAGCCTGCGACAAGCGGCCTGGATGAGCGCGCGGCGTTGGCTCTGGTGGACGAAGCCAGTGGAGCGGACGATGCTGATCGGCTCGCATTCCTCCGCGCCGCGAGCCGCGGCCTGGGCCTCATGGACGGGGGAAACATCGCGGCGCTCCCGAAAGTCCAGTCTCACCAGCGCGCACTCGAGCTGCCCGGATGTGGCGGCAGGATCGCCGCACACCAGGTCATCACGAACACGGGGCTCTCGTTTCACGAGCACTTCACGTTCGTTGCCGACAGCGACGCCGAGCGCGTCGCGATCGGTCTCGCGGCCGCCGAGCTCCGTGCCAATCCTCCAACCATCATCACTCAGGCTGAACTCCGGGCTCGGGCCCCGTCGTTCGATCACGTCTTCGGCATCAAGGGCTACCCGCAAGCCGAGCTACTCGCGTCCGACCTCGGTCTGGAGGTTCGATGGGCCTAGCGGAGGAAACTACCGACGCTCTGACCTCGTGGACGCGCACGCTGAACGAGGAGGACGCCCTCACGCTCCTTGACTCGGCCCACGCAGGGACTTCGGTGGAGAATTGGGCAGCGCGCGGCGATAGCTTGTTGCCACAGGCGAGTCCGGCTCGCCGTAGGGAGCTGATTCGTATTGTCCGCGAAGAGCTGCTCGACAGCCGAGACGGCGTGATCGTCGAGTCGGCGTGGCTACGTCTCTTTCAGAACGGTAGCCCCCATCGGCGACTTGGTCTTCTCTACGGCCGTCTCTGGAGAAATCGCCCGGTTGTTCTCCGCGCACTCGACGAGCTCGTGCACCCCGCCCTTGAGCGGGCTGGCCGTCCGCTGGCTCCTCATGATTCGGACGTGATTGACGCCGAAACTTGGGACAGGTTCTTGCGCTCCGTTCTGCGTTCCGACGTGCCGAGCGAAGCGTTCGCGAAAACGCGGAGCACCCTCCAGGGAGCGCTGCGGGATGTTGGCGTCCTCGAGATCACGGGAACCCGGGAGCGCGCCTTTCGCGTTCGTCGAGGCCGGCCAGACCCGCTTGCATTTGCGTGGGTGGTGGCGCGCGAGCTTCGCGAGCAAGGCGAAGCCTCGGAGACCTGGGCAACGCGTGATTCGTTTGCCGCACGGCTATTTGCGCCTCGGTCCGACTATGCGGCGATCAGCGTCGATGCGGGCGTCACTGCCGGTCTCCTGCGACGCGGCCATCTCATGACCCAGAGCCGACTCCAGCTCGGACCGGAGATGATCTGATGCCCGCTCGGCACGTCCCCAAGGGTCAACCTGTTCACGACGCAGAGGCGCGTGGAATCCAAGCGCTCGTTCGAGCGCTCCCCGACAACTACTGGGTGTTCTCGAACATCGAGCTTCCGAGCGATCGCCGCGGACAGACCTTCGAGCACGATGCCATCGTCCTAGCACCCCATGCAGTGTTCACCGTGGAGCTCAAGAGCTGGGGTGGCCGCATCGTCGGCAATCGAGACCGATGGACGCTTGCAGACGGAATTGTAGTCCCGTCGCCAATCCCGCTCGTACTCGCAAAGGCTCGCGTGTTGAAGGGTCGACTCCAGACGCGCCGGCGTGAACTTGGCAGCGTCTGGGTTCAAGGAGTGGTCTTCCTCTCCGCGGCAGACGCGGCTCCGCAGATCACACGCGACTACGAAGACTTCGTCGTGAACCATGATGGTCTGCGAAAAGCGCTCACGGACCCGGCGTGGCTTGGTCATCCGACGCCGATCACCGCGACGCAACGGCGGGCGATCGAGGACTTTCTCAACGACGGGCGCCCGACTCGCGTTCAGGATCAGCTCGAGGACTTCCGCCTGGTTCAACGGCTCGCCGCGGAAGATCGCCCCTTCGAAGCTTGGTTAGCCGAGCGCACGTCGCTAACGCGTGAACGGCGCATACTCCACGCGTACACTATCGTCGGGGAAACCGAGGCCGAGCGTGAGCGCCTCCGTGCTCATGCACTCCGCGAGGCAACGCTCCACGGGAAGCTTCGGGGCGGCCCCGACGTCCTGCGCTACGACACGTATTTCGTCACGCGCGACGATCCACAGCGCATCGTCCTGCAGTTTGAGGACACCACCCCTCTGCAGCCGATGGACGCGTGGGCCAAAGACCGAAACCCGGGCCAGCACGCACGTCTCGCCGTGGCGGCGCGGCTGGCACGATCCCTTGCGTGGGTTCACGAGAAAGGGCTCGTCCACCGCCGGTTGTCCCCAGAAGCAGTCCTCGTCTCGAGCGAAGACATCCCCGTTGAGGTGCGACTCTGCGCGTTTGAGCTCGCTCGCGATCTGACGGGGACCGTCGCCACGGTCACCGGAAGCTCCCTCGGCGATCCTACATTTCGCTACGCCGCACCCGAAGCGCTGAAAACCGGCGAAGCAACGCCGCGCTCGGATCTGTTCTCACTTGGCGCAACGCTAGTGGACCTGTTCACTGGACGTTCGCTGTTCGCGAACGTCGATGAGGTCCTGAGGCCGTTCAGCGTGCCCCCGCTTCATCTCGGAGAGCGCGCGTGTCCACGGGTCATTTCGGATCTCGTAGTGGAGTTGCTCGCTGTTGATCCTGCCGCCCGGCCGGAAAGCGCGGCGGTCGTCGCGGATCGACTCGAGCAAGGACTGCACGATCTCACCCATCAGCCTGTCCGCACCGAACTCGCGCCCGGCGCGGAGATTCGTCAGACGTACGAACTTGTCGCACGCCTTGGTCGTGGGGCAACCGCAACGACGTGGAAGGCACGTCAGCTCCAGACAGACCACTTCGTCGTACTCAAGATCGCGAACCCCGAGCACGCACACTACCTCCAAGAGGAGGGGCGGGTGCTCGCGGCAGTCCACCATCCGAATCTCGTTCGTTTCCACAACGTCGAGCCGTTCGAGGGGGGAAACCTCCTGGTCCTCGAGTACGTCGAGGGCTTCACGGCCTCTCTCTGGGCGGCGGCCGGCGATCCGTTGGATCCCGCTCGGTTCCTTATGGTGGCGAGCGGACTTCTGGGTGCGCTCGGAGCCCTCCATAACGCGGGCTGGCTCCACCGCGACGTGAAGCCCGACAACGTCATGCTCGCGGAAGTCGACGCCGCACCCAAGTTGCTCGATGTTGGGCTTGCCGCGCGATGGCCGTTGGAAGGAGACCTCGCCGTCGGCAGCATCCGTTACAAGGACGCACTAGTTTACTCGGAAAACCAGTGGAGCCCGAAGAACGACGTCTTCTCGGCGTTCATCGTGCTGTATGAGCTGCTCACGGGTACTCATCCGTTCGGCGGCGGTTCTCCAGAGCCGAACCAACGGGCGACGATTCAGCGCGAGGAATTCCCAGACAGCTTCGCTCCCGAAGTCGTGGAGCGCCTCGCGGAGGTCTTCGACCGTACGCTTTCCCCTGTCGCGAATGAGCGTCCGAAGACGACGACGGTCGCGATCAAAGACCTCGAGCTGGCTCTTCGGCCAGCCGAAGAGCGCGCGGGAAATGACGGTGACGGACCCCAGAAGGAATCACTCCCCCCGCCTCCGCTCCCATCGAACCTCGAGCTCGGAGATCCGCTCACGGATCAGATCCTCTCCACACGGGCTCAGGGTGCCCTGGCGCGGCTTGGACTCACGGTGGTCGCGGATCTCGTAGGGTTCGATGCGGCCTCGGCTCGGGGACTGCCCAACGTAGGCTCCAAGACCATCCGAGAGCTTCAAGCACTCGCAGAGCAGGTCGCGGACCGCTGGCCGAACCAGCCGCGAGCAGAACGCCCGCCGCCCGAGCGTTTCTATGCCGCGCTCGCGGAGGATGCTCGCCCCCTGGACGAGCTGGGGCGCGAGCTGACGCCGGCAATGAAGGAATCGCTTGTCGCCCGGGGAGTCATCAGCGTCGGCGACCTTGCGGCAATGCCTCCGAGCGCGCTCGAACGCATGCCCTTTATCGGGCCGGCGAAGCTCGCTCGTCTGCGGGGGGCTCTGCGACGGCTCGCGGGTCGCGAGCGCATTCCCGACTCCTTGTCCGAACTCGATGAGCTTTTGAAGGAGGAACTTGGGGAGCGGACCTGGGCGGCGCTTGGTCTTGTGATTGGATTGCATGACGGGAAGACGCGGTCGCTCTCCGAAGCAGCGATGGCACTCGGTGTTAGCCGACAACGTGTCTCTCAGATCGCAGATTTGGATGCGCTGCGCGCCGAGGCGAGCTGGGCGCACTTTCTTGTCACGACGATCACCAATGCCATCCCACCGGCGGGCTTCGCTACCCTCGAGGTCGCCGGGGCGGCACTGAGGGCGCGGCTTGCCACAAGCGACGACGGGCCGTCCGCCATCGGCTACGCGCGACTTGGCGGACTACTGCTCAGGCATGACGCTCGTGCGGCGGATGCATCGGCGCTCGAATTGGTTGTCCGCTCGCCGTGGACCGACGAAGGGATCGGCGACCTTCGGGGGCGCCTCGCAACGATCGCCAATTGGCCACCGGTGCCGCGCGCTGATGTCGAGGCACGGCTCTGGGACGCGATCACACTCGAACTCCAGCGAGCGCTCATCCGTTGGGGCGCCGACGCGTCGCAGCTCCTCGACGCACTGCTCAAACTCGACGATGGAGTGCTGCTCGATCGAGTGGGCGGCCTTTACACCCCACCCGTTGGACTTGTGCCTGCGCTTGCGTCGTTGCGTCCAGGACTCGTTCCGGTCGTCGATACGGCCAGCCTGCTCGCCGAAGTGCACGCCGCATATCGCGGTGTGTCGGTACCCGACGACGCCAAAGCCGTGGAGCTCGCCATCGAACGAGCCGGGTACAGGCGTGATGGGGATCAGTGGATCGATCCTGCGCGAATAGAGGGCGCAGGAAATGTCGTCTCGCCGAGGGTCGATGCTACGATCCCGAAGCAGCGTGTCGTTCTCGACCAGCTCCCACCTGTCGTGGCCACCCTCGCGTCGCAGGTCGATCGGGGGGGCTTTCGCGTCGTCGCGCTCGCTCCAGCCGTTCATCACACTCTTGGCAGGCGACTCGCGGGCTGGCTCGCAGACAAGTTGGGTGGCGACCGCGTTCAGTTCGTCGCCATCGATCGACTCCTGCTCGATGCGCTAAAGGCAAGCGACCTTTGGAAGTTCGTCCCGTACCTCGAGGCTCGCGCAGACTCTGATTGGCGCATGTTTCACGCAGAGCTGGCAGTGGCGCTCGACCATGCAGTTCGGGACGCGACGGCGGGCCACATCACGATCCTAGGCCACCCATCTCTGCTCGGCCCCTTGGGGCTGATGGACTGGCTCTCGGGGTTCTATGAACGCGCGCGCGGTGGCAAGCACGGCCTTATCGTCCTCGCCGTCCCCGGTGGCATTCACGAGGACCGAGTGCGGCTGAACGAGAAGTACAATCTGCCGTACACACCGGACATGGCCGCTGTGTACGTCGAGGCGGAAGCACGATGAAGCCCGAGACCTATAAGGCTCTGCTCAAGGACCTTCAGAAGCTCCAGAAGACCTTGGTGGCTTCGCAGATAGAAGCGGTGCGCGCCGACACGATGTTGACGGCGCGCATCACACAACTCCATGCCGAAGCTGAGGTCGGCGGACGTGTCGATGATTTCGTCGCCACCGCAGCGCGCAAGAGCACGGTCCTCTTTCTTTTGCGGAGCGTCTTCGTACGAGTACTCGAGGACCTCGGCATCCTCGGCTTAAAACGGATCCGCGATGATTGGGGCTTCGCCGCATTTCGCGAGGTCGCTCCGGCTCTCGGGTTTCGTGCTTACTTCGCGTTTGTGTTCTGCGACCTCGCGCTTGACTTCCCCGCATTGTTTTCGCCGGTCGATGACGAGCTTCCGCTACCCACCGAGGACGGCTGCCGAGCTCTGTGGAACCTGTGGCACCACCCCAACCGTGACGGCGAGCACTACGTTTGGAACGGTGATGGATTCGACAGTCGGTTTCTTGGCGACCTCTACGAAGACTTGGATGCCGACATCCGCAAGCGCTACGCTCTCCGTCAGACGCCTCGGTTTGTCGAGGAGTACGTACTCGATCAGACGCTCACGCCTGCTCTTGCCGAGTTCGATCCCGCGACACTTCGTCGGGGCGGTGAAACATTTCGGGTTCTTGATCCGACGTGTGGCAGCGGGCACTTCCTGATTGGCGCGTTCCATCGACTCGCCGACTACTGGCGCGATCGAGACGGGCTGAGTCCATGGGAAGATTGCAAGCGCGCACTCGAAGGCGTGTGGGGTTGTGACATCAATCCGCACGCAGCCGAAATTGCAGCTTTTCGCCTACTCCTTGAGCTCGTGGCGCGAACAGGTGAGAAGGACCTCGAGCGACTAGCTCATTTGACTCTAAATGTGCGGACAATGGATTCGCTTGTGCCATGGGAACGCTCCGCGCAACAAGGCGAGCTATTCCCCGCAAAAGACCGGCTCGATGCATACGCAACCCCCAAACAGCGGCGCGAGAATTCTGCTTTCCTTGCTCATCGATTCCACGCGGTAGTTGGAAACCCACCGTACATTACGCCTAAGGACAAGCAGAAGAGCAGGGACTACAAGGCCTTCTGGCCTTCAGTCTGCACCGGCAAGTTCCCACTCTCCGTGCCATTCGCAGTTCGATTCTTCGACCGTGCTGTCGACGGAGGTTTTATTGGACAGATAACATCGAACTCGTTTCTGACGCGTCGCTTCGGAAAGGATCTCATAGAAAAGATCTTGCCGCGGTACGATATCGCCCGGGTCGTCGATGCCAGTCTCGCCCCCATTCCTGGGCACGGCTACAAAGGCGGTGTCCCCACTATCCTTTTCTTCGGGCGGAACCGCCGACCGGTCGACTCAGACTTGGTAATTGTGGTCGCGAAACGGCGTGAGGGGGGTGCGGTAGCGAATCCCGCATTATCACAACACTGGCTAGATCTCGTCAGCGCTAGGCCAGAAATCTTCAGCGCACTTGTGGAATGCAAGCGAACATCCCGTGCGGAGTTCTTCCGCCATCCCATCGTCTTCAAGTCGGCTGAGACGGAAGCTCTAATTGCTACCATTGAACGCCGCGACTCCGGAAAGCTCACCCTCGGAGAGCTCGCCCGTAGCGTGGGAATAGATCTGATTCACCACGCTCCAGAGTTGTTCGAGGTGCCTGATTTTGCATATGTTCGCCGAATGGGGATTGAAGTCGGCTGCGCCCGAAGCCTGGTGCGAGGCGACGCTCTTCGGGACTATTCGACCGCTCCCGACTTGCTGATTCCGTTCGCGTATGACGATGCAGGTGAGCCGGTGGCATCGCTTGCAGACAGCTTTCCGGGGCTCCACCGGTATCTCTGGCCGTACGAAACGGCGCTTGCGGATCGCTGGGTGTCTGGCGGGGTGCGCATGCGTGATCGTGGCTTCCCCAGTCATGCGATGCCCCAATACCCATCTGACCGACATCTCGATCCTCTTTCTATCGGTTATGCGTTTGTGGCAACGCATGCCCACTTCTCGGTATTCGATGTGGATAGGCTGTTTGAGCATTCCGCGGCAGTAATTAAACTCAGGGACGGGCTTGTGCCTTACGCGCATTACGCTTGTGCCGCGTTCCTGAACTCATCGACTGGCGCGGCATGGCTTCGCGCCAAGTTCAAGAGTACGGGGACTGTGCGAGAGCTCTGGGAGTCCAGGCTTCAAATTGACGGCACCAAACTGAGAGCCGCTCCCGTCCTTCTCGACGAAACCAGCGCTTCGTACGCGCGAGAGCTTCATGTCGCTGCACGCGACCGCGCTTCTTTTTTGCCAGCGGCCGTCATTGAGAGAGCCGCCGAATCGCCGATGTCGCTCGGTCGCGCGCTTGAAGACGCCGCCGCGAGCTTCAGCTCACTCACTCGCCGCATGGTCGCGCTCCAGGAGGAGCTCGACTGGCTAACCTACGCGTCCTACGCATTGATTGAGCCGATTCCGGTTGTTTCGCCTACCGACATAGAGCCGATGCATCCGGGGCACCGGCCATTCGAGATCGTCTTCGCGCGACAGGAAGAAGATGTCGATGAGGATGACCGCAGCTCGTGGTGGGCAGCGCATGGTCACGAGCGCGTCCAAGAGATTCCCGACTGCTACTCGGTGGGTCGCCGGGCTCAACTTCAGCAACGCATAGATCTTATCGAATCAGATCCGCGCATCGCTCTGCTGGAGACCACAACGTACAAGCGGCGGTGGCAGCCCCTGGGCTGGGCCAGCGCGACGGCTGAGGCTGCGGAGTCATGGCTGCTCGACCGGCTTGAGGAGCTGTTCGCCCCCGGCACCGATTCTTCTCCGCGCGGTCCACTGGCCGACCCTAAGCCATATCGGCTTGAGGATGTAGCCGCCGCGTGGGCGCGCGACCGCAGGGTGGCCGCAGTCGCGGGCGTCTGGACTGGAACGGGCACATCCGTTGATCTCACGCTCGTCGCAGAGGAACTGCTCAGCGGCAACGCGCTTCCGGACAACCCGCATCGCCTGTACTCGCCCGACGGGCTTCGGAAACTCGCCGAATGGAAGCGAGTTTGGGCTCTGCAGGACCAGCAGGACGACTGGCAGATCTCTTCAGCTGCGGCGAAGGCTCAGGCGACGCCAGCTTGCAAAATGCGGCTAGTCGACCCGGACGATCCGTCGAAGTCGATAGTGGCCATCCAGGCGCCTCCGAAGTTTGAGAAGGACGACTTTGCGAAAGCCGAGTACATCTCCACACGTGGCAAGCTAAATGTTCCCCGTGAGCGCTTCATCCAGTTCGAGGACCTCTCGCCTCGCCGGTTCGGGTGGAGCGGTTGGCGGGACCGTGACCGAGCACTCGCCCAGGTCGAAGCGTTCAGCATTGCGGAGACGGAAGCCCAGCAACCGTTGCCTGTACCGACGCCCGAGGACCCGCGACGGTGCGGTGTGACGTTGGGGCTCTGGGAGAGTCTCCCTGATGTGAAACGTTGGGGGAGCGCAGACGAACACGCGGAGCTCCAGGCCCTCGCTCGTGAGGCGTGCCGTCAGACACGGTGTCCGTGCCCAGTCGTCGAGGCCTGGCGGTCGCGCGTCTTGCTCGGCTCCGACGCTGGCGACCGAGTTAATCTGACGAAGGCGCAGCGGATTAAGGTCGGAGCCGAAGCTCAACAAGATGCGAGCGTGTCACTCGCCGAACGAGCATGGGTCGCGTCATTGTTTCATTCGGGTAAGGAGCTCGACCTCGCAGGTGTCTGGACGCACCATCACGGTCGGGTCTCAGCGCCCCCGCAGTCCATGTTGCCCGGCCTAAGCGGCGCAGCTGTGCAGTTGACAGTACCAGCGCTCAACGAGGCGTCGGCGGAACAGGGCACACTCGATGAACTGCGCTTGGCTCTCGTCCTCGACGACCTGGTAGCAAGCGGGGATCTTCAAGCAACCGGGCGTGGCAAGAAGAGGGGTTTTCGACTCGTTGTTCGTGGAGGTGCATCATGAACAAACGCCAAAGCTCTGGCGTTGCTGAGCAGCAGCTCATGGCGCCAAATCGTGCCGTCGGTCGTTGGGGGGCTAGATGAAGATTCGCGATCACCTGCAGTGGCAGGACGATACTGACCTCGACGCATTCATCACGCGGCTATCCGACAGCGAGGATCGGGTCCGCCAGAACGTGCGCCAGTACGTCGTTGGCGTGAAGGTACGCGAGCGCCTCGACTCGATGCTGAAGGTGGTCGGTGAGCGTCTGGACGACAACCGTGACGTCGGCCGCTACATCCATGGTGCGTTCGGCTCCGGTAAGTCGAACCTGCTCACAGTACTCGGCAAAATGGTCGAGCGCGACGAGATGGTCTACGACCTGGGGCATCCGGCGCTGCGCGAGCTTCGGGCGAAGCACGCTTGGCTTGATCGGCACCGTACGCTCGTCGTTCGCATCAACATGATGGGCAAGCACTCGCTGACGCGAGCGCTCTTCGAAGGATACAATGCGGCGCTTCCCGCCGCCGCGCCACAGCTCCGTTTCACCGATGAGGAAAGGGTCTTCGAGCTTATCGACAAGGACGCGCAGCGGCTCGGCGGACTGCCTGCGCTGTTGGAGCAAGCTGCGAGCGAAGCTGCGTTCGACGCGATCCCGGAGATGCCGCGCGGAATGCCCGGACTACTCTTCGTCGAGTATTACCAGCGTCTTCGCCGCGGAGATCGCGACAAGCGTCTCGCAATAGCTGCAGCCCTCCAGAACTGGCGCAACCACGGAGCGAATGCGATTCGCCCCGACGACCTTTGGGTTGACGCCCGCCAGGGCCTCGACCGCATTGCTCGACACGCCAAGGAGCAAGGCTACACGTCCGTTGCCTGGCTCGTCGATGAGCTCGTCATCTGGATTCGAGGTCGGTCACGTGCGGAGTATGTAAACGAGATCAACAACCTCTCGGCCCTGGTCGACCACGATGCGGCTCGCGTGCTCCCGTTTTTCGTCGCTGTGGCCGTGCAGATGGACATCTCACGTACCTGCCCCGAAGACCTGTCGCAGCGGGACTTCCAAGACCAACTCGGCTTCATTCGCGACCGGTTCCAGCCGCAACTCGAGCTCGAAGATCAGGACCTCTATGAAGTGGCAGCCGAACGCGTGCTCGCGCGGCGCGGTGACCTCACGGTGGCGGAGAAGAAGGCGTTCGAGGGTGCCATCGACGCTGCGTTCCAGAAGCACGGCGATGCGATCGTTGGTCTCTCCGGTGGCCTTCCGTTCGACTTCGTTCGACGTCTGTATCCGTTCAACCCTGCGCTCCTGCGAATCCTCGTCGACGTGACTCAAGCGTTGTCACGTAACCGCACAGCGATCGCTGCGCTCTATCGACTCCTAAACAAGCACGCTGACCTAGAGGTCGGTCAGTTCATTCCCGTCGGAGCGTTGTGGGAGTTCGTCTTCGAGGCCGAGAATGTCTCATACGTGAAGCAGAACGCTTCGAGCAAGCTGTGCCAGCGCCTCGCCGATACGCATGAGACGTGGGTACGCCTTGAGCCGAAGCTCGTGGCCGTGGCGCAGGAGGCCGGCGCGACCCTTCATCAGCTGCAGCAGGTCGTTCGTACGGTGCTCCTCTGCCAGCTTTCAGACAGGCCCTACTTTCCAGACGGGCGGGCGCTGGGAGAGCGGCTCACAGCGTCGATGCTGCTGCATCTGAATGAGACTGACATCCGAGCAATGGTGCCGCGTACGGGCATCAGCAAAGTCGCGTCATGGTTTCGTGCGCTGAACGGCGTCGCGCCGCACGTGCAGGTGTCCGGCGAGACCGACCCGTCTGTCAGCATCAAAATCGAGCAGCTCGATATCGAACGCGTGCTCAACACAGCACGCACGCAGGTTGGTCACCCTCACCGGTTTGCGTTTATGCGCAAGCTCCTGATCGATGAGATCGGCCTAGATCTCGGGACATCGAACGAGGGCACGGTTGACGTCTTGTGGAAAGGTACCAAGCGACGCGGTCGGGTGAAGCTGGCCAATGCGCGAACCCTATCGTATGCGGGCCAGACGAACGAGTTCGACCCTGGCAGGGACGAGTTTCTTATTGTCGTCGACTACCCTTTCGATGAGGAGGCAGGCCGGTCGAGACAAGACGACTTCGACAACTGCCAACGAGCTCGCGCACGCGGCTCAAACTGGACGCTGGCGTGGCTGCCAGATCATCTGGCACCCAACGAATTCGAGGCTCTGACGAACGCTGCAGCGGTCGACATCATCCGTCAGGATCCTCGCGGTGCGTATCAAGACCTCAGCCCGCGGGAGGCCGATGCCGCCGCGCGCATGTTGGAAGGGTATCAACAGGATCGGCGGCGGCAGCTTGCGGAGGCAGTGCGGCGTCTTTTCTTCGAGCAGGGGCAGATTTTCGGGATGAAGGCAGCTCTAGACCGTATCGATTCGACCGGTCTCGAGGTGACAACGGCTCTAGACCGGCTCGCGAGGACTATCCTCGACAAGCGATATCCGAACCACCCTCCATTTACCCGACGCGTCACCCAGGGCGAGCTGGCGCAGGTGGCAGACTGGGTCGTGCGCGCGGCAAAGACAGGTGCAACGGTCGACCTGCGCGGCTCGGACATGCCGTACATCGACGCGATCCTCTTGCCTCTGGAGGTCGCCCACAAGGCGCCGTCGGGAATCACGCGGAGAACTGATGGCCGCTACCTTGCGGCAATCGAGGCGTGGGTCGGCGTGAAACGGGAGATCGACGCACACGATCTCCGCGTCGCGATGATGGCTGACGCAGAGGGTCGCGAAAAGTGGGGCTTTGGCCTCACGAAGGAAGTTGCGAACTTCTTCCTTTACTACTTGCTACAGGTAGCTGGGTTCGAAGCCCAGAGTGGAGAGCGGAGTGAGACCGTCCATGGCCTCGCTGACATCAAGGACAAATTCCGGCTCGTCAAAGAAGAGGTCGTCGATGCCCCCACGTGGGACAAAGCGCTGAGAGTCGCCGATCGGCTCCTCGACCACCGCGGTCAAGCCGATCTCCCGACTCCTCCTGAGCAGGCGAAGCTATGTCGCGATCTCGTGAAGAAGGGGCGCGATCTGCGCGAGGCCGTCCG
>Ga0190265_10002229_pt1 | contig 12969 bp, 11 predicted proteins | sample Popmic124T_FD_133135 | JGI IMG/M metagenome (GOLD analysis project Ga0190265, IMG submission 133135) | Populus adjacent soil microbial communities from riparian zone of Indian Creek, Utah, USA - 124 T | ecosystem: Environmental > Terrestrial > Soil > Riparian zone | place: USA: Utah | collected... | reverse complement strand
CATAGCGGCATCGGTCGCGCGGGTGGCTCTAGGTACAAACACTCGGCTCGTTTACACGGAACACAACGTCTGGGCGAACTACCAGACACTTACTCGTTGGGCCAATCGAGTGACGTTCGGCAGGAACGATCACGTTTTCGCCGTCTCCGAGGCTGTGGCCGCATCGATCGAATCCTCGACCCGCGGCAGAAGACGCGCCGAGATTCTCTATCACGGGATCGAACCCGAACGGCTGATGGTTACGAAAGACCGTGACACGATCAGAGCGGAGTTGGGAGTGGATTCAGATGCGCGGATGATGGTGACCGTCGCCAATATTCGCCGTAGCAAGGGACACCGATTCCTTATCGAAGCCGCCGAGCGGGTGCTGGCACGAGTTCCCCAAGCACGTTTCGTCTTGGTTGGGCAGGGGCCGATGTCCCAAGACATAGCGAAAGCCATCGATGAGCAATCGATGCGTGGCCGGGTCTTGATGACGGGATACCGTGAGGACGCCCCCAGTATCACTGCCGCCGCAGACATCTTCGTTCTTCCGTCTCTCCACGAGGGACTCCCTCTAGCACTTCTAGAGGCCATGGCTCTCAATAAACCGGCGATCGCCACCCGAGTCGGCGGAATACCCGAAATAATTCGACACGACGTGGATGGCCTGATCGTCGAGCCCGGAGATTCGGACTCACTTTCCGAAGCGATCCTGGAGCTCCTCGGAAATGCTGACCGAATGAGGAGGCTTGGATCGGCGGCTCGGGAACGCGCGGAAACATTCGACATCCGCCTAGCCGTCGAGCGGATGGAAGAGATCTATGAAGACCTCATCTAGTTACCGACCGAAAATAGCGCACGTAACTACCATCGATCTCTCACTATCGGCTCTGCTACTTCCACAGCTCAAAGCCCTCGCCGATGCCGGTTACGAGGTCGTTGGGATCAGTGCGCCCGGCCCGTACGTGAGCGAACTTGTCGCCGCCGGCATCCGACACATCCCTTGGGCTCATGCGTCCAGATCGTGGCAACCGGTGTCGGACGTGCGTGCGGGCCTTGAGCTCGCCCGCATCTTCAAGAGGGAGAGATTCGACCTAGTTCACACTCATAACCCCAAACCTGGTGTCCTGGGTCGGATAGCAGCGCGAGCGACCGGCGTCCCCGCCGTCGTAAATACCGTGCACGGTTTTTACATGACTCCGTCCGACCCACACCTTAAGAAGAGAACTGTTCTAACCGCGGAGCGAATCGCTGCCTGGTTCGCTGACATCGAGCTCTACCAAAGTCGTGAAGACCTCGACCTCGCGCTGAAAGTCGGCCTGGCTTCGCCGTCGAAGTTGCGGTACCTGGGCAACGGTGTAGATGTGCGCTTCTTCGAAGCTTCCAAGGTGGCGCCGAAACGTCGAGCCGAGGTCCGATCGGCCTTGGGATTACCCCGGGAGGCGATCGTCGTCGGTGCTGTTGGGCGTCTCGTTGCGGAGAAGGGTTACCGGGAACTCTTCGAGGCTTTCGAGAGGATCGCCTCCCAGCACCCTTCCGTTGGATTCATCGTTATCGGAGAACGCGATCCAGAGAAGGCCGACAGCCTGTCGCTGGAGGAGATCGACCGGTACCGGAGACTGATCACGTTCGCGGGATGGCGTGACGATGTTCGCGATCTGCTGGGGGCGGTCGACATCTTCGTACTCGCGTCGTGGCGTGAGGGAGTGCCGCGAGCCTTGATCGAGGCGGCAGCGATGGAGCGAGCGATTGTCGCAACTGACATCCGGGGATGCAGAGAGGTCGTTCGGCACGAGAGCGAAGGACTTCTCGTTCCGGTTCGATCCGAACGAGCGCTGGCTGCAGCGATCACACGGCTCATAGATGACGAGGTTCTTCGAAGCGATCTCGGACGCGCCGCACGGGAACGCGCTGCGGCACAATTCGACGAAGGCCGGGTCATCGGCACGATCCTCGAAACGTACGGGGAGATCCTCCGAAGCAAGGGCTTGATGCCCATCTCTGACGAGGAACCGAAGGTAAGGCACGCCAAAAGATCGGACGCGCCGGCCGTCGCGGCCGTCCACGCCGCGACCCTCCCGGACGCTTTCTTGCCCAAGCTGGGCACGCGCTTCCTCACACTCCTTTACCTCGCGCTGATAAGAAGCGCCGATGCGGTGGTCGTCGTTGCCGAACGAGAGGGACGCGTCGTCGGCTTCTGCTCGGGTGTCCGATCGGTTAAAGGATTCTATAGATCGTTCGCGCGGCGCTATGGGGTGTTCGCCTTGATAGCTCTGTTGCCGAAGCTCGTGCATCCCTCCCTGATCAAAGGTGTTTTCGAGACGGCTCGCTACCCGCGCCTCGACTCGGCCTCCGATTCGGAGTTGCTTGCGATCGGAGTGATTCCCGAAGCCGCGCGTTCTGGGATCGGTAGACGACTAGTAGGTGGATTTCTCTCCGCCATGTCGAGCATGGATGTGGGATCAATCCAGGTTGTGGTTGCCTCGGACAACGAAGCGGCCAGTGGGTTCTACGCCGACTGCGGTTTCAGCCGCTCGGGGTCGGTCGAAGTGCACGGTCAGAACCGGAGCAACGTCTGGACGATCGAATGCCATTCGTTATCGGGTTCCTGACCGCCGCGGTCCTCACACCGGGTTTCTCCATCGTCGCCCGGCGGACTGGTCTCGTCGACCGGCCCGATGGGACCGAGCTCAAGATCCACGAGGATCCGATCCCGCTCGCGGGAGGGTTCGGCATCGTTGTGGGCATCGTCGTCGGCACATGGATCGCCGGTCCCGCCCCGATCCTGGTACTCGCAGCATGCTTGCTCGGCCTGGTCGTGGGGACGGTCGACGACGCCGTTGGGCTGCCGGTGTGGGCGCGCATCCTGGCCTTGACCGTGGCGGGTGGGGTGCTGCTCTCGCACCTGTCCAGTTCCCTGCCGGACGAGACGCTGCCGGGGATGGCAGCCGTGGTGGTCGTTCTGACCCTCGCCTGCGCGAACGGGGTCAACCTTCTCGATGGACAGAACGGTCTGGCCGGCGGGGTTGCCGCCATCGCATGTCTCGGACTTTCCTTCTCGGTCGGAGCCGAGGCCGGCCTGTCTCCGGCCATAGGAGCCGCCGCAGCCGGCGCGACTGCGGGCTTCGTGGTTTGGAACTGGCCGAAAGCGCGCACCTTCCTCGGCGATGCGGGCGCCTACGTCCTTGGGATCGTGCTGGCCGCACAATGTGCGTCGGTTATCGCGACGTACGGTGCCCGGGGCCTGGTCCTAGCCGGCGTCTGTGTCGGTCTGTTGCTATTCGACCTCGTCTTTACCGTGGTTCGACGCGCCTTGGTGAAAGGCTCACTGGTTACGGGAGACCGAGGGCATTCCTACGACCTGATCGCGTTGCGCCTGGGACGCGATCTCACGACGGTGATCTATTGGGCCACCGGCGCAGGCCTGGCGCTGCTTTCGGTGTGGCTACGAGGAGCCGGCGTTACGAGTGTCGTCATCACGACCTTCCTATCCATCGCGGCCGGCATCGGGGCCGGCGTTGCTCTCTGGCGACGACGAGATGACGATCGATCCGATTAGCCCCGGATACCTCTGGCCGCGTAGCCCATCGGGAACCGACGGTCTTTGGAACGAAGCGCCAAGTAGGCGAACAACTCTACGAGCACACCCACCAACCTGCCTATCAGCGGGATCTGCCGAAGCCCAAGGGCACTTAGGTGTAAGAGTGTGGCCGGACTGCTGCCGAGCGGCACAACGACTACATCCGTGAAGCCTGCGCCGACGAGCATCTGCGCGACCGAGTGGTCCGTCCAGCGCCACTGAGCGGCCGGATCCAAAGGTGCGTTGGCTACCACCCGGACGACCAACACGCCATCTCGCCCCAGGACCCTGCCGATCTCACGGCAAACGCGCTCAGGGTCGTCCACGTATTCGAGAACGCCGGCGCAGATAGCCGCGCCGAATGAATCCGATGGGAACGGAAGCGCCTCACCGCGTGCGGTGACATCCGCAGCCGAGCTGATCGGGTCCACGCCGTACAGATCGTGTCCCCGACTGGTCAATAACTCGTCGAAGGGGCGATCGCCACAGCCGACGTCAAGACATCTTGCATTCGCATTCGGATCCGGGAGTAGCGTCGTGACACCGGTCCAGCTCATGAGACGACTGGTGAAGGAACGATTAAGCCACCACCGGCGGGGAGCATGTTTGAACAAGAGTCGGCGAGAACGCGCGAGGTCCACATTCACTATCTGCATTCCTCAGTCCAAGTAGGATGCGGCTCTGTATTTCTATCTCCTGCTGCCGTCCCAGAAACCTGCCTTGATGACTGCGCAATCCGATATCGGCATAGAGAAAGACTTCACCACCTCCAAGGCCCAAACGGGAACCACTGGCTTCCATCGGGGGTGGACTGCTCTTGTCGCGTTGACGCGGGCCGAACTTCAAGAAACTCGCGACCTTTCTCTGGTGGGAGTTTTCAAATGGGCATTGGAACCCCTCTCCTACATGGCCATCTATTTCGTTCTGGTCGGCGCGATCCTCGATCGACCCAGATATGCGCTTCCACTCTTTCTGCTATGCGCGCTGGTTCCGTGGCGCTTCTTCACCGGAACGACGATCGAATCGATGGCGCTTCTGAAGCGATACAGCGAGATCATCAAGAACCGCGCATTCCCTCGTGAGGTGATCCCGCTGATCCTCATCGCGTCGCAAGCGTTGACATTCCTGATCGCGCTCGCCTTATTCGCTCCCCTGATGATCTATTACCGCGTGGATGCATGGCCCACGATCCTGTGGTTACCGGTCCTCATCGTCGAGCTGATCGTTCTCTCGGCCGGTCCGACGTATCTGGGAGTCGTGTTCGGTCTCTATTTCCCCGACTACCGCGAGATCGTCAGGAACCTGATCCGATTGGGATTCTTTGCATCGAGCGCGCTGGTCCCCATCTCGGAGATCCCCGGTGACAATCTTCCGTTAGTGCTCGAGGCGAACCCGATGACGGGCATCTTCGATTCCTTTCGAGCGATCATGCTGTTTGAACATGCACCGTCTTTCCGCGATATCGCGTATCCGTCCACCGTCGGGGTGGTTCTCCTTCTCGTGTCCCTCGCGATCTACCGTCGCTACCAGTCTGAGTTTCCGAAAGAGACATGACGAACGCATTAGTACTGGAGGGGGTCGGCGTTCGCTTCAGCGTTCCGCGACACACGCGCGCGGGGCGGAAGCCCTCCCTGTCACGTTCGAACCGGCACTCGATCTGGGGATTGAAGGACATCGGCCTCAGCGCAGCCCGCGGAGAGATAGTCGGCATCATCGGAACGAATGGAGCCGGGAAAACCTCGTTGCTGAGAACGGTGGCCGGGATCTACAGACCGGACGAAGGAACCCTCCAGGTGACGGGCGGAGTGGCGCCCGTCCTGTCGGTGTCCGGGGGGCTGAAACCAGAACTGTCGGGATGGGAGAACGTCGTCCTGTCCCTCACATTGATGGGGTGCCCGCGGGACGAAGCTCGGCAGGCAGCACCGCGAGTAGCCGCATTGAGTGGGCTCGGTGATTTCCTGGATGCGGAGGTGCGCGTCTATTCCGCGGGCATGAAGACGCGGCTCGGCTTCGCGTTGGCGCTGCTGGCACCCGCTTCGATCCTTGTTATCGACGAGGTGATCGGAGCGGCGGACCACGACTACCGAGGGCAGATCGACGAGATGATCAGGGAATTCGCAGGGGCAGGAGGAACGATCCTGATGGCGAGTCACGACTTGGAATCGATGGCGCATCTGTGCAACCGACTGGTGGAGCTAAATCACGGACGACTTATCGCGGAAGGCAAAGCCACTGAACTTGCAGAGGATTACCTCCGCCGTCACTCGTCTCCCAAACCGAAGCCTCAGACCGAGAACACGTAACCGAGATCGGGATGTAGCTCCGAGTCGATAATCTCGCGCATCTCTCTGCACGTCGCTTCGTTCAGGTAATCCGCGAAACCGCCGATCTTGCCCCTGCGGACTTTGTAGGACTCCGGATCCCGTTCATCTCCCGGTGCAAGCCAGCGATGTCTTCTCTGTCTCTCCAGAGAGCGCATCCGCTCGAACGTGTACGTTCGGATGGTTTCTTCAACAACCTCGCGCGTCGGCTCGACCCCCAAGAACTTCAACGTCCTGTCGAGCTCCGGCACCGGACACGCAACCAGATCTTCGTACCGCAGCAGAAGGAAAGATCTGAATACCGGTGCCTGCGCGTACCAATCGTTCATGAAGTCGACCACTCGACGGATACCGAACTTGGGACTCCGGGCGAACTCTTCGATGGATGGGTGCTTCTCCAATTGGCGACGGGTCCGCTGGAAGTAGTACGAGACCACAACGTCGAGTGGGTCTCTTACTAGGAAGATCACGTCTTTGCTCCTGAAGCGTCTGAAGTTTCCTTCTAACCCAACCCTGAGATTCGCCCGGTCGTGTGTGAAGACGATGCGCGGCACCGACGGACACAGATCCCTCAAGGCTCGCGAATCCAGGATCTGTTGCTCCGTGCACCCATAGTGCTTGTTCAATGAGGCAGCAAGCATCACGCGGAGCCACGTGCGTCCGGACTTCGGGAACGAGACGACGGCCACGTCCGTGAGACGGATCTGCATGCTGTCACGCAACTCACCGAAAACGGGCCCGAGGGGAGATCGAAGAATCTTGTCTGTTACCAACCCTTACAGCCGCCTAACCGTGTCGCTCTTTCCACTGAGAGCGTTGCAACAGTCCAGGACCTTCTGACTTTGGCGAGCCACCAGATCCCAGTCAATGTGGGATTGTGGCACGAACACGATCACCAGGTCCGCAGCCACGAGGGCCTGCGACGACAGATCGATCGATCCGACCGTTGCGTCACCGATCTGGGCAGACGCTACGAGCGGGTCGTGATACGAGACAGAGGCTCCACGACTCGCGAGAAGCGATAAGACCTTTAGGGAACCCGAACCCCGAGTGTCTTCGGTGCCCCCTTTGTAAGCGACCCCGATGCCAAGGATCTCCGCACCTTTGACGGCCTTCCCGCTCTCGTTCAGAAGAAGAGCAGCGCGCTCGGCTACGTACCGTGGCATCTCGGAGTTGACGGCGTGAGCCAGTTCCACGAATCGCACTTCATGCGCCCGTTCCTGGCGGACCTTCCACGACAGGTAGGCGGGGTCGAGAGGTATGCAATGGCCCCCCCAACCGGGCCCCGGCCAGAAGGGTAGGAACCCGAACGGCTTCGTCGCCGCAGCCTCGATGGCTTCCCATATGTCGATCCCGAGCTCGTGCGCATAGACGGCAAGCTCGTTGATCAGAGCGATGTTCACGTGGCGGAACGTGTTCTCGATCAGTTTCGCAAGTTCGGCCTCGCGCGGTCCCGAGACCTGCACGACCTTGGGCACAACCTGCTCGTAAAGGGAGGACGCGGCACGCGACGACATCTCCTCGATCCCCCCGACAATCTTCGGCAGATCGGCGAAATCGTAGGTCGAGTTGCCGGGGTCGATGCGCTCGGGGGAGAAAGCAAGGAAGAAGTCCTTGCCCCCGCGCCTCTCATCGTGCTCCAGTAGGGGCTGAAGGAGATCTTCGGTCGTTCCCGGATAGGTGGTGCTCTCTAGGATCACGAGACCGCCCGTCTTCAAGACCCCGGCCACGGCGCTCCCAGCCGCGATCACATTCGACAAGTCGGGGACCCCTTCGGTCAAGGGAGTGGGAACGCAGATCAAGATCGCATCCGCGTTCTTGAGGGCTAGATACGAATCGCTCGCGCGGAGCTTCTCGCCGTCAACGGCTTCGGCCACGCGGGCATCCGGTATGTGATGAAGGAACGAACGCCCTTCTTCCACCGCCCGAACACGCTCGGGGCTGACGTCTACGGCAACGACATCGAAGCCCGCTTCTGCGAAAGCCAGAGCTATAGGGAGACCCACATAACCGAGCCCAACAACTCCAACCTGCGCTTGCCTGGTCTCGAAGCGACGGATCTGATCATCGAGTAACGACACGTCGACCTCATTCCGATTCCTTGGCTCAAAGGTTACCTTGCCGCCCTTCTTTCCTAGACTTATGAACCATGACAGAAGGGGTTGTTGAGCGAAGGGGCAAGGCCCTTCGCGAGCGGATCCTTGCCGCGATCATGCTCGTGGTTTCGTCACCTCTCGCCCTGGTGTGCGCGCTCGCGATCAAGTTCGAAGGATTCCTGAACCCCAACGCTCGAGGACCGATCTTCCTGAAGGAAGAGCGCGTCTCTCGGGGGAAGAGATTCAACTTGATCAAATTCCGAACCCTCGACAGCGAGGCGGTGCGAGATCTGTCGCCGACGAGACATATCGCCACGCATGAGATCGAAGATCGGTGGACCAAAGTGGGTTGGCATCTTCACCAGTGGTATCTGGACGAGCTGCCGCAACTGTGGAACATCCTGCGCGGCGACATGAACCTGATCGGCACGCGCCCGTGGCCTGTCGAGCTCTACGAGCGATAGCTGGCGGCGGGTCGTACCCGGAAGAAGGATCTTCCCGCCGGACTCGTGGGCCCGGTCCAATCCACCAAGGGACACAGAACCCAAAAAAGCATCGATTACGACATGGAGTACCTGCACGCCTACCGGACGTGGCCCGCTTGGAAGCTGCTGCTACTCGATCTGCGCATCCTTTTCCGGTCGGGCAAGGTGCAACTGGAGCACAAGGGCCTATAGCTCGCTTCGCGTATCATCAGAGCATGGCCGAGCCAGAGACCGTGCGCGTCATTCTCGTAGACGATCACGAGCTCGTACGGCGTGGGATGAGGACGATGCTGGAATCCGAAACCGGGATCGAGGTCGTGGGTGAGGCCGGTGACGGGACCGAGGTCCTCGCGCTGGTCGAGGAGCACCTGCCCGACGTCGTCCTGATCGACGTCATCATGCCCAAGCAGAACGGACTCGACACGACGCGCGAAGTCAAAGACAACTTTCCGAACACAGCCGTCGTCGTCCTAACCGGACACGACGATCAGAAATTCATTTTCGACGCACTCAAAGCGGGCGCGTCCGGCTACCTACTCAAGACCGCAGATCTCGAAGAAGTGGTTTCCACCGTGAGATCCGTCGCGGCCGGCGGCGGCAAGCTCGATCCGACACTTGCGCTCAAGGTTCTGTCCGAATTCCAGAACTACCAGCAGGCCGAGATCTCCGAGGGCTACCAGCCACTCACACCGCGCGAACGCGAGATCTTGCAATTGATGAGCGAGGGATTGCCCAACAAGACGATCGCAAGTCGTCTCTCGATCTCGGAGCGAACCGTGACGACGCACGTCGCGAACATCTACTCGAAACTGCACGTGAACAACCGCGTGTCGGCGATCCAAGAGGCGATGCGGCGCCGGATACTAAACATCAACCAGTACTGACGATGGCCCCCTCGGGCGAAGCAGATCACGGATCGAGATTCCGAGAGCTCCCGTCCATCACTACATTGGTCGAGGAGTTGACCGGGGCTGCTCCCGAACCGGTACTGATCGCGGTTGCGCGCCGAGCCGTCGACCTGGCCAGAGCGCGCATAAAACGAGGTGAGACCGTCGCGGCCCCCGATGTCGAACGGGAAGCACGATCCCTCCTTGCCGAACGAGAGGCGGGCCTCCTACAACCCGTCATCAACGCGACCGGCGTCCTGATACACACGAACTTGGGCCGCGTTCCTCTCGGCGAGAAACAGATCGAGGCGATCCGAAGGATCGCGACCTCCTACTCGAATCTCGAATTCGACCTCACGACCGGGTCCCGCGGGACCCGCTACGCGCACGCACGTTCTTTGCTGACGACTTTGACCGGAGCCGAAGCGGGGGTGGTAGTGAACAACAACGCGGCCGCCGTACTGATCGTGCTGGCGGCTCTGTGCGCGGGACGCGAGGTCGTCGTTAGCCGGGGAGAATTGATCGAGATCGGTGGGGAATTCCGTCTGCCCGACGTGATGGCCGCGTCCGGAGCCCGGCTCGTTGAGGTCGGAACGACGAACCGCACGCACATACGGGACTACGAAACCGCGATCTCACCCGACACTGCCGCTCTTATGAAAGTGCATCCCTCCAACTACAAGGTCGTGGGCTTCACTGCCGAAGTGAGCGCGCGGGATCTGGCCCGACTGGCTCGAGGGCGCGGGGTCCCGTTCATCCACGACCTGGGCTCGGGTCTGCTCGAGGGCGCCGACGCCGGGATCGCGACCGGCGAGCCTTCGGTCCAAGCCGCTCTGGAAGACGGTGCCGACCTCGTGACGATGTCCGGTGACAAGCTCCTGGGGGGGCCGCAGGCGGGGATCATCCTGGGCCGAGCCGAGCTCGTCGAGCGAGTGATCAAACATCCGCTGATGCGAGCCTTGCGAGTGGACAAGCTGACGCTGGCCGCCCTCGAGGCGACGCTGGCCGCGTATCTGGATGGCTCCGCACGAGACCACCCGTTGTGGAAGCTGGCCCTCGCTTCTGCCGACGAGCTTGAGAGCAGGGCGCACCGCCTGACCGACTCGATCGCCTCGCGCACGGGCGATTCCTTCAAGATCGAAGCCGTCCCGACCGGCTCGGTGACCGGTGGAGGCTCCCTTCCCGGAACCGAGTTGCCCTCGTGGGGGCTCCGCATGTTGCCGGCCCAACGCTCGGCCGATTCGCTGGAACGCAGCCTCCGTTCCGGCTCCCCCCCGATCGTGGGCCGGATCATCGACGACTACGTCGTCCTAGACCTCAGATGTGTGGTCCCGGCCGACGACGAAAAACTCGCCGACTTAGTCGTCTTAGCACTTCAGGAGTAGTAAAAGTAAACCTGCCGGTTACAAGCAACAGTCGATCGAACCCAAGGGGGTCATCAGTGCGTCGTCGTGCCCTGAGCGTTCTTTGTACCTTCGGTCTCCTGGCGGTTGCCGTACCTATCGCCCGGGTGCAGGCCGAAGCGGCCCGGGTGCCTCAAGTGAAGGTCCGTCATGTGGGACCCGACTACAACGGGGGCCGGATGCTTCCGATCCGCGGAGGCTTCGATGCAACCGGAGCGATCGCCGCTGCGGCAGGGCCGAAGGTCGGGACGAAGCGAGAGTGGCTGGGCTTGGACGACATCGCCGGCCGGCTCTATCCCAAGGACTACACGCTGCGAGGCAAGGGTGAGCACCTCGAGGCATGGGTCGCGAACGATATCGACGAGACCTCAACCGGTCTCAACTTCCCCGGCACCGACTGTCGCAACGACGAACGCGTCTTGATCACGAACAAGCAGGTCAAGTACCTGATCAACCAGTTCGACAAGGTCATGTTCCCCCGAGAGAGCAAGATCTTCTCCACCCCGCCGAAGCGCGACGGATCTGATGCGCTCCTGTACGACCCGTCGGTAACGTCTCCCGACCCGGCAAAGCCACGGGGCTACTACAAGGGCCGCGGGGACCGCGTCGTCGTTCTCATCGACAACGTGCGAGACGACAACTTCTATGACACGGACAACTCGGAGAACCTCCCCTACATCGCCGGGTTCTTCTTCTCGGGCTACAACGAGCTGTTCGATCGCAACGTCATGACGATCGATGCCTACGACTGGATCCACCGCACCCATAAGAACCCTCTGCACGAGCCCGTGCCCGGAGACAACTGTGCGTCGAAGCCGGCGCGGCCCTTCCTCTACGAAGGAACGTTCGCGCACGAGTATCAGCATCTGCTCGAGTACTACCGGGACCCGGACGAAGCGCCGTGGACGAACGAGGGTCTGTCCGACCTCGCGCAGACGGTCACCGGCTACGTGGACCCTCGCACGCCGATCACTGAGAGCGGCTACGACGGGCACATCCAGGCTTTCCTGGGCTGGCTCGAGGTCCAGACCGATGCCAACCCGAACCCGCGGGCGGGGGGGCCGGAGAACTCGCTGAACCTATGGGAAGAACCGCAGCAGCCGGGTGAGGTCCTGTCCGACTACGGCGGCGCGTACACGTTCTTCGAGATGCTCAAGCACCGGTACGGCGGCCGATTCATCCGGAAGGTGCACCGCCATCCGCTGAACGGGCTCGAGAGTCTCGACACCCTTCTTCAGGACACGAAGGCGAAGAAGAGCGCGCGCCAGGTCTTGCACGAATGGTCGGCGATGGTGGCTCTGGACGGCGTCCTCGACGACGGGGCGACCCTGACCGGTGCCGCGCCCGGCGTCTTCAAGACCAAGACCCTGGATTCGTCGATCAACTGGGACAACGACGACACATTTTCGTACCCCGGCGCACCTCCGAATGGATCGGACTTCGTGCGCCTACGCGACGGAGACGGGGCTTACGTCAACAGCTCTGCGATCGAATCCATCTCGTTCGACGGTTCCGACAGCCTGCCTGCGGTCCCCATCGAGTGGGAGGTCGATCAGGACCCACCCGACCACAACAACGCGGCCCTCTACTCCGGTTCCGGCGCGAGTTTCGACCGGGCCATCGTCGAAGAGGTGAACGTTCCCGCACAAGACCCGCAACTCACGTTCGAGACCCGCTACGAGGTGGAAGAGGGCTGGGACTATGGGTTCGTGCAGGTCTCCGATGACGGAGGCGAATCCTGGACGAGCCTGGAGAACGACAACACCATCTTCGATTCCGATCCCGGCGCGATCGATCTGGTGAAGGACAACCTGCCCGGCTTTACCGGCAATTCCGGCTGCGAGCCCGGCTCGCAGCTCGGCGGCGACTGCACCGCAACGTGGGTGACCGAGACCTTCGACCTGTCCGACTACGCCGGCGAAGACATCCTGCTCTCGTTCCGTAACATCACCGATCCGGGTGTCAACCTCCCCGGCTGGTGGATCGACGAGATCCGCGTGGGCAACAAGAACGTCTCCAATGGGACGTCCATCAATGAATGGCAGACCCCGACGGAGATCAACCCGCACGCCGTCGAGGGATTCACGTTGCAGCTGATCGCCTACAACGACGCGCACACGCTCGCCGGTTACACCGCGGTCCCCTTGGGGTCCGGTTTCACGGCCGAACTCGACGAAGCGGACCTCGCCTTCTTGCCAGACTCGGCAGAAACCGT
>Ga0190265_10002228_pt1 | contig 12972 bp, 9 predicted proteins | sample Popmic124T_FD_133135 | JGI IMG/M metagenome (GOLD analysis project Ga0190265, IMG submission 133135) | Populus adjacent soil microbial communities from riparian zone of Indian Creek, Utah, USA - 124 T | ecosystem: Environmental > Terrestrial > Soil > Riparian zone | place: USA: Utah | collected... | reverse complement strand
CTGCATCAGCCGCGCGCCGGAGCGTGCCAGCACCGGGCGCGCGACCGCCAGCGCGTTGAACTCCGGGTCGTACCTCAACCCGATCCCCTCCACCAGCACGGCCGCGCGTCCGAAGTACACCAGGTTGGACGGCAGCACCAGCGGCCACTCGTAGAAGGTCCGCAGCACCTGCTCCACCAGCTGCTGGATCTGCCGGTGGGAGACGTCGTCCCGGATGGTGATCGCCATGAGGCTTCGGGCGGCGTCGCGCACGGTGCCGCGGTCTACGTCCGGATCCAGGATGCCCAGCTCGTAGAAGGCGTTGATGAGCCCATCCACGTCCTGCCGCGCCGCGGCGAGCACCGCTTCCACCAGCCGGCGGCGAGTCTCCCGCTCGACCTGCAGCACCATGCCGAAGTCGAGCAGCACCAGCCGCCCGGCCGAGTCCACCAGGAGATTGCCGGCGTGCGGGTCGGCGTGAAAGACACCGTCCTCCAGCATCATCTTCACGTACATCTCGGCCAGCGTCGTCATCAGCACGTCCAGCCGCAGCTCGCCCGACGCGAGCCGTTGCTGGAGCCGGTCGATGCGAGTGCCCTCCACGTACTCCAGCACCAGCACCCGGCGCCGCACCAGCTCAGGGACGACGTCCGGCACCACGACCCTCGGCTCTGCGGCGAAGTTCCGCTTCAGGGTGACGGCGTTACGCGCCTCCTCCCGGAAATCCACCTCATCGGCGATCCGTTTGGAGAACTCGCTCACGATCGCCGTCATCGCGCGGACCTGATGACCCGGAAAGATCACGTTCAGGAGGAACAGAATCCGGAACGACACGTCGAGATCGCGGCGGACGACGTCCTCGACACCCGGCCGCAGCACCTTCACCACCACCTCGCGACCCTGATAGGACGCGCGGTGCACCTGTCCCAGCGACGCCGCGGCGAGCGGCTCCGGATCGAACCGGTCGAACAGGTGTCCCACATCCGCGTCGAGCTCGCCGCGGATCACCGTCTCCGCCACGCCGTTCGGCAGCGGCGGCACCTGGTCGGTCAGTGTGCCGAGCGCGGTGAGGTACGGCTCCGGAAGGATGTCCGCCCGGGCGGCGAAGATCTGCGCCAGCTTGATGAAGGCGGGGCCGAGATCGGCGAGGGTGCGGGTGAGTCGCTCGGCCCGGCGGCGGTGGGCCGCCTCGCTCCGGCGCAGGGGGCGGCCGAACACGATGAACCGCCGGCGGTCGCGCAGGAACGCCAGGACGAAGGGAAAGAGCCGGGAGAAGACGACGAGCGCGCGCATCTCAGCGCGTCGGCATCAGAGCAGCAGCCATCCCGCCAGGCCGAGGAGGAGGAGGAAGCCGAAGGTGTCCGTGAAGGTGGTGACGAAGATGGATGAGGCGATCGCAGGGTCCACGCCGACGCGCTCGAGCACGATCGGAATGAACGCGCCGGCGAATCCGGCCACCAGCAGGTTCACTGACATCGCGAGGAAGACGACCAGCCCGAGCATGGACTGGTCGCCCATCAGCGCCGCGATGCCGCCGACCACCACGCCGATCGCGAGGCCGTTGGTGATCCCCACCAGGACCTCCTTCCCCACGACCCGCCCGAACTGGTGCTTGGGAATGAGTCCCAGGGCGAGCCGGCGCACCGTCACGGCGAGCGCCTGGGTCCCCGCGTTGCCACCCATCCCCGCGATGATCGGCATCCACACCGTCAAGACCACGGTCCGCTGTAGCGTGCCCTGGAAGAACCAGACGACGCTACCGGCCATGAACGCCGTCAGCAGGTTGACGTAGAGCCAGGGAAGCCGGCTCCTGACCGACTCGGTCCATGGGGCCGCCAGCTCCTCGTCCGCCGAGACACCGCCGAACCTGAGCAGGTCCTCCGTCGTCTCCGCCTCGACCACGTCGATGACGTCGTCGAACGTCACCCGGCCGAGCAGCTTGCCGGCGTCGTCCACCACCGCGACGCTCGGCAGGTTGTAGCGGGCCATCAGCCGGGCGACTTCTTCCTGGTCGAGATCGGGCTTGACGGAGATGTCGGCGTCGGCCATGAACTCGCCGATGCGCCGTTCGGGCCGGCTCACCACCAGGCTCTTGAAGGGGAGGATGCCGACGAGGTGCCGCTCCCCGTCCACCACGAACACCTGGTAGAAATCCTCCACTTCCTCGGATTGCCGCCGGATCTCGTCCAGCGCCTCCGCCGCGGTCGCGGTTTCGCGCACGGTGACGAGGTGGGTCGTCATGCGCCCGCCCGCGGTCTCCTCGTCGTAGCGCAGCAGCCGCTCGACCTCGGCGCGGTCCTCCACCTCCTGGAGGATCAGCTCCTGAGTGTGCGGCTCCATCTCGCGGAGCAGGCCGGCCGCGTCGTCGTCTTCCAGCTCTTCGACGATCTCGGCCGCGCGCTCCGGACTCAGCGCCGCGAGGGTGTCCTCCGCGTGCGCGTCCTCCGGCAGCTCGGCCAGGGCCTGGCTGGAGAGCTCCGGCGGCAGCGCCTGCACCACGGTGATCCGCTCGTCCTCGTCCAGGGCGGCGAGCACGTCGGCCAGGTCGGCCGCCTCGAAATCGTGCGCCCGGCGCACGAACACCGCGATCTCGCCGCTCCGGACGAGATCGACCATCCATTCGACGCGGTCGGGCGAGGCGCTCACACGGGCCCCGCCGGCAGCGCCACCGCGGGCGTGCCGCCGGAGCGAATGATCATCCGCTCGATCTTGGTGGGAGACGCCTCGAGGATGTCGAGCTCCAGCCCGCGCACCAGGAAGCGCTCACCGGAGTTGGGGATCCGGCCGGCCCACTCGACGATGCGGCCGGCCACCGTGGTGGAGCGGCCTTCGGGCAGGGTTACGCCGAAGCGCTCCTCGATCGCCTCCGGGGAGAGGTTGCCGTCGGTCTCGAGTACCGTCGGCCCGCCCGCGGGCTCGGCGCGCACCTCGTCGTCGTGCTCGTCGAAGATCTCGCCCACCAGCTCCTCGAGCAGGTCTTCCAGCGTGGCGATGCCGAGGGTGCCACCGAACTCGTCCAGCACGACGGCGAGGTGCCGGCGCTCCCGCTGCATGTCGAGCAGCAGGTCGCCGCAGGCGCGGCTGCCCGGCGTCATCGCGACCGGGCGCACCGGCAGCGGGTCGCCCGGGCGGAGCTTGAAGAGGTCGAAGGCGTGCAGCATGCCGACGATCTCGTCCAGCGTGCCGCGGTAGACCGGAATCCGGCTGTAGCCGCTCTGGGCGAACACCATCCGGATGTCATCCAGGGGCGCGTGCTCCTCCACCGCCACCAGCTCGGTGCGCGGGGTCATGACCTCGCGCACCGGCCGCACGCTGAACGCCATCACTCCGCCCACCATCACCAGCTCGTCGTCCGCCCGGAGTCCGACCGCGGCGCCCTCGCGCCAGATCGAGCGCAGGTCGGTCGGGCGCTTGGCACCGCGGGTCGGCAGCACCAGGCCGAGAATGCGGCTCCACGGACGGAGCAGCGGCATCACCCGGTCCGAGACGCCCTGCGCCCTCGGCAGCGTGAGCCAGCGCGGCACCAGGTACGCGGCGAGCAGCACGAGCGGCACGCCCGCCAGCGCCACCAGTACCAGCAGGCGCCGGCCCGATCCCGCGAGCAGCGCCGGCAGCGCCGCGCCGACGATCAGCACGCCGAGCGAGGTCGTCGCGGAGGCGGCGGTGAGATTGGCGTCCACCTCCGCGAGCCAGGTGAGCGATGGCGCCGCGCCGCGAAGCCGCCGGCCCACCACCCGCGTCAGCTCCGCTCGGCTCACGGTGATGAGCGCCGCGCCCGCGGTGGCTCCGAAGACGGAGATCAAGAGCCCGACCGCGACGACGATCCAGATCATGGAGCGGCCCGATCCCCGGCACCCGCCGGCGCCATCTCCGCGATCCGCTGCACGCCGACCCGTCGAACCCGGCGGCGGACCACCTGGTCCACGCTGAGCCGGTATCCCTGCAGGTCGATGCTTTCGCCGGTGCGCGGCACCCGGCCGAACTCCGCCAGCACCAGCCCGCCGACGGTGCTCACGTCCTCCCGCGCGAAGCGGTGGCCCAGCACGTTCTCGAGCTCGGAGAGCGCGACGCCGCCCTCGACGCGGAGCTGGTCGGGGCCGGTGACCTGGATCGGCTCGACCTCGTCGGTGTCGTACTCGTCCTGAATCTCGCCGACGATCTGCTCCATGATGTCCTCCAGCGTCACCAGGCCGGCCGTGCCGCCGAACTCGTCTACCACGACGGCGAGATGGCTCGGGCCGCGCTGAAAGTCCCGGAGCTGGCGGTCCAGCGTCTTGCCCTCGGGCACGAACGCGGCGGGGCGGATCACGGCGGTCCACGGCGCGCCGTCGTCGGACCCGGCGAGGATGTCCTTGGCGTAGATCACGCCGCTGACGGCGTCGGGATGGCTATCGAAGACGGGCAGGCGCGCGTGCTCCGAGCGGCGCAGGATGGCGATGACCTCGCCGCGGGTGGCGGAGGAATCCACCGCGACGATGTCGATCCGCGGCGTCATCACCTCGGCCACGGTGGTGCCCGCCAGCGAGAAGACACCGAGCAGCATGTCGCGCTCGGCGGGACCGGTGTTGCGGGCGGGATGCGTGGGGATGCGCTGGCGGGCGCGGGCGTCGGCCCAGCCGGCCAGGCGCAGCAGCGGCCGGAGCGGCGCGAGCGTGGCGGCCGCTCCGCGGCGCGCGGGCCGGGTCAGCTCGGGCGCGACCGCCGCCACGAGGCGCGGCAGCAGGTCGCCCACGATCCACACCAGGCCGATCGCGGGCACCAGGCGGATGAGCCCACCCATCGGCGAGCGGGCCCACCAGGCGACCGCCGCGCCCGCGGCCGCGCCGGCGAGCACCAGGAGCCCGAGATGCGCCACGTGGAGGTGGCGGGAGAGCGAGCCGCCCTCGACCTCCTGCGGCGCGTCGCCGCCGAGCGCGCGGGGCAGGTCGGCATCCGATTCCGCCGCGAGCGCGAGCCACGCCGCCCACAGCGTGAGCGCCGCGGCCACCAGCGGCGCGAGGAAGAGCTGCAGAAACGCGATCACGCCAGCGCGCCCACGTAGCGCTCCTGCCGCCGCCACATCGCGGACTTGGTCCGGGCCGCGCCGTCGGGATGGGTCCGGCCGAGCGCGTGCAGCGTCCCGTGTACGACGAGGCGGATCAGCTCCTCGCGCAGCGGCACGCCCAGAGCCTTCGCCTCGCGCGCGGCGACCCACGCGCAGAGATAGACGTCACCGACGGTGCGCCCCGCGCCGTCGGTCATGGGGAAGGCCAGCACGTCGGTGGGCTCGTCCTTGCCTTTGTGGGCGGCGTTGAGGCGCCGCATCGCGTCGCGGCCGAGGAAGGTGACGGAGATCAAGGCGGGCCGGCGCTCGCCCTCGAGCACCCGTGCGACCACCCGTCGCACCACGGAGGACGGCAGCGGAAGGCGGCGGCCGCTGACCACCACCTCACGCACGCTCGGCGGCCTCGAGCTCCGCGGGCGCACCGACGGCACGCTGGTACCCGACGCGTTTGTGGTAGGTGCCCGACATCACACGGGCGAATTCGCGCTTGATCCGGTCGAGATCCACCAGGCTCAGGGGCGCCTCGTCGAGCTGACCCGACGCGAGCTTCTGCGCCACCAGCTGCTCGATCGCTTCGCGCACCCGGTCGGGGCTGCGGTCGTCGAGCACGCGGACCACCGCCTCGGCCGAATCGGCCAGCATGGCCACGGCGGTCTCGGCGGACTGGGGCCGCGGACCCGGATAGCGGAAGTCGGCGGGGTTCACCCGCCCGTCGGGGGAAAGCAGCCGCGCGCGACTTAGAAAATAGGTGATCTCTGTGGTCCCATGATGTTCTGGGATAAAGGCTTTCACGATGTCTGGCAGCCCCGCGTCATCGGCCAGCGCGATGCCGTCCAGCACGTGATTGCGGATGATCCGGGCCGACTCGGTGGGGCTCAGCTCGTCGTGTGCGTTGGGTCCGCCGCCCTGGTTCTCCATGAAGAACCGCGGGTTGGCGAGCTTGCCGACATCGTGGTAGTAGCAGCCGACCCGGGCGAGCAGCCCGTTCGCCCCGATGATGTTGCAGGCGGACTCGCAGAGATTGGCCATCGCCAGGCTGTGGGCCCAGGTGCCCGGCGCTTCCTGCGCCAGCCGGCGCAGCAGCGGACGCCCGAGGTCCGACAGCTCGAGCAGCGTGAGGTCGGTGGTCATCCGCGTGGCGGATTCCGCGAGCGGCGTGACGATCATCGCGAGCGAGGCGCTGGCGGGGGCCATCAGCACGCCGAGGAAGGCGCTCGCCACGATCATGACCGTGTTCCACCCCTGGATCAGCCCGACGGTCACCGAGGCCAGCACGGAGGCCGCGGCCATCACGCCGATGGTGGCGTAGAGATGCCGCCGCCGCCGTACGGTGCGGATGCCGACCGCGCCCGCGACACCGCTCACCAGCCCGAAAAAGAGAACCGAGCTTTCCCGGAGCGCCCACTGGCCGTCGAGCAGAATGGCCAGGGTGAGCGCCGCCACCAGCCCGATCCGGCCGTTGTAGAGCAGCGTGACGACGATGGTCGCGAAGGGGATCGGCACCAGCTCCGGCCGTCCGGGGAACGCGCGGTTGAGCCCGGCGGTCAGCAGCAGCACCAGCGAGAACAGGACGCCGAAGAACACCATCTCCCGCAGGCGGTCGTAAGTCTCCTGCCGGTAGAACAGCATCAGCAGCCAGAACCCCGCCATCACGACCGCGTTGTAGAGCAGCGTGCCGATGGCGCCGCGGAGCAGCGGATGGCCACTGCCCCGCCGGCCGACTTCCTCCTGCAGCGCCGCGAGCTTGGCCCGCGCCACCTCGGTGACGGGCTGCCCCAACGTAGTGATCCGCTCGCCCGCGGTGACGTAGTACTTCACCGGGTCCACGCTGGCCCGAAGCTGCTCCCGCCGCGAGGCCGTAAGCACCAGGTCGGGCACCACGGTCGGATGGTAGAACGCCCCGACCAGCCGGCGCACCAGGCGCTGCCCGTCGGGATGGTCCACCGCGCTCGCCGCCGCCTCGGCGCGGTCCAGCAGGTCCGCGAAGGAGAGGATCGAGTCGCGGACGACGACCTGCTCCACGTCGCCCCGGCGGAGGCTCACCTGGCGGCTCGGCTCGCCGCGCAGCACGCCGGCATCCGCCACGCCGCGGGACAGCATCTCCGCGAGGAAGTGGGTCACCACCGACTGCACCGACCGTCGCTGCTTCTCGTCGGTCAGAAAGGCCGACTCGCCGCTGCTCATCGCCACCCGGGTGGCCGCGACGGCGCGGATCAGATCGGGTCCCTGCGGCTCGGCCCGTTCCAGCTCGGCGAAGAACGAGCGCGCCTTGGCGAGGGCGGAGTCGTACGCGGTCGCGGTGTAGCGATAGACCGGCCGCACGCTCAGCGCCCGCGACTCGCCCTCGCTGGTGATCTCGTCCGCGGACTTCGGCGTCTCGAAGGAGAACGGCGCCACGACCGTCTGTCCGGCGGGCTGGCCGACGACGGGGAGGTTGGTGACGACGCCCGCAGGCGGCGGAAAGAGGACGTACCCCACCAGGGCCGCGCCGACGAGGGGCAGCCAGCGGAGTACGTGGTATCGCATCGCGGCGCCCAGGCTCCGGGTGAGCTCGGGCCGGGGCGGCAGCGTCCGTTCGCTAGGCGACATCAGCCACTCTGGTCTTCCGCATACGCCTTGATGATCTCCCGCACGAGACGGTGCCGGACCACGTCGGTCTCGTTCAGATAGCAGAACGCGATGCCCTCGATGCCCGGCAGCACCCGCTCCACCTGTACCAGCCCCGACTCCTCCCGCCGTGGCAGGTCGATCTGCGTCTTGTCACCGGTGACCACGGTCTTGCTGTTCACGCCGAGCCGGGTGAGGAACATCTTCATCTGGGCGCCGGTGGCGTTCTGCGCCTCGTCGAGGATGATGAACGCGTCGGCCAGCGTGCGCCCGCGCATGTAGGCGAGCGGGGCGATCTCGATGGTCCGCGTCTCCAGCGCCCGCTGCACCCGGTCGTGCGGCATCATGTCCTCGAGCGCGTCGTACAGCGGCCGGAGATACGGATCCACCTTGGCCTGGAGGTCGCCAGGGAGAAAGCCGAGCGATTCGCCGGCCTCGACCGCCGGCCGCGCGAGGATGATCCGCTTGACCCGCTTCCGGGCGAGGGCCTCCACCGCCTTGGCGACGGCCAGGTAGGTCTTCCCCGTCCCCGCCGGCCCGATGCCGACCACGATGTCGTGGTTCGCGATCGCCTGGAGGTAGTCGCGCTGCCCCTGGGTCTTGGGCGAGATGGCGCGGCGCAGCCCGGGCAGCACGATCTTGCCGTCGCCGGGCACCGGCACCTCACCGGTGGAGGCATCGGTCGCGAGGCGGGCGACATCGTCGGGCGTGACCGCCTCGCCGATGCGCGCGAGGTCGAGCAGCCCCTGCACCACCGGCGCCGCGCGCTCGATCTGCTCGGGCGTGCCGGTGACGGTCACCGCGTCGCCGCGGAAGCTGATGCGCACCCCGAGGCTCCGCTGCAGCTCCTGCAGGTTGCTCTCGTTGACGCCGGCGAAGAGCAGCGGATCCGCCCCCTCGGCGGAGATGCGATGTTGGATGTCGTCGGCCATAGTCAAACCGTAAAGCGTAAAGGGTGAAACGTCACTCTTTGCGCTTCACGCCTTCCTCCTCCAGCTTCAAATGCAGTTCCGCCAGGTCGGCTTGATCGACCCGCGACGGCGCCCCCTCGAACAACGCGCGCTGCGCCGTGGTCTTCGGAAACGCGATGACATCGCGCAACGAGTCGGCGTCGGCGAGCAGCATGACGATGCGGTCCAGGCCGAACGCGAATCCGCCGTGGGGCGGCGCGCCCGCCCGCAATCCCTCCAGCAGGAAGCCGAACCGCTGCTCCGCCACGTCCTCGGGGATGCCCAGCAGCCCGAAGATGCGGCGTTGCAGCGACGGATCGGCGATGCGCAGGCTTCCGCCGCCCAGCTCGGTGCCGTTGAGCACCATGTCGTAGGCGAGCGCGCGGGCGCGCTCCGGTGCCGTATCGAGCAATGCGAGGTCGTCGGGATGCGGCGCGGTGAACGGGTGGTTCACCGACGAGAGCGCCCCGGTCGCGGGATCCTTGTCGAACAGCGGAAAGTCCACGATCCACACGAAGCGGTTGACGCCCTGGGGGATCAGATCGAGGCGCGCGGCCACCTCGTGCCGAACCCGGTCCAGGGACGGACTGGAGATCCGGTCCGGCCCCGCGACCAGCAGGCAGAGATCCCCGTCGGCCAGCGCGAGCGCCTCGGCGGCGTCAGGGCCGAGATACTTGGCCGGTCCACCCTCGAGCGCGCCGTTCGTCCGCTTGAGCCGGAGCAGGCCCGCCGCTCCCAGCGTCTTGGCCGCGGCCTCGATCTCGTCCACCTGCTTCCGCGTGAGCGCGGCGCCACCCGGCACCCGGATCCCGCGTACCCGGCCGCCCGCCGCGATCGCCGCCTTGGTGATGGAGAAATCCGCGGCACGGAACACGTCGGTGGCGTCGAAGAGCTCCAGCCCGAAGCGCAGGTCGGGCTTGTCGCTCCCGTAGCGCTCCATCGCGTCGGCGTGGCGCATCCGCGCGATCGGCGCCGCCACGGCGACGCCGGCTTCCGCCCAGATTGCCGCGACCATGCCCTCACCGAAGCCGAGCACGTCTTCCACCCCGACGAACGAGGCTTCGATGTCGATCTGGGTGAACTCCGGCTGCCGGTCGGCCCGCAGATCCTCATCCCGGAAGCAGCGGGCGATCTGGAAGTACCGGTCGAGTCCGGCGACCATGAAGAGCTGCTTGTAGAGCTGGGGCGACTGCGGCAGCGCGAAGAATTCTCCCCGGTGCACCCGGCTCGGCACCAGGTAGTCGCGCGCGCCCTCGGGCGTCGGCTTGGTCAGGATCGGCGTCTCGATCTCCAGGAACCCGAGCTGATCGAAATAGTGCCGGGTCGTCTGCATGAGCCGGTGGCGCAGGATCAGGTTGCGCTGCAGCTCGGGCCGGCGGAGGTCGAGGACCCGGTGCCGGAGCCGCAGCTCCTCGGCCGGCAGCTCTTCCTTCTCCTTGCGAGCCACCGGAATCGCCGGGGTCTGCGCCGGTCCCACCACCTCGAGGTCGGTGACGTGCAGCTCCACCTCACGCGAGACCAGCGCGGCGTCCCGGGAAGGCTCCGGCCGAAGCTCGACCTTGCCCCGGGCGAGCACCACCGTCTCGGCACCGAGTGCGGCGGCGCGGACCATGACGTCGGGAGGAGTCCAGGCAGGATTGCAGGAGAGCTGCACCAGGCCCGCGCGGTCGCGCAGATCCACGAAAACCAGGCCGCCGAGGTCGCGCCGCCGGTGCACCCACCCGGCGAGCCGGACTTCCCGGCCAACGTCCGCCCGGGTGAGCGCGCCGGCGAGATGGGAGCGGAGTGCGGTCGCGGCGGGCTTAGCGCGCTTCGGCGTCGACGATGATGCGATAGAACTCATCTGGGGTCCGGGCGTCGACCAGCCGCTGGCGGACGTTCTCCCTCCGTACCAACCGGGCGATGCGACTCAGGATCTTGACGTGAAGTCCCGCGGATGCATCGGGACCCACGATGAGGAAAAACAGGCGGACCGGCTCGCCGTCGATGGAGTCGAACGGCACGGCCGCATCGCTCACGCCGCCGACGACCGTCAGCTCCTTCACGGCGGACGAGCGGGCGTGTGGGATTGCCACACCGAAGCCGATACCGGTAGTGAGGACCGACTCGCGTTCTTCGACGGCGCCCAGCACCTGATCGAAGTCTCCGCCGGCCTTTGTGACCAGGTGGCGGGTGAGCTCGGCGATGGCGGCACGCTTGTCGCGAGCCAGCAGCGGCACCAGCAACCGGTCCGGTGTCAGCAGCTCGGTCAGCAGCACGACGCGGAGCGGGCGGGCATGGGGACAAACGTAACCGCCGCATGGGGGGGCGGCAATGCAAAATCCGCCTTGCGGTTAGCCACGATCCTCCGGGCTTACCGGCAGGCCCCCCAGGGGCTATCTTCGCCGGTTGGAAGCACCTCCGCCCCGCCCTCTCCCTGCGCCAGTCGGGTTGCGTGATCGATCGCCTCGCCACCGCCACTTCGCTCCTGGACCTCCCCCCCGCCGAAGCCCGGGCCGCGCTCCAGCGCTGGGTGGCCGACCGGGGACTCCCCCGGTACCGGGCGGACCAGCTCCTGCGCCGGCTCTGGATGGCCCCGGTCGAGCGGTGGGCGGACGCCACCGAGCTGCCCGCCTCCCTCCGGGCCGAGCTGGAGGAGGCGCACCCCCTGCTCCGGCTCCAGGCCGACGTCATCCAGCAATCCACGGACGGCACCCGGAAGTATCTCTGGCGACTCGCCGACGGCGAGGCGATCGAATCGGTCCTGATCCCGAGCGGCACCCGCCGGACCCTCTGCATCTCCTCCCAGGCCGGCTGCGCCCTGCGTTGCGCCTTCTGCGCCACCGGGCGCATGGGCTACCGGCGGAACCTCACGCCGTACGAGATCACCGGCCAGGTGCGGGAGATCCTGCTCCGGACGCCGGACGACAAGCCCACCAACATCGTCTTCATGGGGATGGGCGAGCCGTTGCTCAACTGGAGCGCGGTGGACACGTCGCTCAGCATCCTGAACGGCGCGGAGGGCTTCGGGATCGGCGCGCGCCACATCACGGTGTCCACGGTCGGCATCCTGCCGGGCATGGAGGCGCTGTCGAAGCGGCCGGAGCAGTTCCGCCTCGCGATCTCCCTCCATGCGCCGACGACCGAGCAACGGCTGGGCATCATGCCGATCGAGAAGAAGTACGACCTCGAGGCGGTACTGCGCGCGGCGCAGGCGTTCCGGAAGCGGGTGACGTTCGAGTACGTGATGATCGCCGGGGTGAACGACAGCGACACGGACGCCGACCGGCTCGTGAAGCTCGCCCGGCGGCTCGGCGCGCTGGTCAACATCCTGCCGCTGCATCCGGGCGGGGCGCCCGATCTGACGCCGACGCCCGCCCCCACGATCCGGCGATTCGCGGACCGGGTCAGGAATCAGGGTGTCGAGGCCACGGTGCGGCGAAGCCGGGGGCTCGACATCAATGCGGCGTGCGGGCAGCTGCGGGTGGAGGTGGAGAAGCAGCGGCACGGGGAGACATTGTCACCCTGAGCGAAGTCGAAGGGGACCATGCCGGCATGGTCCCCTCACTGCGTTCAGGGTGACACTGGCTTCATCCGCATCGACTATCCCGTCGCCCCAAACCCCGCCGCAATCGTATTGATCGACAGCAGCAACGCCGACAGCTGCTCCTCCTGCGTCTTGTCCCCGCCCGACGCCCGAAACCGCCGCAGCAGCTCGATCTGCTGGCGCGAGACCTGGTTCAGCGTCGGCATCCGCCGCGCCAGCTTGCGCCGGAATCGCGGGAACCGCTCGGCGAGCTCCCGTCCGCCACTGATCCTGAGCACCGCCTCCACCGTCCGGTGGTACTCCTCCTCGATCATCGGGAAGATCGCGTCGCGCACCGCGGCGTCCGGCACCAGCGCGCTGTATTCCCGCGCGATGTCGAGGTCCACGTGGGAGAGCGTCTTCTCCACCTCGTCCACGATCAGGCGGAAGAGGCGCGAGTCGCTGTACATGCGGCCGAGCAAGGCGGCTCCGCGCTGGCCGCGCACCTGGAGAAACGTGAGGATCCCGCTGCCGACCCCGTACCAGCCGGGGACGAAGTGCCGGTTCTGCGACCAGGCGAACACCCACGGGATGGCGCGGAGATCGCTCAGCGACTGGGCGCCGAACCGGCGGGCCGGACGCGAGCCCATGTTGAGGAGCGTGAGCTCCTCGAGCGGGCTCGCGGCCTGGTAGTACGGCAAAAGGTGGGGATCGTCGATCAGGCGCCGGTACGCCGCCATCGCGGCGCCGGAGAGCGCTTCCATCGCCTCGTCGCCCTCGGCGGTCGGGACCAGCGCCTCCTCGCGCTCGGACTTGAGCGTGTGCTCCACCACGCTCGCCGCGAGTAGCTCGATCTGGTATTGGGCGGTGCCGCGGTTGGCGTACTT
>Ga0190265_10002227_pt1 | contig 12980 bp, 11 predicted proteins | sample Popmic124T_FD_133135 | JGI IMG/M metagenome (GOLD analysis project Ga0190265, IMG submission 133135) | Populus adjacent soil microbial communities from riparian zone of Indian Creek, Utah, USA - 124 T | ecosystem: Environmental > Terrestrial > Soil > Riparian zone | place: USA: Utah | collected... | reverse complement strand
GGTCGGGCTGCCGCAGTGGTCGCAGCGGCTCGCCGACCCGCAGGTCGCGCAGCTCACGCACAACATCGTCGACATCCTCCGCGGGCTCGAGCCGCAGCCCCGCTAGGGGCCTGCGCACCGCATGAGCGACGCCGCCTGTTCGCGGCGTCGCGACCCGCCGCATCTCCGACCGGGCGCGCGCTTGACGGCCGCCATGGGATCTGCAACAGTCGCGGCCTGTCCGATGGTCCTACCATTGGACGAAATGAGGGAAGGGACCGTCCTAAGCCAGGAGGTTGGGTCGTGGGGCAGGAGAACGGAAAGCCCGAGGACTACCGGTACGAGTCGGAGTACTCGGATGCTGAGCTCGGGTTGAACCGCAACATCAGTCGGCGCGATTTCGTCGAGGGCTTCATGGTCGCCGCCGGCACGGCCGCGGTCGGCAGCTCGCTTCTCGCCGGGTCGGCGTCCGCCAAGCACGGCTCGGTGCCGGGCACCAAGCCGACGCCTTCGTCGCAGCCTCCGCAGCGCACGGGCATCCGTGGCACGGACGACCGGGCGTGGGAGGTCCTCGAGCGGCTCGAGGACGGCTCCATCAACACGCGCAAGGCACGCGACACCGGCGAGGAGTTCGACCTCGTCGTGGTCGGCGCGGGAGCGAGCGGTCTGTCGGCCGCGTACTTCTTCCTCCGCGACGTCGATCCGCGGGCGAAGATCCTGATCATCGACCCCCACGACGACTTCGGCGGCCACGCTCGCCGCAACGACTTCCTCGTGCCGGGCCTGTCGGATCCGCGCACCTACCACCGGCGCGTCACGAACGCCGGCTCGAGCACGCTCGACCACGTCAACTCGCCGACCGGCTGGACGTCGTACGGCATGGCGGACGCCCGCCAGATGCTCGACGAGATCGGCATCGACTTCACGCAGACGTCCGGCACCAACATCCAGAGCCAGATCGGGTGGCCCACGGGCGGCCTGTCGCGCACGCTGTGGGCGCGGGAGATCTGGAACGCACGCGAGGACGTCCTGCAGCTCGGGCTCAACGGCACGCAGCAGATCGAGCAGTCGCCGATGGCTCAGATCGCCAAGGAGCAGCGCCTGGCGCTCAATGCGAACGTGAACTTCCTCGCACACGTCCCGCCGGCGGAGCGGGTCGAGATCCTCAAGCGCTACCGCGCCGCCGACCTCCTCGTCAAGTACGCGGATCAGATCTTCGGGGCCGGCCAGAAGCTGCACCCGCACGTCCTCAAGCACCTCGACAACCAGCCGGTCGGCGGCACCGGCCTGCCGTACAGCCTCGCCCCCGGCCTGGACGGCGTGATCTGGAGCGCGCTCACCGGCATCGCGGGGCTGGACGAGGGCTTCGACACGATCCCGGGCGCCGACTACCCGAACCGGCCGATCGCCGGCGTCCGCAAGACGGCGGTCATCCGGTGGCTCTCGCAGGGCGGGAACGCGAGCTTCGTCGACGGCAATGCCGGCGTCAGCCGCCATCTCGTGCGCTACCTCATCCCCGAGGCGCTGCAGGCCGAGAACACGATGCAGCTCAACGGCGCGTACACCGACTACTCGAAGCTCGACCGGCGCGGCAACCGCGTCCGGATCCGGCTCGAGAGCACCGTCGTACGCGTCGAGCACGAGGGCCGCCAGGACCGTGCCAAGTGGGTCGAGGTCAGCTATGTCGACCACGACAGCGGGAAGATGAGGAAGGTCCGCGCGAAGTCGGTCTTCCTCGGCTGCTGGAACGCTCGGATCCCCTACATCGCGCCGGAGCTGCCGTTCGACAAGCGCAAGGCGCTGGCCGACGCGGTGAAGATGCCGATGCTCTACCTGCGAGTGGTGCTCAGCAACTACCGGGCGTTCATGGAGGCCGGGACGACGAGCGTGAGTTATCCCGGTGGCTACTGGTCGAGCCTCGGCATCACCGGTGCGAACCGCTACGGGCCCGCCGAGGCCCCCGTGCTCCAGAACGCCTCGGGCCCGGACAACCCCGTGCTGATGACCTCGAGCAAGGGGTTCACCCGCGGCCTGCGCGACGACTACCGGGTCGGCGGCTGGTCCGCGCAGCAGGGCTCGCGGATGGGCCAGGAGGAGATGATGCGGACGTCGTTCCGCGACTACGAGCGCAGCATCCGCGACTACCTGGCTCGCGGGATGAAGGGGACGAGCTTCGACCCCGGGCGCGACATCGCGGCGATCGCCGTCAACCGGTGGCCGCAGGGCTACATGCGCTACTACCACCTCCCGAACGACGCGGCGTTCTGGAAGGACTTCGGCCCGGACCTGCTTCCGGTCGGTCCCACGCCGGGTTCCGTCGGCGCGGCGCCGTGGGGTCGGCTGGCGTTCGGTACGACCGACGCCGGGAACCACGGGTTCATCGAGACGTCGATCCAGACCGCCTACGAAGGCGTCCAGCACCTGGGGCAGGTCCTCGAGTGCCCCCGCCGCGGTCCGCAGCGGCCGCCGAAGCAGCGGCCCGGAGACCGTTGGGACTAGCAGGCTCCGGGAAGGGGATCGGCAGCACACTGACGAGCGCGGGGCGGCCGCGCTCGTCAGTCGTTTCCACGTAATCGGAAGGAGAGGCACATGCCCCAGCTCGGACCGATGGAGCTCGCCGTCGTCATGGCGATCGCGCTCCTGATCTTCGGACCCAAGCGACTGCCGGAGCTGGGTCGCTCGATGGGGAGGGGCATCAGGGAGCTCAAGACCTCCCTGACGGGCGACGGCGATCGCGATCGCGACCGCGCGGCGCTCGAGCGGCCGGAGCGCACCCCCGCCGACTAGTCGATCAAGCTCCCGAGCGCGCGCTCCAGCCGCTCGACGAGCGCGTCGATCTCCGCCGGGCCGGACACCAGCGGCGGCGCGAGCTGCACGAGGAGGTGGTCCTCGACCGCCTCGACGTGCGCGCGCAGCCCGGCCGCGCGCAGCGCGGTCCGCAGCGCGTCGGCCGTGGCCGCGCGCGGCGCGAGCTCCACCGCCCAGAGGAAGCCGGCGCCGCGCACGTCGCCCACGTTTGCCAGCGGCACGATGGAATCGCCCAGGCGCGCCGCGAGGTAGGCGGTGAGCCGCCGCACGTCGCCGAGCACATCGTTGCGCTCGAGGGCGTCGAGGTTGCGCAGGGCGATCGCCGCCGCGGGCGGCACGTCCTCGTGCGCGCCCACAGGCGCGCGCACGTTCGCGTGCAGCAGGACGGCGCCGAGTGGCGCGTAGGCCGACGTGAGGCTCTCACCGAGCACGATCAGATCCGGGCGCACGACCAGCTCGTCCGTGGCGTACCAGGCGCCGAGACGCCCGAGTCCGGTGACGGCCTCGTCGACGACGAGCAGGATGCCGAAGCGATCGCACATCTCGCGCACGCCGGCCCAGTAGTCCTGGGGCGCGTAGATGCAACCGCCGGCGTGCTGGATCGGCTCCAGCATCAGCAGCGCGATGTTCGCCGCGCCGGCGGCCTGCATGGTGTTCTCGAGCTCCGCCAGCCGCGACTGGCCGAGGCGCCACTCGGAGAGCCCCGACCGGTGCACCTTGGTGTTCGAGATCCGCTGGAACGGGACGGCGTCGGTGCCGTGGTCGGCTCCGGCGCGCGCGATGGCGATCGTCCGCGTCGGCTGGCCGTTGGCCGCGTGGTGCTCGCGGGCGAGCGCCCACGCCGCGTTCACGGCCGCGCCCCGGTCGCGCGTGAGCCGCGCGCGGTCGACGCCGGGGGGTGCAAGTCCGACGAGCCGGGAAGCGAGCGCCTCGCGCGCCATGTCGGCGTCGGGCTGGAGCGCCTCGGAGACGCCCAGCTCACGCTGCCGGCCCCCGCCGAGCAGCCGGCTGAAGGGCGGGGCGGATGCCTCCAAGAGATCTCCCTCGTCTCCCGTCATGCGCTTCCCTCGAGGTTGCGTCGGGCCAGCAGCTCGGTCGCGGCGTGCACGGCACGAAGCGATGGTGCGCCGACGTCCGTGAGATCGGCGAGCTCGACCACCGCGGTGACGACGGCGCCGAGCTCCAGCGCCTTGCCGGCCTCGAGGTCCTGGAGCATCGATGTGCGGTGGTCGCCCACCCGCTCGGCGCCGGCGAGCCGTCGCTCTATCGAGATCTCAGGGGTGCTGCCCAGTCGCTCGGCGATGGTCAGCGTCTCCGCCATGATGGCCGCCGCGAGCGCGCGCGTCGGCGGGTGGGCGCACATCTGCGCCATGGTGGCCCGCGTCAGCGCGCTGATCGGGTTGAACGCGACGTTGCCCATGAGCTTGATCCAGATGTCGTCGCGCAGGTTCGGCTCGACGGGGCACTTGAGCCCGCCCGCGACCATCGCCTCGCTGAAGCGAAGACACCGTTCCGAGCTGGAGCCGTCGGGCTCGCCGATCGAGAACCGCGTGCCCTCGTAGTGCCGGATGACGCCGGGCGACTCGATCACCGTCGAGCAGTAGACAACGCACCCGATCGCCCGTTCCGGGGAGATCGCGGCGCTGACCGCGCCGCCGGGGTCCACGCTCTCGATCCGGCGGCCGCGGTGAGGTCCGTCGAGGGCATGGAAGTACCACCATGGGATCCCGTTCTGCGCGGCCACCACCGCGGTGTCGTCGTGCAGCAGCGGCTCGAGCAGCGGCCGCGCCTTCGCGTAGTCGTGCGCCTTGATGCCGAGGACGACGACGTCGACCGGGCCGATCTCCTCGGGCCGGTCGGTCGCCGGTGGATGCGTCCCGAAGTCCCCGCGTGGGCTGAGCACCCGGACGCCGGAGGCGCGCATCGCCTCGAGGTGCGCGCCGCGCGCGACGAGGTGGACGTCGGCGCCGCCGCGAGCGAGCGCCGCGCCGACGTAGGCGCCGATCGCGCCCGCGCCGAGGACGGCGATCCTCATGGATCGATGCTCTCCGCTATCCGGCGGCGCTGGACCTTGCCCGTAGGGCCGCGGGGGATCGACGCGGCGACCGAGATGCGCGTCGGCACCTTGAATCCCGCGAGCCGCTCGTGGCAGTGCTGGGCGAGCTGCTCGACGTCGACGGTGCCGTCCACGGCGACGACCACCGCCGCGACCGCCTCGCCGTACTTCTCGTCGATCGCCGCGTAGGCCACCGCCTCGGCGACCTGAGGGTGGCTGAGCAGCACGTCCTCGACCTCGTGCGGCGAGATCTTCTCGCCGCCGCGGTTGATGAGCTCCTTGATCCGGCCGTCGAGCGTGAGGTATCCGTCGGTCGATACCCGCCCGCGATCGCCGGTGCGGAACCAGCCGTCGCGGAAGGACGCCGCCGTGGCCTCCGGGTTGCCGCGGTACTCGTCGACGACGGACTCTCCCCGGATCGCGACCTCGCCGGGTGCGTCGGCCGGCAGCGGCTGCCAGTCGTCGTCGAGGATCGCCACCTCCACGCCTGTGGCGGGGCCGACCGTCCCGGGGCGGCGATCGCCGGGCGGCAGCGGGTTGCTCGCCATCTGGTGCGAGGCCTCGGTCATGCCGTAGGCCTCGACGAGCGGCAGCTCGAGCCGCTGTTCGAACTCACGCCACAGCGACGGGGCGAGTGCGGACGAGCAGGAACGGGCGAACCGCAGCCCGTGCTCCCGCGGGAGCGGATGGTCGGCGGCATGCAGGACCAGCGTTCGGTGGATCGTGGGCACGGCCGTGAACCATGTCGCCCCGTTCGCGACCACGTCCGGCCAGAAGCGCGAGGCGCTGAACCGTGGCGGGACCACCACCCGGCCTCCGGAGGCGAGCGCGGCCAGCGTCGACGCGACGAGGCCGTGCACGTGGAACAGCGGCATCACGCAATACGAGACGTCCTCCGCGCCGAGGCCGTAGCCGGCGGCGATCGTGCGCATCGAGGCCACGAGGTTCTTGTGACGCAGGTACACGCCCTTGGGGGCGCTCGTGGTGCCGCTCGTGTGCAGCACGAGCGCCGTCCGCTCTCGGTCCGGTGGCGGCAGCGCCCCTGCCGGGGCGGCGCCGCGGATGCCATCGCCTTCGGCCGACCCCGCGTCGAGGTGGTGGCACGGCACCCCGAGCGCGGCGCACGCCGCGTGGGCCGCATCGCCCTCGCCGGCGCTGAACAGCATCGCCGCGGGCTCGAGGTCGCGCAGGTAGGCGTCGAACTCCTGGCGCGTGTACACCGGGTTCAGCGGCGCGAAGGCCGCGCCCGCCCGGAGCACGCCGAGGAACGTGACGATCGCCTCCGGGCCGTTCGTCACCGCGGCGGCCACCGTGCTCCCCGGGCGGACGCCCGCACCAGCGAGCTGGCGCGCGATCCGCAGGCTCAGGTCGTGCAGCTCGTCGTAGGTCAGGCCGCGGGCGGCCGATGGGACCGCCAGCGCGGTGCCCGATCCCGAGGCAAGAAGGGCAGGCACCGTCCCGTCGCCATGGTCGACGACATCTCGCATCGCAGCTCCGTTCACTCATGTCCGCCATCGGTCGTTTGGTCCGACCATCGGAGTGCGACTATACTGCGGAGGCGCGGCGGTGAGAACCTGTTGCCATTGAAGGAGAACGACGGCGGCCTTGCCGCGGCGTGTGGACCGCCATCAGGGAAGGAGGGCAGGCGTGGTTGATTGGTCGACGGTGAGGGCTCGTTCCGTGCAGGTGTCAGACAGCCTCTCGGCGATCCTCGAGGAGATGATCCTGGGGGGCGCGATCGGCAACGAGGAGCGGCTGCCGGCCGAGCGCGAGCTCGCCCAGGCCCTCGGCGTGTCGCGGACTTCTTTGCGTGAAGCGCTGCACGAGCTCGAGCTCAAGGGCCTGATCAACCGCCGCCCCGGGCGGGGCACGATCGTGGTCGACACCGGGCGCGGGACGCTCGGCGAGAGCCTGCTCAACCGGCTCGACTCGCCGGAGCGCACCTTGCGGGAGGTCATGGACCTGCGGTCCGTGATCGAGCCGCCGATCGCGGCCCGGGCCGCCCAGCGCCGCACGCCGCAGGACCTCGAGCGCCTTCGCGGCCTCACCGCGGAGATCGAGACCCACACCGAGGCCGCGGATGTGGCGGCGATCGACATCCGCTTCCACGAGGCGATCGGCCGGGCCACCCACAATCCGCTGCTCGTGCGCCTCCTGGGGTTCGCGGCGGAGTGGATCGACGAGTCGCGCCGCGAGCGCGTGCTGAGCAGCCGTCGCCGGCAGCACTCGATCCGGGCACACGCCGAGATCCTCGACGCGATCGAGCGTCGCGATGCCGCCGGCGCGTTCGACGCGATGGAACGGCACATCTCGTCGGTGAGCGATTTGCTCACGGGCGAGGTCGACCGCCGTTGACAGGTGGCGGTCACCGCGTTACGGTGCGCGCTGGTTGCTTGGTCGGACCATCTGACGAAGCGAGCTTCGAGGGGATTGGAGGGACGATGCGCGGTTGTGTGAGGCTGTCCGTCGTGTTGGCGGCGGCGACGCTGACGCTGGCCGGGTGCGGCGGCGATGACGACGAGGCGGAGCCCGCCGGCGAGAGCGGCGCGGGCGCGAGTACCGGCGAGTCCGCCGACATCAGCGGGACGACGATGACGTTCGTGTCCTGGGGCGGGACGTACCAGGACGCGCAGGAGCAGACCATGACCACGCCGTTCGCGGAGGCGCGGGGGGTGGAGTTCCTGCAGGACGGCCCTACGGACTACGCCAAGATCAAGACGCAGGTCGAGGCCGGCCAGGTCACGTGGGACGTGATCGACATGGATCCGTACTTCGCGATCCAGCAGTGCAACAAGCTGCTGGTGCCGATCGACACGTCGGTGGTCGACACGAGCAAGATGCCGCCGGAGCTGGTCTCCGAGTGCGCCGTGCCGTCGATGGTCTATTCGACCGCGAACTACTACAACGCCGACAAGTTCGGCGACGGCCCGCCGACGGACTGGGCCGATTTCTTCGACACGGAGAAGTTCCCGGGCAAGCGGGCGGTCTTCAACGACTCGCAGGGCGGGGCGCTCGAGGCTGCACTGATGGCCGACGGCGTGGCCGAGGAGGATCTCTACCCGATCGACTACGACCGCGCGTTCGCCAAGCTGGACACGATCAAGGACGACCTCATCTTCTGGGACGAGGGCGCGCAGGCGCAGCAGATGATCGAAACCGGCGAGGCCGACATGGTGATGGCCTGGCTGGGTCGCGGGTACACCGCGATCAAGAACGGCGCCAACTACGAGCCCGTGTGGAACGGCGCCCAGGGCGTGTACGACGTCTTCACCGTCCCGAAGGGAAGCAAGAACGAGGCCGCCGCGATGGAGTTCATCTCCTACGCGACCGGAGCCGAGGCGCAGACCGGGCTCGCCGAGGCGCTCCCTTACGCGCCCATCAACTCGGACGCGGATCCGCAGGTGGACGAGCTCTTGGCATCGTTCCTGCCGACGAAGCCTGAGATCTCGGAGCAGATGGTGACCATCGACCAGGATTGGTGGGCGGCGAACAAGGACGAGGCGGACCAGCTCTGGACGAGCTGGACCGGCGGGTAGGCCTTGGCCGCGATCGAGTCTGAGCCACGAACCGCAGCCGGCCCGCGGGTGCCGGGCTGGCTGCGGCAGGCCTTCGGGGACCGCTGGCTCCTGCTGGTGGTCCCCACCCTGGCGTTCCTGCTGATCTTCTTCGGGTACCCGGTCGTGCAGATGCTCCTGCGCAGCGTCCAGGAGCCGACGAGCGGTCTCGGCAACTACGAGCTCTTCTTCCAGACCGAGGTCTACGTCAAGATCCTCCGGCGCACGGTGACCACGGCGATCATCGTGACCGTCGTCTGCCTCGCGCTCGCCTACCCGTACGCCTACCTGATGTCGATCGTCAGCCGGCGGTGGCGGATCGTCCTGCTCGCCGTCGTGCTCCTGCCGTTCTGGACCAGCCTGATGGTGCGGACCTACGCGTGGATCATCCTGCTCCAGGACACGGGCATCGTGAATGACGTGCTCGAGCGCGCCGGCATCGGCCGCCAGTCGCTCATCCGCAACACGCTCGGCGTCACCATCGCCATGGCCCAGATCCTGCTGCCGTTCATGGTCCTGCCGCTGTACGCCGTGATGCAGGGCATCGACCGGCGTCTCGTCCAGGCCGCCGAGAGCCTCGGCGCCAACCCGGCGAAGGCGTTCCTGCGCATCTACGTGCCGCTCTCGATGCCCGGCGTGATCGCGGGCGCGACGCTCGTCTTCATCCTCTCGCTGGGGTTCTACGTCACCCCGGCACTGCTCGGGTCGCCGCAGAACGCGATGCTCTCGCAGCTCATCGTCCAGCAGGTCTCGACGCTGCTCAACTTCGGGATGGGCGGCACGATGGCGGCGATCCTGCTCGCGGTGATCCTCGTGATCCTGCTGGGCATCTCGCGGGTGGTCCGGCCGTCCGCGGCGTATGACGCGGTGGGGCCGCGATGAGGCGACGCGTCCGTCCCGGCCGCGTGGCGCTGGTGGTCTTCGTGACGCTGACCGGCGTCTGGCTCGTGGCCCCCACGCTGGTCGTGATCCCGATGAGCTTCACCGAGGCGCGCACGTTCGCGTTCCCGCCGAAGGGCTTCACCTTCGAGTGGTACTCGAACTTCTTCACGGACCGGCAGTGGTACGACGCCCTCTTCACCTCGCTGCGGATCGCGGTGCTCGTCACCATCGTGTCCGTCGTCGTCGGGACCGCGGCGGCGTTCGGCCTCGTGCGCGGACGTTTCCGCGGGAAGGGCCTGATGCAGGCGTTCATCCTCACGCCGACGATAGTGCCGGTGGTGGTGGTCGGTGTCGCGATCTTCGCGACCTACCTGCGCTGGCGGATCTCGGGCACGACGCTCGGCTTCGTGCTCGCGCACACCGCGCTGGCGATCCCCTTCGTGGTGGTGACCGTGAGCGCGAGCGTGCGCACGTTCGACCGCAGGCTCGAGCGGGCGGCCTCGAACCTCGGGGCCGGGCCGTGGACGATCTTCCGCACGGTCACGTTCCCCCTCATCCGCCCCGGCGTCGTGTCCGGAGCGCTGTTCGCGTTCATCACCTCGTTCGACGAGGTCGTCGTCTCCCTCTTCATCCAGAGCCCGATGGTGCGGACGCTCCCGGTGCAGATGTTCTCGAGCGTGACGCGCGAGATCGACCCGACGCTGGCCGCGGCCTCCACGATGATCGTCGTGTTCACGACGACGCTGATCCTGCTCACGCTCTTCCTGCAGACAAGGGGGTCGGATGCCCGATAAGACCACGGCCGCCGGTGCCGCGCTCCAGCTCGACGGCCTGGTCAAGCGCTACGGCGACGTCGTCGCCGTCAACGGCGTGTCGCTCGACATCGAGCCCGGCGAGCTCATCACGCTCCTGGGCCCGAGCGGCTCGGGCAAGACGACCACGCTGAACATGATCGCCGGCTTCGCCGAGGTGACCGCGGGCTCGATCCGGATGGCGGGACGTCCGATCGCCGACCTGCGCCCGCACAAGCGCGGCATCGGGATGGTCTTCCAGCACTACGCGCTGTTCCCGCACATGACGGCGTACGAGAACATCGCCTATCCGCTCAAGCAGCGGAAGGTCCCCAAGGCCGAGCTGCGCGCTCGCGTCGAGGAGGTGCTCGCCCTCGTGAGCCTGCAGGATCATGGCGACCGCTACCCGCGTCATCTCTCGGGCGGCCAGCAGCAGCGCGTCGCGCTCGCTCGGGCCGTGGTGTTCTCCCCCAAGGTGCTGCTCATGGACGAGCCGCTCGGCGCGCTCGACAAGAAGCTGCGGGAGCGGCTGCAGCTCGAGATCAAGCGCCTGCACCGCCTGCTCGGGACCACGGTCGTGTACGTCACCCACGACCAGGAGGAGGCGCTCGTGCTCTCGGACCGGATCGCCGTCTTCAACGAGGGCCGGATCGAGCAGGTGGGCACGTCCGAGGAGCTCTACGAACGCCCGCGGACGCGGTTCGTCGCCGAGTTCCTCGGGGAGTCCAACCTCTTCGCCGGCCGGATCGACCGCGGCGACCGCGAGCCCGCGATCGTCACGGACCACGCCACGCTGCGGGCGCCGTCGTCGTGCGATGCGCAAGACGGCGCGGAATGCGTGCTGCTCGTGCGACCGGAGCGGCTCCGCGTGGCCCACCAGCCGCCGTCCGGGGCCGACAACGTGCTCGATGCGACGGTGCGCCAGGTCATCTACCTCGGCTCCTCGCGAAAGGTCGAGCTGATGCTGCCCGGCGACCACGTGGTGGTGGTGCGCGAGCCGGCGGGCGCCGTCACGGAGCTGGGCGAGGGCGACCGCGTCCACGTCTCGTGGGGGCGCGACGACGGCGTGCTGCTGCCGGAGCGCGACGGCGCCCCCGCGGCCGGCGACTCGCTGGCCGTTCCCGCGTGAGCATGGCCGAGCACGCGATCGCCACACCCGAGCGGGCGGCGACCGATGCGGGCGTGCGCGCGTTCGCGGCCGGCGGCAACGCGATCGACGCGGCGCTCGCGGCCGCCGCGACGCTCACGGTCACCTACCCGCACAACTGCGGGGTCGGTGGGGACCTGATCGCTCTCGTGCGCCGCCCGTCCGGCTCCGTGGTGAGCGTGAACGCGAGCGGCATCGCCGGCTCGGGGGCGGATGCCGCGGCGCGCCACCTGAGCGGGGGCGAGATGCCGGTCTCCGGGACGATCACGGCCACGGTACCGGGGGTGGTGGCCGGCTGGGAGGCGCTGCACCGGATGGGCGCGTCGCGCCCGTGGCGGGACGTCTTCATCGACGCCGTCCGGCTCGCGGAGGACGGCTTCGCCGTCCCGCCGTCGGTGGCGCGGGCGATCGCCGAGGCCGCGCCCGACATCGACGCCGATGCCGGCATGCGCGCGGTGTTCCGTCCCGGCGGCGTCTCGCTGCGCGAGGGCGAGCGGCTCCGGCTACCCGCGCTCGCCGGCACGCTCCGCTCGCTGGCCGCCGACGGCCCGCGGGCGTTCTACGAGGGGCGGATCGGGCGGCGGTTGCTCGCGGGCCTGCGGCCGCTCGGCTCGCTCCTGGCCGAGCGTGACCTCGCCGGCTTCGTCCCCGAGGTCAACGGGCCGCTCGGCCGGCGGTTCCGCGACCTGGAGGTCCTCACCAGCCCGCCCAACTCGTCGGGGATCCTGCTGCTGCAGGCGCTCGCCGCCCTCGACGCCGCGGGAGCCGGGCTCGACCCGCTCGGCGCGGACGCCGCGTTCCTCGTCGAGGTGCTGCGCCTCGGCGGTCTTCAGCGCGCGAGCTCGCTCGCCGACCCCCGGCACGCGCGCGTGGACACCGAGGCGTTCCTGGGCGACGATCGCATCGCGGAGCTCGTGGCGGCCGGATCCGCCGCCCGGCGGGGCGACCCTGTGAGCAGCGGCGAGGTCCGGGCCGGCGGGGACACCGTCGCGATCGTGGCGGCCGACGCCTCCGGACGTGCGGTCTCGCTGATCCAAAGCCTGTTCCACGCCTTCGGCGCCCGCGTGCTCGAGCCGGACACCGGCGTCGTGCTCCACAATCGGGGCGCGTTCTTCTCGCTCGAGCCCGGGCATCCGAACCGGCTGGCGGCCGGCAAGCGCCCGGCGCACACGCTGATGCCGGTGATGCTCCAGCGCGACGGGCAGCTCGCCGGCGTCCTCGGGGCGATGGGCGGCAAGGCCCACGCCCAGATCCACGCGCAGGTGCTCCTGCGGCTCCTGGGCGGGGCGTCCGCCCAGGAGGCGGTGAGCGCCCCGCGATGCGTCGTGGGCAGCCTCGAGCTCGGCGAGCCGGACGACACGGTGCGGCTCGAGGGTGGCATCCCCGCAGCCGCCCGCCGGTCGCTCGAGGAGGCCGGGATGCCGACGCTGGACGTTCCGCGCCACAGCGAGGACCTCGGCCACGTCCAGGCGATCTGGCCGGCCGGCGCGGGCCTGGCCGCCGGCAGCGATCCCCGGGCGGACGGGGCGGCCGCCGTCATCTAGGGCCGTCGCCCGGATCAGTGGACGTCGGGGCGCTCGGACCCGAGCCGCCCGCTCTCCACGCCGAGGCGCTCCATCCGCTCCCACAGAGGGCGGTTGTCGCCGTCTTGCGCGAACCGCAGGTCGGCGCGGTCGGCCGCGACCGCGTGCAGCGGGTGCGTGTCCTCGCCGCCGTACCAGAGCTCGGCGCCGGGATGCTGGGCCAGCAGCGCGCGGGCGAGC
>Ga0190265_10002226_pt1 | contig 12981 bp, 17 predicted proteins | sample Popmic124T_FD_133135 | JGI IMG/M metagenome (GOLD analysis project Ga0190265, IMG submission 133135) | Populus adjacent soil microbial communities from riparian zone of Indian Creek, Utah, USA - 124 T | ecosystem: Environmental > Terrestrial > Soil > Riparian zone | place: USA: Utah | collected... | reverse complement strand
CAACGCGGAGAACACCGCGGAGCTGACGCGGCTCATTCGCGAGCTGCAGCCCGACGGCGTGACGATCAGTGTCGGCGGCGAGATCGGCGAGGTCGGCAAGTCGAACTCGACCGAGGAGGAGCTGCGCGCCTACGTCGACGGCTACCTGGCGCTGTGCGGCGGGGCGGAGCCGATCAGCAAGGTGAGCGTCCAGACCGGCACGAGCCATGGCGGCGTGGTGCTGCCGGATGGCAGCGTGGCCGAGGTGAGCATCGACTTCGACACGCTGCGCCGGCTCTCCACCGTGGCGCGCGAGGAGTACGGGATGGCCGGCTGCGTCCAGCACGGCGCCTCCACGCTGCCCGACGACGCGTTCGACAACTTCCCGACGAACGGCACCGCCGAGATCCACCTGGCGACCGGCTTCCAGAACATCCTCTACGACGCCGGTGGCCTGCCCGATGACCTGCGCGTCGAGATGATGGACTGGTGCCGGGTCAGCTGCGCCGACGAGCGCAAGGACGGCGAGACCGAGGAGCAGTTCCTGTACAAGACGCGCAAGAAGGCGATCGGCCCCTTCAAGCGACAGCTCTGGACCCTTCCGCCGGCCGCCGCCGATGCGATCGCCGCCAACCTGCGCGCGAAGTTCGGCCTCCTGTTCGACGAGCTGCGTATCGCCGGCACGCGGGCGCTCGTGGAACGCCATGTCTCGCGCGTCGCCGTGCCGCGGCCGTTGCCTGTCGCGCTCGGCGGGTCCGCTGCGGCCGCAATGGCCGCGGGCGCAGCGGTCTTCGAGGACGATGGCTCGGGCGAGTAGGTCCTGCCCGTCGCCGCGGCGTTTTCACCCGGTGGAGGTAACGTCCAAGATGTGCCCTGACTCGGGCTCTAGCCGGTCGGATCGCTTCACTCGGTGACCGGCGCGGCGACGGACGACCCGCTCGGCGGTCGTTACCTTCGCCGGGTGAAAACGCCCAGGCTCATCGCGCACCGATCAGCTTCTGGAGGATCGGCTGATCCGCCAGCGCGATGAGGCGCCGCGCCGCGGGAGTTGGCAGCCGCGACAGCGCGTCGATCGCGCGACTGAGGTCGTCGCTCCCGAGCTCGCCGACCAGCCGCCAGAGCCGCTCGACCGTTTCGTCGTCGAGCCGGTCCAGCGTCGCGAAGACGTCCTCGATGGCGCGTGCGTCGCCGCGAACGAAGAACTCCACGCCGCGGTCGAAGCTGCGCACGAACGCGAGCAGTCCACCGAGGCGCTCACCGAGCCGCGCGAGCTCATCGTCCTCCGTGTTCTCGGCGGCCGCAGCGTTGGCCTGCCGGACACAGCGCTCGATGATCGGCATCACCGGATCGGTCTCGCGCTGCTTTCGCGCGGCGGCGACGCGGCGGAACCACTCCCAGTTGTCGTCCACCACGCTCCACGCGGCGGCCGCCGGACCGCGCTGGCCGGACCTCCGTGACGTCTCGGCGCGCTCGATGAGGCCCCACTCCTCGCACTGCGCGAGCGCCAGGCTGGCTGCGCGGTGGCTCATGCCAAGGGCACGTCGGACCTCAGGCTCGGAAAGCGGGCCGTCCGACACGAGGAGATAGCCCTGGACGGCGGCCGTCGACGGCGCGATGCCCCACGCCCCACCGATCTCGCCCCACGCGGCAGCGAAGGATCGGCGCAGGTCCTCCGCCGCCGTGCTCTCCTGCCCGGGTACGGGCGCAAACGTGCTACTCACGCAAGCATGTTACTCGCAGCCGCGGGCACGACGAAGCCCCGGCGGTTCGGGCCGGGGCTTCGGTCGCGAAGGAGGAGCGTCTAGTGCGCGCAGCCTCCGGCCTTGGCCGGGGAGCCGTCGGTGTTGAACGATGAGCCGCAGGCGCAGCTGCTGACCGCGTTCGGGTTGTTGATCGCGAAGCCGGAACCCATGAGCGAGTCGACGTAGTCGATCTCGGCACCGGCAACATGCTGCTGGCTGAACTGGTCGATCACGATCGGCACGCCGGCGTGATCCTCGAGCTTGTCGCCGTCGTTGAGCTTGTCGTCGAAGGCGAGCCCGTAGCTATAGCCCGAACAGCCGCCGCTCTTCACGAAGAGCCGGAGGTTCGCATCGGCCTTGCCCTCGCGCGAGCGGAGCTCGAGCACCTTCTTCGCCGCCGCATCGGTCACCGACACGAGCGTCTCAGCGCTCGGCGGGGCAGTCGTCATCGAGATCGGCTCGCGAGGAGTCTCGGACATCGTCATTTCGTATGGCTCTCCTGATGAGCGCCACCTGGCGCATCGGGTTCGGATTTCGCTCTGGAAAGTATAGCAGTGCGCGCACGCCGTCCAGTCCTGTGATCCAGGTACGAATGTCGCGCGGCGGTAATGTGCCCTCCGCTGCTCGCTCAGCGTGCGGACTCACCAACGAGACGAGCGAGGCGGACATGCATTTCATGCTCGGTCGGCGGTTCGCTCGCTCAGCGTTCAACCCGTGGCACGGCGTGCGCGGCCGCTTCCTCGGTACACTAGGGGTCCCGGGCCGTCGAGGCATCCGCACGAGGAACGACCGTTGAAGCTTGCGAGGCGCATGGACCGCATCGGGACCGAGACCGCGTTCGAGGCGGCAGCGCGAGCGCGTGCCCTGGAGGCGACCGGGCGAGACGTGATCCACCTCGAGATCGGCGAGCCCGACTTCGACACTCCTCGTCACGTGAGCGAGGCCGCCGCCCGGGCGCTGCTCGACGAGGGGGCGACGCACTACACCGCGGCGATCGGCATCGAGCCGCTGCGCGAGGCGATCGTCGCCGACGTGAAGCGCTGGAAGGGGATCAGCACGACGCCCGAGCAGGTCGTCGTCACGCCCGGTGCCAAGCCGATCATGTTCTACGCGATGCTCGCCCTCGTCGACGACGGCGACGAGGTGATCTACCCCAATCCGGGCTTCCCGATCTACGAGTCGATGGCCCGCTACGTCGGCGGCACGCCGGTCGCCGCGCCGTTGCGCGAGGCGAACGACTTCCGGATGGACCTCGACGAGGTGACCAGCCTCGTCACCGATCGCACGAAGCTGCTCGTGATCAACACGCCGCACAACCCGACCGGTTCGATCCTGACCGATGGCGACATCCGCCACCTTGCGGCGCTGGCGGTCGAATGTGACCTCGTCGTACTGGCCGATGAGATCTACGGACGCCTCCAGTACGAAGGCGAGCCGCTGAGCATCGCGACCCTGCCCGGCATGGCGGAGCGCACGATCACGCTCGATGGCTTCTCGAAGACCTTTGCCATGACCGGTTGGCGGATGGGCTACGGGGTCCTCCCCGAATGGCTCGTTCCCGCCTTCAGCCGGCTGGTGATCAACAGCGTGAGCTGCACGAACGCCTTCGCCCAGGCCGGCGCGATCGAGGCATTGACCGGGTCCCAGGACGAGGCCGATGCATACCGCGCAGAGTTCATCGCCCGCCGCGCGTTGATGATCGACGGGCTCAACGCCATCCCCGGCGTGTCGTGCCGGATGCCGCACGGCGCGTTCTACGCCTTCCCGAACGTGACGAGCTTTGGCCGCTCGAGCGCCGAGATCGCCGATCATCTCCTCTACGACGCCGGCGTCTGCGGGCTCGCCGGAACGGCGTTCGGCACGCACGGCGAGGGATACCTGCGCTTCAGCTACGCGAACTCGCGCGAGAACCTGGCGCTCGCCCTCGAGCGAATCGGCGACTCGCTCGCGAAGCTCGAGCGCACCGGCGACCTCGTGACGGCCGGGAGCGCGACGTGAGCCGCGCCGACGCGAGGCGCAGGTGACTCGGCCGCGCGTCCTCGTCACCCGGGTCATCCCGGACGCGGGGCTCGACCCGGTGCGCGAGGCATGCGAGGTCGACCTGTGGGACGACGACCTTCCACCACCGCGCGACGAGCTGCTTCGACGCGTCGCCGGCAAGGACGGCCTGCTCTCGCTCCTCACCGACCGGGTCGACGACGAGCTGCTCGATGCCGCCGGCCCGCAGCTCAAGGTGGTGAGCAACTTCGCGGTCGGCTTCGACAACATCGATGTCCCGGCGCTCACCCGCCGGAAGATCCCCGCGGGCAACACGCCCGGTGTCCTGACCGAGACGACCGCCGACCTCGCCTTCGCGCTCCTCATGGCGGCCGCTCGCCGCATCCCCGAAGGGGTCGACTACGTCCGTGCCGACCGATGGAAGACGTGGGGCCCGATGCTGCTCATGGGTGTCGACGTGCACGGGGCGACGCTCGGGATCGTCGGCTTCGGCCGCATCGGCCGCGAGCTCGCGCGGCGCGGACGTGGCTTCGGGATGACGATCCTCTACCACGACGTGCATCCGGCGACCCCGGAGGACGAGGCCGAGCTCGGCGCGCGTCGCGTCGAGATGGACGAGCTGCTGCGCGCGTCCGACTTCGTCAGCCTGCACGTGAACCTGACCGACGAGACCCACCACCTCATCGACACCGATGCGCTGCGCGCCATGAAGCCGAGCGCAGTGCTCGTGAACACGTCACGTGGCCCGGTGGTCGACCCCGAGGCGCTCGAGGCCGCCCTGCGCGACGGCCAGATCTTCGCCGCCGGCCTCGACGTCACCGAGCCGGAGCCGCTCTCGGCGGATCACCCGCTGGTCAACCTGCCGAACTGCGTGGTCGTGCCACACATCGCGTCGGCCTCGCGCGTGACGCGCGATCGCATGGCCGCGATGGCCGCGGCGAACCTGCTCGCCGGCCTCCGCGGGGAGCGCCTGCCGACCCCGATCAACCCGGATGTCCACCGATAGCCATGCCCGACACTCGCTTCCGGCTGCCCGACCTCTCGGAGCCGCATCCCTATGAGCACCGCAAGCCCCATCGGCCGCCGCATCTGCCGAAGCGCCTCACGCCGCCACCGGCGCGGTCCGAGCCGCCGGACCTCACCCTGTTCCTCTATGCCGGCATCGTCCTCGCGGTCGTGCTGGCGATCGTGGCGATCCCGTACGTCATCGGCTACCTGTTCGAGGTGATCCTGTAGGTCGTCGCGCCGATGCGAGGTGTGGCACCGCCCACAGGCAGGTAGCAAAGGCGACGAGGCTCGCCACCGCGGCAACGGGCGTGATCGGATTGGCCGAATCGCAGCCGTCGAGATTGGGCGAGAGCCACGTTCCGCAGCCCGTCGACCCGACCGCCATGACGCCCGAGACGACGATGCCCACCAGCGCCACCGACGGCAGCAGCTCCCCAGCCAGGGGGTGGCCACGGACGATGCCCAGTGCCAGCGCGCCGAGCGCGCTCGCGGCGAGGACGCCGATCGAGACGCCGATCGGCTCCGATCCACCGGTCACCAGCCCGAGCACGGCACCGGCGAGGACGAGCAGCCCCGTACCGGTCAGCAAAGCAGCGACCGCCGGCCTGGCCCACGGCGGCGGTGCCGGCGCCGAAGCTCGGCGCGCCTCGGGAATCGGTCCTGCCTGCGGCGGTGGGGTGGTGGGGTCGAGCTCATGCCGCGCCCGGTCCCGATCGCCGACGGACGAGAACGCCAGCGTGGCCCCCAGGTCGGCTCCGGAGAGGCGAAGCCCGGGCCGAACGGCCGCGGCGGTCGCGACCATGCCCGGCTCGACGCGCAGCCGTCCACGGATCGGTTCGAGCGGGAGCACCAGGCTGCCCTCGAGTGCCACGAGCACCAGGCGTGGTTGGTCATCCTGCGTGTCGGGCAACGCGCTGCGGAGATGCCACGCGCGCCTCGCCATCTCGCGTGCCGGCAGCCAGCCCATCCGGGCGGGCGCACCGCCGAGGCGTTCCGTCCCCGAGGCCCCGGGCAGCCTCCCGTCGACCTCGACCTCGATGAGCTCATCGACCACGAGCCGTGACAGCCCGGTGCGGCTCGGCGCAGGCCCGCCGCGGAAGACCGGATAGCGGATCGCGGCGCTGAGCAGGACCACGGCGGCGGTGATGCCGAAGACGACCGCCCACAGGTAGGTGACCTGCGGCAGCATCGGCCCGATGCCATCGGCGAGCACGAGGCCGTCGGGGTGGCGCAGCCCGTCGAGGGCGGCCGTCATCTCGGTCGTCGCCAGCACGATCTCCATGCGAGCCGGGTCGGTGGTGAGCACTCCGTTCAGGGTCACTGGCAGCGCGTCCGGGGCGTGCGGCGCGTCGATCCAGGCGCTCAGGCTCGGATCGGCAGCATCGGTCACAAGGTAGCGCCAGGTCCGCTCGTACGGGCAGGCGTCCTCGTCGCAGTTCAGCTCGCTGCCTTCGGCAAAGGCGCCGCGCACCGTCACGCGCTCGCCGGGCTCGAGACCGGTCAGCGACGTGGTGGCGGGGTCCGCACGCGCATCCTCTCGCTCGACGAGGTGCGGGAGCCCGTCGAGCGTACCGGCGGCCGTCACGACGACCGATCGGGTCCGGATCTCGTGCGCGTTGCGCGCGGAGCGGACGACGAGGGCACGGTCGTCACGCTCGAGGTCGCGCAGCACGTAGAACCAGCGGGTCACGCCGTCGCCCGGCGCCAGCTGGAAAATCGTCTGCCGCTGGCCGGGCTCGAGGACCGGCTCGCCGCCGCCCTCGTCGACGTGATCGTGGGGATCGTCGCGGATGCGCACGAAGTGCGGATCCCGGTCGGCGGCGTAGATGCTGTTGTCGAGGTGCGGGCCCGACAGGATGCCGGAGACCGATACCCACGCGGTCGACGAGCGTTCGACGAGCGCGGCGACCGTGGTCCCGGTCGGGCGCGGCCGCGCCGCGATCGCGGCGTTGGTGTCCTGGACGAACGCGCCTGCCACGGCGCCCAGGAGCAGCGCGACGAGGAGCGCACCGGGCAGCCGGAAGGGGAGGAAGCCGAGGAGGCGACCGACCAGCCGATCGATGGCACTGGCCAGCGAACCGACCAGCGCGAGGACGCGAAGGACGAGAGTCATTCAGGCGGCGGGGGGGTGCGGGCTGCCAAAGGGATACCGGGCGTCGGCCTCGGACGTTCATTCCGAGGCACGCCTCAGGCCTGCGCGGTCCAGACGAGGACCGCTCCGTCCTCGACCTTGACGCGGGGTCGGACGAGATCGGGAAGCTCGATCGGGTATGCCCGCGCGTCGCCGCGATACGGCTGCTCCCTCCACGCGCGCCGTCCGTTGGCCAGGCGACCGGTCATGTCGAAGCTCGCTCCGTGGCACGGACAGCGCAGGTCCTCCCACTCCGGCCGGTAGTGGAGCGTGCAGCCCATGTGCGGGCAGACCGACGACAGCGCGCGTACCTCGCCGGCGTCGTTGACGATGTACCCGTCGAAGGCCATGGTGGAGAACCGGACAGCGGTCCCGACCGGCAGATCGGCCATCTGCGCGACCTCCACCCAGAATCCCTCACCTGCCACGAGGTCGTCGTCGCCGCCGATGTTCGGCGTCTCGTCCGCTCGCGGCGTGAGCGAAACGCCGATGACGCCGGCGGCCAGCCCGGCGGCCGCCCCGATCCCGCCCTGCAGCAGCTGGCGGCGCGAGAGGCGCCACGTGCTTCGGCCCTGCGGCTCGGGTGCCGGGCCGCGCACCGGCGGTGGGACCTGCACCGCATCGATCCCTTCGTCCGCGGCGCGCATGCGAAGCCGAAGCTGCTCGACGAACGCCGGATCTGGCTCGGCGCGGTCCACGCGCACGGCCCCGGTGATCTCTGCCGCGAGACGTGCCATCTCGGCTTCGTCACGATCTTCCACATCGTCGGGCGACGGCCGATTCCCGGCGAGGAGCGTGTCGAGGAAGCGCTCGAAGCGCTCGGCTCGCTGGTCGCGTTCGTCAGCCATCGGTCGTCTCCCCGATGAGGGCCGCCTTGCGGAGTGCCCGGTACTGGAGCACCTTCGCGTTGCCGCTCGTGATCCCCATTGCCTGCGCCGTCTCGGCCACCGACATCCGCTGCAGGAAGCGCAGCTCGAGCACGCGGCGATAGCGGTCGGGCAGGTCGCCGAGCAGCGTCTCGACGCGGATCGTGGCACGCTCGTCGGGCGGCTCCCGTCGCCGTGCTCCGTCGTCCGCGGGCTCCCAGCCGGGCGCCACGTGGTCGACCCCGACGACCTGGAGCCGGTAGAACGCGCGCCAGTAATCGGCGATCGCATTCTGCGCGACGCGGTAGAGCCAGGCGGCGATCTGCCCGGGCTGACGTGTCGTATCGAGCTGCTCGACGGCGCGGACGAAGACCTGGGCCGTCAGGTCCTCGGCGTCGGGGCGGTTGCCGACGCGGGCGTACACGAAGCGATAGATGCCGACCACGTGCTCGGAATAGACCTGCTCGAACCGACCCGGACCGCTGGACATGTCACCGATGCGGTACGCGACCGGTTACGTCCGCGGCCGAAGCGGAGCGAGCAGCGCGGCGACCTCCTCGAGGAAGCGCGCGTCGGTCTCGTCGAAAGCGTCGAGGTCCGATCCGTCGATGTCGATCTCGCCGATGACCTCGCCTCCTTCGAAGATCGGCACCACGATCTCGCTCCGCGTGCTGGCGAAGCAGGCCAGGTAGCGGGGATCGGCGTTGACGTCGGGGACGATCTCGGTGCGGCCCGACGCGGCGGCAGCGCCGCACACGCCGGTGCCGATCGGGATGCGCGTGTGCTCCGTTGCCTCGGGTCCGGTCCACGGCCCGAGGACGAGGTCGGTGCCGTCGACCCAGTAGACGCCGACCCAATCGTAGTGCGGAAATCGGTCGTGCAGGAGGTCGACCGCGCGCTGGGCCGCCGCATCCGGGCCTGCCGCCTCCGCGACCGCCGCACGCAGCAGGTTGAGCGCATCGCCGTGTGCCGCGGGCCGCTCCTCGACGACCGGATGGCTCACTGGTGAGCCGCCCAGCGCTCGGCCCAGTGGTCGATCCCGGTGATCGCCGCGCGCAGATCGTCGCCCTTGGCGGTGAGGGTGTACTCGACCCACGGCGGGACCGCGCTGATCGCATGTCGCTCGATGAGGCCTTCGTCCTCGAGCAGCTTCAGCCGCTGCGAGAGGGTCGCCGAGTTCGCGCCGCCGAGCGCGTCCTGGAGCTCGCAGAAGCGTTGGGTGCATCCACCCAGCGCGCGGATGATGCGGAGGACCCACTTCTGGCCGAGCACGTTGAGCGCGGCGGTCGCGGCGCTCTCGGCGCGCTGCGCCTCCGCGCGTCGCGCGGCGCGGGAGCGCGGGGTGGCTGGAGAGAGGGGCGTGAGTCCGGGATCCATCAGGACGCGAACCCTAGCACCGCCCCCCGCGCCCGATCAACCGCGCACGGGCGAACGGCGCGGGTCAGCCCTCGACGGTGATCGTCATGTTCATGCCGGGATGGATCCTGCAGGTGATGTCGAACGTCCCCGCCTCGTCGAAGCTGAAGACGATCGGCTCGCCGCTCCACTCCTCGTCGATGATCGGATCGTCAACGGCCTCACCGTCGCTGCCGTTCGTGACGGTGTGACCTGCGCCATCCGTGAAGGTCACGGTGCTCCCGACCGGGATCGTCAGGGTCGACGGCGAGAACTGCCCACCGGAGAGCGACACGGTTTCCCCGGTGTCGGCACCGTCGCCCCCGTCTGCGGCCGGCGTGGCGGTGGCGCTGGTGCCGCCGCTGCAGGCGCCCAGCGCGAGCATGAGCGCCGCCACGAGCGCGAGCATGGGCATCGTTCGGGATCGGTGCAAGGTCAATCTCCTCTTCGCCCCCGGTTGGTCCGCGTCGCCGGGCTCAGCCCTCGACGATCACGGTCATCTGCATCGTCGGGTGGATTGCGCAGGTGATCTCGTACGTGCCCGGCTCGTCGAACGTGACGCTCACCGAGCCATTCTGGTCGATCGGCTCATCGACGATCGGGTCGTCGACCGCCTGCCCGTCGGTCCCCTCGGTCACGGTGTGGCCGAAGCCGTCGGCGTTCACCCACGTCACCTCGGTGCCGACGGCGACCGTCAGCTCGGCGGGATCGAAGGCCGATCCGTCGATGCGCACGGTGGCCTCCTCCGCGCCGCCACCCTCCGATGGGGCCGTGCTCTCGGTCGCCGCCAGGCTCGGCGCCTCGCTCGCCGCTTCGGACGGTTCGTCGGTCGCCGACGACGTGCCGCTGCCGCAGGCGGCGAGGACGAGCACGAGCGCGGCGAGGAGGGCGGCCAGGGACAGTGATCGGATGCGGTACATCTGGGGCGACGCTCCTGTTGGAATCGTGTGGTCCGACACTGCACGTACGCGCGTCGTTACGTCCGGGGCATGCATTTGACGCTCGTGACCCACGCCCGCATAGTGCGGAGGCCCACTTTCGCCCCCGCGCGTCGAGCATGCCGCAGATCACGATTTACGTGTCGCCCCGCTCCGTCGGGGCACCAGATACGCGCCCGCCGGCGGTCGCCACCACCGATCTCGCCCGCCTCTTTGCGGGGAGCCCGGCGGTGGCGGGAGTCTCGCTGCGCGTCGAGGCCGGACGAACCGTGGCACTGCTCGGCCCGAACGGGGCCGGCAAGACCACGCTGCTCAGGGTCCTGGCCACGGCGCTGCGCCCGTCGTACGGCAGCGCATCGGTCGACGGCCTCGACGTCGGCCGCGACACCCATCTCGTCCGCGAGCGGGTTGCGTACCTCTCGCATGCCACCGGGCTCTACGACGACCTCACGGCCCGCGAGAACCTCGCCTTCGCCGCGGCGATGCTCAGCACGCCCGACCCGTCAGCCCGCATCGATCGCGCGCTCGGCGACGTGGAGCTCGAGGCACGGGCGGACGATCGCGTGCGGGACTTCTCGGCGGGCATGCGCAAGCGGCTCGCGCTCGGCCGCATCCTCCTCGGACGAGCGTCGCTCGTCCTGCTCGACGAGCCATACGCGGCGCTCGATGCGGAGGGCATGGTGCTCGTCGATCAGCTCCTGGCGGCATGGCATGCGGCAGGCGTGACGGTGATGCTGGCATCGCACACCACGGATCGGCTTGACGCGCTGCTTGACGGTCGGGTCACGCTCGCGCGCGGCCTCGTCGCCGAGGTGAGCGGTGCCGGCGTGACGAGCATGCCGCCCGCGCTGCCGCAGCGCCCGCGGCCCGTCGTGGCGACCCGATGACCGAGCTTCGCGCCGAGGCGCGCATCGCGCTCGCGATCGCGCACAAGGACGCCATCGCCGAGCTGCGCGGCCGCCACGCCATGGTCAGCACGCTCTTCTTCGCTGCCGTCGTGCTTCTGCTGTTCGGGTTCGCGCTCGGGCCGGACGCCGCGCGGCTGGCGGCCGCCGCTCCCGGCCTGCTGTGGCTGGCGATCGTCTTCGCCGGCATCCTGGCCGTCAATCGGCTCCACCTGCTCGAGACCGATGACGATGCCTTCGAGCAGCTCGCCCTGTACCCGGTCGCGCGCCGCGCGATCTACGCCGGCAAGGCGCTCGGCGGATTCGCGGTGATGCTCCTCCTCGGCGCCGTCGTCCTCGGCGCCGTGGGCATCCTGTTCGCCGTCGACATCGGCTCCGCGTGGGGGCCGCTGCTGGCGACCGTGGTGCTCGGCGCGATCGGGATCGCGGCAGTGGGGACCTTCTATGCCGGGCTGACGGTGCGGCTCCGGGCACGCGAGGTGATGCTCCCGCTGCTCATGCTGCCGGTGCTCGCCCCGCTCCTGCTCGGCGCGGTGAAGGCGACCGCGGCAGCGCTGGCGGGCGACCCGTTCGGCGAGCTCGGGGCCTGGCTCCAGCTCCTTGTCGCCTTCGACGTCATCATGGTCGTCGCCGGCGCGGCGACGTACGGGTATCTGCTGGAGGACTGATTGAAGACCCGCATCCTCGGATTCGTGGCGCTCGTCACCGTCGTGGTGGTGACCGTCATCGGCCTCTTCGTCGTGCCGCCGGACGCCAACCAGGGCGACGCGCAGCGCGTGATGTACCCGCACGTCGCATCCGCCTGGCTTGCCTACCTGTCGTTCGGTGTGACGGCGCTGTGCGGCATCGCCTGGCTCTGGAAGCGCGACCTGCGCTTCGACGCGGTGGCGCTCGCCGGCGCCGAGATCGGCGTGATCTTCACCGCCTTCGCCATCTGGGGCGGGATGATGTGGGGGCGACCGATCTGGGGCGTCTTCTGGCAATGGGAGGACCCGCGTCTCACGACCACTGCCCTGCTGCTCGCCCTCTACGTCGGCTACCTCCTCTTCCGCCGACTGACCGATGACCCCGAGCGCCGCGCGACGCGTGCCGCAGTCCTCGGCATCGTTGCCGCGATCGACATCCCGATCGTCCACTTCAGCGTCGAGTGGTGGCGTGGCCTGCACCAGACAGCGACGATCGCGGCGCCCGACCGGGTGCTCGATCCCGCCGCGCCGATGGCGTTCGTCGGCACCCTGCTCGGCTTCGTCGGCGCGTTCACGTTGACCTGGCTCTACCTCATGATCCGCCGCTACCAGCTCGCCCGCGCCGAAGCGGACCGCGAGGAGGCCGCGCGAGTCGAACGGATCGTCAGCGCCCGCACGGTGGAGGCCGCCCGATGACCGACGCCGGCTTCGTGATCGCTGCCTACGCCGTCATTCTCGGTGGCCTCGGGCTCTACACCCTGCTCCTCTGGCGCCGCCTGCGCGCGGCGCCCGGCAACGACGACGAGGCGCGATGACGGTCTCCGCACCCACTGAGCCGATGCTCCCGCCACGCCGGCGGCCGTGGGGGATCCTGGTCCTCGTCGCCGTCGTGCTCGTCGTGGTCGGCTATCTCGCTTTCAGCAGCATCGGCAGCGCGCTCGTCTATTACCTGACCCCGACCGAGCTGCTCGACCGCGGCGAGGCCGCAGTCGGCGAGACGGTGCGCCTCGGTGGCCTGGTCGAGGCCGGCAGCGTCAGCGGGCCGGCCACGGACCTGCGCTTCGTCGTGACCGATGGCGAGAACGGCATCGAGGTCCACTCGACCGTCGCTCCCACACGCTCGTTTCGCGAGGGCTCGGGCGCCGTCGTCGAGGGTGCGCTTGGCGCCGATGGGGTGTTCGAGGCGACCCAGGTCATCGTGAAGCACGATGAGAACTACGAGGTGCCCGCATCGGGTGCCCAGCCGTCCGACCGCGTCTTCTACCCCGGTGACGAGCCGTGATCCCGACGATCGGGCACGCGGCGATACTCACCGGCCTCGCGCTCACGGCCT
>Ga0190265_10002225_pt1 | contig 12981 bp, 11 predicted proteins | sample Popmic124T_FD_133135 | JGI IMG/M metagenome (GOLD analysis project Ga0190265, IMG submission 133135) | Populus adjacent soil microbial communities from riparian zone of Indian Creek, Utah, USA - 124 T | ecosystem: Environmental > Terrestrial > Soil > Riparian zone | place: USA: Utah | collected... | reverse complement strand
GGCATGTGCGGCTCCTGCAAGGTCGTCAAGCTTTCCGGAGAGGTCGAGATGAACCACCAGGGCGGAATCCGAAAACGGGAAATCGATGCAGGCAAGTTCCTGCCCTGCTGCTCCACCGCGCAGACCGATCTGGTGATCGATGCCTAGCTGTACTGATTCGAGACGTCAGGTACGGGCACGGGGCGTCGCGTGACTTGAGGAAGGCCTCCGGGTGGGTGTGGAGCGACCAAGCAACCACATCCGCCACGGAGGCCTTCCTGTCCTGGAACCACCATCATGGCCCGCAGATCCACGAGGGCAAACCGTCCGCGCGGTGCACCTTGACCAGCAAGGAGCCTTCCGCTGAGTGTTGCCAAGTGCCGGGGTGCCCTTGTCCGAAGGGACCGGCACCGAGAGGTTTCCTCCCCTTCACACTCGAGCCCTACCCGGATCATGGGTGGGTCATGCGTGGGCCGTTGACGCTCCGTTCGCAACGGTGACAGGGTTCACTGCATCGCAAGGTCTCGATTCCCTTGGGCTCAGTACCGGTATATCCCCCTTCTCCGGCGCTGAGCAGTGGTGCATCTCAATGGAAGGCATGGCAGTGACGGATCACGAAGCCGTTTTCGCTACTCGTGGGTCGGAGATGTTCGGCTCCGCCCGGTCGTTCCCTCAGGGCATGAGGACAGCCCCGAGTAGCTTGGCATCCCGCCCCGACGGTGGGGAGGTCGGGACCTTTGTGTCCGGGCCCGGCTCCCTCGACGAACGGCACGGCAGTTCGGACGTACTGGTCGATGCACGCTTCGACCAGCGGGTGCGCTGGTCACCCGGAGAACGTCTTGACCACCTCTTCGAGCGGAAAGTCGACGAGCTGCAGCACAGCGGGCAATCCCACCGTCTGGCGGTTGATGCAGGAGAGGGAGCGCTCACCTACGCAGAACTCGAGGAACGAGCCAATCGTCTCGCTCGACACCTGACACGGTGCGGGGTTCGTTCCGGGGACCGCGTGGGGCTGTTGTCCGACCACCCGTTGGACGGGTACACCGGCATGCTGGCCACGCTCAAGCTGAACGCAACCTACGTGCCGCTTACCCCCGGATTCCCCGTGGACCGTATCGCGTATATCTGCCGGGACGCCGGCGTCAGTACCGTCCTCACGCGTTCCCTTCACGTGGAGACCCTGGACGCCGTCGCGGCCACCGTGGTCGTCATGGATGCCGAAGCCACCGCCATCGCCGCCCAACCCTCCCATCGGCTCGGACCGGAGGAACGCGGTCTTCCCGTTGATGAGTTGGCCTATGCGATCTACACGTCCGGCATGACCGGGCGGCCCAAGGGAGTGGCCATCGAGCACGCCAGTATCTGCAACTTCGTGCAAGTGGCGGCCGAGGTGTACGGCATCACGAATGAAGACCGGGTATACCAGGGCATGACCATCGCCTTCGACTTCTCGGTCGAGGAGATCTGGGTGCCCTGGATGGCGGGCGCCACCGTGGTGCCGAAGCCCCAGGGAGCCGCCCTGATCGGCCAGGACCTTCATGACTTCCTCGTGGATCGCCGCATCACCGGCCTGTGCTGCGTCCCCACCCTGCTCGCCACCCTCGAGGACGACCTGCCCGACCTGCGGTTCCTGCTCGTCTCCGGCGAGCCCTGCCCCCAGGACCTCATCACCCGCTGGCACCGCCCCGACCTGCGATTCGTGAATGCCTACGGGCCCCCGGAGGCCACCGTCACGGCCACCTGGACCACACTGGCCCCCTTCCGCCGGGTGACTATCGGGAAGCCGCTCCCGACGTACTCAGTGGTCATCCTGGAGCCCGGGTCCTGCCACGTGGTGGCCCGCGGCGGAGTGGGCGAGATCTGCATCGGCGGCATCGGACTCGCGGCGGGTTACCTCAACCGTCCCGACCTCACCGAGAAGGCGTTCATCGACGACAGCATCGCCCTGCCGAACAATCCATCCGGCAAGATCTACCGCACCGGTGACCTGGGCCGGATCGACGCGGACGGCAACATCGAGTACCTGGGCCGCATCGACGACCGGGCCGCGGTCCGCGGTTTCCGCATAGAACTCACCGAGATCGAGTCGGTCCAGATGTTGCATACGGGTATTGCGACGGCGATCGTCCAGACATCTCACCGGCAACCCCCGTGGATGCGCCCTGCCCGTTCGCCACGGCCCCCAGCGCTCCCGTCGAGGTGAACGGTGCAGAGACGGCTGTGCGACAGCGCCCCTGCGCATGCTCCCCTACGAACGGCCATTGAGTTGAGACCTTCTGATCGCATGGACCGGCGTCGTAGCGTGACCGGATGATCGTCCCCGATACTCCCCAGAGCACCGCGGCGGTTGCCGATCACTATGACGAACTCGACCCGGTCTACCGACGGGTCTGGGGCGAGCACGTCCATCACGGGTTCTGGGCGACCGGTCGCGAGACGCCCGCCGAGGCCGTCGAGGCGCTGGTCGACACGGTCGGCGATCGACTGGGCCTGATGCCCGGCGAGGCATGCGTCGACATCGGCTGTGGTTATGGCTCGACGGCGAGGCGGCTGGCGCTGACACGCAGGGTCCGTGTCACCGGCGTCACGCTGTCCGCAGAGCAGGCCCACTACGCCGCCGTGCATCCCATACCCGAGGTGGGCATCCATCACCGCGACTGGCTCGCCAACGATCTGGCCGATGCCTCGGCAGATGCCGCCTGGGCGATCGAGTCGAGCGAGCACATGGTCGACAAGCCCCGGTTCTTCGCCGAGGCGCATCGCGTCCTGTCGCCCGGCGGCCGCTTCGTCGTCTGCGCGTGGCTCGCCGAGACAGACCCGAGCGACTGGAAGGTCCGCCATCTACTTGAGCCGATCTGCCGCGAAGGGCGCCTGCCTTCGATGGGCACGCGCGAGGAGTACGAGGCCATGGCAAGGGCGGCAGGCTTTGCGATCGATGGCTATGAGGACGTCAGCCGCCGCGTCGAGCGCACCTGGGCGATCTGCGCCCGTCGACTCCTGAAGGCCGCGGCTTTCGATCGCGAGACCCGTGGCCTCGTCCTCGGCTCCCGCCATCGCATCGTCGCACTGACCGTACCCCGCCTGATCCTGGCCTACCGCACCGGCGCGATGCGCTATGGGATCTTCACGTTGTCCAAAGCGCGGGAGGACCAGACACCGGAGGGATAGCGCCAGCGGGCACCGACGGACTCTTGGCCGGCGTCGGGGGGCCTCATTAGGCTTCGGACGAGGATGCCGCTGCCCTGAGGAGTCGCCATGTCGAGTCCCGTTGTTCCTCCCCCGTCCGGACGCCGCCGGCGAACGCCCGTACTCGTCACCGGGATCGCTTTGGCCACGGTTGCCGGCCTGACTGCCGCCTGTTCCACTGCCTCCCCCGGGCCGACCGCAGCTTCAGACACGGTGGGCGTCGACTCCAGCGAACTGACGGCAGAGTTCGACGAAGCAGCCGCCGCCCTGGACATCCCGGGCGCCTTCATGCTCCTGCGGACCCCTGACGGCGAGATCACCGGTTCCTACGGGACGAGCACGTCAGGCGAGACCATCCGGCCCAGCGCCGACCAGCACCTGCGGGTGGGGTCGAACACGAAGACGTGGACCGGAACCGTCATCCTGCAGCTGGCCCAGGAGGACGCGTTGGACCTCGACGACCCCATCTCCACCTATCGGCCAGACGTGCCCAACGGAGAGAACATCACGATCGGGCAGTTGCTCTCGATGCGCAGCGGACTGTACAACTACACGCTTGATCGGGGCGTCAGCGAGGCAATGGACGCGGACCCCCACAGGGCCTGGGATCCCGAGGATCTGCTGGCCGTGTCCTGGAAGCATCCACCCAGCTTCGCCCCCGGTGCGGGCTGGGAGTACTCGAACACCAACACGGTCCTGTTGGGACTCGTGGCCGAACAGCTGGAGGGAAAGCCACTGGAGCGGATCTTCGCGGACCGGCTCTTCGAGCCGCTCGGGCTCTCGAACTCCCTGCTGCCGGCCAGATCCTCGAGTGAGATCCCCGAGCCCTTGGCGCACGGGTACATGTTCGGCACCAACGTCCTGACGATGGGATCGCCACCCGCACTGCCGGAGAAGATGCAGGAGGAGGCCCGATCGGGAGCGATCGATCCTGTCGACCAGACGTTCAACAACCCCTCCTGGGCGTGGTCCGCCGGTGGGGGGATCTCGACGGCGAACGACCTGGCCGACTGGGTCGAGGCGCTGGCCGAGGGGCAACTGCTCGACGAGCAGTTCCAGACGCTACGGATGGAGAGCCTCCAATCCACCGGTGGTGACCAGCCCGGTGCCGCCCTCTACGGCCTCGGGATCGCGAAGTTCGGGCAGCTGTATGGCCACACCGGTGAGCTGCCGGGGTACAACAGCTTCATGGGCCATGACCCGGATCGCGACATCACCCTGGTGGTCTGGGCGAACCTGGCCCCGACGCCGGAAGGCGAGGACCCGGCCACGACGATCGCCCGCACGCTCGCCGAATCGATCTACGCGACCGACTGAGGGCCGGGCAGTAGCCCGGCCCTCGTCCTCGTTGCCTGCCTGACTACGCCCCTACGCGGCGATCATCCCGTGCGGATCGATCACGTACTTCCTGGCTGCACCCTGGTCGAATGCCCGATAGCTCTCGGGCGCCTCGTCCAGACCGATCCTGGTGGCGTTCACGGCCTTGGAGATGTTGGCCTTGTCCGCAAGGATCAGTTTCATCAGCTGCCGGTTGTACCGCTTCACCGGGCACTGTCCCGTGGTGAAGGACAGCGACTTGGCCCAGCCGGTGCCCAGTTGAACACCGATCTGGCCGACCTTGGCGTTCTCGTCGATCCCGCCCGGATCCCCGGTGACGTACAGGCCCGGGATGCCCAGGGCGCCGCCTACCTGGGTCACCGACATGATGTCGTTGAGGACCGTGGCAGGAGCCTCAGCGGCATTGGCTCCGTGGCCGCGGGCCTCGAAGCCCACCGCGTCCACTGCGGCGTCGACCACGGGGATGCCCAGGATCTGCTCGATCCTGTCCGGCAGGGCGCCCTCCTGGCTCAGGTCGATCGTCTCGCAGCCGAAGCTGGCGGCCTGCTTCAGCCGATCCGCGTTCATGTCTCCCACGATCACGGCCGAGGCGCCCAGGACTTGCGCTGAGAAAGCCGCAGCGAGGCCGACCGGTCCGGCACCCGCGACGTAGACCGTGGAACCGGTCGTGACGCCGGCGGTGTACGCACCGTGGTATCCGGTGGGGAAGATGTCGGACAGCATGGTCAGGTCGAGGATCTTCTCCAGGGCCTGGTCCCGGTCCGGGAACTTGAGCAGGTTGAAGTCCGCGTAGGGAACCATCACGTACTCCGCCTGGCCGCCGATCCAGCCGCCCATGTCCACGTAACCGTAGGCTGCACCGGGACGGGCAGGGTTCACGTTGAGGCAGACGCCGGTCTTTCCCTCATTGCACATCTGACAGCGACCGCAGGCGATGTTGAAGGGCACCGAGCAGATATCACCCTCCTTGACGAAGAGCACGTCGTCTCCGGTCTCGACGACTTCACCCGTGATCTCGTGACCGAGCGACTGGCCGACCGGCGCGGTGGTGCGCCCACGGACCATGTGCTGGTCGCTTCCGCAGATATTGGTGGCCACCAGCTTCAGGATCGCGGCGTGAGGTGCCTTCTGCTGGATTCCCATCTTGCCGGCGACCTCGGAAGGGAGTTCCAGCTTGGGGTAGTCGATCGTCTCGATCGCGACTTCCCCTGGGCCCTTATATACGACTACACGGTTTCCCGTCATGGTTCTTCCTCTCGATGGCTGCCCTCAGCCACTTGCTGTCGACTGAGAACAATCGCCTTTACAGCGATCCGGTGATTGATTACTCGTTGGACTCGGGTCTCTGGACGTGTTCTTCCGCCATCGACTGATCGTCGGCGCGCGGCTCGGGTTCGGGGACCTCCCGGGGGCGGGCAATCCAGTCGTAGGCCAGGGCGGCGGCCACGCTGCCGATGAAGGGACCGATGATGTAGAGCGGGAACTGGGACCATTCGACGTCACCGCCGAAGATGGACTGCACCAGGTTCGGCCCGAAGGTCCGCGCCGGGTTCAGTGAGCCGCCGGTCAAGGGGGCGATGAGCAGGATGGCGCCCGCGACGGCGAGCCCGATGATCAGGCCCGCCCAGCCCTTGGGAGCCCGCTGGTCGACGGCCACCGCCATGATGGCGAGCATGAGGAAGAAGGTACCCAGCACCTCTGCCACGATCCCCTGGCCGTACGAGACTCCAGCGCCCAGGGCCGTGGCTCCGCTGCCCATGTCCACGGCGCGCATCCCGAAGGACGCCACCAGCAGGAGGCTGCCGACTGCGGCTCCGACGAACTGGGCGATGAAGTAGGGCACCACCTCGGCCCATGGGAAGCGCCTGGTGACAGCCAGCGCGAAGGTCACGGCGGGATTGATGTGTGCGCCCGAAACGGCCAGGAAGGCGTAGATGGCCACGGCGATGGCGATAGCGAATCCCAGGGCGATGAATCCCACCCCCGGATACGTGAGTTCACCATTTCCAGCGGTCAGAGCCGCCAGCACCGTCCCGACGCCGAAGATCACCAGTACCGCTGTGCCAAGCAACTCGGCGACCAGCCGGCGCATCAAGTTCGGAGTCATTGCCCACATTTCATGTAGAAACAAGGTATTAGTTAAAGAAATACAATTAACGGGGAATGTTGCGAGCGTAGGCCGGATCTTCAGCGGGAGTCAATGGGTCATCCTCGCGGACTCGCCCGAATGGTCATCCCGAACAATCCACCCGCTGAGTGATCGAGCCCGAGGCGTCGCCGGCACGCGGGTTGACGGCATCACAGCAGCAGCGGCAGTACAGCACCCGGAGCGCCGGCATGCTCACCCAACTCGCCCTCTGCTGCTCACACCCATGCTGCGGGATCAGGCGGCAGCATCGGCCAGTCCTGCGGCGGGTCCTCCCCCACGCGGCCGTCGACCGCCTCACGCAACAGGTCCACGTGCCCGGTATGCCGCCCGTACTCCTCGATGAGGTCATGCACGTGGCGGCGGACGCTCGGGCGCATGCCCTCGAACGCGAGGTGACCCGGTTCGTCCAACCGGCCCTCGGCCACGATCTCCCGCAGCCGGACCCGGGACCGGGCCACGGCGTTCTCCCACAGGCCGTAGACCTTCCCGGCGCTCTCCCCGGGGTCAACGGTGAACTGCCACCGGCCGACGTCGTCCTCCGGGACCGTGGCCCACGAGACCGGCGGCCGGCCGGAGATCCGCCAGCAGAACACGTCGTCCTCACACACGGCCAAGTGCTTGAGCAGCCCTCCGATGGTCAGCCCGGAGGTGGGAACCGCACGCATGCGGAGCTGTTCCACGGTCAGCCCGTCGGCCTTCCAACGGAACGTGGCCCGCAGCCGCTCGAGCGTGCCGGTCAGGTGCTCGGCGTCGGTGCCGGACAGGGGTGGTTCCCACTCGGGGGGCCCACCCGCCTCCGTCATCTCGGTCATCGTCCCTCCTTCCATCAGCCGCTGCATCGACTCATTCGGCGTCGGGCAGCTCCCGGTCCGCCCGGACCGACCCTCAACCCTCCTGGCGGCGCCGCCGGACCAGCTCTTCCTCGGAGGGATCCTCGTCGGCGAAGCTGCCCGTGGCGACTGGCCCGCCGCGCTCGTAGGTGGCCATGATGACCCCGGACTCCGAGACCTCGTGCGCGGTCAGGCGGAGTCCGGCCGGGATGGTGCCCTCGGCGAAGAGCCGCTTGCCGGAACCCAGCAGCAGCGGGAAGACCAGGACCCGGAACTCGTCGATCAGGTCCGCGGTCAACAGGGACTGGATGAGGTTTCCGCTGCCCTGCAGCAGCAGGTCCGGTCCGTCCTGGTCCTTGAGCCCGGCGACCCGCTCCGGCACGTTCCCGGACAGCACGGTGGTGGGCTCCCACGTGGGGTCGGTCAGGTGCTGGCTGGCCACGTACTTGTGGGCACGGCTGAACGCCTCCCCCACGAGCGTGTCCTCGTGATGGGGCCAGTACGCGGCGAAGATCTCGTAGGTCCTGCGTCCCAGGAGCAGGTCGAAGGGGGCGGCGAAGGTGCGGTCCAGCCACGGGCCCACCGACTCGTCGAACAGCGGCGCGGTCCAGCCGCCGTAGGCGAAGTCCCCCGTGCGGTCCTCGTCGGGCCCGCCGGGAGCCTGCATGACGCCGTCGAGGGAGACGAATGTGCTGGAGATCAGCTTTCTCATGGTGGCAGTGAAGCCGACCGCGCAGGACGATGGCGACTCCGATCATGCGCCCTTCGCTCCGTCCGTTCCCTGCGTCCCCTCCGTGCGGAAGATGCGAGTCCGCACGAAACATGCACGTCATGAACCGCGGAGGACTGACAGGACGCCCGGTTCTGCCTACTCTGCTGGCATGAGCACTACCGAGGCGGTGTGGAACCGCGCCCTTGACTTCGACGCCTTGCCCGAGGCCACCTCCCCCGGTGATATCGCCCTGCGTGATGTCCTGACCTTCCACGGGGCCGTGCAGAACGGCGGCCTCGTCAACGCGATCGAGATGCACCTGGATGACGACGAGTTCCCCCTCCAGCGGGTGATCACCGGCTACGAGTACCTCGGCCTGGACGACGTGGCCGAGACGATCACGGAGGCCCAGGGCCGGTTCGTGGCCGTCGACGACGACGAGGAGGCCCTGGAGGCCCTCGAGCTCGAGGTCGACCCGATGTACGAGGTGGAGGACGAGGACCTCAGCCAGGCGTTGGAAGGCCGACTGCAGAAGGATCCCGAGGACTTCGACCCCGCTCGCTGACCAGCCGGGGCACCAACCGCACCAGCACCACCATCACGACCAGCTCCACGAGCGTCTGGGTCACCACCACCAGTGGCGCCAGCCGGTACTCCGGGCCCAACGACGCCGGCAGGGCCAGCACCAGCGGCAGCACCACGAGGGAGTTCCGGGTCACCCCGCCGAAGACGACCGCCCGGCGACCGGGCACGTCCAGCCCGGCCACGCGGCCGGTCGCCAGGCCGAGCGCGACCATCACGGCCGCGAAGAGCACGTACACCGGCACCACGGTGAGCAGACCACCCAGGTGCCTGCCGACGTCGTACGCCTGGGAGGCGACGACGACGGCCAGGGTGGCCATCATCAGCGGGACCATTCCGGCCGACACCGTCCGGTCCACGGCCCGGCCCCATGCCCACCGGGCGGCGGACGCCTGGGTCAGCCACGCGGCGGCCAGCGGCGCCACGATGAGCAGCACGAAGGCCTCGAAGAACGGGCGGACGTCGAGCCCCCGGGCGAACTGCGACCCGGCCATCACCCACAGGTACCCCGGTAGCAGGAGCATCTGCGCCAGCATCAGCAACGGCGTGGCGGCCAGCAGGCGGTCCTGCGCGCCGCCGGCCAGGCCGGTGAAGACGATGACGTAATCCACGCACGGGGTCAGCAGGACGAACAGCACGCCGAGCAGCAGGACGTCGTCGTGGGCCACCAGCCGGGAGAGGGCGAACACCACCACCGGCACCGCCACGAAGTTGAGCGCCAGCACCGTCAGCAGGAACCTCCCGTCCCGCGCAGCGCGGCCGAGCCGGCGGAACGGGACGGCCAGGAAGGTGGCGTACAGCAGCAGCCCCAGGACCGGCGTGATGGCCGTCCCCGCGGGTCCGGCCACGGCCGGGAGAAGGAGCCCGACGGCGGCGCTCACGACCAGCGCGGACAGGTACAGCACCACCTGGTGCCGCTCCATCCAGTCACCCGCCGATCCCATGGCTCCCAGCATCCCACCACCGGGTACGGCACCCCGAATCGTCCCTGGCCGAGGGTGCGTGGCGGTCAGCGCCGTCCGCTTCCCGGCGAGCGCCAGCCGGGGTCCCGCCCGGCCAGGGCCAGCACGTGGTCCAACCGGGCGGCGCCCTCGCCGACGGCCACGCGCGGGCCGAACAGGCCGTTCCGTGACTCCGGATCATCCGGAATGGCCGCGCAGAAGGCCTCGACGGCCACCAGCGCTTCCGGGTCGACGTCGTACTCCTGACCGGTGGCCACGGCCAGGTCCCAGCCGTGCAGCACGACCTCGTCGAGCGCGACGAGCCCGGCCTGGTCGGCGGGCAGGGTCAGGCCACCGGCCATCGTCGTTCCGGTCCAGGCCGCTGTCTCGGTCCAGGCGGCGGCCAGCTCCTCGAGCCGCGCCGGGATGAGCACGCGCCAGTTCTCGGCCAGCTCGAGCCGGGCGGGGTCGGGCGGCGTGCTGGTGGTGGGCCCGTCGACCTTGAACGCGGCATCACGGAAGGCGATGGACAGTCCGTGCAGGTGGGCCAGCAGCAGGCCGACCGGCATCGTCTCGCACGGCGTCGGTGCCTCGAGCTGGTCATCGGACACTCCGCGGACCACCACCGCGGTCCGCCTGGTGCTCTCACCGAGGTCAAGCATTGTGGTCCTCCGCTCTCCGCCACCTTCAGACTATGCCCCGCTGGGGGCCTTGCCGCAAGGCCCCCAGGGGGGTGCAGAATCGGGGCTCGAACCGAACGGAGACCCCCGCCGTGAACCCTGACATCCCCTCCCCCTTCGCCCTGCCCGGGCACCTCGCCGCCAAGGCCGATCCGGCCCTGATTGCCGAGGACGAGCGCCACCTGCGCAGCATCGCCGGGACCCTCCTGCGGCAACGGTCCGAGGCCGCCGAACACCTCGATGCCCTGCGCCGGCAGCCGCGCGGCAGCGGCGAGTACGCCCTCGAGCGGGATGCCCACATCCGCCGACTGTCCGCGAGGCTGCGCCTGTTGGAACGCTTCGGAGCGGACCTCACGCTCGGCCGGATCGTGCCGCTGGGCCAGGGCGATCCGGTCTACATCGGCCGCACCGGGCTCACGGACGAGCGCGGGGACCGCCTCCTGGTGGACTGGCGCTCCCCCGCCGCCGAGCCGTTCTTCGCGGCCACCCACGCCGATCCGCACGGCCTGGCCAGCCGGCGCCGGTACCGGTGGTCGCGCGGGCAGGTCACCGACTACTGGGACGAGGTCTTCACCACCGAGGGACGGGACCACCACGTCGCCCTGGATGACCAGTCCGCGTTCATCGCCAGCCTCGGGGCCCGGCGCTCGGGCCGGATGCAGGACGTGCTGGCCACCATCCAGGCCGACCAGGACGCCATCATCCGCACCGGGTCCCGCGGCGCCCTGGTGGTCGACGGCGGACCGGGCACCGGCAAGACCGTGGTCGCCCTGCACCGCACCGCGCACCTGCTCTACGCCGACCCACGGCTGCGGGCGCACCGGGAGCGGCCCGGCCACCGCAGCGGCGTGCTGTTCGTGGGTCCGCATGAGCCCTACCTGGCGTACGTGGCGGACGTCCTGCCGTCCCTGGGTGAGGAGGGAGTGCTGACGTGCACCGTCCGATCGCTCGTGCCGGAGGGAGCCACCGCGCCCGAGGAGGCCGACCCGCAGGTGGCCCGGCTGAAGTCCACGCTGGCCCTGGTCGACGCGGTGGAGCCGGCGGTGCAGTTGTACGAGGAACCCCCGGCCGAGGGCCTGCTCGTCGAGACCGCCTGGGACGAGGTATGGCTCGGCCCCGAGGACTGGGCGGAGGCGTTCACCGCCCGGGGACCGGGCGTCAGCCACAACGACGCGCGGGAGGCCGTCTGGGAGGCGCTGCTCGCCATCGCGGTCGACCGGCACGGCCCGGTGGAGGCAGACGCGGAGTCACCGCGCCGGTCCCTGTCCGGCAACCGTGGGCTGCGCGAGGCCTTCGCCCGCCACTGGCCGCTGCTGCGGCCCGAGGAGATCGTCGGGGACCTCTACACCGTGCCGGCGTACCTGCACCGCTGCGCCCCGGGCCTCAGCCCCGAGGAGGTCCACGCCTTGCAGCGGGAGGGCCCTCAGTCCTGGACCGTCTCCGACCTGCCGGTCCTGGACGCGGCCCGCCGACGGGTCGGCGACCCTGACGCGGCCCGGCGCGAGCGTCGGCGCCAGGCCGCACTGGCCGCCGACCGGCGGGTCATGGACGAGGTGATCGATGACCTCGTGGCCGCGGACGACTCCGACCTCGGCGAGGTCCGCTCCCTGCGCACCTCGGACATCCGGGACAGGCTCGACGACGGCGCCGGCCTCCCGGTGCAGGAGACGGACCCGCTCGCGGGGCCGTTCGAGCACCTCGTGGTGGACGAGGCCCAGGAGCTGACCGACGCTCAGTGGCGCGTGCTGCTGAGCCGCTGTCCCTCGGGGTCCTTCACCATCGTCGGGGACCGCGCCCAGGCGCGCCACGGGTTCAGGGAGAGCTGGGAGGACCGGCTGGACCGCGTCGGCTTCCGCGCGGTCCGCCGGTCCACGCTGAGCGTGAACTACCGGACCCCGCGCGAGGTCATGACCGAGGCCGAACCGGTCATCCGGGCGGCCGTCCCGGACGCCAACGTGCCCGTCTCCGTCCGATCCGCCGGGGTGCCGGTGCACCACGGCCCGGCCGCCGGGCTCCGGGCGGTGCTGGACGACTGGCTGGCCGCGCACGACCAAGGCGACGGCGTCGCCGTCGTGATCGGTGACCCGCGGTTCACGGGGGTGCCCGGCACCGACCGGGTCCGGTCCCTCTCCCCCGCCCTGGCCAAGGGCCTGGAGTTCGACCTCGTGGTCCTGGTCGACCCGGAGCGGTTCGGCACCGGGATCGAGGGCGCGGTGGACCGGTACGTCGCCATGACCCGCGCCACCCGGCGGCTGGCCGTGCTCACGTCGGACCCGGGCGGGTCCCGTTGCCCTGGTCGTGGCGCCGATGCCGGCCCCGGAGACTGATCAGGCGTCGATGACGACGGCGGTGATCAGCGGGGCCCGCCGGTAGGCGCGGTCCAGGTGGCGGCCCACCGTGTCCACGATCAGTTTCTCGATCTGGTCGAGGTCGTCGATGCCGGAGACGTGGGGCTTGGCCAGGGCGTCCTTGACCTTCTTGGCCGCGGTGTCGAAGATCTGCGGGTCCTGGATGAAGCCCTTGGTCATGAACTCCAGCGGCTCGGCCAGGGTGTTGGTGTCCGGGTCCACGATGGCCACGACGG
>Ga0190265_10002224_pt1 | contig 12984 bp, 11 predicted proteins | sample Popmic124T_FD_133135 | JGI IMG/M metagenome (GOLD analysis project Ga0190265, IMG submission 133135) | Populus adjacent soil microbial communities from riparian zone of Indian Creek, Utah, USA - 124 T | ecosystem: Environmental > Terrestrial > Soil > Riparian zone | place: USA: Utah | collected... | reverse complement strand
TCGGGATGATCGCCTACACCGGGATCGAGACGATCTCCAACATGGCCGAGGAGGCACGGGACGCGGCCCGCACGATCCCCCGCAGCGTCGGCCTCACCGTCGCCGCCGTACTCGGTCTCTACCTGCTGATCCCATTGGTTGCCCTCTCGGCGATGCCGGTCACCCAGGACGCCGCCGGAAATTTCACCACGACGCTCGGGACCGAGTTCGCCAACGACCCGATCCTCGGAATCGTCGAGAACCTCGGGCTGGGGCACGGGCTGACCGAAGCTCTGCGCTTCTACGTCGGCATCCTCGCCGCCGTGATCCTGCTGATTGCGACCAACGCCGGGCTGATCGGCGTCTCCCGCCTCACCTACTCGATGGGGCAGCACCGCCAGCTTCCCGAGGGCCTGCGCCAGGTCCACCCCCGCTACCGCACGCCCTACATCGCGATCCTCGTCTTCGCCGCGATCGCGACGATCACCCTGCTCCCGGGCCAGACCGATTTCCTGGCGACGCTCTACTCGTTCGGCGCGATGCTCTCCTTCACGATCGCCCACGTCTCGGTGATCCAGCTGCGCCGGCGGAAATCCGCGGACGAGAGGCCCTGGAAGCCGCCACTCAACTTCCGTGCCTTCGGCACGCTGGTGCCGCTGACCGCGGTCCTGGGCGGGCTCGGCACCTTCGCCGCATGGATCGTGGTGATGGCGCTCAACCCGCGCACGCTTGCGGTCGGGCTCGGCTGGATGGCGTTCGGAATCGCCGTCTACGTGCTCTACCGCCGCAGCCAGCGGCTGCCGCTGACCGAGACGGTCAAGGTGGTGACGCCGGAGCCCCTCGGAGTCGAGGAGATCGAGTATCGAAGCGTCATGGTCGCCTTCGCGGACGACGAGCCGTTCTCCGAGGAGATGGTCGCCACCGCGGTCAAGCTCGCCTCCAACCGGCGCCGCGGCATCCACATCCACTCGATGCTGACGGTGCCCACCAACCTGGCGCTCGACGCCGAGATGCGCGAACGCGAAGGTGAGGCGCAGAGCAAGATCGAGCAGGCGAAGCTGATCGGGGGGCAGCGTGTGACCGGTCATGTCGAGCGGGTTCGGCCCGGTCAGGCCGGCTACTCGATCGCCGACGAGGCGGAGCTGATCAGCGCAGCCGCGGTGGTCGTCGGGATGCGCTACCGGAACGGCAGGCCGCTCTACGACAAGACCCTGCAGACGGTCCTCGCCGAGCGACCCTGCCGCGTCATCGTCGTCTCCGACCGCAGCGTCCACCAGGCCGCCGATACCGCCCCGGCGCTGACCTAGAATCGCCCGATGACTTCCGGCGAACGGATCTACAGCGGTTCGGTCCGCGCCTTCTCCCTGGTCCTCGTCGTCCTCGGCCTGGCGATCCTGGTCAGCACCTTGGTCAACGGCGGCGGGCCGGTCTCGCTCGGCGTCCTGATGGGCGTCGCCTTCGTCGCGGTCGGAGCCGGGAGGCTCTGGGTCGCCGCGCGGATGAGCCGGTGAGCGCGCCGGAGCAGCCGCCCCGCTCGCGCCTCGAGCCGCTGCTGCAACGGGGGCTCGGCGTGCCGGGCCTCTTCGTCGCCGTCTACTCGGCGGTCGGCTTCTCGATCTACTTCTCGCTTGGCGTCGTCGCCGACCGCGGGCTGGGCCTGACGCCGCTGATCTTCCTCGCCGCCGGCCTGCTCTTCGTGCTGGCGACGCTCAGCTACGTCGAGGGCGGCTCGATGTTCCGCGAACGGGGTGGCTCCTCGAGCTTCGCCCGCCACGCCTTCAACGAGCTGATCGCCTTCGTCGCCGGCTGGGCGATCCTGATCGACTACCTGATCGTCGCCGCGCTGGCGGCGATCTCGGTTCCGCACTACCTGCAGCCGGTGGCCTCGGGGCTCTCCCAGCCCGGCTGGGAGATCGGCGTCGCCATCGCGGTGATCGTCGCCGCCTGCGTCCTCAGCACCCTCAACATCACCGGACGCGGGCGGGAGGGATGGCTGGTGGTGCTGGCGCTCGCCGACGTGGCCCTGCAGCTCGCGGTGATCGCGGTCGGCGTCTTCGCCGTCTTCCACCCGGACCGGTTGACGGAGCAGATCGACCTCTTCAGCGATCCGACCCTGACCGACACGGTCTACGCGGCGGTCGTCGCGATGCTCGCCTACGCCGGGATCGAGGCCGCTTCGGACCTGGCGCCCGACATCGACGTGCGCCGCCGCGACCTGAAGCGGATCGTCACCGTGGGCGCGGTGGCCGTGCCGTTCATCTACGCCGGGATGGCGGCGATCGCGCTGATGGCCGTGCCCGTAGTCGTGGGCCCCGACGGGCCGCAGACGGCGCTCGGCAACGAGTTCGTCGAGGCGCCGGTGCTGGGGGTGGTCTCCGCCTACGAGCCGACCTGGGTGGCGGACTCGATGCGCTGGATCGTCGCCCTGGTCGCGGCGCCTGTTCTCTTCTGGGCGACGACCACGGCGATGTTCGGCGTCTCCCGCCACATCTACACCCTGGCGATAAACCGCCAGATCCCCAGCTGGTTGGGCAAGCTCAACGCCCGCCACGCGACGCCCCACGTGGCGATCGCGATCTCCGGCCTGATCGCGATCGGCCTGGTCGTTCCCGGCGACGTCAAGCTGCTGGCCGGCATCTACGCCTTCGGGGCGACGCTGGCGATCACGATCGCCCACCTCTCGATCCTGCGGCTGCGACTCAGCGAACCCGACCGCCGCCGGCCCTTCCGGGTGCCCTGGAGCGTCGAGTGGCGCGGCGCGCAGCTGCCCGTCCCGGTCCTTTTCGCCGCGCTGCTGACCGGGCTCGCCTTCCTCAGCGTGCTCGCCTACCACGACACCGCGCGCTGGGTCGGCGGCGGCTGGATGCTGTTCGGGCTCGCCTTCTACGTCGTCTACCGCAAGCTGGTCGAGGGGACCTCGCTCACCCGGCGGGTTTCGGTCACGGAGCGGGCGCTGACCAAGCAGGTGCCGGACCTCGCCTACCGCAGCATCCTGGTGCCGGTCTTCGGGACCAAGCTCGACGACGACATCGTCGCCACCGCGGGTCGCCTCGCCGCGGCCGAGCGAGAAGAGGCAGGCGGCGAGCTGGACGGGGCGAAGCTCGCCCTCGTCCACATCGTCGAGGTGCCGCTGACCCAGCCGCTCGATGCCGAGTTGCCTCCAGAGCGCGAGGAGGAGGTGCGCAGGACCCTGCAGCGCGCTCGCGAGGTGGCGGAGGAGTACGAGCACGTCGCGGTCAGCACCGAGGCGATCCGGGCCCGCGACGTCGGCGCCGGGATCGTCGAGGCGGCGCGGCAGGGTGGGGCGGAGGCGATCGTGATCGGGGGGGAGCCGCCGAGCAAGATCCGCGGTGGAGCCACCCTGGGCGGAGTCGGCGCCTCGAAGCCGGCTGAGATCGGCGCGGCGACCGAGTACGTGCTGAAGAAGGCGCCGTGCCAAGTGCTGCTCACCGCCCCGCCGGAAGACGCACAGGGCCAACCCGTCTCGACCCACTCGGGCGAGCCTTCATCCATCTAGTATCCGACCCATGTTCATTCTGATCGTGGGCTGTGGGCGGGTCGGATCGTCCGTTGCCCGCAGCATGCTGAGCGAGGGCCACGAAGTCTCCTGTCTCGACGAGGATCCCGAGTCCCACACGCGGCTCGAGGTCGGCCTCGACCAGGGGTGGGAGGACCTCGGGGGCAGGTTCACGGTGGGAACGGGCCTGGAGACCGACGCGCTGGTCGCCGCCGGGATCGAGAAAGCGGATGCCTTCATCGCCTCGACCAACGGCGACAACACCAACATCGTGATCTCGCAGATCGCCCAGCGCCGCTACGAGGTCCCGACTGTGATCGCCCGCATCCTCGACCCGCTGCGGGCCGAGTGGTACCGGCATCAGGGGCTGAACACCGTCTGCCCGACCCGGGTCGCGATCGACATGCTGGAGTCCGCCGTGCGCGAGGGCGCCCGGCGCGAGGTCGCCTAGCCGTGTACATCATCGTCGTCGGAGCGGGGAAGGTGGGTTGGAACCTCGCTCGCGAGCTGCTCGAAAAGAGCCACGAGGTGACCGTCATCGAGAGCAACCGGCGGCGCTACCTGACCGTCGAGCAGGAGTTGGAGCACAACGTCCTCTACGGCGACGCTTCCGAGCTCTGGGTGCTGGAGCGGGCCGGGATCCAGCGGGCCGAATTGGTGATCGCGGTGACCGGCGACGACGAGGACAACATGCTGATCTGCCAGGTGGCCCGCGAGAAGTACGACGTGGAGCGGATCATCGCCCGCGTCAACAACCCGCGCAACCGGCCGCACTTCGACCTGCTCGGGGTCAAGCCCTCGGTCTCCGCAACCGACCTGATCCTGCGCCTGCTCGAGCACGAGGTGCCCGAGTACGGCCTCGTCCACCTGCTCGACCTGCAGGAGGAGCAGCTCGAGATCATCGAGATGCTCCTCGGCAAGGACTCGCGCGTCACCGGTCGCCGCGTCGGCGACCTCTCGATGCCCGAAGGCAGCCTGCTGATCTCGGTCCTGCGCAACGGCAAGGGCTTCGTGCCCGGGCCCGACACCGTGCTCGAACCCGGCGACGAGGTGCTCGCGGTGCTCGACCCCGGCCGCGAGGACGACCTCAAGGAGCTGTTCGGACCCGCCGCCGGAGGCAACGGAGCAGGCTGAACGATGCCCGAGCGCGAGGTCGACTTCCTCCTCGTCGGCGGTGGCCTGGCTTCGGCCAACTGCGCGGCGGAACTGCGCCGGCGTGGGGCGGAGGGGTCGATCCTCCTGGCCGGCCGCGAGCCCGAGCCGCCCTACGAACGGCCGCCGCTCTCCAAGGAGTACATGCGCGGCGAGGCGAGCCGCGAGGACGCCCACGTAAATCCCCGGGAGTGGTACGAGGAGAACGAGGTCGAGCTGCTGACCGGCGTCAACGTGATGTCGCTCGACCCAGCCGCCCGCACGGCGAAGCTGCAGGGCGGGGAGGAGGTCTCGTTCGGCAAGGCGCTGCTCGGCACCGGAGCGATGGTCAACATCCTGCGGGTCGAGGGCGCCGAGAACGAGGGCATCCACTACCTGCGCGCCTACGGCAACTCCGACGCGATCCGCTCCGACGCCGAAGCCGCCGAGCACGTGGTGCTGATCGGCGGCAGCTACATCGGCACCGAGGTCGCCGCCTCGCTGACCGCGAAGGGCGCGAAGTGCACGATCGTGATGATGGAGGACGTGGCGCTCTCGCGGACCTTCGGCGAGGACGCCGGACGCTGGTTCCAGGAGAAGCTCGAAGAGCATGGCGTCACCGTGCTCGGCGGCGAGGAGCTGGAGGCGTTCGAGGGCGATGGCCGGGTGAAGGCGGTGCTGACCAAGAGCGGCCGGGCGATCGAGTGCGACGCGGTGGTCGTCGGCGCCGGCGTGCGCGCCGACGCGATGCTCGCCCAGCGCGCCGGGCTCGTGGTCGACGACGGCATCGTCTGCGACTCGAAGCTGCGCACCTCGGCCGAGGACGTTTACGCGGCCGGCGACTGCTGCTCCTACGACAGCGTCGTCCATGGCCGGCGGCTCCGGGTCGAGCACTGGGACGTGGCGATGCAGCAGGGAATGCACGCGGCCCGCAACATGCTCGGCGAGGATCGCGACTATGACGTCGTTCCCTACTTCTTCAGCGACCTCGCCGACTGGGCGAGCCTCGAGTACGTCGGACCGGCATATGAGTGGGACGAGGAGGTCTGGCGCGGCGACCGCGACTCGGGTGAGTTCTCGGTCTGGTACCTGAAGGATGGGAGGGTGGCGGGCGCGCTCAGCGTCGAGCGCTCCGAAGACCTGGCCGAGGCGCGGCGCATGCTTGCCGACGGGGTCGACGTCTCCAGGGCCGTGGACCGGATCGCCGACACCGGCAGCGATCTTGCGGCCATCTCCTGACTGGCTTGCCGGATTGGTGCTCTTTCCGGGCGCGATCCGGGAATTCATATTGCTCCACGGTTGACTAGATTGCTGCCATCGATCAATAGGAGGCAGGGTGAGCGAGAAAGCGGACGAAGTGGATGCGGATTCGGAGAAAACTCCGGATACGGGTGAGGATGACGGTCGCCATGATGCTGTTGTCGCCGAGGGCAAGAGCAGTCCCGGTGCTCAAAGTGAGCCGGCAGTGTCAGCCGGCCACGAGGACAAAGCCGAGCCTGGCTGGTATCCGGATCCGAACTCTCCCAACCAGCAGAGGCACTGGGACGGCAGCGCATGGAGTGACAAGGTCATGCCAGCAGGTACCGCGGTCAGCACGGTCAGGCGGTCGCCAGACGAGCGGAAGGCCATGTTGGCTCAGCAGGTCCAGCAGGCCGTAGGTCGTGGTTTGCGTATCGAGTCGCAAAGTGACTACCAGGCCGTCCTGGTCGAAGGCAAACCCATCAATCACACGCTGCACGCAATTCTGACCATCTTCACCTGTCTTGTGTGGGGAATCGTCTGGGCGGTAATAGCCGGCACCGGAGGGGAGAAGAGGGAGATGATCGTTGTCGACGAGTTCGGCAATGTGCAGCATCAGAAGCTCGGAAAGGTCTGATATCGACACCACCCGGTGGGCTCGGTTGAGCTTGGCCTTGGGCTTCGTCTTTGCGTGGCTTGTTGAGCCCAAAGGACCGCAACGGCCCCTCCGCTTGGCGGGGCGAGATTTGCCGATTTTCTGCCCGATTCGGAGGTTCACTGGCCACAGGTGCCCAGGCTGCGGGATGACTCGAGGCCTCGTCTATTTCCTTAGATTGAGAGTTCGAACTGCAGTGGAAGCGAATCCGCTTTCTCCCTTGGCGCTGGCACTGCTCATCGCGGTGGCTTTCGGCAGGCGGTCGAGTTGACGGGGATGACGGAAGCCCGAGACCAGGCCGCGATGATGGTCTGCAGCACAGGTCCGATCGAACATCACCAGGATGGATATCCTTGGGGACGTTCGGTGCGCCCTGGTGTAATTGGCAACACGCCAGCCTCTGGAGCTGGATTTCGGGGTTCGAGTCCCTGGGGCGCAGTTTCCATCGCTACCTCTGAGAGTTTCGCCGGACGCAACGTGCCTCAAGCACGGTGGGCCCGTCTAGTGGCTTTGCTACTTTCGCGCGGATGAGGAGGCTCTTGCTCTACGCAGGGACGCTCGGGCTGATCGCGCTGGCGATCGCGGGATGCGGCGGCGGCGATGACGACGACACCGCGTCGACTCCGGCGACCGTTCCGGTCGAAGCGCCGCCCGCTCTCAGCAAGGAAGAACTGATCGCCCAGGGCGACGGGCTCTGCGCCGAGGTGAACGCCGCCGTCGGGGCGGTCGCGACGACCGGCTCCGGCGCTGCCTCCCAGGCCGTCCAGGTGGCGGACCTCTACGGCGGCATGGTCGAGCGGCTGAAAGACCTCGGCGCCCCCAGCGAAGACTCCGCCGGCTATTCCGAATTCCTCGCGACGGGCGAAGCGCTCGCCCAGGCCGAGAGCAACGTGCAGCTGGCTGCCGAGCGGGGCGAAGAAGAAGGGCTGACGGCGGCCGAAGCGGAAGCTTCTACGGCCCTCGCCTCCTTCCAGTCTGCGGCCAGCTCCTACGGCTTCGAGCAGTGCGCCGAAGGACCGAGCGCACCCGCTTCGGCTGCGCCGGCCGGAGAAGCCCCCGTCGAAGAACCAAGCGAAGGCGCCGAAGAAGAAGTTGTGCCCGAAGCCGAAGTCGAAGAAGAAGTTGCGCCCGAAGCGGGCGGAGCCGGTTCGGTCGAAGAAGGCGCTGGGGGCGGTGCCGCTGCGGGCGGCACCGAAGGCGGCGGCGAAACCGGCGGCGGAGGCAGCTCCGGGGGCGTCGGTCCAGGCTAGGCCGCCGAGCTTTCCTGCCAGGCGCCGTAGAGGCGGGCGTAGGGGCCGCCGGCCTCGATCAGTTCCTCGTGCGTGCCGCTCTCGGCGATGCGACCGCCCTCGAGGACGACGATCTTGCCGGCGCGGCGGATAGTCGAGAGGCGGTGGGCGATGACGATCGCGGTCCGTCCCGCGAGCAGTCGTTCCAACCCACGCTCGATCGTCTTCTCGGTCCGCACGTCGACGTTCGACGTGGCCTCGTCGAGGATCAGGATCCGGGGTTCCGCCAGCAGCGCCCGGGCGAACGCGACCAGTTGGCGCTGGCCGGCGGAGAGCTGGACGCCGCGCTCGCCGACCTCGGTCTCGATCCCATCCGGCAGGGCGGCGACGAACTCGGTCGCGCCGACGGCCGCCGCCGCTGCCTCGATCTCCCCCAGCGACGCCCCGGGCCGGCCGAAGGCGATGTTCTCGCGGACGCTGCCGGAGAAGAGGAACCCCTCCTGGGGGACGATCCCCAGCTGCCGTCGCAGCCCCTGCTGGCGCACCTCGCGCAGGTCTTGGCCGTCGACCAGCACCCGGCCCTGCTGCGGGTCGTAGAAGCGGGCGACCAGCTTGGCCAGAGTCGACTTGCCGGCACCGGTGGCACCGACCAGGGCGAGGGTCTGCCCCGCGGGGACGTGGAGGTCGATCTCGCGCAGCGCCCACTCGCTCCCGTCGGCACCTTCGGGTGCCTCCTCCCCGTAGGCGAACCAGACCCCCTCCATCGCGATCTCGCCGCGCAGCGTCCCCGGGTCGACCGCCCCGGGCGCGTCGACCATGTCGGGCTCGGTGTCGAGCAGGTCGAAGACCTTGTCGAGGGCCGCCATCCCCTGCTGGTAGGTGGTGTAGAGCTGGGAGAGCTGCTGGATCGGGTCGAAGAAGACCTGCAGGTAGCCGATGAAGGCGACGATCACGCCGATCTGGATCGCGCCGTCGATCGCCTGGCTGCCGCCGTAGAGGACGATCGCCGCGGTGGCGATGGCAGAGAGCAGCTCGACCGCCGGGAAGTAGGAGGCGTTGAGGTAGACAGTCCTCATGTTGGCCTCGCGGTTGGCCTCGTTGAGCTCGGTCATCGCCGCCGTGTGGCGGGGCTCCTGGCCGAAGCTGCGCACCACCCGCACCCCGCTCAGGGTCTCCTGCAGGTAGGCGGTCAGGGCGGCGATCCGCTCCCGCGTCGCCCGGTAGGCACCGTGGGAGACGATCCGGAAGATCACGCTGGCCACCAGCAGCAACGGGAAGGTGAGGAAGGTGACCAGGGCGAGCTGGAGGTCGAGGAGGAGCAGGATGACGACGACGCCGACCAGGGTGAGGCTGCTCGAGAAGAGGGTGACGACGCCGCTGGTGACGAGCTGGTTGAGGGCCTCGATGTCGTTGGTCATGCGGCTGATCAGCACCCCGGGGCTGCGCCGGGTGAAGAAGCCGATCGACATCGACTGCAGGTGGTCGAAGACGCGTTCGCGCAGGTCCTGGAGAGCGCGGGTGCCGACCCAGCCGACCAGGTAGGTCTGCGCGTAGGTGGCGATGGCGTAGACGACCGCGACGCCGACGAAGGCGACGACGATCAGGGTCAGGGCGTCGGCATCGCCGGGGAGGATCCCGGCGTCGATCGCCTGGCCGGCGAGGTAGGGAGGGGCGAGGCCGGCGCCGGTCGCGGCCAGCATTGCGACGAAGGTCAGTGCGACTCTGCCCCGGTAGGGGCGGAGCAGGCCGGCCATCCAGCGCAGCTTGCGGCCGCGCTGGTCCTCGCCGCGGAGCAGGCGCCAGAGCGCGGCGAAGAGGAGGAAGACGTCGCGGAAGCGGCTCACAGTCGCGCCAGCTCCTCGCGCTGCTCCAGGTCCCGCTGCATGAAGACCGAGTCGGCGAGGCCGTGCTCGGCGATCTCGCGGTAGAAGCCGCAGCCCTCGAGCAGCTGCTCGTGCGTGCCGCGGTCGACGATCCGCCCCGCGTCCATCACCACCACCTCGTCGGCCAGCGAGACCGTCGAGAGGCGGTGGGCGATGACGAAGGTCGTGCGCCCGGCCATCGCCTCGTGCAGGCCGGCCTTGATCTCCGCCTCGGTGCGGGCGTCGACCGAGGACGTGGCGTCGTCGAGGATCAGGATGCGGGGGTCGGCGAGCAGCGCACGGGCGATCGCCAGCCGTTGCCGCTGCCCGCCGGAGAGGGTCCAGCCGCGCTCGCCGACCATCGTCTCGTAGCCGTTCGGCAGCTCGTGGACGAACTCGTCCGCGCGGGCGCGGCGTGCGGCGGCTTCGATTGCCTCGCGGCTCGCCTCCGGCTTGGCGTAGGCGATGTTCTCGGCGACGCTGGCGCTGAAAAGAAAGCTCTCGTCGCCGACGAAGGCGATCTGCGAGCGCAGCGAGCCGACCTCGACCGAGCGCACGTCGACGCCGTCGACCGCGACCGTCCCCTCGCTCGGGTCGTAGAGGCGTGCGATCAGCGCCACGAGGCTCGTCTTGCCGGAACCCGAGGGGCCGACCAGGGCCACGGTGCGCCCAGCCTCGATGTCCAGGTCGACGCCGGTCAGGGCCGGCGCGGCTCCGTCGTAGCGAAGCGTCACCCCGCGCAGCTCCACCCGGCCGTCGCCGGCCGGCAGCGGTGGGGCTTCGGGCGGGCTCTCGATCCGCGGCTCGCGGTCGAGGATTTCGAACAGCCGGTTGCCGGAGGCGATCGCCCGCTGCGCCATTCCCATCGCCATGCCGAGCGTCCGCATCGGCGAGGCCAGCATCGCCAGGTAGGTGTAGAAGGCGGTGAAGTCGCCGAGGCTGAGGTTTCCGGCGATCACCTGGCGGCCGCCGATCAGCAGCACCAACGCGATCCCGAGCTGGGGGAGGAGCCCAAGCAGAGGGGAGAAGGTGGCCTGCAGGCGGGTCGAGTAGACGCTCTGGTCGAAGACCCGGGAGACGGCGCGGCGGAAGCGGTGCAACTGGTGTTCCTCGCGGGCGAAGGCCTTGACGATGCGGATTCCGGAGACGCTCTCCTCCGCCTCGGCGGTCAGCTCGGCGAGGCGCTGCTGGACCTCCTGCATGGCGGGGCGCGAGACGCGGTTGTAGCGGGAGGCGGTGTAGATGACGAAGGGCGCCGGCGCCAGCGCGATCAGCGCCAACCAGGGCTCGATGGCGAACATCACGGCCGCGGCGAGGGTGATCGTCAACAGGTTCTGGGTGATGAAGATCAGCCCGTAGCCGAGGAAGAAGCGGATCGACTGCAGGTCCACGGTTGCCCGCGACATCAGCTGTCCGGTCTGCTGTCCGTCGAAGAAGCCCAGCTCGAGCCGTTGCAGGTGGGCGTAGAAACGCTCGCGCAGGTCGAACTCGACCGCCAGCGAGACCTTGCCCGCGACGACCCGGCGCACCATCGTCAGCCCCAGCCGCAGGATCCCCGCCGCGACGATCACCAGGGCCAGGGGCTGCAGGTCGGGTTGTTCCCCGGCCTCGATCGCGTTGATGGCGCGGCCGATCAACCAGGGGATCAGCACCGTCATCCCCATCGCCGCCCAGGCGAAGACGAGCGAGCCCCAGAGCTGAGGGCGGTAGGGCCGCAGGAACCTCAGCAGGCGGCGAAAAGTCCGCATTCAGTCACTATACAAAGTGAAGTAAAGGCCGCAGACGGGCGTGGCACTCCACGGCTCTCAGCGGGCTGGGTGAGGATGGCGGGTCCGCCTCTGCGGGAATCGACACCCGAGAGCGAAGTCCCTGGGTGTCAATTCGACCGCAGGTCGGCCAGGCTTCTCCCACGCCTAGGTTCGGGAGTCAACCCGTCTAGTCGAATGCGGCCGCCTCGGCGCTCGACACCTTGCCGCCCTTGCACTTGGGGCCGTGGCCGGGGCGCGAGAGGATCTGGAAGTTGGTGACCGCGTGGTAGGGCGAGGTGGCGCCGTTGTTGCGGGCCAGATTGACGACCAGGCGGTAGAAGCCGGCTGGAAGTTCGTGGTAGTAGATCTCCGGCCGGGTTGCGGGCGAGTAGCTGCCACTGGAGCCGATCCGCTCGGCGAGAACGCCGTTGGGCCCGGCATAGCGGGGGAAGTCGAAGGAGGCGCCGACCAGGCGGCCCCTGCCCACGGGGCTTTCCTCGGCCCGCTTCAGTTTCACCGGGTCGACGCAGTTCGGCACCCGGTTCAGCGAGAAGCGGATGTGCCCCTCGCCGAGCCGCGGTTCGCCGCCGAAGCTGCCCGGGGCGAGCCGGAAGTTGTCCACCCTGACCTTGACCACCACGGCATGGCTGGTCTGGCGGGCGCCGTTGCGGGGCGAGACGATCTCGACGCTCGGTTCCCCGGGCAGCTCCGAGCGCCCGCCGGAGTCGCCGCCGCCGGCATTTGCGAAGATGACAACCGCCGTTGCCACTGCGGCAGCCGCCGCCAGGGCTGCGAAGATGGCGATTCCAGGCCGCATTCGAGCCGGAACATTACGCGCAGCAGCACACAGCTTTACCCAGATGACCCCGGCCAACGAGCTCGCAAACAGAATTGGCGCCGCTGCCCGCCGCCCGGCGAGCTGGATGCAGCTGTTCAAGTTCGGCCTCGTCGGGTGTTCGGGTTACCTGGTCAACCTGGCCGTGTTCGCAGCGCTTGTCGGCCCTCTCGGCATGCATCGCATCGGTGCCGCGGTCGGCGCCTTCTGTGTCGCCGTCTTCAACAACTTCCTCTGGAACCGGCACTGGACCTTCGGGCCAGGGGAGGATCACCCGGCTTTCCAGGCGATGCGCTTCTTCGTCGTCTCGGTCGCGGCGCTTCTGATCAACCTCGCCGTGCTCGAGGCGCTGGTCCTGGGCACGACGATGGGCGAGCTGCCTGCTCAGGCGATCGCGGTCGCCGTGGCGATGCCCTTCAACTTCCTCGGCAACAAGCTCTGGACGTTTGACGACGCGGGCAGTCTGAGCCGGCCCAGCTCTACCAACCCCCCTCCAGCCACCGCTCCAGCTCGGGCAGGCGACCGCGTAGATCGGGAGTGGGAGAGGCAAGCTCTGTAAGAGCCACCTGGATCGCGGCGCCGAGCGCGAGTGTCGCCCGCTCGGCTCCGTGGCGCAGGCACGACTCCACCCGAGCGAGCGAGGCGTGATCGCCTCGCAACTCGCTCAGGGCCGCCCGGGCGGTGGCGGGATCGGTCTCGGCAAAGGCAATCACCGCCTCCAGCCCGGTTCTGACCCTTTCGTCGGGCGGCGCCCCCTCGGCGGCGGCGATCGCCCGCTTAACAATGCCT